>Ga0222713_10000065_pt1 | contig 107131 bp, 117 predicted proteins | sample C33_649DmetaG_FD_165061 | JGI IMG/M metagenome (GOLD analysis project Ga0222713, IMG submission 165061) | Estuarine water microbial communities from San Francisco Bay, California, United States - C33_649D | ecosystem: Environmental > Aquatic > Marine > Unclassified | place: USA: California...
CCAAGATAATGCTCAATGGCTCTTTCTAAATTTAGGGTAGTGAGTAAGGATCCTAAAGAGACGACCTTATCAGAACTGGCTGTCAAAATAGCGACAAAAATTCCCGCTAGGGCTCCTCCGGCAATCAGGCCGGTTGAAAATAAATTACCGGGACCCAGTTCTTCTTCACCACCATGACCATCCGATGCGCTTCCGTTTTTAGCGCTTGCGAAATGACGGATCACACCCCCACAAAAAATAGGGAGAGTCGTAGACAGAGGGAGATAAGCTCCGACGGCAAAAGCCAAGGCCCGGACGCCACAAAGTTCCATTGTGATTGCAACGGCAACCCCCACGAGCACAAATTGCCAATCTAAACTGGCAGCGAGTAAGCCTTTGATGAGAGTAGCCATTAAAGTTCCTTGAGGGGCAGGAAAGCGTTCGCCCCCAATCATATGAACGATTTGACCCGTCACGGGATCAGCCTGAGGATTATCTAGGACTTGTACGGTCCAGCCGATGACTAACGCAGCAGCCAGAGCTCCAATCATTAATCCCACTTGCTGATGACGAGGGGTGGCTCCAACCAGGTAACCTGTCTTGAGATCTTGAGAGGTGGCTCCCGCATTGGCAGCGGCGATACACACGATACCCCCGACGCAAAGTGCCATGGGTTGATAAACATCGGCAGTCCATCCGAGGGCTACAAAAATCAAACAGGTGGACATCAGCGCCGCAATGGTCATTCCACTAATGGGATTGGAACTGGAACCGATAATACCAACGATACGACTACTTACAGTGACAAAGAAAAATCCAAATACAATCATCAGAAGCCCGAGGAGTAACTTACTCGCAAGACCCTCTCCGGGGATAAAAGGTAAAAACGCCACAATAAGGATCAGGGCGAGCGAGCCAAAGATAACGACTGAGATCGGCAGATCTTGATCAATGCGTTGAGTTTGTGCTTGGCTATCTTTATTTCTCATGGACCCCAGGGCTCCCTTGAAAGCGCTGATGATCGTGGGGATGGTTTTTAGAAGTGTTATGAAACCCCCCGCGGCCACCATACCGGCTCCAATTTGACGTACATAGGCAAAATAAAGGGCGCGATTGAGTTGGCTAAAGGATTGAGTTGTGGCGTCCCATCCGTAGGCTCCATTGAGGGCTAGGTCTTTCAGATAGCCTAGCTTGACTAGTTGAAGAGCGATTTGAGGTTCTGGGACCAACGTTGCTAGAAGAGGGATCATACCTAACCAAGCTAGGACACCGCCGGCGACCAAAAGACCTGAATTACGAATACCGATAATATAGCCCACGCCTAAATATTCTGGGGTAATGTTGGCATTCACCGTTGCCGCAGGAAAGATTTTACTTTTCATATTAGAAACCCATGTAGGGGTTTCGGCAATCACCTTAAAGACTAATTGCAGGAGGGCATAGACAATACCAAAAGCAAGGCCTGTATAAGCTTTTTTTGCCAAGTTTCCACCCTTTTCACCCGCAATCAAGACCGAGGCACAAGCGGTGCCCTCAGGATAGGGTAGTTCTTTATGCTCATTTACAATCAGCGCTCGACGAAGGGGAATCATCATCAGCGTTCCAAGAATGCCGCCTAAAAGCGCAAGAGTAAAAATGGTCCAGTATGTGAAAAAGCTTTCCCCCTTGCTCGTCGTCGACAAAAAGAGAAAACCTGGAAGGGTGAAGACCACCCCTGCTGCAATACTTTCACCGGCACTTCCAATCGTTTGAACAAGATTATTTTCTAAAATAGTACTCCCACCAAAGCGTTTTAAAAGGCTAATGGCCACCACGGCAATGGGAATAGAGGCACTTACGGTCAAACCGGCACGAAGAGCAAGATAGACGGTTGACGCCCCAAAGATAATTCCGAAGATCGAACCAAACAGAACGGCCTTAGGGGTAAATTCTGCAACGTGGGCTTCAGAAGGGATATAGGGCTTTATTCCGTCGGCTTTAGACATGAAGACCTCCTTGAAATCATGGGATATATTAAGCAGACTAGCCCAAAAAGGATCGTGTTTGGGAAGTTTAAGGGGTAATGCGAAACTAAATTATGAGAATGCACATCATTCAGAGCAAAAGTAACGATATTTTTAGAACTCTCTTGAGCGAAATCTCCCTGGCAGGGGCTCAGAGGAAAAAAACACTGATCATTGGGGACACCTTGATTCAGGCTTGGAAAGATGCGCAACATCATCCGGGAGCTCGGCGCCTCAAGGCCTCACAATGGATTCAATTAGAGGGGTCGGTGGATCATCCCCTTCAATCCGAACTCTCACTTTCAGGTCTTTGTCTCAGTGATACCTGCATGCGTGAATTAACTGGCATGGCCTCACCACCAAACCATGCTTTAGTGGTGACCCTCGAGCCTGAATCGACAGAACCCTTCGGATCGTTTGTGGTGGGAGCTTGGGGAATTCAAGATCCCGGTAATCTAGGGGCGATCAGTCGCAGTGCGCTTGCTTTTGGATGTCAGGAAATTCTTTTAGGACCCGGTACTGCGGACCCGTTTTCCCCCAAGGCTATTCGGGGATCCATGGGGGCTTCTTTCTTAATATCGTTTCGACGTTGTACCAAGGTCCCCCAAGACGCAGGAGCTTGGATCGCCTTGGACGGCTCACCCTCCGCTACCCCTTTGGATCAAGCACCCCTCAAAAAACCTTTGAGACTCCTTGTGGGTAATGAAGGTCACGGATGGCAAGGGGTCACCCTTCCCCCTCATGTTCAAAGGGTTTCCATTCCCATTCAGAATGTGGAAAGTTTAAATGCTGCGGTAGCCTTGGGCCTAGTCTGTTTTGAAGTCGCCCGACGAGAAAAAAATGGCCGCTAAAGTTAAGCCTCTCGGAGTTATATCAACGTTTTTACTCGGTCTAGGTCTGATAGCTCTGATGCTACTTGCCTTCATGTTTCCTTTTGAGGATCTGGGCAGTATGGAAATTATATGTGCGTGGTTAATCCCCTTCTTGATCTTCAAATCTCTTCAACATCAGTGGTCACATCGAAGTCTTTATATTGGTCTTTTTGTAGGCTTCCTGATCTTATTCCACTGGATGATTCCCACCCTGCACCTCAAGGGGGGGATGAGTATTGGCCTTGCCAGTTTTGCTACCCTTCTCTTCGTAGCTTACGAATCTCTAGGGATTTGGATTCTCGTTAAGGTGGCTCAGGTCATTCATCAAAAAAGAGGGGCTCATAGTGCTGCGTGGGCCATTGGCCTCGGTGTTATGTTGTGGGAGGGTTGGGTATTTCGAGTCTATCCTTGGACGTGGGGTTCTGTTTTAGGTTCAGTGCCTTGGACTGCCACGAGTGCAGCTTGGCTCAGTGCTCTAGGTTTATCGGCTCTTCTATGGGGAACGGCCACTTGGTCGGGTCTGCAACGGGGTTGGAGAAGTTATCTGGGTCCATTAAGTTTTCTGGTCATTCTTGGAGGTACCCATGGAGCTTGGCTTCTCACTCAGAGAACCACGTTGAACCCACAGAAGAAACAGCTCGATATCGTGGTAGTTCAAAGTAATTTTCCAGCCGGACATCGATCGCCTGATATGGAATCAAAAGGATGGGCTCTTACAGATCAAGCCCTAAAAGAGTATCAACTCCCTCACCCCGGTCGTCCCACTCTTGTGCTCTGGGGCGAAAGTTCTGTTTTGGGTCGAGATGATCGTGGACGAAATCTTCGCCTTCAGACAGAGGCATCAAATCGAAACGTCGCTTGGCTATTTGGCACCGAAGGAGGCAACCAAAATTTAGTTCGCGGGGAGGCCCCAGGTCGATCTTCGTTTGTGCAGGCAAAAGTAATCCCTATGGCTTTTGGCGAACGTATGCCGGGACCCGAAGGAGTCCGTCGTTGGTTCGATCAGCGCTTAGGGTGGATAAGTCAAATCCCCGGTAACCTCTCCTCAAAAAGTAAATTTATCATTCCGAGTGCGAGCCGTGAACCCCTTGTGGTCCACCCATTACTTTGCTCAGAAGCTCTTTTAATCCACCGCGTTAGGGAGGGCGTAGCCTTGACCCAACCGGACCTACTAACGAACCATACCAATGACGCTTGGTTTGAAAAAACAGGCGCAACCTTCCTTCATGCAGCTCAGATTCGGTTGCGAGCAGTAGAAATGGGCCGACCCTTAATTCGGGCTACACTCTCGGGAGCTTCGGGTATCTTTGGGGCGGATGGCCATAGCAAACTTTGGAGTGGCCCCCAATCCGAAATGGTTCACGTAGAGAGTCTTGAGTGGTCGACGTGGTGGACGCCCGCATCATGGATTTATTTCAACGCCACGCTTATGATTGTTACCCTCGGGGGCCTGCTTCAGGCCTGGATCAGGAAAGTCTGATGGACCAACAAGAATACGTGATTGCCTATACCTGGGGGGTGTTACCGGATCTTATTTTGGCCTCGGGCTCTCCTCGGCGAAAACAGTGGCTTGAAGCCCTTCGAATTCCATTTACCGTCGTCATTTCTCATATTGACGAAACTCCTCTTATCAACGAAGGTGCTCAGGCCCTTGTTGAACGACTCGCTCAAGCGAAGGCGGAGCATGTTAGCCGTGATCATGTCGAATCTTGGATTTTAGCGGCTGATACGACCGTGAGCCTCAAGGGTAAGATCCTCAATAAACCTAGGGATCCCTCGGATGCCATAGCCATGCTGAAAAGTTTACAGGGCCAAACTCATGAGGTTCACACCGGTTGCTGTCTTCGACGAGCGGATCGTTCCATCCTCATCCATGACATGGCTCACGTAACTTTTCGAGCCATGTCAGAAGAAGAGATTCGATGGTATGTATCGACGGAGGAGCCGATGGATAAAGCGGGAGCCTATGCGATTCAAGGACAAGGGGCCTACTTTATTACCAACGTGGAAGGCAGTTATGCCACCGTCATGGGATTACCCGTTGAAAAATTGATTCCCCATCTTAAGTCCCTCGGACTCTTAAAGGTATGGGCCCGACTTCCCGATTAGAGTTCTTCGCCCTTCTTTTTAGACTCGGTCGATCGCACATCATGAAAATCATCCATCATGCGATATTTAACCCCTTCAACATCTTTAAATTGATCGTTACGAATGGCCCACACGGCGATCAAGACAAAGCCCAATGCAAACGCACCGCCGACCACACTAAACACCACGATCAGTTCCCAATTTGAGTAAGAATTCATAGAACCTCTTAGTTAGCGATCAGAAACCAGTCGAATTTCCAAGCCAATAGAACAGGAATAAAGAGCATCAGGATAAAAAAGACAAGGGATTGGGTCAGAATTTTATTTTCTTTTAGAATATCCATGATACGGACGGTATCACTGGAAGGGTTCGGTTTTTTAGGTTGAGTATCGGTCATAGATTTAGCTTTCAGCCACTTCTCCAAACAAGGCTACAAGATAAAGAACTGCAAAAAACATTACGTAGAATACAAGATAGCGGAGCATTATTTGGTAACCGCTCAGAGTTGGTTTTTTTGCGGGGGCTGCCATCGTCGTTCCTTATGACTTAATTGCTAGAGATTTAAATTTTGCGAGCGCTTCTAGAAAAGGACGCTTATCTTTCATAGTGAAGAAAAACATGCCCACCTTAGTTCGATCGGTCGATTTACGTAGTTTAGGATTTCGTTCACCTTCGATACGCTCTTTTATCATGATATTTCCCGTACGATAGTGACAATCGCCCATCGCGCAGCCACAGACAAAGGTCGCGTCCGCTCCTTGAGCAAGGGCCAATTCCATTTGAGAGGGTTTCACCATACCCGAGCAGGGCAGAATTACAATCTTGACACTCGGATCGTCATGAAGAGCTTTTTGCTGATCGATCATTTCTTGAATTGGAATTGAGCGTTCGCAAACAAAGCCCACAACCACTTTGGGTTTAGATTCCGTTGACGCGGTCGGCGGGACTTCTGGATTAAGGGTAGGCATCTCTATACTCCCTGTTTCAAAAGAGCCAGGACATCTCCGTCGATGGCTTTAGAGTCCATGTTGGGCAATTCGATAGCTTGGAACGGACAGGCTCCTACGCAGATTCCGCATTCTGAACATCGGGCTTCCTGAACGACAGCAATCAGTTTGAACTTAGAGCCGGGCGCTCGATCCTGCATGGTAATCGCTTCAAAAGGACAATCGAGTGAGCAGAAAGTGCACCCTGTACACTTGGCTTCGATCACTTCGGCGATGTTGTCTCGTCGGTCTTTGGGATAAAAAGGGGCCACGATGAGTAGGATCGTAGAAACGCCAAGAACCCACCAGGCGCCTGTGATCCCCAATTTTTCAATGAGGTAGTAGGGGAACATGTACCAGACGTCATAACGAACGTTCGAAACAAGCGAGCCGATGTTAGCTGGGGCATCGGATGCGATATAGGCTGCTTGGTCGCTTAAGGAGGGATATTTTGCAATCAACTCTTGAGTGATATTGATGGCAGGAATTGCACCGGCTGCAACCAAAATAAAACCAAGAACAAGGAAGTTAGTGGACCGACTGGGTGTCACTACCGGATACTTAAGTCGAATAAAATGAGTCCACATTAAAACAAAAATAAGGGCCGCGCCGCCCACATGAAAGAAAAAGAATCGGATAAGGGTGTAGTCGGTAATGACATCACCGGCAATAAAGAAGTTGGATAAACTGGCTCCAATAAGAGGGATTGCAGCGATAAAGGACTGAGTCCACACAGTGAGAGCATAGGCACGATTGTCCCAAACTAACAAATACCCTGTGATCCCAACGAAAAGTACTAGGACCAAGAGCGCAACCCCCGTTATCCATGGGAACCAGCGCCATGAACGATGTCGATCGGTGAAATAAACACGAAGCATGTGTAAGATCGTAGCAATCATCATACCGGCAGCGCCGTACCGATGAATTCCTCGAATAATGGATCCGTAGGGAATTCCGCTAGCCGGGTCAGCGAGACTGACGGTACCTTTCTGAATGATCGGAAGTGCGGAAATATAGTTAACGCTTGACCAAGCACGCTCCAACGTCGGGATATAGTACATCCACAACAAAATACCCGAGAAGATTAAGAACCAAAAAATATATAAAGGGATAGCGCCGTGGAAATAAAGTGGATTATGCTCTTGGGTGGTGAGAAAATTGATCATTTTCTCGAAACTAACGGTGATGTTTTTAAGCAAGGATAGGAATTTACGATACATAGATTATTCCCCCGCCGAGTATTTCACTCGAGTGAGATAAGCGGTCCCAATATCGGCGAGTGCAGCGATGATCAGGGCCCAACCCATCCAGCGAACGATATTAAATTGCTGAAAAGGGTCATCATTAGTGCTTTTAGGCGCTTCACCTGTCGTCATTCTAGAAATCTGATCGATATAAGGTAATTCGCTAACTTTTTTGGGAAGTACTTTATCGATCATCTGATTGGTCTCGGGTGAAAGCTTTGATCGAACCGGTTCTGTGAGGGGGGGGCCGTGGAGAATATCATCTAATTCTGAAGCAATAGAAGTCGATCCTATGAAATAGAAAAGGACAATGCCTACGACGAGAAAAATAGTGCCAAAGGTATCGCGTGCCTTCATTGATTGACCTCATTGTGACGAACGATAAATAGACGATTAGCCCATCGCTCAAAGAAGGGTCGCTCACGATTGAGTCGCCCTTTTGCTTTTTCTTCGGCGTAGACTGTGACACCTAACAAAAGAATGATGCCAAGAAAGATAGTTAAAAGTGCTAAAAGAATAAAGTAGATTTGAACATTGGGAAGAAGGAGGAACGCTTTCCACTTAGCGATACATTGGGAGAGAAAAAGAACACCCAAGACCAGGCTTGTCCATTTGATGAGGGATATACGCTGCGTTTGATACATTAAACCCCCGCCGTTTTGGGCTTTGCCTTAGCGAGTGCCGCGTCGGTTGCCAGATCTCGCTTTCGAGCCCAGCGTTGAAGGCCCAGGACGGTGCCCAAAACCGTGAATGTTAGCCAACCAATCACATGGATCTTCCAAAGTTCCATCCCTAGGGGCTTACCCAATGCCACAGCGGAAGCCGGTGTCTTCCATAAATTAAGAGTGGGTTGGGTCGCTTCCAAGATATCGAAGGCTTGGTCTTGCGTAAGCCCAGGATTTTGAGCTAGCATCTCAAGCATCATCGGCTTAGCTAATATATTCCACTCGCGGATATCGCCAAAATAGTGATACAACGTATTGGCGCTCATCGATACCAGTAAAAAGCCGACGAAGAAAATATGAAAGGTCTGATACCAGCGGGCGTTATCCCGTTTCATGACATAAGCCCAGTCTTGAAAATAGCCTATTAAGAGGAAAAGACCCATGGAGTAGTACCAAAGGGGAGCATCACGATGGAGATCGGCAATACTATTGATAATCAAGAAACTAAAGACAATCCAATATATGAAGCCACCAATCCCAATCCAATTAAATATTTGCCGCTGACCCCACCCTTTTTCAGGTCTTCGATCTAGGAACATGGCGAGAAGGACAAGAAAAGGAATACCGACCGTTAGTACCGTCGCCAAATAAGGATCTTGCAACTTCAGCATGTGATACATGGCTAGGAAATACCAATCGGACAGGATGGGATTGGGTGTAACCTCGGGATTCGCAGGACTTCCAAAAGCTGCAGGGATGAAAATAGTCACGAGAAGAATGATGGAGAAAATAATGAACTTGGTCCAGTGACTAATATTCATTCGCTTAAAACTTCGGTTATAAACTCGCAATTCAAAAAAGATCATCAAGAGGAAGCTCAGCATGAAATGAAAAGAGTAGAATCGGGTAACCGTAGCAGGGCCAATGGAGGTCCCACCCAAAAGAATTTGGGCCGTGGTTTTACCCTGATTGGTGGCATTAATGAAGGCACCACCGGGAATCCACGTTGGATTTTGATCTAAGTAGAGGGGAAACGTAGCCATAACTTTGGTAGCCCATAAGGCTCGTTGATTCCAAATCAAAAGATAGCCTGTCAGTCCGGAATACATACCCACAATGAGGATGAGCAGCGCCACGATGAAAGTTAATTCATGTCCCTGTTTATAGGAACCAGTGAACCAAATACGATAAACACGCATGGTGGCCAAAATGATGAAAGAATCCGCTCCATACTTATGAATTCCTCGGACAATCGCTCCAATAGGAATGGTGCCCCATTTCCAATTGTATTGAATTCGCTCTATAGATTGGAAAGCCTGGTCGGTGACGGGTACGTAATAGATCATGAGAATAAATCCGCTGACCAAAACCAGTACCCAAACCCAATACCACATTCCTCCTAGGGCGTACCATGGATTCGTCTTAGCTTCTTCCGTGAAAGACTCATCAAAAAGATCCATCTTCTTCCATCGATCTTGCAACCAATTCAGAAGATTGGGTCCCGAATTCAAAAGCCCATGCCAGAGATGACCCACCACTCCCCTCCTCTTGATGAGGGTGCGTAAGAATGCGGGTCGACTAAGGATAAAGGAGATGAATTTTTCGAGCATATTAACCTATTCCCCCGCCTTCAGTATCCGTGATCAAGATTTTATTGTCGACGATATCAAAACTCATTGTGCGGGGAGGGCGAGGCGCAGGCCCTGAGACCACTTTACCGGGTAACTCATCGAAATTAACCCCCTTGACAGTTCCGGTGATTTTCTGAGCGCGCGTTGGATCATAAACAGATAAATGGCATGGGCATGCAAAATAAGGATGGAACGGATCCGGAGCAGCAAAATTGTAACCCCCCGATAGTTCCTCTCGATTGGGAATGAAATTAAAAGTACATCCTAAGTGAGGACAAATGCGCTGGACAACTACAAACCAGGTTTTAGGATCTTTTAAGTCAACTCCAGGAACTGCATCGGGAAGTCGAACCACAAAGCCAGGTATTTTAGCTCCTTGTGTTTTGTTTGCGCTGTACTCCACACTCGTTCGAACATAGATGAACTCTTTAAAGTCCCAGGGCTTTGTCAGGTCATTGAGGGTGGCTGCCACCTGAGGTGCGCTAGCTATTTCATCGGGAGGGGACATTAAAGCCTTCACTCCTCCCGCTAGTGTCGGTCGGAAGTAACGCAAAAGAGCGTGCATCGCTAATACGGAAGCCCCGATGATCGGTAAGGTTGTTAGGGTCTTCAGAAGGATGCGTCGAGTATTATCTTCCATCACCACTCCTACTCGTGCTCATAAGTTCGGCTTCGGACTCCGTCAACTGCGAGCCAGCGTTCTTGCTCGGTGAGGATTCCTTTCCATGCAGGCATGGACGACCATTGATGTACATAAAGTTTTAAGGCTTCCGGGGTCATCGTCCGTTGAATTGATTCTGGAATCGACGTCCACTGACCGCCTTCAGAAATGCGCCAATAGAGAAAGGTATCCGTCGTCTCTGCCATCGCTTTGTAGTTTTGAAAATTAAAGGGGAGCGGTTGCAGCGTTTTGTGAAGGGGGCCATCGCCCTTACCCAGGGTGCCGTGACAAACGTTACAGTTTTGAGAATAGACATTCCAAGCTTCAGTAAATCGAGTGGGAGAAGCTCCAGCAATCGATCGACTCCAAACATAAAAGACGACGTTCCAAATAGCAATGGGGTCACCGGTAGCTACCAGCTGCCCTCCGCGATTATCCTTAATGGCCCCTTTCCAACCCTCACCCATCTTGCCTGAGGGACCGGGATGGAGTCGACCAAATCGATCTTTCCCTGTTTCTATTAAGCGAAAAAGTTCACCGGGAGTCTTCTCGAAACGCCAGTCGGCTGAATAAAAATCAGGATTAACTTTTCTCTCCCAAAGAGGATTGTTGGGTTGGCGATTTTCTTTCACAAGTTGTTGGGTCACTTCAGACCATTGTTCTTGAGGAAGATTTTTTTGCGCTTCCCAGTTGGTTTTTTCTACAGCAGTCAAATAAGTTCCATGACAGGAAGCACAATTAGCTTGATACACAGACCGTCCTTTTAGGGCACTAGGTAACCCCAAGGGGTAAGGAACGGCTGAAGTGACAGGTTCAATAGATCCTGGGGCACCGGCGGAGGATTGGGCTAGGGACGCCGCTGTAGCTTTTTGTGTTCCAAGGCCTTCACTGCAAGCGACCGAGATCAAGAGGATCGAGAGGCCCATCATGACGAGAACAATGGAGGTGCGGTTGGGATTCATGCTCATAATTTAGGTTCCATAAGGACGGATCCAAGCCAAAACAGCCCAGATGATGACTACCAGATAAATCACTATAAGAAAAAAGGGTGCTTTACCGTGAAGAATCTGAGTACCCGAAACTTCTTCAGCAGGTTCGTGTAGATTTTTATCTTCATTCGCCATAATCAAATTCTCAATTAGATGGTTGAGGTGAGGACGGTATCGTGGTTTTTGCTGAACTTGGAGGGAGACCATAGACCGGAGCTTCCATACCCTTGAGAGCCCCTAAGCCTTTGTTTTGACCCACGTATTTCATAAAGGCAACTAAGTACAGGCGCTGCTCTGGGCTGAGATTAAATTCCCAACGAGGCATTTGCGTCCCAGGAACACCTCGACTGATTCTCCAATACCAAGTATCGGTTCGATAATTTTCAAACTTGTCCTCCCAGAAATTAGCGGCGCGTTTGGTCATGCTCGCTGAAGCCCAGCCTCGACCATTTCCCTCTAGACCATGGCAGGAAGAGCACTTCTGATTATAAATACCTCGCCCTTGATTCGCGATGGTTCGACGTTTTTGTAGAGAAGCTAATCCTACGATATCCGTAGGAGTTTTATCCGGCTCTTTGTAACTAACTTCAGTCCAAGCACGAAGATCCGGGTTTTCCATTCGAGCTTTTCGAAGTGCTTCTTCCGTTGGGAAGTTAGCGGTAGCGACCGCCTGCACAGCCCCCTTAGAGAGCTGGGCTTCGTGCGATGTACCTAGAAGAAGCTCTTCTACTTCAGCCGTATATTTGTAGGGTGTTTCGTAATGTTGATCATAGTTTTCTGAAGCAATTCTATTTCGATCAGCAACAAAGTTAACGCCACCTTTCCAAACCGCTACTTTTTCAATTTCACCGGTAGGACCCTTCGCGTCGACTAACTCAGCCCATTGAAGTTCACCGGTTATTGGATTGAGCGCTCGACGACCATTAGAACCAAGTGATTGCATGTAGGCGGTTAGATCACTCATGTCTTGATTCGATAAATATTCATAGTTGGGCATGATAGACCCCGGTTTTAAACTGCGGGGCTGTTTATGGTGCTGAATGTGGTATTCGTCAGGAAATTTTCCACCGATCTGAGATAAATCTGGGCCTGAGCGCTCGGAGCCCAAAAGATGCCACTCATCGTAGTAATAGTCGGACGCCTTAGACTTAGTTCCATGATCCCAGTCCTGAGGACGGCTCACCATGGAGTGACAATAAAAACATCCTTCTCGGGTATAAACCACACGGCCTCTCAATTCTTGGGCTGTATAGTCTCGGAGATCTTTGGGTTGAGGGGGACGAAAGGTCCAACGAGGAATCAGCACCACGACGAAGATGATGGCACTGAGAATCAGCCCCATACCGATGGCGGGGAAAATATAATTAGTTCGATTCACTTGATTCATGCCTTACCCCCAATGGGAACATCGGGTTCCGTTGATTCATCAAGGCTACCTTCTTGTCCAAAGAGTGTTTTATACATGTTGAAGAAAAGAAGAATCTGACCCACGACGATGAGGAGGCCCGAAAAAGCTCGAGCAGCCATGAAGGGGGACAAAACGTAAGCCCCTGCACGATAGACCGCTTGACCTTCTTCCCAGGCAGCGGCTTGATAGAGCCCCGCAACAGTCAGGGCTGAAATCATGATAATTACCCCCGTCAAAGTCAGCCAATAGTGCGCGGTGGCAAGACGCCGACTGTACCACTGCTTTCCACTGACCCGAGGAAGTACATAATAAATTGCACCCCAAGCCACAAAACCAAAAGTTCCAAGGAGAGCAAAGTGGGCATGACCTACGACCCAATGGGTGAAGTGCAAATACCAGTTGATCCATCGGGTCGCTTGAAACGGGCCCGTGAAACAAGTCAGTAGATAGAACCACATCGCTGTGATGAAGAAACGAAGAGGAATATTAGTAGCTACCATATTCCACTTACCCTTCATAGTGAGAAAGAAATTAACCAAGACGCTCATTACGGGAATCAATAACATCACCGAAGAAATAACGGCAACCGCCTTGAGCCACTCGGGTACCGGACTCTGAAGAAGATGATGAGTACCTGTCGGAGTATAAAACATGGCAATCGTACTGAAACCTACGATGCTCAACAAATGCGAGTAGAGGGGGTTCTTAGTTATTTTGGGTAAGAAATAGTAAGTGAGCCCAATCCCATTGGTTGTAAACCAAAGGCCCAAAATATTATGGCCATAAAACCAATTAGCAATTGAATCCCCAATGCCCGTGACTGAAAAAAAGATTTTATTTCCAATTAGGTAAACCACGGGAAACCAAAGGGTGGTACCCGCTACGTACCACACGGTGACGTAGAGCTGTTTTTCTTGGCGATTTAGGACTGTTCCCCAAATAATCACAATGTAAAGCAAGAGAGCCATAAAGAGTGGAATATCAAGCCACCAAGGGAGTTCAGCATATTCACGCCCTTCGGTATAACCATTCGTTAGGGCAAAAATACCCAATACGATGACCGCATTCCAAGCCAACATGAGTAAGTTTGCAGTTTTCTCACTGTAGAGCTTCGTTCGACAGAGTTCGGGGATCACAAAGAAATTGGCGCCCACGGTGGCCATGGAGATGAACCCAAAAGCGACCACATTTATATGGGTGGGCCGAATACGCCCAAAACTTAGTTGAGCCACTCCGCGGACTAAATCGGGAGCCCAGTACTCGACGGCTGCAAGAAGACCTAGGGTGGTACCGACCAGTCCCCAAAGCGCTCCGCTCACTAAAAAGCGAGTCGACGCACTTCCTTCAATGGAAAGCCAATCTTGGAATCGATCGACCCACGAGAGGGAAACTTTGCCTGCATTTTCGTTCATGCGCTGATCTCCACGGAACCTAAGCAAATCAAAACTTTTAGCTCTGGGGATCCTACAGGGGTCAGAGAGAAAGAATTTAATTGCTTCTTTCATTGTCCTTCAATCAGCGCCCTAGGGTCAAAGGAAAAATCTCCAGCATGGTCCTAAAAAAATGGACACCTGGAACAAAAAAACCTGCCTAAAAAAGGCTGATAAACCCCCCACCAAGCCGCCCGTGTCTTTCTCCCCCGTATTCGAAGGTAAAATGAAGTCAGGCGCGCCTAGCGACTAAGTAGAGCCTTCCCTGTAGGGCTTTGCCAACGTTTTAAAAAAGGTAATGACCATGAATATCCGAAGATCCCTCGTGGTCAATGCGACCGCTTTGGAGGTGCGTATTGCCCTCCTTGAAAACAGTCAATTGACTGAACTCTATCAAGAGCGACCGGCTCGCAAGAGTCTAGTAGGACGCATCTATCGAGGACGTGTATCGAAGATGCTCCCGGGGATTGAAAGTGCATTCCTTGATATTGGAATTGATCGAGATGCCTTTTTGTACCTCGACGATCAACCTCAAATTCCTTTGGAGGATATGGATCTATCAGGCGAGCCCCATTCTCCTGAAGTCTCGGTTCCTCTCGTCCCCCTTTTGCCTCCGATTCAATTGGGAAACGATACTTTAGTACAGGTGGTTAAAGATCCCATCGGCTCTAAGGGAGCGAGGCTGACCCGCCATATTAATTTTCCGGGTCGTTATTTAGTTTATCTCCCCTATGGCAATCATATTGGGATCAGTCGAAAGTTTACGGATGAGGTTGAACGCGAGCGACTTCGCTCCCTTATCCAAATCCATTCACAATCCCCTGAAGGATTTATCGTTCGAACGGCAGCCGTAGGTGAAAAAGATGAAGATCTCTTGGCAGATATCGCGCTCCTTCGAGAACAATGGCGTTCCGTACAAGAGGCTTTTGAATCTTCCCAAGGACCTTGTCTTCTCTGGGAAGACGTCGGATTAATAAGAAAGATTTTGCGCGATAAATTTAGAGAAGAAGTTCACACTCTTTGGGTCGATGATGTCAATACCCATCGTGACATCCAAGAATTTGTCCGTCAGATCCACCCTAGTTGGGCCTCTCGTATTCGCTTATTCACCTCTCCGATTCCCATTTTTGAAGCGTTTGAGATTGAGCGCGAAATTGCTCGGGCACTTCAGCCCAAAGTAGCTCTCAAGCACGGGGGTTCCTTAGTTTTTAATCAGACGGAAGCGCTCCTCAGTATCGATGTTAATACGGGAGCCTTCAGCAGCCATCAAGATTTAGAAACAACCGTCACCCAAGCTAACCTCCTAGCAATTCCAGAAATTGTCCGCCAAGTGAGACTGAGAAATCACGGGGGGATTATCGTCATTGATTTCATTGACATGATGGATCCGATCAATCAGCAAGCGGTGCATGCCGCCTTAGTTTCTGAATTTGAACGGGATCGGCAGTGTTCTCGAATTGGCTCCCTTTCCGCGTTTGGACTCGTGGAATTAACGCGTAAACGCACAGGGCCAAGTTTAGAGCGCTCCATGACCGTTCCCTGTCCCTCCTGTTATGGCTCAGGGAGAGTTCCTAACTTTGAAGTAGAATTATTTAAAATTTATCGGGAGCTCCTTCCCTGTTTACAGATTCCTCCCCATACTCGAATACGTATTGCAGTCCACCCCGATCAAAGAGCCCTACTTCGAGGCATCATCTGGGATGACATCCTCGCACTGGCTCAAAGCCAATCCCTTTCTATCGAGATTGCTGAGCAGTCTGATCTCCCTCCCTTCAGTCTTCACTGTCAAAGACTCAGTTCCGTGATGCCCTCTCCGACGAATTAAATTGTCCTTAGCCCAAACATTGAGCGCAGCGAAGACCTGCTTGAAGATTGCGAATCACTTCGGGAAGGGGTTCAAGGGAATGAATTTCTACAAAATCAGGACCCATATTCTGACGAAGCGGTTGCTGTCCCTTTCGATTGAGCCAAATCACTGACCAACCTGCAGCAAGTGCACCTTCGACATCATCGTTCCATGTATCTCCGACCATCACTAAATCTCCAGGAAAAAGGCCGAGCGTTTTTTGAGCATACTGGAAAATTTGGGGATCCGGTTTGGCTAAACCCAGATTTGCACTGATGAACCGATAAGGGATCTTTTTCGCTAAACCTAACCGATCTAGAAACCCGAGGCCAAACGATTGGGTATTCGTGAGTAGACCAAGTCGGACTAGCGTACCCATCTCCTCGAGACATGGAAGCGTGTCTTGAAATAAAGTCACCTCTTCGTCGGAGGCTTTGAAATCATGGGTCCAACCCTCTTCTAGTGCTGATGATCGAAAGGATAAAACGGGCCCCCTTTGCCTTGCTTCTTCAAGGGATGGGTAAGCGGTTCTCATCACATGATGCTCAAAACTCTTGGCTTCTCCAAGAGTTTCAGTCACCTTTTGGAGATCATCGAATGGATTACCTCTTGGATTAAAAACCAGGGTATTCCATAAGTCGAATACAACCGCCTGGATCATTTAATGGCCCTGATAGATCACGCAGTTATCGACCGTTTCGTAAACTTCGATTTGATGAAGTCCAGGTAACACATCGACGAGTTGATCCCAGATCCACTTACTAATATTCTCTGCCGTCGATAGTGGGATCACATCATTTAAAAAACGATGGTCGAGCTTGGATAGAACTCGCTCTTCCAGGATAGGATCCAGGTGATCAAAATCCATCACCATCCCGGTCGTTGCATCCGGAGTCCCTTGAATAGAAACAAAACAACGGTAACTATGCCCGTGGAGATTTTTACATTTTCCTGGGTGGTTATAAATAAAGTGAGCTGACTCAAAACGATATTCTTTACGGATAATCAAAACCGTGACTCCTTCGTGATACTGTGGCTCGATTAGGGATTAATGACCTTATAAATTAGCGCCAAGTTGGTAAGGGCAGTTAGGTCTTGCTGCCAAGATGAATTGATCGCATAGCGCGGCGGGATGATGACGGTATCGCCCGGACCCATATAGGTCCAATGAGTCCATAGGCCAAAGGGGACAATATTATCCACTATTTGCCCGTTGGCTTTGAGGAGTCGAATATTGGAGGTATCTGCATTCCGCGTATACATCCCTGCTCTTTTAATGGCCTCAATGACACGAATGCGATCCGTGCGATCACCCAATTGGTAAACGGTGAAGGGAGAGGCGACTTCACCAATCACGTAGGACGCTGTCGTAAACTCAGGGATTATGATTTCATCTCCATCCAACAAGAGCACATCGGCTTCACGATCTCCCTTGAGGGCTTTATCAAAATCTACAACTAAGCGCTTATTGGCTACACTGGAAACCCCGAATCGAACCGGATTAGATTGAAGAGTACCCGACGTGGGATCGCGCTTAACTTCGCTGAGGCGTCTGAAAATATCGGGGATACCCAGGGCCATCGGGTCGAGATTAGACGATTCAAGCCCTTCGATCTGAGCGATCACTCTGGCACCACGAAGGAAGACTCCTCCTTGGGCGAAAGCCTTATCCGTCAATCCTCCACTTCGAGCGATGATTTCGCTTAAGGTCACGCGATCATTCTCAAGGACATACTCCCCCGGCCGTTGAACCTGTCCCCGAATCACGACCGACCGATGGTAGCGGAACGAGGGCACTTCATAAAGTGCGATTACGTCCTCGGGTTGAAGAAGCGGATTGAGCTTATCGTCTTTCAAATCCACGGGGCTTTGGTTCTCCGTGGAAATTAATTGATCTAACTGTAAAGGAATGAGAGTACTGCCGAGAGTCCCTGAACCCTTCTGTGCTTTCGTACGGGCAAGTTCAGCGCGGTACTGATTGGCTTGAGGGTAGAGAAGGCCCGCCCTAAAAATTAGATCGGAAGCCCGCATTCCCTCAAGATATTCATAGAGACCGGCTCGACTCACGGGCCCCGACAAGCGCACATAAGATGTCAATCTCAATTCTTCATTTGAATAAAATCGTACAACGTCTCTTTCTTCTAAAAGAAGATTATGAGAGGGATCGCCGGCCAGAGCTTTGGTGACATCAAAACTTAAAAAAGTAGAAATTTGATTGAGGGATGTGCGGGTGATTTCTGCTCTGGCTAAATAAGTGGTTGGAAGCAGGAGTTGATTTTTTTGAATTAAATCTCCTATCCGAAGACCTTTTTCGGGAGCATACGGTCCAGGGATACGAATATGACCAACCACTTGAACCGAAGCGGCCTTGGTTGAGTATTTAGGAAGCGCCGTCACCACATCACCCGCCTGCAAGATAACTTTCGACGATGAAACCAGTGTAAAGGTTTGGGACGTCCATTGATTTTGATTGTCTTGGTAGCGACGGGTATAGATCCCCGAGTCATAGGCCTCGTCAATTCCTCCTGCCCATCGAATGAGGCTTGAGAGTGACTCTCCGTTCTTTAACTCAAATTCCATACGAGGAATCACCCCATAGTCATTCCATTGGGTCCACCATTGTGGATTGAGGAAGACTTCGTCATCAAGTTTCTTATAAATTTTTCCTGTGGGATCCATTTCGATACGCAAGTCCGAGGACTTGGCAGGAGCCAATTGTTCTAATTGTTTTTTTAAAGTTTTAATCTCATTTTGAATTTTAGATTCATCGTCTGAACTAAGTTTTGAACTCAGCAACTTTGTTTCACTCAATTTAAGGGAGTCTTCTAGTTCACGTCTAAGTTTATCTTTATCGCTTAAGCCCTCAAGAGAGGGGTTCACCAACTTACGATCCTCTGAATCAAGGTCGATGGATCGTATTTGCGTGACACGACGAAAAGCCCCTTCGAGCAAAACTTTTCCGGCCGCTAAGGGGACAAAAACCACATCACCACTTTGAAGAGCCACATTAAGATTGCCCAGACCCTCACCCCGAAGAGGATAAAGATCGATGCGATCCACTATTTTGCCTGCTCGTACAATACGAATATCGCGATAGCTTCCATTCGTGTTCGGGCCCCCCGTCAGCCCTAGGACATTCAAAACACTGCTGAGGCTGGGGACCAAATAAGTGCCGGGTTTATAGACCTCGCCTAGGATACTAATGCGAACTTCTCTTAATTTGATAACTTGGAGATCTACGTCCGTTTTAGAAAATTGACCGGATACGATTCGCTGAACCGCCTCTTTGGCTTTTTTAAGAGTCAGACCCGCTACTTTCACGACCCCAACTTTGGGAATGGCCAAATCTCCCTTGCCGTCTACCTGAACAGGGGTCTCGAACGTGGCACTCCCAAAAACATTAAGTTGCAAGCGATCTCCGGTACCCAATACATAGTCATCGCTGATTCCCCCGTCAGTGGCCGATGACATGGGTTGGCGATATTCAAAGAGATCCGCTGCAAATTGTCGCGGTTTATTTTTTTTATCCAACTTCTTGAAGGCCTTAATCTCATCCTCTAACTTTGTATCAACACTCTTTAAGGCCAGATCCGCTCCCGCTGAAGACTCTTTGACGGGGGAGGATAGCGGAACTTGCTGGGGGGTCGGGGCAGTAGATTGGGCTTGGGCATTCGCGATAGCCTGAACCATATCTTGGGGGGTTTGCGCTAAAAGTGAATGCGCGCCTCCCAAAAAGAATAGAGCATATGAAAGAAAAATATTTTTCATAGATTGGGTTATCGACATTGAAAATCCTAAGAGTCTATTCATAAAAGTTACTGCTCTTTCTATTATAGAGGTCTCCTTTCAAAGTCCCCCAAAGTGAGCAAGATAGGCTCCCCAAAGCCTAAGAAATCAGGCTCATTAGTTTTTGCGGAGAGGAGCTGTTTTTTCGTTGATCTGAACGGTAAATGAAAACATTAAAGCGATAGCCAGTAAACCCATACCTACCGAGGACAGGTTTTGATACAAAGGGGCCCCCCATAATCGCAACATGGGGAGAAATCCAAGCAGCCATAGTATGGGAAGGGTCCATTGCAGTTTTTTACCGGTTTGCCTCTGAACAAAATGATGGAAATGACAGTTATCACCCTGACTTATCGGTCGCTTCTGTTTTAACCGAATAAGAACGACATGGAGTGTATCCAAGATGGGATAGGCGAAAAGAAATAAAAAGTTTTCAAGGTGATGCGGTTGGATATACATGAGAGACACGATGGCTAGAAAAAGACCCATGCTTAACGATCCTGCGTCACCAAGAAAGTGAATTTTACGCAGATTCAAATAGAGGACCATTGCCCAAAGACCCCAAAAGAAAGGGCCGGGGATGAGATATCCGTTTGGTAATCGCATCGCTACGAAAATAACCATTCCAAAATAGCCCATCGCCAAGCCATCGATACCATCGATTAGATTAAATAAATTGGGCATGGCCCAGCAGAGCAGGGCTATCCCTATAAAAAGGACTGAGTAGAGCGATGGAATGTCGTAACCAAAAAAACTATAGATCATATTATCGGATAGATACCACTGCGGAGCGAGGATCTTACTCTCGGGGTCCGAGAAGATGATTGACAAGATTCCAGATCCGGAGATCTGGGGCCACAAAAGCCCAACGCTAGTAATCAACGCAACACCCAATGAGTATTTAGACTTAAATCCTGCGTTGATGTATGAAAGAGGTTGTTCACGATTAAAATCGTCGGCCAACCCTAGGAGACCCATAAATCCTATTGATCCCCAAAGCAGGGTATTGATAAAGGGCAGCGTAATGAATCCAAATTGATGGCCAATAAAAAGGGTCAACATGAATGCAAGGCCCGCGGTTCTTGGCACACGTTTTTCATTATTTGTTCGATCCTCAGACGGCAGATCATAAAATCCAATAGGAGCTACCCGAGAAATCATAAGGCACGACACCAAGTACCCGATCCATGCACCCAAAAACAGGAGTATCCAATGGATTTGACCACTCACTAAAGAAATTAAAGATTGAATCCCAATTAAATTAAAAGACATATACGTAGTTTAACTTGAAAACTATTTTATACCTCAAGGCTAGGGAATTGTGGGGCTCGAATGCCTTTGTACAAATCAAATCCCCTTGATGCTATACTGACCTCACCCCAATCTTTCTTCGATGGGTGGCGACCTCTGCAGGAAGCCCCTTCCCTTTTTTTGAAGGGTTTCATGGAGCGATCGCTCGTGTTCTTCCCTCTTGGAAGCACGATGAAGAACCGCCTAGGGCCGGAAGCCCACCTACCTTTAAGTGGCCTTTAGGCCCTGGAGTATATATATGAATTTGAATACCCTCGCTTTTCAACCCATTCAGCAATCCATTAATTTGGGTCAAGGGGCTGAGATCTCAATCGAAACCGGCCGAATTGCAAAACAGGCTGCGGGCGCTGTGGTGATCCGACAGGGAGACACCATGGTCTTAGTGGCGGTTTGTCACGCTGTTCCCCGTCAAGAATTAGACTATTTCCCTTTGTCCGTGGATTATCGTGAAGCAGTGTTTGCTGCGGGAAAAATTCCTGGGGGTTGGTTTAAGCGAGAAGGTAAGGCTACCACCAAAGAAACGCTCACATCCCGTCTCATTGATCGGCCTCTACGTCCTCTTTTTGAGGAGGGCTACAATGCCGAAGTCATGGTGACTGCACAAGTGATTAGCTACGACGGGATTCATGCACCCGAGACCTTGGCGATGACCGGGGCATCGGCAGCATTAATTATTTCAGAAATTCCATTCCATCAGCCCGTAGGTGGTGTGCGAGTCGGTCGTATCCAGGGTCAATTCGTGATAAATCCTACCATCATCCAACGTAAAGAAAGTGATTTAGACCTTCTGATTGCAGGTACGAAAGACGCGATTGTGATGGTGGAATGTGGCGCCCAAGAAGTGGATGAAACCGACATGGTTCAAGCGCTTGTCTTCGGACATAACCATATAAAAACACTTGCTAAGTTTCAAGAGGATTTCAAAGCAAAAGTAGGCAAACCAAAGGTTAAAGTTGAGAAGAAATCGATCGATACAACATTACTCCAAACTATCAGCTCTACCTATCGTGGGGATTTACTAACGGCCCTGACTCTCAAAAATAAACTTGAAAGCTACAAAGCAATCGATCAGCTCAAGGCGACGGTTGTGGAAACCCATACCGCTGAGCAACCTGAACGCAAAGGAGAAGTGAAAGCCTGCTTTGATCATCTAAAGGAATCCATTTTCAGAGAAATGATCTTACAAAAAGGCGAGCGCTTGGATGGTCGTCGATTTGATCAAATTCGACCGCTCAATATTGAAGTCGGTCTTCTTCCTGGAGCCCATGGCTCTGCCTTATTTACTCGAGGAGAAACCCAAGCCCTTGTTACCACCACATTGGGTACTCAAGATGATATTCAGACCATTGAGGGTCTCGAAGATGAAGTGAAGAAGTCTTTTTATCTTCACTATAATTTTCCAGGCTATTCAGTGGGGGAATGCAAACCCAATCGAGGTCCTGGGCGACGAGAAATTGGTCATGGTATGTTGGCGGAACGTGCGTTAGCAGCCGTGTTGCCGGATCGCAAAGAAAACCCCTACACCGTTCGCGTGGTGAGTGATATCACCGAAAGTAACGGGTCCTCATCTATGGCCACCATCTGTGGAGGATGCCTATCCCTTATGGATGCAGGCATTAAATTAAAAGCGCCGGTAGCCGGCGTGGCAATGGGTTTAGTCAGCGGGGAAGGACAATTTGTGGTCCTCACGGATATTGCCGGGCAAGAAGATCACTACGGTGATATGGATTTTAAAGTCGCTGGAACAACCCAAGGCATCACGGCTCTTCAAATGGATATTAAAGTTGGTGGTATCACAACCGATGTGCTCACTCGAGCTCTCGATCAGGCTCGCAAAGGCAGATTGGAACTCTTGGAATCCATGGGCGCGATATTAGCAGCCCCGCGATCATCTTTCGCTAAGAATGCTCCCCAAATGGCTTCGATTCAGTTGCCCAAAGACAAGATTCGTGACGTCATTGGTAAAGGAGGAGCTACGATTCGAAATATCATCGAAGTTTCTGGATGTGAAGTCAATATCGATGACAATGGTCTCTGTCAAGTTGCGGGCCCTAATCAAGAAAAACTCCAATCTGCATTAAAGATGATCGGTGATCTCATTCAAACCGCTGAACTGGGTAAATCTTACCTAGGTAAAGTCGCTAAGGTTGTAGAATTTGGTGCTTTTGTTACCATCCTTCCGGGTCTCGACGGACTTTTGCATGTGAGCGAAATGGCCGCTCATCGCGTGAAGAATCCATCGGATGAGGTCAGTGAAGGTCAGGAGATCTTAGTGAAGTGCATTGGCATCGATGAAAAGAGCGGGAAGATTAAGCTTTCACGCAAAGCACTCTTACCACCGGCCACCGAATAAACTTTTCTCGTCAAAAGTCTGGGCTAGTCGCCTAGGCTTTTGACGAGGAGGGCTTTCAATTCATGTCGACGCATCCATCCGAGGGTCCCCAAAAAAGCCAACACCCCCATCAGTAGGGCATTGGTGGCTCGTTTGGGACGAGATTTATTCATCGGCAAATTACCCTCATCTAAAATATTCAAGATCGGCATATCATTTTTTTCTTGGAGCAATGCATCCTCGCGAGATAGGGCTAACGAGGTGACTAATTGTGTTTGAAGTTTGAGCTCATTCTCTAGGCGGAGCCCCTTGAGACGCACTTCGGGATCCGGGCTAACAGCATAATTGCGATTGATAGTAAGGAACTTTCGAAAGGTCTCTTCTGCGCGGTCGAGTTCTGCACGACCTTCCTGCAGTCGCTTTTCTGAAAAGCTTGCCTTCACGCTGCCCTTTGTTTGTGATTTAGTCAGTAAGAAATCATTCAATAACTGGACTAAGCGCTTGGCAATTTGCTGGCTAAGTTGCGGACTCTTCGTTTCAACTTGGATGGTTAATGTTTTGGTCTTAAGGTCTCGATTGATAGTGATGAACCCTCGGGTGGCATTCACGGCATTATCCATATTAGAGGCACCAAGATAGCGATAAAGGGTTTGTTGGCGCGGACGATTAATATCCAGATAAAAATATTTAATGTTGAAATCAAAAACGGTATTGAGCAAGGCCTCTCGTACAGGTCGGCTGTTTAAAATATCCACATAGGCACTATCTGAACTATCCTGTCCGGGAACCGAAATACCTAATGCTGAGGCTGCGGCTGCCGCACCTCCAAGACTGCCCAACATACCACCTGATTTGGAATCAGCTGGGAGAATAATGGCGGTAGAGGTGTAGTGATTCACTTGCGTAAGCGAATAAAGGACCGACAATCCCACGGCTAGGATTCCATGTTTAAGCGGGAGACTCCAACTTCCTGACACATAACGATCCACAAAGGACGCTTTGCTAAGACTCCATTGATAAAAATGATTGAGACGGACGATCCAGGATTGCATGAAGAATCTCTTTAGAAGGTTATGAATTTTAGTGTATCGACTCTAGGGGTGGTCCCCTATGGCTTTCCATTAAAAAAGCCCCCGAAGGGGCTTTTTTAAGATAGGGAAGTTTAAATCTCTTCCCCTTCTACCTGAGTCAGACCATCAAGCTGTTCGATGCGGGCAGCCATCATGCTGTATTCGTCATCAAACTCCTCATCCGTATAATTTGAGGCGACTTGGGGCTCGGGGTATTGACCTTCTTCAATCTCGAGATTGCGATAAGCCGTCATACCCGTTCCAGCAGGGATGAGGCGACCTAAAATCACATTCTCTTTTAGCCCTCGAAGATAATCCACTCGGCCTTCCATGGCTGCTTCGGTTAAGACACGCGTGGTCTCTTGGAAAGAGGCAGCAGAGATGAAACTCTCTGACGTAAGGGAGGCTTTGGTGATCCCAAGCAACAAAGGAATACAGGTGGCGGGCTTTTTGGCCGATCCATCTTCATTCAGCTCCTTAGTCGTAGCGAGATTAATCTCTTTAAAGCGATGCTTATCAACCTTCTCTTCAGCAATGAGGGGGGTATCGCCCACATCCTCGATTTGGACCCAGCGCATCATCTGCCGAATGATCACTTCAATGTGTTTATCATTGATGGTCACACCCTGAGCTCGATAAACTTCCTGAACCTCATTAACCAAATAGGCGCAAAGGGCTTTTTCCCCTTGAACTTTTAGAATATCTTGCGTTGAAATAGGTCCTTCGGTAAGTTTATCTCCCGCCTTCATCTCATCGCCATCTTGAACTAAGATATGCTTTCCCCGAGGGATCAGGGCTTCAAAGGTCTTCTCGCCTTCTTTGGCGTTAGCGGGGGCAACAATCACCTTTTGATTGCCGCGAATACGCTTGTCAAATTTCACGATACCTGCAATTTCAGTGATGATCGCAGGTTCTTTGGATTTTCGACCTTCAAAGAGTTCCGTGACGCGGGGTAAACCACCGGTGATGTCGCTGGTTTTAACCTGCTGTCGGGGAGTTTTAGATAATACATCTCCGGCCTTTACCCCTTGGCCATTTTCCACTTCAAGGTAAGCATCGGTAGGGATGTTATAGCGTCGAAGGATCTTGTTGCCCGACCCTTTGATGTTGATATGAGGATGAATCTTATCATCAGTAGGATCAATGACTTTCTTTCGGAAGTTTCCAGAAATAGGATCCTTCTCTTCCTGATAAGAAATATTTAGTTCTAATTCTTCGAAAGCGACTGTACCATCCTCTTCGGATAGAACGAGATCATTGTAGGGATCCCATTCAGCAATGGTCGTTTTAGGTTCGATTTTGTCACCCTCTTTAACCTTGAGAACAGCTCCTGACGTGATTTTGTAACGCTCGCGCTCATTGCCCTTGGCATCCGTCAATAAGACATAGCCATTACGGGTTAGGGAGACGACTTGACCGAGACGATTCGTGACAAAACGGCCCTTGAGTCCTTCGAATTTAATGACGCCACCAATTTGAGATTCGTGGGTGCTCTTCTCGCTGGTTCGACTTGCGGCACCCCCAACGTGGAAAGTACGCATTGTCAATTGGGTTCCGGGTTCTCCAATACTCTGAGCAGCCACGACACCAACCGCTTCGCCAATATCGACCATACGACTTGTACTCAGGTTGAGTCCGTAACATTGAACGCAAACTCCTCGACGGGCTTCACACGTGAGAACCGATCGAATATTTACTGAGACAATACCACTGGTTTCAATGGCAAAAGCAGCATCTTCAGAGATAATTTCGCCCGACTTCACATAGACTTTAGTCTTGTCGTAGGGATCCACAATGTCGTGAAGTGTGACACGGCCCATGATGCGATCGCGCAGTCGAGAACGAACAGAACCATCCGCCATAATAATGGCAGCGACCTCAATGCCGTCGACGGTCTGACAATCTTGCTCATTAATAATCACGTCTTGTGCCACATCGACCAATTTACGAGTCAGATACCCGGAGTCGGCAGTTTTCAAAGCAGTGTCCGCCAGTCCTTTTCGGGCTCCGTGGGTAGAGATGAAATAATCGAGGACCGAAAGACCTTCCTTGAAATTCGCAGTGATGGGTGTTTCGATGATATCGCCGCTGGGACGAGCCATCAAACCACGCATACCGGCCACTTGTCGGATCTGAGTCTTGGAACCACGAGCGCCTGAATCGGCCAAAATATAAATCGAGTTCAGGTAGCGATTACTTTCGTTTTGATGCTCGAGTTCTTTCATCATATCTTGAGCCACTTGTTCGGACGTCTTGCCCCAGACTTCAAGAATGCGATTGTAGCGAGTCGCACTGTCGAGGCGACCTTCGTAAGATTCTTTTTCAATCTCGCGAACTTCTTTACTCGCCTTATCCAAAAGGCTCGATTTAGAGGCCGGCACAACGAGGTCGTCAATTCCCACGCTCACACCCGCCTTCATGGCCCATGTAAAGCCGGCTTCCTTCATGGCATCCAGCATTTCAATGGTCATTTCTGGACCCTTCGTCTTATAGCTGCGAACAACGAGGGATAAGAGACCATCCTTCTTGAGAAGTCCATTGATGTAGGGGAAGCCCTTAGGCAGAGCACGATTGAAGATGACCCGTCCAACAGTAGTTTCGATCATGTCATTAGTCTTCATTTCAGAGGGACATTCGAACACTTCTTGTTCTGAATTTTTCTTAGGATCTTTCAAATACCAAGCTTCCGTGTCAACTAACTCTCCGGTATATCGAAGTTTGATAATGGCGTGCGTATCTAATAACCCTGCTTCATGGGCGGACACCACATCATTCATAGAGCCAAAGGATTTTCCTTCGCCCTTACGATTCTTTCGCTTCTTAGTTAAATAATAAGCACCTAAGACAATATCCTGACTAGGAACCACATTGGGGCGCCCGTTCGCAGGATTTAAAATATTCTGCGTACTCATCATAAGAACCTTGGCTTCAATTTGAGCCATGGGACTCAAGGGAACGTGGACGGCCATCTGATCTCCATCGAAATCCGCATTGAAAGCAGTACATACAAGGGGATGGAGTTGGATAGCTTTGCCTTCAACTAGCACCGGCTGAAAGGCCTGAATGCCTAAACGATGGAGTGTTGGTGCACGATTAAGCAGGACGGTATGCTCACGAATAACTTCTTCGAGCACATCCCATACCTCTGGGCGGCCTTCTTCTACTAGTTCTTTAGCTTGACGAATAGTGGCCGCATGACCTTTGTGTTCCAGTCGATTAAAGATAAAGGGCTTGAATAACTCAAGTGCCATTTTCTTGGGGATACCACATTGATGTAATTTAAGATCGGGACCCACGACAATGACCGAGCGTCCGGAATAGTCGACACGTTTGCCGAGGAGATTCTGGCGAAAACGACCCTGTTTACCCTTGAGGGCATCAGAGAGGGATTTGAGGGGTCGATTCGAAACGCCACGAAGAATTCGGCCTCGCTTGCCATTCTCAAACAAAGCGTCAACGGATTCTTGGAGCATACGTTTTTCATTACGCACGATCACTTCAGGTGCTTTGAGTTCCATGAGTTTTTTTAGTCGATTATTGCGATTAATAACCCGACGATAAAGATCGTTTAAATCAGAGGTGGCAAAACGACCGCCATCAAGGGGTACCAAAGGGCGCAGTTCGGGGGGAAGCACGGGAACTACATCTAAAATCATCCACTCGGGACGATTACCCGAGCGAACAAAAGATTCGGCAACCTTAAGACGCTTGGCCAACTTACTACGCTTTTGAAGCGAAGGTTCGGATTTCATTTCGGCACGAAGAGCGATGGAAAGAGCACCAACATCAACCCGTCGCAAAAGTTCTTTGATAGCTTCAGCACCCATCTGGGCCTTAAAAGCATCCCCATAGAGCGATCGATACTCGCGGAATTTATCTTCATTGAGAATCTCGCCTTCTTTGAGCGGAGTGCCTCCATTATCCGTAATGGTATAGGCCTCGAAATAAAGAATTTTTTCGAGATCCTTGAGGGGAATATCGAGCAAATACCCAATGCGACTCGGAACCCCTTTGAAGAACCAAACGTGACTGACGGGTGAAGCCAGTTGGATATGGCCCATGCGTTCACGTCGAACTGATTTTTTAGTTACTTCAACACCGCATTTGTCACAAATAACGTTTTTAAATTTCTGTCGTTTATATTTACCGCATAAGCATTCCCAGTCACTCACGGGTCCGAAAATACGAGCACAGAAGAGTCCATCACGTTCGGGCTTTAGAGATCGATAATTGATCGTCTCAGGCTTCAGGACCTCTCCTCGTGACCACTGACGAATACGATCAGGGGAGGCAAGAGAGACTCGGATACATTCATAGGCGTTGATGTTTTGAACTTCTGGAAACATGGGCAACCTTTTTTAAACGAGAAAAAATGAAGGAAAAAGAAGGAACGAGTAAAAAATAAAGTTAAGCATCAAGCGAGAAGGCCGTGGGGTCTTCCTGCATCGATTCGGGATCAAGTTGATCTTGAGTCAACATCTCGACATCGATGCAAAGGGCATTCAGTTCTTTGCGAACTACGTTGAAGCTTTCAGGAAGACCGGGGTCCTTAATAGGCTCACCCTTAATGATGGCTTGGTAAATTTGAGTTCGGCCAAACATATCATCAGATTTATAAGTTAGAAGTTCTTGAAGAACATGGGCGGCTCCATAGGCTTCAAGGGCCCAAACTTCCATCTCCCCAAAACGCTGGCCACCAAATTGAGCTTTTCCACCCAACGGTTGTTGCGTGATCAATGAATAGGGTCCAATGCTTCGAGCATGAATCTTGTTGTCGACTAAGTGATGGAGTTTAAGCATATAGACGCAACCAACCGTGACAGGTTGTTCGAAAGCTTCGCCCGTAATGCCATCCAAAAGAAGAGCCTTGCCATCGGGCATATTAATGACTTCTTTCTCACCAGTAAAAAGATTCATTCGATCGATACTGACATTCACACCGGGACCTACGGGCATCTTGTCATGGGCTTTTTTAAGGGCGCTTTTAATATCGGACTCGCGAGCACCATCAAAAACAGGGGTTGCAAAATGAACGCCAAGAACTTTACCGGCCCAGCCCAAATGACATTCTAGAACCTGACCTATATTCATACGGCTAGGAACGCCCAGGGGATTAAGCACAATATCTACAGGGGTACCGTCAGATAAATAGGGCATATCTTCAATCGGAAGAATGCGCGAGACCACGCCCTTGTTTCCATGGCGGCCAGCCATCTTATCGCCCACTTGTAATTTACGCTTTACCGCAACATAGACTTTGACGGTCTTGAGAACACCGGGCATTAATTCATCGCCGCGTGTTAAGCGATCCCGGCGATTGTTAAGGTTATCTCGAAGTACCGCAAGTTTACTTTTAGTTCGGTTGAGTTCCTCATGAACCTGGGTCTCAATACGCTCTTTACCGGCGACTACACTCACATTTTCGAATGCATGATACGCGATAACTTCGAGCATATTCTGAGTGAGTTTCTTTCCCTTGGGAAGAATTTCTCTACCTTCGTGATCCAGAAGTGCTTTATCGAGTTCTCGCCCTTTGAGTAGATTGATGATCCGTTTTTTGGCTTCAGCACGGGTAATGCGTTCTTCGTCGGATAAGTCTTTTTCCCACTTTGCCATAGTTTCGGATTCAATAAATTCCGTACGAGCATCTTTCTTTTGGCCCTTGCGGGTGAAAACCTTAACATCGACCACTGTTCCTTCAATCCCCGGAGGGAGCGTAAGGCTTGCATCTTTTACATCACTAGCTTTTTCACCAAAAATAGCCCGAAGCAGTTTTTCTTCGGGAGACAGTACCGTCTCACCCTTGGGTGTTACTTTGCCAACAAGGATATCCCCATGTTTGACGGTGGCACCGATGTGAATGATCCCGCTTTCATCGAGGTTTTTAAGGGCTTCTTCTCGCACCTGTGGAATATCTCGCGTGATCTCTTCGGGACCGAGTTTTGTATCACGAGCATGAATTTCAAATTCTTCAATATGAATAGAGGTGTAAAGGTCCTCTTTAACAACACGTTCGCTGATCAAAATAGCGTCTTCAAAGTTGTATCCTCTCCAAGGCATGTAGGCTGCTACGAGATTGCGACCTAAGCTCAGCTCGCCCTGGTCAGTGCACGGACCATCCGCAATGATTTGTCCGGACTCGACAAATTCACCTTTTTGGACGAGTGGCTTTTGATTGATGCAGGTATTTTGATTGGATCGAGCAAATTTAACGAGGGTGTAAATATCTACGCCACTCTCTTCACCGGAAGTATCGGGATCATCTTCAACCCGAACCACGATACGGTTTGCATCGACCGTTTCCACAATACCTGAGCGGCGACAGACCACACATGCGCCTGAATCTTTTGCCGCCGTATATTCCATGCCCGTACCAACAATGGGAGCCTCGGTACGAATCAAGGGAACAGCCTGACGCTGCATATTTGCACCCATCAGGGCTCGATTCGCATCGTCATTTTCCAAGAATGGAATGAGGCTAGCGGCAACCGACACCACTTGTTTGGGGCTTACGTCCATTAAAGTGACGCGCTGTCGCTCAATGATTTTGGTTTCTCCGGCGATACGAGCCGTGACAAATTCATCGAGAATCTGACCCGCTTCATTAACATTGATATTGGCTTGGCCAATGATGTGCTCATCTTCTTCCCATGCTGAAAGATAAAAAGCGTGAATTTCATACTTAGCGGGACGTTTACCATTTTTATCAAGGGTACGATTTAAGGTTTCAAGTTCCTGAAGTGAGACGACTTGTTTGTAGGGCGAATTAATGGCTTTGATCTCTTTGTCACTTAGAGGAAGACCGGTTTTAGGATTAACCAAAGTAATGTCTTTAGTTGTGACATCCCCCACTGAAGTGATGCGGGCGAATTGCAAGATCTTTCCATCTTGAACCTTAAGGTAGGGTGATTCGATAAAACCAAATTCACTAATACGGGCGTAACAACTTAACGAACTAATAAGCCCAATATTTGGACCTTCGGGTGTTTCGATGGGACAAACGCGCCCATAGTGAGACGTGTGGACGTCTCGAACTTCGAAGCCCGCTCGATCGCGACTAAGACCACCCGGTCCAAGTGCTGAAAGGCGGCGCTTGTGGGTGATTTCGGAGAGGGGATTGGTTTGATCCATAAATTGAGAAAGCTGACTGGATCCAAAGAACTCTTTCATTGCAGCAATCACGGGTTTGCTATTAATGAGATCTTGGACTTTCAATGGGTTATTAGGGTCTTGCGCTGCTGAGAATTTCTCTTTAATGGATCGCTGAACTCGAACGAGGCCTACGCGGAAACTATTTTCTAGAAGTTCGCCCACGCTTCGAACACGACGATTGCCCAAGTGATCGATATCATCAGCGCGGACCGGTGCTATTTCACCGAAGTCTTGACGAGTCGTGTCATATTTCTTCAAGCGAAGAAGATAATGAATCGTTTGAATGAAGTCATTAGCGGTGAGCGTGCGTTGCCCAAGATCTGTGGTGAGGCCCAATTTGGCATTGAGTTTGTGGCGACCCACTTTACTTAGGTCATACTTATCAGAATCAAAGAACATACCATACAGTAATTTGCGACTTGAGTCTGTGGTCGCGGGCTCTCCTGGACGAATTTTTTTAAATATTTCCTTGGCGGCCTCTTCTGGGTCTTCGGTGTGATCTTTAGCTAAACTTTCAGATAAAACCTTACCCGTCGGATCATTCTCTGGGAAACAGACGGAGAATTCGTCGATGCTATTCGCCATCAACATTTCAAGATGAGTCTGGAGAAAGGGCTGATTAGCCTCAAGGAGAATTTCTCCTGTTTTCATATTGACGATATCTTCGATAACCACGGCTCCGTCAAGCACATTGCGATTCACGGCAATTTCATCAATACCGGCTTTGAGAATTTGCTCCATTACACGCTTGGTGATCTTTTTACCTTTTGCCACAAGGATTTCTTTTCCTTTTTTGCTTTTGACATTTTCCTCAACAGATTTTCCGATGATTGCTTCGCAGGGTTTAACAAAGAGCTCTTTTTTACGAATAGTGAATAGAGCTGATCCGTAGAAGTTTTTTAATAGCGAAGCATTATCAGCAAGAACGTCATCAAAAAGACCTAGGGCTCGAAGAAACGTAGACCCTAAGAATTTACGCTTACGATCAATGCGCGCATACATGAGACCCTTGGTATCGAGTTCAAACTCAACCCACGAACCGCGATAAGGAATGATTTGGGCACTGTAGATAGTTTTATCTTCGTTGATAGCAAAGAATGCACCTGGGCTTCGATGAAGTTGTGAGACGATGACACGCTCGGTACCATTCACAATAAAAGTTCCACTATCGGTCATGACGGGTAGATCCCCGAAATAAACTTCAGCCTCTTGACTTTCTTTGAGTTTCCGTTTGCCCTTATCGTCTTTATCCCACTGAGTAAAAGCCACTTTAATTTTGATTGAAGCCGAAAGAGTCGCACCTCGCTCGCGACACTCCTCTGGACTCATTTTGTGCTTTAAGAAGACGGGGGATTGGCAAATATCGCAGATGGTTGCTTGATTCTTATTGCGAGTTCCGCAATTCGGACAATCAACTGCGGGATCCGTAGGGTGATCGGAAACAATACTGTGATCACATTTTTTACATTTAGTTCGAAGATGTTCAAGCCCAGAGAATTTTTCACATTGGCAGGCCCAATGGCCGACAATGTAATCTTTGAATTGAACCATTAGGGTCGCATCACTTCCATCGGCTTCTTTTCCGTTGTGCACAGGGAACATCGATTCAAATACAGCTTTGAGTCCACGAACATCTCGCTCCGTATGCAAGAGATTCATTTGGACAAATTCATCATAGCTTTTCTTTTGGATATCGATCAGATTAGGGATCGGAACCAACGAAGGAATTTTGGAGAAATTTTTTCGTTGGCGATAAATATTTTGCTGAACGCTCATGGGTATGTCGCTCCAAGAACTGATCGGGTAGGATCAGGTGTGCCAAGATGCCGAACTAGAGAATAAAAAAACAAGGGATAGCAATAAAAACCCTAGGAGCCCCAAAGGGGTTCGAGAGTTAGACGCAAAAAATGTGTGAGCAGTTGTTGATGTATCGCAACCAAGGGCCTATCAAGCGGGGTTTACGAAAGGGCTTAAGTATGAATTAAACCAAGAATTAAGAATAACACTAGACGCCTTTAGGTCCTAGCCAGGAATCTAACAAACGATCCCTGGCTAGGCCCAATGAGGCCATTAAGTTACTTGATCGTAACTTTTGCGCCGGCGGCTTCTAGTTTTTCTTTCATCTTTGCAGCTTCGTCCTTGGAGAGCCCTGATTTGACTTCCTTGGGAGCGCCGTCAACAAGATCCTTGGCTTCTTTCAATCCGAGTCCTGAGACAACTTCGCGGATAGCTTTGATGACGCTAAGTTTGTTAGCGCCGCCATCCGTTAATTCGACTGAGAATTCAGTTTGTTCTTCAGCACCTGCTGAAGCAGCAGCTCCGCCCACTGGGGCAGCGACCGCAGCCGCAGCTGCTGAGACGCCAAAACGTTCTTCAAGGGATTTGACCAAGTTAGCCAAATCAAGAACGGTCATGGATTCAATTTCACTGATGAATTGATCCGAAGTGAGTGCCATGGTGGCCTCCTAAAAAATAAAGTGGTTGAGAAAATTAAAAAGGATTAAATTATTGCCCTTGCTCTTTTTGCTTGCGGATTGCATCGAGCGTAATCGCAAGACCCGAGATGGGGGATTTGATGAGGTATAGTAACTTTGCAATCAGGACTTCGCGACTAGGCAGATTCGCTAGTTGCTGAATGTCTTTGAGTGCTAAGGGTTTTCCATCGGACAGACCCGCTTTGAAAGTTACCGCGGGATTATCTTTCAAGAAATCGTTTAGAACCTTGGCAAAAGCCACCATATCTTCCTGGGTGGTTGCTACGGAACTCGCGCCTTTGAAATAAGGGGAAAGAGACTCGAATACGGTATCTTTAACCGCGAGCCGAAGAAGCGTGTTCTTACCCACTCGGTATTGACCTTTATGATCCCGAACAGATTTTCTAAATGCTGTGTCGGTTTCAACAGTCAGACCTTTGAATTCAAGGACGATCGCTGACTTGGCGATCGTAAACGTTTGCTTGAGTTCGGTGAGTTCGGTGACTTTTTTATTTTTTTCCATCATCTACCTCACTTCGTCTCAAAATTGGTTGTAGATAAAGCCACCGAGGGTCCCATCGTTGATGCGATGAAGGCGGTCTTAACATATTTACCCTTCGAGGAAGCAGGTTTTGCTTTCACGACAGCATCGAGAAGGGCCTGAGTATTTTCTTGTAGTTTTTCAATCCCAAAAGACAATTTGCCGACTGGGGCATGAATAATGCCGTCCTTATCAACGCGGTACTCCACTTTACCCGCTTTGATATCTCTGACTGCCTTAGCCACGTCAAAGGTAACGGTTCCGGTCTTGGGATTCGGCATGAGACCCTTGGGACCCAATACTTTTCCCAAGCGCCCTACCCCTTTCATCATGTCAGGGGTCGCCACAAGTGCATCAAAATCAATGAAGCCCCCGGCGATCTTTTCTACTAGGTCATCTCCACCTACTAGATCAGCTCCCGCTGATTCAGCTTCTTTAATTTTTTCTCCAGTAGCAACAACAGCCACTTTCATGGACTTTCCAGTTCCATGGGGAAGGACAATCGTGCCGCGTACCATTTGGTCAGCTTGTCGTGGATCAACACCAAGACGCATGTGAATCTCAACGGTTTCATCAAACTTGGCAAAGGCCACATCTTTGACGACCGATAAGGCTTCCTTAAGGTCATGGGGGCGATCAGCAACTTTGGAGGAGGCCGCCAAGTATTTTTTACCTGTCTTTGCCATCAAATACTCCTTTTTTTGATCTCCCGCAGATCGGTGCGGTAACCGGGGGAAAAGCACGTCGCTCTTCCACCAAATAGATAATTAATCGACGACATCCACACCCATAGAGCGCGCAGATCCAGCGATAGAGCGCATGGCAGCTTCGAGACTGCCTGCATTCATATCAGCCATTTTAGTTTTTGCAATTTCTTCAATTTGTTTTTTAGTAATAGTTCCAACCTTCGTTTTATTCGGCGTAGGACTCCCTTTCTCAAGGCCAATCTTCTTTTTAATTAAAACGGCCGCAGGAGGAGTTTTTAAAATGAAACTAAAGGATCTATCGGCATACACCGTTATCACGCAAGGAAGGGTAGTCCCTTTTTCGGTCAGCGTTACTGACTTGGCATTAAACTGCTTTACAAACTCCATGATATTGACACCGTGTTGACCCAAGGCAGGACCAACCGGAGGAGCGGGCGTTGCTTCACCTGCAGGCAACTGCAGTTTGATATATGCTGAGATTTTTTTAGCCATGTGTACTTGCCTTCCTGCGAGAGATTCCATCAAATGATGGCAACAACCGCCTTAAAAGTGTGGAGGGGGGGACCCCAACACCACCAGGTTGAAATGAGAATGAAAATGTCTAAAAACTAACGTTTTTCGACTTGAATAAAATCGAGTTCCACAGGGGTACTTCGACCGAAGACCGTCACCATGACACGCACGGTAGATCGCTCTTCTTGTATTTCTTCGACATCTCCTTCGAAATTAGCGAAGGGACCATCAATGATACGAACCTTTTGACCTTTTTCAAAGGAAAATTTAGGTTTGGGCTTCTCTTGGGTCTCCACTTGATGATGCATAATCTGGCTAACTTCATCTTCTGTCAAGGGAACAGGGCGTTTTTTATTGGGGCTCACAAAACTAGTAACCTTGGGGGTATTGCGTACCAAATGCCAGTCCGTATCGGACATTTCCCAAGCACCTGACTCGGTTTGCGTCACGGCAATTTGAACTAAAACATAACCCGGGAAAGATTTTCGGGTCTTAGTAACGCGCTCTCGTTTGCCCGTTTTAGAATCCTGTTTCATTTCTTCATAAGTTTCTTCGGGTACGTGAAGATCCCCGAAGTGATCTTGGCGAAGTTCCATCTGAATTCGCTGTTTTAGTTGAGCAACCACCTTGGTTTCATACCCGGAATAGGTATGAATGATAAACCAAGCTAGTTTCTTCCCCTGGATCACTGTCTCGTTCACTGTATCTGACATGAGTGCCTCTAAAATCCTGAGCGTCTAACTTTTAGGAAGAAAATAACCGAAGCTTCGAGAAAATATCCAATCGATGCTCCACAGAAAAAGTCCAACAAAGACCGAGATCGAAATAACTGTCCAAGATGCACTCCTCACTTTTGATTGGCTCGGCCAATCAACATGACTGAGTTCTTCCATGAAATCGGCTGTTTGTTTTTTAATCAAAGAAATCAAATGTGGCTCCGTATATGGGATAAGTTGGCAGGGGAGACAGGAATCGAACCCGCGACCGTCGGATTTGGAGTCCGAAGCTCTACCAACTGAGCTACTCCCCTAAAAATCCAACGAAAAGACCTAAAAGGGGTTGCATCGCAAGCCTAGGCTTTAGTCTCGCGATGCACCGTGACGCGCTTGAGTCGACGACAATACTTCTTCAACTCAATTTTTTCAGTGTGAGTTCTTCGATTTTTTGTGGTGGTGTAATTTTTATCACCACATTCTTGGCACTGAAGGGTAATGATTTCGCGCACGTTAAACCTCTAAAAGGAGAAGATCGATTTTAAGCGATGATGTTACTCACATTACCGGCACCAACCGTACGTCCACCTTCACGAATGGCGAACTTGAGGCCTTTGTCCATAGCAATAGGAGCAATCAATTCGACTTCGAGCGTGATGTTATCGCCGGGCATAACCATTTCTCGTCCTGCTTCTAGTTTGATCGAGCCGGTCACGTCAGTAGTTCGGAAATAGAATTGAGGACGGTAATTGTTAAAGAACGGTGTATGACGTCCGCCTTCCTCTTTGGTCAGGACATAGATTTGAGCTGTGAATTTGGTGTGAGGGGTAATACTGCCGGGTTTAGCGAGAACTTGGCCGCGTTCAACGTCTTTACGTTCAACACCGCGAAGCAAAATACCAGCATTGTCACCAGCCTGACCTTCGTCGAGGCTCTTACGGAACATTTCGACTCCTGTCACAACCTTCTTTTCGGTTGCCTTAAGGCCGATGATTTCAATTTCTTCCCCGACTTTCACGACACCCGCCTCAATACGACCCGTCACAACGGTTCCTCGACCCGTGATAGTGAAGACGTCCTCTACGGGCATGATAAAGGGTTTATCAATATCGCGCTTGGGAGTGGGAATGTATTTGTCGACTTCAGCCATCAAATCCAAAATACACTTGCATTTAGGATCGTCAGGATTACCGGTAGCAGCAATAGCATCGAGGGCTTGACGAGCTGAACCGCCAACGATGGGAATTTCGTCTCCAGGGAATTGGTAGGACTTGAGTAAGTCACGAATTTCTTCTTTGACAAGATCCGCTAACTCAGGGTCAGCGATATCCATCTTGTTCAAGAAGACCACCATCGCTGGCACACCGACTTGGCGAGCCAAGAGAATGTGTTCCCGTGTTTGAGGCATCGGACCGTCCGTGGCTGCAACAACAAGAATTGCACCGTCCATCTGAGCAGCACCGGTGATCATGTTTTTCACATAATCGGCGTGACCTGGGCAATCCACGTGGGCATAATGACGAGCTTCCGTCTGATATTCCACATGAGCGGTGTTAATGGTGATACCACGAGCTTTTTCTTCCGGAGCAGAGTCGATCTGTTCATAGGATTTAGTTTCGCCACCAAATTTTTTGGAAAGCACGAAAGTAATCGCAGCAGTGAGAGTCGTCTTACCATGATCAACATGGCCGATGGTGCCGATATTGATATGGGGTTTAGAACGATCAAATTTTTCTTTGGCCACAGGGACCTCCTAAAAAATAAAAGTTAAAAAAACAAAAAGATAAAGAAAACAAATGGAGCCCACAGCAGGGATTGAACCAGCGACCTCTTCCTTACCAAGGAAGTGCTCTACCACTGAGCTATGTGGGCCATAACACTTGGCAGCGATGGAGCGGGAAACGGGGTTCGAACCCGCGACATTCAGCTTGGAAGGCTGACGCTCTACCAACTGAGCTATTCCCGCCTGATGCACAACGCAAGAAGTTTAATAATGGTGCCGAGAGAAGGATTCGAACCTCCGTAGGGCGTCAGCCCGGCAGATTTACAGTCTGCTGCCATTAACCACTCGGCCATCTCGGCATTGCGCCTTCTGGAAGGGCATGATCGAAAGATACGGGCAAAAAACCACTTTGGAATCTCCTCGAAGATTCCAAATAACATTCTGAAATGAAGTCAGAATTTCCCATGCTGGGAATAGAAAATATAGCACTTAGCCTGCTCTTCCTCAAGGGAAAAACAAATCTAATGGGTCTCCTGCCCAATCTTTATGGGCTCTTTGTCCTGACTGCGAGAACCCGAAAAAGGGCGATGGCTGTGGCCGCAGAGGCGTTCAAGCTCTCCGTGGACCCCGGCATTGGAATATGGAGGCGTCGATCACACCGTTCACTAATTTTTTGATGCAGCCCCTCGCCTTCCGATCCAATGACCAAAACAAGAGAGCGGTCAAAGGCCTCATTGAGGTAATTATCCGTTTCATCTCCCGACGATAATCCATAAATCCAAGCACCTGCATCTTTGAGATCGTCGAGCGCTCGGCCTAAATTAGTGACACGAGCAATGGGTACACGACCGGCAGTTCCTGCGCTCGCTCGGACAGCGGATTCGGTAAGACTCGCCGAACGGCGTTCCGGGAGAATAACTCCATCGACTCCCGCTGCCGAACAAGTTCTCAGGATCGCACCTAAATTTTGTGGGTCCATGATGCCGTCGAGGGCAACGAGAAGGACTTGATTTTTCTTTGAATTCATCAAGGGGAAAAAAGTAGCCAGTTCAACATAGGCGATTTCAGAGCCCTCTCCAATCATGCCTTGGTGCCGGATCCCATTGGACTTGCGGTCAAGAGCTTCGGGGGGTTCTTGGTGGATCACGACGCGAGCTTCTCGGGCTAGTTTTCGAAAAGGAGTCACACGATCCCAAATGGTTGACGAGATCCAAAGCGTGTGGAGTTCACCTCGATGAAGTGCCTCCTCGCATGCATGGGGGCCTAAGAATTTCATAAACTAGAAGCGCGTCTTATAGCCGATAGCAATCATGTGCCCCATGCCTTCAACTCCGACCGGAGTTCCGGTGGGACTAAATCCGCCTGAATTCCAAGAGCCGTCTAGAGTCTTCGACTCGATGTCGCGAGATTGTCGAATTTGATAACCCAAATTCCACTCTCCACCCCACCCGATATAACTAAAGCCCGCAGAAAATGTCGAGCTCGCAGCTCCTCCCAAAATGGGATTTACATAAACATCGGAAAGTGTTGATTGATCCTGAGAAAATCCTGCGCGAAGAGTCCAGCTTTGATTCAGTGTGATATCTGCACCTAGGGAGAGCCCCATACTAGGCCGTCCACTGCGAAGGCTATTTGCGGACGGGGCAAAAGATAAAACGGAAGGGGTACTGATGGTTCCCGAAACGTTTACTAAAGACGGCCAATCGGGAATGGAAAAATTACCAAACATTCGTCGTACATCTAATTCCATCGTGAAGGTTGTATTAGGGCGAAACCTTATGCCCCATGTTAGGCGACTTGGAAGTTCTAGGCTCCCCGTGCCGGGTCGCGATGTGGTGTTAGCCGTGAGAGTCAAGCCCGACGCAATTCCACCAACAAGGGGGTTGCCGAAGCCAGTATTGGAATAAAAGAGCGGGGCGCCTGACAGTGTTGAAGAGAGAGGCAGAGACTTTTGGAGGCCTGATTGGTAAGCAAAACCCATACTCCATCTTGAATTTATGGCCCATCGACCACCAACTTGAAAAACAGGACTGCTTATCGATGCGGATTGCATTAGACGCTGTTCAAAAACTCCAAGCGAAGGGTTCACTGCGGAAACGGGAGCGTTAGGATTGGAGGGAATAACCCCTCGTAATGAGAGACCGCCAATATAATCCGTGGTAAGCATCCCCATGCCTATACCCAAAGAAAATTCAGGATGCGTTGAGGGAGAAAAGGCAATTTGAGCGAGAGTTTGTCGACCCACAAGAGATAGTCGATCTCCGAAAAAGCGAGTAAAGGATCCACTCCCAAAATCTAAGTGTCTCGAGAATGTACTTTCAGAATGAAGACCCAAGCTCCATGAAGGATTAAGTTTCCAAGCTAATCCAAAGGCGGGGATGGATCGATTACGGTCTGAAGAATAGAGGGTGGTTTGATTTGATTGGAGTGTTTGCTGAGTGGATTGCATTTCCAAACCGAGCGAAATAAATACTGATCGACTGTCTTGAAGAGTGGTGAGCAAAGCTGGATTGAAAGTTGATGCCTCAAGGCTTCTTCCATAAGATACCTGAGCTCCTGAACGGGCAATGCCCACAGGGTCCGAGGTTAATAACCAAGGAGACTGTGCACAAAGAACCCCTGATACAAAAGTGAAGTAAAAATATTTTAGGTGGCGCTGCATGAATACCTCAATAAGTAAAGACTAACTAAGTAATGCTTGAAATTAAACTTCTGTTCCTTAGAGGGATTTTGCCGAGGATCTCTATGAAACGGTCCTTTAGCGGCGGGACCCCCGAGAGACGCTTATAAGTACAAGACTAATGAGTTCCCATAGTTCGATAAGGGCTGCGGTACATAAAAGGACACCCAACCCTAGGAGAATGCCATTCCCCCAGAGCGAGGTGAAGAGATATACAAGGGGGGTATGGACAACAAAGGACGCCACTTCAAGATGTGGGCGGCCAAAAAGTATCAGCATGACTAGTAGAATGCCTCCCCAAGCGAGGTATATAAATCTCATAAACTTTATAATTAACTCTAGGACAAACCAACCTTCGGAAGATTTCTTTAGTTTTGCCATGGGTGCCTATCGCTTTTTTTCGGACAGTAAATTTTAGGTGTGCTGAAAAATAGTTTGCCAGATCAATCTTGCAACGAGAACCGTCACAACAATAATGAAAACTTTGCGAACCCATGCGCTACCTTGTTGAATGGCAAATCGGGCCCCCACCCAACCGCCTATTCCATTGGCAACAGCCATCGGTAAAGCCACCTGCCAAATCCAACTTCCCCGAGAGACAAAGATAACCAAACTCGCTATATTGGACGCCCAGTTCACCGATTTAGCCATAGCGCTGGATCGTAAAAAATCAAACCCCAAAACAGCGACAAATAAAAAGATAAGGAGGGAGCCTGTTCCAGGTCCAAAAAAACCATCATACCCCCCCATAATAAAAGCGATGAAATTAGTCGCTATTTTTTCACGGGTGGCGGATAGCTTTGGCTCATGGTGTCTTCCAGCGGAAGGTTTAGCTATGGTGAAGATCAACATCGAGATGAGTAAGATTAAAATAATAGGTCTCAGAAGTTGTGGGTCGAGTTTATAGGCTAGTTGGACCCCTAGCGTAGCTCCCATCATGGCGAATAGAATGGGTGCCACCATGGATTGCCATGGGATGATTTGGCTTCGAATAAATTTGAGAGCAGCCATCGTGGTACCGGTCCCGGCCAAAACTTTATTCGTTCCCAAGATCGTCGGTAGGGGGGTCGAAAAAGGCAAGCCGGCCATCAAAGCAGGGATCGTAATTAATCCACCGCCCCCCACAACCGCATCAAAGAATGCAGCGGCAAACGAGGCCAAGCAAAGAAGACCCAGCACCCAAAAAGATATTTCCACAAAAATCCTAGGAGAAAAGTTTTAGATCTTAAGAATCTCGGTTTCTTTATGTTTTATAACCTCGTCCACTTCCTTAATGTGAGCATCGGTCGTTCGTTGAATATCTTCAAGCGCTTTTTTTGCGGCATCCTCACTCAAACCTTGCGTTTTATCCTTTTCTATACTTTTAATATCGTCATTGGCATCTCTTCGAACATTACGAATCGCAGTTTTGATGTCCTCGCCCATTTTATGAAGGGTTTTAACTAGTTCTTTACGTCGCTCTTCTGTAAGAGCAGGAATGGGAATTCTTACCACGTTTCCGTCGCTACCGGGATTAAGTCCTAGTCCGCTTTTTTGGATCGCAAGCTCAATGGCTTTAATTGCAGTTTTATCAAAGGGGGTGATCACAAGAAGCGATCCTTCGGGCACACTCACATTGCCCATTTGGTTGATGGGTAACATTGACCCGTAATATTCGACTTGGACGCTGTCAAGTATAGAGGCATTGGCGCGACCTGTTCGCACGGTTGCCATTTCTTTTTTTAACATCTCTATCGACGCCCGCATTTTCTTTTTAGTATCTTGAAGAACATTGTCCAAGGTATTCACGATTACTCCTGACTTAAGATTGAAACTTCACAAGACCCGTACCTGCTTTGAGGCGTCCTAAAACCCAAGCCCCGCTCTGCTGTGATTGTAAGTGATCTAACACCGGATTGGATTGATCTTTATCCACAATCACCACCATACCCACCCCTAAGTTAAAGGCCTGCGACGCTTCTTCCATGGATAAGCGTCCCTCCTCAATTAAAAAGCGAAAGAGCGGGGGGATCTCCCACGAACTTCGTTGGACTTCCGCATCAAGGTGTGAAGGAAGTACTCGAGGAATATTGTCGGTCAGCCCTCCTCCGGTGATATGAGCCATGCCTTTAATTTTTTGTTCTTCAATCAGAGTCATCAGGGGAGTTAAATAACTCCGATGTACGGCGAGAAGTAGATCTCCAATCAATTCGTTGGTTCCAGGTAGGACCTCGTCTACTCGAAACTGTTTTAATTCAAAGATAATTTTTCGAGCCAAAGAATAACCATTCGTATGTAGTCCTGATGAAGGGAGAGCGATCAAATAATCTCCCTCCTTCATGGCTTCGGGTAGAGGGAGAAGAAGCGGCTCGTCGACCACTCCCACAATAGTTCCTGCGACGTCGATTTCTCTAGAGGCATAAACTCCTGGCATCTCGGCTAGCTCACCGCCGATCAGAGAGCAGTTTGAGGCTCGACAGGCGACCGCCATACCACTCACGATCGATTCAATGATCTCGGGCTCTAAACGATCACTGGCAATATAATCGAGAAAAAATAAAGGACGGGCGCCCTGAACCAATATGTCATTAATGCAATGGTTGACAAGATCTTGCCCAACGGTATCCCAACGATGGGCAAGCCGAGCGACCTTCATCTTGGTTCCAACCCCATCCATCGAACTGACTAAAATAGGCTTGGTTTCTGAGAATTGAGCCGCAAATAGACCACCGAATAAACCCAGATCGCTTCGAACGTTGGGAGTCTTGGTAGTTTTAACTATGGGTTTGATCCGACGAAGGGCTTCATCTTGTCGACTAATGTCGACACCGCTTGAGGCATAATTTACACCTTTGTCATCGCTCATTCTCATCCCCTTTATCGTAGGATTTTCCCATGACCTTCAATGATTCCCAAGTACTCCAATCTATTGAGAACCTTTTAAGAGGGATGGGCTACGACTTTACGAGCCCAGAAATGAGAGATACCCCTATGCGAGTCAGGGATTATTGGAAAGAGCGGCTTTCAGGAAGAGAGATTGATCTCTCTAAAGAGTTAGTTGCCATGCCTGGTGAATTAACTCCTTGCCCCATCATTCTTGAGCATGTCCCCTTCACTTCCACTTGCGAGCATCATCTGGCCCCTTTTGAGGGTGAGGTAACTTTAGGTTATCTTCCGGGAACTCATGGGATTGTCGGGCTATCGAAGTTGGTTCGAATTGTTCAAGCTTTTGCTTGGCGACTGCAAGTACAAGAGCGAATGACCCACCAAATAGCCCATGCTCTCGAAAATTATTTAAGCCCTGAGGCCTGGGCCGTTAAGGTCATAGGTACCCATACCTGCATGAGCCATCGAGGCGTCAAGACACCGCATGTGCCTGTCACCACTGTGGTTTTGGGTGGAGGCTGGAAAGAGGATCCTCCTTCTCAGTTCACCTAAGATTCTCGGTTAAGACTAAACTAAGAGTAATTTAACCATTTACTTAGGAGTTTATATGGCGCATCAAGCAAAGAATTTCGACAACCTTAAAGGGGGAGTTTTACAAGGGCTATCGGATGCTCAACTCGATCAGCATTTCACACTCTATAAGGGATACATCACGAAGCTAAATGAGATTGAAGAAAAATTAAGTGGGATGGATAACACTAAGTCAAACTATTCATTCAATGAGTACAGTGAACTGAAACGCCGTGAAGCGGTGGCCTTCAATGGATCTTTTTTGCATGAGCTTTACTTTGAAAATCTAGGTCAAGATGACAAGATTTCTTCTGATCTACAAGTAGCCATGGATGCTCAGGGAGGCAAGGATAAGCTTATTGCTGATCTCAAGTCCGCAGCCATGTGTGGCCCCGGCTGGGCTGTTCTATCTCGCAATCGTCGTGATGGAAAATTACACACTTACTTTTTTGCCGAGCATCACCTGGGTCTTCCTATTGAGCAAGACCTTCTTATTGTTTTAGATTCATGGGAACACGCTTTTATGGTGGATTACGGCATTGCGCGAGCCAAATATCTAGATGCTTTTGTTCAAAATATCAAATGGAGTGAAGTGTCGCGAAGGTTTTCTTCCCGCACTTAATTCCCGCTAGAGCCCCAATTGCTCTCTCAGATTGCTGGCAATCAATTCGAATGCTTTTGACTGAGGACTGTCGGGATGTGCTTCCACTAGTGGGATGCCCGTATCACCCCCAATTCGAATTTGGAGATCAATAGGAATTTCTCCTAAAAAAGGAAGGCTCATGTCCTTCGCAGATTTTTTAACGCCCCCGTGACCAAAGATATTCGATCCAACGCCGCAACTGGGACATAAGTAAGAACTCATGTTTTCAATCAGTCCCAGGATGGGGACCCCCACTTGAGGACTTTTGAACATTCCAATGGCTTTCTTAGCGTCTAAAAAGGCCACGTCTTGAGGGGTCGACACGATGACGGCCCCGCCCACGGCAGGAAGATTAATTTTTTGAATCAAACTGATTTGAATATCACCCGTTCCAGGCGGCAAGTCGATATAAAGAACATCTAAGTCGCCCCAGAGTACATCACCCAAAAACTGGTCGAGCGCCTTATTCAACATAGGTCCGCGCCAAATTACGGGCCGATCGGCATCAATTAAAAAACCAATTGACATCAATTTGACGCCAAATTTTTCGATAGGTTTAATTTTTCCGTCGTCGGTGCCTTCAGGTTTTTCCGTGATACCAAACATCATGCCCATGGAGGGTCCGTAAAGATCTGCGTCGAGCAACCCAACTTTCATTCCTTGTCGGGCGCTCGCGACGGCAAGATTTGACGCTACGGTACTCTTGCCCACGCCTCCCTTACCACTCCCGATGACAACACATCGTTTGACGGTAGGAATCAGATGCTTAAATTCAACCTGAGGAGTAGGCTGCCAGTGAAAAAGAACTTGGACGTGGCTCACGCCAGATACTTGAAGGATTCGCTGCTCTAGATCATTTTGAATTGTTTTTTCTCGATCCCTATAGGCATCCATCAACATAAGTTTTAAAACGACTTTAGTGTCTTCGACTTCGATGGATTGTATCGACTTAAGCTGAATTAAGGTGGCCTGTACGCCCGGAACGGTATAGTGGTTCACAACATCAAAAATAGCGGCTCGCGAAATGGCTGAACTCATAAAATCAAGAATCTCCCGTAAATAGTTTCGCATGAGCCCGGAGGACTTTTTAAGATTCACCACAAGCCTAAAGAATCGGTGAATAAACCTTTCATTGGTTTTTTTTAACTTTTCAGGCAAACTGAAAGATCAATCTTTATCAACCCATGGCCTGCCCAGGCCTTTTTTACCAACGAGAGGGCAATTTAAAATTGCCAGGTAGGAGGAATTAAATGTCAAAAAATACCCTCAGTGTTCCCGTCCGTCCAAATGCGGGAAAAAGTGCGACGAAACAAATCCGTAAGCAGGGTTTAATCCCGGCTGTGGAGTATGGTTTGGGTAAGCCCCCTGTTGCACTATCGGTGAACCCGAAAGATATTGCTAAAATTATTGCTTCTGATTCAGGGGTCAATACCGTAATCACGCTGCAGCGCGAGGGTGGACAGGGTGCCGAGTCGGTGCTCATTAAAGAGATCCAACGACACCACCTTACAGGACGTTTGCGTCACATTGACTTTTTGAGGGTCGATACAAAAAAATCTGTTCGCGTTCGTGTTCCTGTTCGATTAATCGGTACACCCTATGGTGTTAAGACCGAGGGAGGGCTCTTAGAATTCGTTCATCGTGAGATTGAAGTCGAATGTCTCCCCACGAATATTCCTCCCCACATTGATGTAGATGTGACTGAATTGAAACTAAATGAAGCGATTCGATTCGATCAAATTGCTCTCAATGCTGACTATAAAATTGTCGGTGAAGCCCATGAGGTCATCGCAGCAGTAAACGAACGAGCTGAAGAAGAAATTGTCGCGCCGGTGGCGTTAGCCGCAGCGGATGGTACAACTCCTGCTGACGGTTCGACCCCTGCCGCAGGATCAACCCCAGGGGCTCCGACGGAACCTGAAATTGTCGGCAAAAAAGGCAAGAAGCCTGAGGAAGAAAAATAGTTTAATTCTTTTTCTATCAAAAAAGGGTCTCTTAAGAGACCCTTTTTTAAACCGATTAGTTTATCGTGAGACACGGAGACGGATACATGACATGGGTCTTAGTTCCGCTTGGCAATCCTGGCGATGAATATGTCAAGACTCGTCATAATTTGGGTCGCTACCTATTAGACTATTGGATCAATCAGCAACCAGACTCTTTAATGCTCATAAAGAACTATTCTCACGGGTCTCTCTGGAAGTTGAACTCAAATATCCGAATACTGCTCCCGGCCACCTACATGAACCTCTCCGGTCAATGTGTCAAAGAAGCCGTTCGGTACGGAGTATCCTTAGAAGAGCTTATGGTCCTTCATGATGATAAAGATTTGGATCTTGGGGTTGGTCGCTTGAGGCAGGAAGGCTCCGATGGGGGGCACAATGGGGTCCGATCTATTATTGAAGAAACGGGAACAGACCTCTTCAGTCGCCTCAGGTTGGGCATTGCTCCATTCTCTCGTCCCTTAGATGAATTTGTTCTCGGCTCCTGGTCACCCTCTGAAATGAAAGTTGTGACGGGAATGCATGGTGCATTTAATCAATTTATGAGACTTTTAGAATCTCCTCTCGAACTTTCAAAGATCATTAATCAAGTGAATACCAAGGGGTTTTGGCTTGACTCTCCTAGGTAATTAGAACTTGCTAGTTTTGTGTATTTAAGAGAAACTTATCTTTCACGCCTCTTTGATATTTTGTCAATGCAGGTCTTCCTTGCTCCGATTCGGGGCTTCATATCCATAAGGAGGAACGATGCGTCACTACGAGACCATCTTTATCGCTTCACCGACCCTCACCGAAGAGCAAGCCGATGCGCTTGTTAAAACCTATGAGGACGTTATTAAAGAGCAAGGTGGTGAATTGCTCAAAACTGAAAAATGGGGCCGTAAAAAACTAGCCTACGAAGTGCAGAAGTTTAGTGAAGGTTACTATACGCTCTTCGATCTTCGAGCGGGCTCGCAATTGATCGCAGAATTAGAACGTCGTTTTAGAAATAATGATGCGGTCATCAAATTCTTATCTGTCCGAATGGACGAAATTGAGAAATCAGCTGGAAGATCCAAACAGCGCTTTGAACGTGAATCCGTACGCAAAGCCAAGGCAGGTATCCAAGATACTCTTCCTGATGAGGTGATCTAATGAAAAAAAGAAATAGTCAAGATGCAAAAGCGAAGGCAAAGAAAAAGAAATCTTATGGCGCTAAGCGCCCTAAATTCTGCAAATTCTGCGTCGAGCGCCTAAATACCATCGATTATAAAGACGTCAAAACCTTGTCTTCATTCACGCCCGAGCGAGGTAAAGTGATGCCGCGTCGAACGAGTGGAGTCTGCGCCCGTCATCAACGAACCCTAGTGGTGGCGATTAAGCGAGCCCGCAATATTGCTCTTTTACCCTTCACCACGGACTAGGGCCAATCGCCGCTTGAGCTTCTTCGTTCTGAGCGAGTAGCCTAGCCATATGACTGAACCCCTGAAAGCACCCTTCCCTCTGCGTGGCCAAAAAGCTTGGCAGGCAAGTTGGAGAACCATCCTCAAGCAGTGGGTCCTCCCTGGCTGGGGGTATTGGGAATTAGGAGATAGGGTTCGAGCGAGAACTTTCTTTTTTGTTTGGTTGATCTTCACGCTTTTGGGAGCCCTTCAGTTATGGGCGGGCGGATCTGAAGCGGGATCCGTTGGTGGAATCTTTGCTTTTGAACCGACCTCTTGGCTTAAATCGTTGGGGGCTCTCGGAACGCTGGGCTTGGGTCCCCTGTATTTTCCCCTCGTTTATCTGTTCGGGGGAAGCACAGCCGAACCTATTCGCAACTTGATCCAAGAATATGGGGCAAGCTATCTCTTCATTATGGGCTTACTGAATTGGCTATCTTTTTTTGATCTCTTTGATCGTCGAACTGGTCGATGGTATTGGCGTCTTCCCGAGGATGAGCGTAATTAGTTTTTACGAAGAATTACCACGGTATCAGCCGAAAAATAATCATTCTTGTAGTGTGGAAGAAATAACTGCCGATAAATCCATTGTGCAATCTTTTGTAAGATCCAATGGGTTGATTTGATCAGAGTAACAAAAGGGTTCGGATAGAAAATAACTTTTCGGGTCCCCCGAATTGCTACGATCTTCATTTTGGCCTGCTGGGCAAAGAAGGTCCATTTGTGATATCCAATGGAAGTCCGATGTGTAATGTCTCCATTTTGATGCATGAGGCCAAGGGGAGAATCTCCGTTGGGGAATTTAGCAATGAAATAGCCCCCCACGACGAGAGCATCACGGACATTCGAAAGAGCTGCTTCAATCTCATCATGGGACATATGTTCTAAGACATCCCAAGCAGCAATGAGATTATATTTTTCATGGCCGTATCCTTCTCCACTGGTTGACGTTGCAGAAAAACCCTTTTGAATCGCGATTTCAACCAAATGAGAATTCTTTTCAATTCCGTCGATCTTATAATTTCTAGATTTTGCCCATCCCATAAAATGACCATGCCCAAACCCAATCTCTAAAATATGATCCGTTGGTTTGAGCTTCAACGATTTTAACTCTAGGTGGAAACGCTTACTTTCTTTGGAAGTAAAGCAGCCGAACCTGTTCGGATCCCAATTTTTCCAACTTGAGTAATCATCATAGACCGGCATAAATAAAATTGTCCTCTAAATTGAAGTCTATCTATCCCAGAAAGTGAGTGACTAATGAATTTCTTCTTCTAAATTTATCAGTGAGTCTTCGAGAGTAAAACCTCTTCCACTATTAAAAATCACACTGACGCTACTAAACATCATTGCGGCCGCGGCAAAGATAGGGTGAACCCGACCCGTGACTGCAAGAGGGATCAGGGCCATATTGTAGGCCATGGCCCATACTAAATTTTGCCGAACGCGGCGCAGAGACTGCCTTGCGATGACCAAGAAAGTGGGAATTTGTTTTAGTTGACGATTGACGAGAATGACCCCTGCACTTTCGAGAGCCACCCCGGATCCATTACTCATGGCAATCCCAACGTTGGCTTGAGATATGGCGATGGCATCATTAATACCATCTCCCACCATAGCGACGGAGCCCTTCTTCTGGAGTTCAATAATCTTTTCCTGCTTTTGGTGGGGTAATAATTCAGCCATCACGAACTTCGGCGAAATACCTATGGATTTTGATAGCCAAAGACAGGCTTCAGATCGATCGCCGCTTAAAAGCCATACCTGAATTCCTCGACGCTTTAGGGATTGGATCATTTCTTTAGCGTCTTCCCTGATGCGATCGGTGAACTCCCAATACGCACAGGGGTATCCATTGAGTGCCAAAATCACCTGAGAGCCATATGAAGGATGAGCCGGTAGCAAGTGATCAATCTGCATGCCCATCGATTTCAACCAAGAGGGTCGTCCAATATGAATTTGTTGACCCTCTACCACGCCCTCAAGGCCTTGACCCGACTCCTGCTTCCATGACTCTACCGGAAGCAGGAGTCCCTCTCGATCGGTGTTTCGAAACGATCTTAAAAAAACCTGGGCGAGTGGATGGGTGCTGAGTTGCTCGAGCGAAGCAGCCAATTGATAAGCTTTGCGTTCATCCATGTTTTTGAAGTGTGAATAACTAATGTGAAGTTGACCCGTGGTCAAGGTACCGGTTTTATCAAAAATCACATGCGTAATATGAGCGGCCGCCTCTAGGACTTCGCTATTCCGTAAGAGAAGACCTCGCTTGGCACTTTCCCCGACAGCATTAACGAGCACCAAGGGAGTAGCAAGGCCTAAAGCACAAGGACAAGCAACCACCAAGACCGATATACCCGCCATGAGGGAAGTTGTCAGCTGAAAGCCTTGGGCCCACGCCAAAAAGAAAGTCACGAGCGATAGTGAGACCACTAAAGGAAAAAACCAAGCAGCGATTCGATCAACCAAAAGTTGAATGTCCGTTTTGCTCGATAGCGTTCTTTTGACGCGGTCAAGAATCGTAGCCAAAACGGTGGATTGTCCCACGATCGTGGCTTGCATCTCGAGGTAACCTTCTTGGCAAAGATATCCAGCGAAAACCTCTTGATCCTGCTTAATAGCGCGAGGCAAGGCTTCACCGGTGAGGGTGGATGTATCGATCCAACCTTCCCCTTCGCGAATAACACCATCCACAGGAACATGCTCGCCCATCACTACGCGAAGACGATCTCCGCTTTGAACTTCAGATGCCTTAATTGAAATCCACTGTCCTTGATGCCATCGTTGAGTCATCTTGCTTTCAGCCATCAAAAGTCCCTGAATAAAACGCTGAGCCTTCTGTTTTGAATTTTTTTCAATTGATCGTCCGATGATCAATAAGCTAACCAGCATTGAAGCGGTATCAAAGTAAACGTGATGTGTTTTGAGAACAAGCGCTGAATAAATGCTTACGATAAAAGCGACTAAAGCTCCAAAGCCTACGAGAGTATCCGTATTAGGTTGGCCAAGCTTTAAACGGCGATAACCATTAAGAAGAATGGGCCATCCGCAATAAACCAACAAGGGAAGCGCGGTCAAACCGCTCACTAACGTGAATGCAGAACGCACCCCTTCTGGTATAGGATTCGGTTCATAGACTTTTTCCATAAAAACAAGGTTACTGAGCCAATTTTGCCCCGTATCAAAGGCGTACGCTGCATAGATCACCATGGCATTCATCATGGCGTTTGCGCCCAGCACGATTGCCAAAACTAACCTCACCGCTTCATGAATTGATTTCCGCTCTTGTGAATCAGGACTCACCTCTTGCGATAAGAACCCGAAACGATTAAGTCGCTGAATCAATAAATCTTGTCTCGTTAATTGAGGTGAAAAAATAATATGGGCCACTTCGGTAATGGGCTCAACTACCGCCCGAACGACTCCCGGATCTTGCTGTAAAAGACCTTCTATGAGAGGGGTACAAGCACTGCAGACGAGACCATCAATCTTGATCCATGTTTCATTGTAAGGGCCTGCAGGTAACACACTATTGAGCGAGCCTCCCTTAAGCGATGATCCTTGTCGCAGGGATTCCTCAGGACCCAAAATAGAAAAAACCTGTGCACAAGCAGGGCAGCAAAAAAGATAGTGCCGGCCCTGATAGGTTCGTTTAGTTGTTCCCTCGGCTAACGTCGAAACGCACAGATCACAGTGCGTTTGTGGCTTGAAAGATTGAGAAGGATTCATAAAACCTAAAAAACTCGATGAGGTCGCTAAGAGGGAGAACGTGAGGCTTTAGCCAGGAGTTGACTTCGGATAAAGTGCTCGATGTCCCCATCGAGTACTTTTTGCGTTTGAGAAGACTCGACTCCTGTCCGATGATCCTTTACGAGTTGATAGGGAGCTAGTACGTAACTTCGAATCTGGCTTCCCCAAGCCACATCCGCTTTTTCTCCACTGGCTTGAGCAATTTTTTCTAAAAGTTTTCTCTGTTCTAACTCATATATTCGACCTTTAAGAATTTTTAGAGCAGTTTCTCGATTTTGAATTTGAGATCGCTCATTTTGACAACTCACAACAATGCCAGTAGGAAGATGGGTAAAGCGAACGGCTGACTCTGTACGATTTACATGTTGCCCCCCTGCTCCGCTAGCCCGAAAAACATCAATTCTGAGGTCTTTTTCTGGAATCTCTATATCCACGGTTTCATCTAATTCTGGGCTTACGTATACCGCGGCAAAACTTGTATGCCGCCTCTTCGCAGAATCAAAAGGAGAGATACGCACCAACCGATGAACACCTGCTTCAGCACGGAGATATCCATAAGCGTAAGGGGCTTTGATAGATAAAGTGACACCTTTTAGTCCAGCTTCATCGCCGTCTTGGAGATCATGAATCTCTGCAGTCCAACCTTTCAATTCGCAAAAGCGAAGATACATGCGAAGAAGCATGGCCGCCCAATCGCAACTCTCCGTTCCTCCTGCGCCAGGACTGATCGATAAAATGGCATTATTAGCATCGAGTTCACCACTTAGCATCATCCGTAATTCAGAATCTTGAACGAGTTGCCGAACGACTCCCTCTAAGCGAACGGCTTCTGCGAATAAAGTAGCGTCCTCTCTGGAGAGCTCGATCGCATCCTCGAGGTCCGATAAAGCATCGATCAGACGTTTAGATAATTCGATGTCGGAAAGTAGAGCTGCACGACGCATCAAGAGTGGTTTAGATTTTTTCGGATCATCCCAAAAGCCCGGTGTGAGGGTTTGCGTTTCAATTGACGTCAGTTCTAAGTTTTTACTATCTGCTTTGAGATAAACCCTTAGCTGATCAAGCCGTGGCTTTAATTCATTTTTGGCCCTAATAAGGCTGTCTAAATCCATGCTCATACACTCATCATCTCTACCTACTTTAACGCTTTGAGACATAAAAAAGGTCCATGTCCTCACTGACCCAGGTCTTCATGTCTTAGAGAACTTCAAAAAAATAAGCCATACTTAATAGATGAGGCATGTTGTTGATCCCCGTTGGAGTCGAAGAATGTTCGCTAGAAATACATCCCAAGCCTTGATCAGTCTTGTGATTACTCTGGGGATGATCGGATGCGGTTTCACAGCCACTTTTGACCCACAGAAAGTGAATGCAGCTGAACTTTTCAATACCGCCCAAGAAGCGGCCAGTAAAGGCAAATGGACAGAAGCCAGGACTGCCCTCAAACAAATCGAACAATATTTTCCAGGTTCTAGAGAATTTCCTAAGGCCAAACTTCTCATGGCTGATTCTTTTTTCTTCGATAATAGCCCCAGTTACCCTGAAGCACAGGTTGAGTACGAGAGCTTTCTCAATTACTTTCCCCGAAGTGAATCGAAAGATTATGTTCTATATCAGATCGCACTCTGCCAATACGCTTCCATTGAGAGTGCTGAACGTGACCAGGCTCCTACCCAAAAAGCGATCAAGAGTTTCGAGCGATTAATTGCTGAGGCTCCAGGCTCTGTTTATACCTCAGATGCCCGATCTAAGATTAATCAATGTAATCGGCGCTTAGCCGAACACGAACTGATGGTGGGTTTACTCTATCTCAATACTTACCATTTCTCAGGCGCCGAACGACGACTTAAAATGATGCTTGAGCGGTATGCAGATTATGCCGATTTAGAGAGGGCTTACTATTATTTAGCTGAAGCTTTGCGACAAAAAGCCCCTACTCCTTTAGAAATCGAAGCTTATCAAAAAGAACAACTCAGCAACTTGGGTAAAGAGACTTGGGATGACGTACCTCAGAGTGACCAAGAGCAGTCCATTAAGGCCCTGGGAGACTGGATTGGTCAACAAAGGGAAGCTTACATCAAAGAGTCTAAGACTTATTATCAAAAGCTGACCGAAAGTTACCCTAATTCAGACTGGGGACGGAAAGCTAAAGATCGCTTAATTGAATTGGGAACGAGTATCACTAAATTAGAATTAGACAGTTAAGTCTTCTTGACTCAGGTAAGTTCAGGCCTTTTAAGCGACCGATCTATAATGAAATACGGAGTGCTTATGGAACTACCTGAAAATGTAAAACATTTAGTAGAAGAGTTAGGGGACTCTTTAATGGAAGCGTTAGCGGAAAATCCAAAATGTAAAGAACTGATTCATGACATTCAAGCTCAGGAGTTTGATTTAGTCATGATGCTTGAAGCCACAGTGGCTCTTCGTAAAAAAGATAACCAAGCCGATCGAAGTGAATTTGAAGAAAGAGAATCTGCAAACTTCTCTCCCCAAACTAATGATCGTTCTGAGGGTTCTTGGTCTGAAGGCGATAAGCAGTTCTTAAAATCTTTTCGTATTCTTCCTAACTAAGCTCTATGGTCTCTGCTTGGGATCAGCCCGCCCCAGAATTGAATGGGGATCTTGGGCGTTCGGATTTGCTCAGTTGGAGTCCCGAGGAATGTGTCAACTGGATGAGGAAATTGGGTCAACCGGACTATCGCGGAGATCAGCTTTTTCGGGGTATCCACCAACAGCGCTGGAGTAGATGGTCTCAATTCTCAATATTTCCCGAAGACCTCCGTACCGCTCTCGCAGGGCAAGGCACTATCGATTTTCCGGTTATCACGCTCAGCCAATCCTCTCAGGATGGCTCGACGAAACATGTTTTTAAACTACGAGATGGCCTGGAGGTCGAGGGTGTTTTCATGCCGTATCCCAATCGCATTACACTTTGCCTATCAAGCCAAGTGGGTTGTGCGATGGGTTGCACGTTCTGTGCGACCGGGGATATGGGTATTAAGCGAAATTTAACGGCGGGAGAAATGATTGGGCAAGTCCTCGGAATGCTCGAACACCACGGGTATAAAACGACTGGACGACCCACCGATACTCCTTTGAACATTGTTTTCATGGGCATGGGTGAACCGCTTCATAATCTAGATCATGTCATGAAGAGTTTTCATCTTTTGAGTCACCCTAAAGGACTCGGAATTTCGGCTAAGCGTATTACGCTCTCCACCTCCGGACTCGTTCCGGGTATTGATCGGTTAGGGACTTATTCACCCCGACCCAAACTTGCCGTTTCGCTGAACGGTTCACAAGATGACTATCGATCAAAAATAATGCCCGTTAATCGAGTTTGGAATTTATCAGCATTAAAAGAATCTATTTTAAGATTTCCTTTGGGTCCCCGGGAGTGGATTACTCTCGAATATGTCTTACTCAAAAATATAACCGATCGACCCTCAGACATGCAGGGGCTGCTTCGATTTGCACACGATATTCCATGCAAGATTAATCTCATCCCTTTTAATCCCCACGAAGGATCAGGGTTTGAAACCCCTAGCGAATCCCGCATTTCTCAGTGCTGTCAAATTCTTGCCCAAACAGGTTTAATCGTGAGTGTTCGACGATCTCGGGGTCAAGATATTGCAGGAGCGTGTGGTCAACTTGTTCGAGAGGAAGATTGAATTAGACAGATCAATAGAGAGATGGTGAAATCATCTTTACTATGCGATTCGATTGTTTAACTCTATTTCCTGAATTCTTTGAGCTAGCCAAAATTGGGCTAACGGGTAAAGCATTCAGAGAACTCGGCCATACTCTCAACGTCCATTCGTTAAGACAATTTTCAGATAAAACACATGGACACGTTGATGATGCTCCTTTTGGCGGAGGTCCAGGAATGGTTTTACGTCCTGAGATTCTCATGAAAGCGCTTCGTTCCGTTCCCCAATCTTCTTCGTCTCGGGTGATCCACTTTTCACCCAAGGGATCGACTCTCACGCACAATAAAATACAGAGTTTCTTAAAATATGATCATTTCATTTTAGTGGCCTCTCGCTACGAAGGTGTCGATGAGCGCGCCATCCAAATTGGAGTAGATGAGGAGATTAGTATCGGTGATTTTGTCATGAGTGGAGGAGAATTACCTGCCTTGATGTTCATCGACGCCCTTGTTCGATGGTTACCGGGTGTACTCGGCAACAATTTATCGGCGCATGAAGATAGTTTCGTGACTGGCCTTTTAGATCATCCTCACTTCACGCGGCCTGAAATTTTTGAAGGGCGTTCGGTTCCCGAAGTGCTCGTATCCGGCGACCATGAAAAGATTAGACGTTGGCGACTCGAGAGAGCCATGAAGGAAACTAAACTCAAGCGACCCGATTTATGGGTAACTTACTTACAGGATCGAATTCGAACTCAAGATCTTCCAACCCAATGGATGGCATGGTGCATTGAACATCCTGAAATAGGTGATGCGGCTATGCCCAAAGGTTGGAAGGGTTGGCCACTTGTTTAATCGGGGTTTCTTGGCTCTTTTATCCTTTTTAATTGATAATCCAAGACCTTTAGGTAAACTGAGAGTTCGGTCATTTTGACCATCAAGAGTCACGTTCTCCAGAACCTCTGACCAGGAGTCTCGATGAGTAATATTGTGAATAAAATCGAAAAAACCCTACTTAAAAAAGGGCTGCCGGCAATTACCCCAGGCGATACGGTCAAAGTATTTGTCAAGGTCAAAGAAGGAGAAAAAGAACGCGTTCAGCTCTTTCAGGGAGTTGTCATTAGCCTGAAAGGTGATGGCATGCGAACGATGTTTACGGTTCGTAAGATTTCAAGTGGTGTAGGCGTAGAGCGTATTTTTCCCCTTCACTCCCCGAGCATTGATAAACTCGAAGTTCTTAGAAGTGGAAAAGTTCGCCGAGCCAAGCTTTATTTCTTGAGAGAGAAGCTAGGTAAATCTGGACGACTCAAAGAACGACAAGACGAAGCCTCGAGTACGGAATAGCCTCTAGAAACCGTAATCAGACCATTGCTGACTAATGCGCTTCTCGATTTCTTGGGGGAACGATAGGTCTTTAGGCCACTCTCTTTTGAATTGGTCATGGATGGAATTCTTTCGGGTAGCGTCAATCCCCACTTTGCTTCCAAAAGCAAAGCGATCCGATGAATGATCTAGGGCATCAAGAGGACCTTCTGAAAAGAGGAAATCCCTCTTGGGATCCACATTGCTAGTCACCCGAAAAAGGACTTCACCCAAGTCACTTACGTTGATGTCATCATCTACGACGACGACACACTTAGAAAACATCAATTGGCCCGTCCCCCAAATGGCATTCATCACTTTCTGAGGATGGCCTGGAAATTCTTTTTTTAGACTTACGATCACCAAATTATGGAACGCGCCAAAAGGTGGGAGATGCATATCCTTGATTTCTGGATGGACCATTTGAAGCAAAGGAAGAAAAATGCGTTCCGTAGCAAGTCCTAAATAAGCATCTTCCATAGGTGGGCGACCCACAATGGTGGCAGGGAAAACAGGGTTTCGCTTCATAGTAATTGCCGTGACATGGATGACGGGATACTGATCGGCCAAACTATAGTAGCCTGTGTGATCACCGAAGGGTCCTTCGGTCTCCTTTTCTCCGGGATTAACGTATCCTTCAATGACAATTTCAGAGTCAGCAGGTACTTCTAAATCCTGTGTGACACATTTCACCATTTCAACGCCTTCTCGACGCAAAAAACCCGCAAACATCATCTCACTCAGAAAGGGAGGGAGCGGAGCAGAGGCAGCGAACAACAAGCTCGGGTGGCCTCCAAGGGAAATGGCCACAGGCATCTTCTCGTTTTGATCGTAGCCATGGCGATTTCGAGCTCCATCATGATGCAGTTGAGTATGAAAACCAAGACGAGACGAGTCCTTTTTTTGAAGACGATACAGACCGGTATTGCGGTGGCCAGTCTGTTTGTTCTTCGTGTGTGACATTCCAAAGGTGATGTAGGGGCCCCCATCTTCGGGCCACGTAGTCAGAATAGGCAAACGATCTAAAGTAGCATCGGATCCTTTATAAATTACTTCTTGGCAGGCACCCGACGAAACGGTTCGCGGCATCCACTCTCCAACTTCAGCAAGGAGGGGTAGTTTGGCAAGCTTATCAAAAAAAGATGTTCCTTGTTTAGGCATTGCTTCTTGAATGAGGTGTTTGATACGATCCGCAATGGCATCTAGCCCCCGAGGTTCTTCATCGACACCTAACGCCATTTGAATTCGACGCGCACTGCCATACATGTTCATGAGAACGGGGATAGAATGACCTTTGGGATTTTCAAATAAAAGCGCAGATCCTCCCTGAGGCGACTTCATTATTTTTTCTGCGATGGCACCCATCTCAAGATAAGGGTCAACTTCCACCCGAATGCGGTGTAACTCTCTCCGTTCTTCAAGACGGTTGATGAAATCCTTAAGGTCTTTACCCATCCCCTTATTTTCTCACTCCTCAAGCCCTATAAAAGGACTTTTTACTTGTCATTGCTGCCTATTTCTGAGATTCTAATAGACCTGCTTGGTACGAGGCTTTAAGCGCTTCCCTCGGAATGCCGCCTCCATGCCGGTTTAATTCGTGAGGTTGTCTATGTTTGCAGTTATTCAAACTGGCGGAAAGCAATATCGAGTCTCGGAAGGCGATATTCTTCGTCTCGAACTTCTTGAAAACAAGGGTGCAGTTGAGTTTAACCAAGTCCTTATGATTGGGGACGGCGCTAAGGTCCAGATTGGGACCCCCCTCGTTAAAGGTGCTAAAGTTATGGGCGAAGTCATACGGGACGGTAAAGCCAAGAAGGTATTGGTCTATAAAAAGAAAAGAACGACCACCTATCAGCGTACAAAAGGTCATCGTCAGAGTTTTTCTGAAGTTCGTATCAAAAGTATCCAATCATAATCAAGGAGTAAGCCATGGCTACCAAAAAAGGCGCCGGATCGACTAGAAACGGAAGAGATTCCCAATCAAAGCGATTAGGCGTTAAAGAGTTTGGTGGGGAATTGGTCCCTGCGGGTTCTATTATTGTTCGTCAACGAGGTACCAAGTTTAAAGCGGGTATCAATGTTGGTATGGGAGTAGACCATACTCTTTTTGCCAAGGTTGATGGCAAAGTTCGTTTTCAGGACAAAGGACAACATGGCCGTTTTGTCCATGTTGATCCTCAGGATTCCTAATCTCACTCCGCCCATTCAATGCGCAATCCCGTAAAGGCGATTGCGCATTTTTTTTGATTTTTCTCTATGTTTCTTGATCAAATACAAATCGAAATCACTGCCGGGCATGGGGGGCCGGGGGCTACCAGCTTTCGACGAGAGAAGTTCGCTCCCCAAGGGGGTCCTGATGGGGGAGACGGAGGGGATGGAGGTTCTGTCTTTATTAGAGGCAATCGAAATCTCAATACGCTGAATCATTATCGAAATGCACGGAAATTCTCAGCCGAGTCCGGACATAAAGGTGAGGGATCCATGCGGAGCGGTAAAGCGGGTGAAGATATCTACTTGGAGATGCCCCTAGGGGTAGTCTTAGTAGACAAGATGACAGGTAATAAGGTGGGAGAGATTCTCAGCCACGGAGAGACTTTATGCGTAGCAGTTGGAGGTCGAGGAGGTCAGGGCAATGCTCGCTTTAGATCGAGTACCAATCGCGCCCCTCGTCACCATCAACCCGGGGAACCGGGACAGGAATTCATACTCGATATTGAACTCAAAATGATTGCCGATGTTGGACTCATTGGATTCCCCAACGCTGGAAAAAGCACCCTTGTGAGTCTCGTCAGTGCTGCTAAACCTAAGATCGCAGACTATCCTTTCACCACCCTAGAACCTCAGTTGGGAGTTGTGGATATTAAACGCTTTGGCTCCGAAGCCACCGACGGCTTTGTCATCGCTGATATACCCGGACTCATTGAGGGTGCGGCTCAAGGAGTTGGACTAGGAATCACATTCCTACGGCATATCGAACGAACGCGGATGCTGATTCATATGGTCGATCTCAGTGATACCACACAGCGCCCCGACGTAGCCATTGGGATCATCGAAAAAGAACTTAGAGCTTTCAGCCAAACCCTTTCTCAGAAAAAAGTGTGGCTTGTTGGTAACAAAATCGATGCAGCACAGAATGATTCCAACATAAAATATTTTGAACAAGCTTGCGAAAAAAGAAATCAGACACCACGCCTCATTAGTTGCGCTACAGGAGAAGGTATTCGGGAATTAATGTTAGGGATTTTCAGAGATATTCAAGACGCGGATGTATCTCGATGAAATCGCAACGCATCGGTATATTCGGCGGCAGTTTCAATCCTCCCCATTTAGGACACCGCCGCTTGGCTGAGCTTGCCCTGCAACATCTAAATCTTCATGAACTTCGAATCATCCCAACTTATACCTCTCCTCATAAGGAGTCGTATCTTGCCTCAGCGGCTCAGCGGCTCAGGATGGTGGAGTTGAATTTCCATGATTTGGATCCGAGGATAAGCATATCCAAAATAGAAATTGATCGTTCTGAGCCAAGCTATACGTTTCAAACCCTAAAGCACTTCGCAGAAGAAGAGCCATATCACTCTTGGGTACTCATTCTTGGGTCGGATGCCTTAGACGGCTTTGAGCATTGGCAGCATTGGGAATCCATTCTAACCATATGCCAATTAGCCGTTGCCCCCAGACCCGACTGTACCCCCCAGATGAAGGTATCGATTCCTTATCAATTGCTTCCTAGCACTGAACTCCCTTGGTCAAGTCGAACCATAAGAGATGAGCTCAGAGAAGGGCGGCGGCCCCAAGGACTCAAACCCGAAGTATTGTCTTTTCTTCTTGATCAAGGGCTTTATACTGCATGACTGAATCTCTACTTTCACTACCCATTCGACTCCGTGGGGCCATCATGGCCGCTCAGTCTAAGAAATCTTTCCGGATTAAAGTCTTACACCTTCAACCCCTACAAGGATTTGCAGATTATATGATCTTCTTAGGAGGTGGAAGCGATCGACAAAATAGGGCCATCGCAGACGCTATTTCAGAGCACTTCAAGGACCTCGGAGAATACCCGCTAGCGGTCGAAGGGATGGAAGAAGGCAATTGGGTTGCGCTCGATTTCAGCGATTTGGTTTTCCACGTTATGAATGAAGAAACGCGTCGCTTTTATGCCTTAGAAAACCTTTGGAAAGATGCCCCAAAGATCGAAATTCCGGAAGAAATTCCTCCGAACCCATTAAACTAATAGCAAGCACAGAAAACTTAAGAGGTTAACCAATGACCGATATTACGAATCCCTTTGAGGCTATGCAAAACCGCCTCAAGCAGGCTGCTGATATTTATAAGCTCGAAGATAATCTCTTCAAAGTATTTATGGCACCTGCGCGAAGCATGATCGTTAGTCTCCCGGTGCAGATGGATAGTGGCAAATGGGAGGTATTTACGGGTTATCGTGTACATCACAATACAGCTCGAGGCCCTGCAAAGGGGGGTATTCGTTATGATCTTCATGTCAATTTGGATGAGGTGAAGGCTTTAGCCGCTTGGATGACTTGGAAATGCGCCGTAGTCGATGTTCCCTTTGGCGGGGGTAAGGGGGGTATCCTCTGTGATCCCCGAACGATGAGCGCGGGAGAATTAGAGCGATTAACACGACGATACATTTCTGAAATTATGGACATCTTGGGACCCGACCGAGATGTACCTGCCCCCGATGTGGGGACCAATCCACAAACAATGGCATGGATCATGGACACTTATTCGATGCATGTCCGCCATGCTGAAAAAGGTATTGTTACAGGTAAACCACTTAGCCTAGGGGGGTCCAAAGGTCGCCTAGAGGCAACAGGACGGGGTATTTTGATCGTGGCGCGTGAAGCTATGAGAAAAATGAACCGAGTACTCGAGGGATCAACCGCGGTGATTCAGGGATTTGGAAATGTAGGTTCCCAAGCGGCTCGATTGATGTGTGAAGCCGGAATCAAAATTATTGCTGTAAGTGATGTCAACGGTGCAATCGAAAATAAAAAGGGGATTAATATACCTGCTCTACTCAAATATGTAGAGAGTAACAAGGGAAGTATTGTTGGGTTCAAAGAATGCGACCCGATTGATCCTCAAGAAATGCTGACACTAGAGACTGACATCTTAGTTCCTGCGGCTATTGAGAATCAAATTACTGAAGTCAACGCGTCAAAAATCAGAGCTAAGGTTATTGTTGAAGGTGCTAATGGTCCTACAACGCCTGCGGCCGATGCGATCTTGCAAGATAAAAATATCTTGGTTGTTCCCGATATTCTAGCTAATTCCGGAGGAGTCACTGTAAGTTACTTCGAATGGGTTCAAAATCGTCAAGGCTTCTATTGGCGTGAGCGAGAAGTAAATGAGCGGTTGACGGAATATATGGTTCATGCCTTTGAAAGCGTGACGGCAACACAAGAGAAATATAAGACAAATCCACGCATTGCAGCCTATATTCTGGCCCTTGACCGCGTGACAGAAGCCATGCATGACCGGGGTTTCTACGCTTAAATCTCGATTGTCTAAAGATTAAAAACTCTATGAAATTTAAGGTGAAGTATACGACGCGAACCGGGGAAACCCTTCATCGTATCGCGGAGGGCTTAACTCCAAAAGAAGTTGAGGCACAGTTTAAAGCCCAGGGTTTCTTTGTTCTACGTATTGAAAAAGAAGGGGATGGTCGACGAACTAAAGAAATTAAAATAGAGTCGCTGATTCTTTTTAATCAAGAATTATTAGCGCTTTTGAAAGCAGGAATTCCACTCCTCCAATCCCTAGAGCTTCTTAAGGACCATGGGCAAGATGCTGACTTAGAAAATTCTCTACAGAAAGTGATTCAAGACATCAAGGAAGGATTTTCTTTTTCTGAGGCGATTGCTCACCAAGGGGGGTACCCCCCTGTCTACCAAAGTAATGTTGTTGCAGGGGAAAAAAGTGGATCGCTCCCACAGGTACTAGATCGATGGCTTCGCTTTCAGAGATTTGCTCAAAGTAGTAAGCGCAAGATTCTCGAAGCCTTGTTTTATCCTTCCTTTCTTGTCGTCGTACTATTTCTCGCCGTTGGAGTAATCCTTAATGTTGTGCTGCCTCGATTTGCCGATTTTTATTCAGGCGGTGATATCGAACTTCCCTTGATGACCCAAGCTCTTTTGTCCTTAGCTAGTTTTCTTCAATCAACCTTTTTGCTGCAGATTATTTTTTTGTTGGGATTAGTAGGCTTCGTACGCTGGCTGTGGGTGACCCCCTCCGGTCAAGCCCAAGGAGAGAGAGTACTCCTTAGAATTCCTAAACTTGGTAAGTTATATCGCATGTATCATTCTTCTGTTTTTTGTCGTACGTTAGGGGTCTTACTTTCCGGTGGATTACCCGTAGTTCAATCCCTTGAAATCGTTTCAAAAACCTGCCCTAGCCCTAGACTTCAAGGGCGTCTAGCTTTAATCACCGAAGAAGTTCGATCGGGATCCCCATTGCACCAATCCATTTCTAAGAGTGATGTCGTAGATCCCCTAGCGGCAGAAATGATTCGTGTGGGCGAAAGCAGTTCGGCGCTTTCCGAGATGCTCGATCATGTTGCTGATTTTTTTGATCAAGAAATTGAAAAAGCTACAGTGGCTGTCACCAATCTCATTGGGCCTGTATTGATTGTCTTTATGGGAGTCGTAGTTCTGGGGCTCCTCTTGGCGGTCTATGTCCCTCTCTTTAACGCGAGCAACGTCATTCGCTAATTAGCTTTAGGGATCAATAAAGCGAGCAATGATAGAAAAAGGGGCACCCCAATAGCAATCAGAGAAGTGGTGGCACTAAAGACATCCATCGACACAAAGAGAATAGGCAAAGCAGGCAAGTAGAGGGATAAATAGTGAACCGTATCAGCCTTGAGTCCAATTTGTTCCCCAAAATCCACCAAAAATCCTCCCCGTAACGATAGTTCAGCTAACAACAGCACAAGAAAGAGAGATAGCCCTGGGTGCTTCACTAGTCTTACTAAGAGGGTGTACCAAAGCAGATACTGAATTCCGATGAGAAAGCAGACCCCATTTAGGATTAATAATTCATGTAGATCATTGGTGGGGAAAAAGCGAAGGGCAAAAATAAACAAGGGGAGTAATAATAACTGGGTGTAAAAGAGGCCCTCTTTGAGGCTACCCCATAGTCCAATAAAAAAATCTAGGTAGCGCTGGAGTAATTTGTGGCTCTGTATATGGTCGTCCATGATATTCATGCCCACAAACAAGCACAGAATAGGATTAGCCCATTTTATAAATCCCATCATAAAAGTGAAAGCTAGGGCATTCACTCCTTCAGATCCCAAAGGGAGGGTACTCGATAGGATTGATAAACTAGTGCCGTCTTTTGAAACCGAAATGCCGATTCCAACCAAAAGAGAAAGAAGCACGAAGAAACTCGCCCAAACTATTTTGATACGCTTCGAAGTCATATTCACCTCAAGTCAGACTATCAGTCCTTAAGTTTGAGAAGTATCTTGATTTCTCTGACGGCGCTTTGGAACATTTGGGGGCTGGCAATAGCAATCATTACGGTATCTTCACCCGCCACGGTTCCGGCAATTAAATCCTTAGAGATTTGCTGATCCACCACATAAGCTAGTGCCGCGGCAAATCCTGCAGGCGTTCGCAGAATAACAAGATTTGGGGGTGCCGAAATGATGGTCGCCGAGGGCAGAGAATCCCCTGCTTGATTAACTATGCGATAAGCTCCCTGTTGTTTTTCAACGGAGAGAGCCTTGAGCCGTCTCGATAAAGTCGATTGATTGAGGTGTAAGCCCCGTTCCGCCAAAAGGCTCTTTAGTTGACTCTGACTGGTGACGTCTTGACCTGAAATCACGCTGAGTATCTTCTGATCGGGAGTCATGGTAAGGGCTCAAAAAATAACTTGGAATAAAAAGCTTGTTTTTTGTATACTACAAAACCATTCTTAATTATGCAATATTATGCGTTTTTATGCAAGGCCTTATGATTCCCTCCTTATTTCCCACTTATGCCCCCTACCCTCTCGTCATGGTTCGAGGCGAGGGCGACATTATTTTTGATGATGCAGGGCAGCCCTGGATCGATCTTTACGGTGGGCACTGCGTTTGTTCCACCGGTCACAGCCATCCCAAAGTGGTGGAAGCTATCCATCGTCAGTCGAAGCAGTTAATTTTTTACTCCACCGCAGGTGACCTCGCCATACGTCGAGAAGCTTCGGATCGTCTCGTGGCTTTTTCGGGAATGGATACTATCTTTTTTTGTAATTCTGGTGCTGAAGCCAATGAAAATGCTTTGAAACTCGCATTTCAAATCACGGGACGTAAAGCTTTTGGAAGTTTTCAAGGCGGTTGGCATGGACGCACCTTTTTAGCTATGACGGTAACCGATGATCGAAAAATTACTGAGGCTTTTGAGTCGATTTTTCCCGAACATTATCAATTCCCTTTTGGGGATATTCAATCATTAAGAGTTTTGGATTTTTCTAATTTAGCCTGCGTGATTGTCGAACCGATTCAGAGCATGTCGGGTATTCGAACGGCGTCTTCAGAATGGTTTGCTGTATTGAGGCAAAAATGTACCGAGGCTGGGTGTTTGTTGATATTTGATGAAATCCAAACAGGTATTGGCCGTTTGGGTCAACCTTTTGCAAGTCAGTATTTTCAGGTTCGTCCGGATTTCATCACCAGTGCAAAAGGCCTTGCCTCTGGCATCCCCATTGGAGCCCTCATGATGACCGAGACCGCAGCTCAGCATGTCAAACCCCATATGCTTGGAAGTACTTTTGGTGGGGGTCCCATCGCCTGTGCTGCGCTGATCGCAACGCTAGATATTATTCAAAATGAAAAACTTATGGAACACGTGACACGTATGCATACGTATTTAACAAATGCACTTAAAAATACATTGATTGACGAGGTCAAAGGTATTGGCCTTCTCCTGGGTCTCAAATCGAATAGGGCGTCCGAACTCAAGGAATATTTATTATCTCAAAGGATTCTTGTCGGAGGATCATCCGATCCTCATGTTTTGCGCCTTATGCCACCTTTGAATGTCCGAGAAAGTTCATTGGAAATACTAGTAGAGCATATACGAACTTTAGGGGGTAAATCATGAGACATTTCACGCATCTCAAAGACTTAACTCCCGAAGAAATCCAATCCATATTACGTCAAGCCCGAATCTGGAAAACGGTTCCTCCTGATCATATTTTCTTAAATAAGATTCTGGCTATGGTCTTTTTTAATCCTTCTTTGCGGACCCGCCTAAGTTTTGAAGCTGCCATGCTTCGTCATGGAGGCCATGCCATTGCATTAGAGGTTGGATCAGGCTCGTGGAATCTGGAAATTGAATCAGGCGCCATTATGAATAGTAATAAACCCGAACATGTTCGAGAAGCCGTGCCTGTGATAAGTCGATTAGCAGATATTGTTGGAGTTCGGTCTTTCTCTCTAGGCCTATCTCACGAAGAGGATGATCGAGATTCTGTCATTCATGCTTTCAAATCACTTAGTAGTGTTCCGGTCATCAGCATGGAAAGTGCTCGTGAGCATCCTTGCCAAGGATTAGCAGATATGCTCACCATTCAAGAGCACTTTGAAGAGTTGAGACCCAAAGTTACTTTGGCGTGGGCTCCTCATATCAAATCTCTACCCAAAGCAGTCCCTCATTCTTTTCTGCTTTCCGCTTCAGCGATGGGCTATGACATCACAGTGGCTCATCCCCCTGGCTATGAATTGGCAACTTCTGTAATTAAGGAAGCTCAGAACCTATCCCAAAGATCCGGAAGTCGGATTCGATTTAGTCATAATCTTGACTCCGCTATTCAAGATACACAGGTCATCTACGCTAAAGCTTGGGGGCCATCCTCTCCGCTGGCCGCTCCCCTGGATACCCTTACATCCTGGATGACGCATGAGCGACATCTCAAACTAGCTGATCCGAAATCAATTTTTATTCACTGTCTGCCTGTTAGAAGAAATGTGGAGGTGCACGACTCTATCTTAGACAGTCGCCAATGCAAAGTGATTGATGAGGCAGAGAATCGATTCCACATCCAGCGGGCCCTAATTCATTTCTTACTATCACATTCTTAAAGGCTCAGTTCATGTTCGATAAAAATCCGTATCAGTTACTCAAATTTTCAGCCGCATACGGACGTCGGTTTCGGCATAAGATTTTTGTTATTAAACTAAGTGGTGACATCCTAACAGACCCAAAAACACGGGGTGCGCTCTGCGAGCAGATCGCATTACTTTGGAGTTTTTCTATTCGCATTATTCTGGTCCATGGAGGAGGAGTTGAATTAGATTTAGAATGTCAGCGCCTCAATATCCCCATTCATAAAGTGGCAGGTCGTCGAATTACAAGCCCCGAGGTTCTGCAAGCCGCCTTTAAAGTCTTCACCGAGCAAGTCCAGCCTTTAGTTCTCCAAAATCTTAAGTCGTTAGGCATCACGGCAATCGGCCTCACCGGATTAGATGGGCAAATGATTGAGGCTCATCAACGACCACCCTTGGCCATCAAAGATGACGGTGATGCCGAGGAGAAGATGGTTGATTTTGGATGGGTTGGGGACGTTGATCGTGTGAACCCAGAAATTCTTTTTCATCTTTTAGACCAAGATATAATTCCCGTGGTCGCTCCGATTACAGGTAATCGGCATGGTGATATGTTCAATACCAATGCGGATACAATCGCATCCGAAATTGCTTGTGCGGTTCAAGCAGAGAAACTTTTTTTTCTACTTTCTGTCCCCGGCTTGCTTCGAGATATTCATAATCACTCTTCTTTAATTTCTCAAATTACTTTTCATGAATTAGATAACCTCGAGGTAGACGGGGTTATCTCAGGAGGAATGCGCCCCAAAATTCAAGCTATTAAACGCGCTTTAGGTTTGGGTGTCAGCGCAATTCATTTGGTTTCAGGCGTACTTCCTGATGCTTTATTGACTGAAGTCTTCACAAATGAAGGCAGCGGGACGATGATACTAGGTCCCGTGAGTCAAGGGGCATCATGATGAGTCTCTATCCTGGAATTTCTTCCGCAGAGTTTCTTAAGGCCATTGTTGGAACTCCCAGTCTTTCTGGACAAGAGAAGTCCTTGGCCGATGCCCTGGAAGCTTTTTTAAGTATTCAAGGATTTAGTCCTCAGCGCGCAGGTAACAATATTTGGTTCACCCTGGGATCTGTTTCCGGACCTACACTGTTGCTTAATTCGCATATCGATACCGTTCCTCCCAATGCTAATTGGGTTTCAGACCCCTTTAAGCCAGAGTGGAGAGAATCCCGATTAACAGGTCTAGGCGCTAACGATGCCAAGGGAGCTGTTACCGCCATTATCTTTGCTGCCCTACGTCTCAAGCAGGACCATTTTCAATCAGGAAGAGTTTTAGTAGCTTTATCCTGCGAGGAAGAGACGGGAGGCCAAGGACTGGGAACGATCATCTCTCAATTAGGTCCCCTCGAGGCAGCTGTAGTCGGAGAACCAACCGGTCTTCGCGTAGTCTCATCGCAGCGTGGACTTTTGATTCTTAAATGTACGGCTCGAGGCATGAGCGGACACGTTGCAAACGCTCAAATGTTAGGCACGGAAAACGCCATCGCCAAAGCCTCTCGGGATATTGTAAAAATTGAGCAGTTGGTTCTCCCTTCTCACCCTACCTTGGGAATGATGAAAGCACATGTAACCCAAATCCAAGGTGGGCTCAAGCGAAATCAGATTCCTGATCATTGTGAATTCTATTTGGATATTCGTACCAACCCAGAATCTGATCACGTGGCCTTGACTCACCTAATTCAAAGTCACCTTGAAAGCGAAGTTACAATCCATTCAGATCGATATCTGCCTAAGTGGACTAATCCCCAACATCCTATCGTCATGGCGGCCCTCAAAGCAGCCAAGAAAGAGGCTCCCACTAGTTCGGCAACCACCTCTGATTGGGCATTTTTAAAAGATATTCCTGCAGTCAAGGTAGGACCCGGTGACACCTTTAGAAGTCATCGGCCGGATGAATACCTTTTACTTAGTGAACTGGAAGAAGGAATTTGTTTCTACCGAGATACCGTTCTTCATTTCTTCGAAAAGGCATCCGTATGACACCTCAACCCTTATGGTCCAAGAAAGGTCTTTTAACGAATGAACAAATTTCGAATTTTACAGTTGGTGAAGATCCACTCATTGATCCTAATTTTTTATCCTTTGATTGTTGGGGAACCATGGCGCATGTTCGTCAACTTCATCATCTTGGGCACTTAAATCAGCAAGAAACCCGTGAGATTCTGACATTATTGGGGGAATTCGTTAATCAATTCGCAGTTCATCTCCCAGATCTAAAGGGTTATGAAGATGGGCATTCCTTTCTTGAAATTCAATTGACGGAAAAACTAGGAGAGACGGGTAAAAAGATACACTTAGGACGATCCCGTAATGATCAGGTTTTATTGGCTGAGCGATTATGGATGCGCCATTCGCTTCTCGAACTTCATCACGATCTTTATGTGTTAGTCCAACAATTATCTTCCCTCTCAGATCGCTATGCATCAGCACTGATGCCGGGGTACACCCATCAAAGAAAGGCGATGCCCACCACCTTTGGTTTTTGGGTAGCCTCCTACGCAGAAGGCCTCACTGAGGTGCTGTCTATGGGTAAAGATTTATATCGTCAACTTAATCGCTCACCCCTCGGTGCTGCAGCAGGGTTTGGTAGCCCGATCCCCCTCGATCGACCTTTTGTAGCAGAATTATTAGGTTTTGATGAGGTCCAGCGGAATCCTTTGAATGTGATGTCAAGCCGAGGTCGCTGCCAACTGGATTTCTTACATTGGATCAACCAGATGACCCATATTCTTGAGAAACTTTTTATTGATTTGTCTATTTTTTCACAAGAAGAGTATCAATTTGTTTCGCTACCTGACGCTTTTACGACCGGCAGCAGCATCATGCCACAAAAAAGAAACCCGGATGTTTTAGAATTGGCTTGTGGGCGTTGTTCTGAGATTCGAGGCCTCCGAATAACCCTAGAGAACATCTCGACTGGTCTCTCCTCAAGTTATCATCGCCATAGTCAGCTACAGAAATTTTATTTAGTTCGTTCTTTTGGATTAGCTCAAGCCATCGTTCAGATTACTCCCGAACTTATAAAACATTTACAAGTTCACGACGTTCGAATGAAAAACGCTTGTAGCCCGGATCTTTTTGCAACCCATGAGACCTATCAATTAGTTCAAAAGGGTCTGCCCTTTAGGGAGGCCTATCAACAGGTTGGTGACCAAGTTTTAAACGGGACCTTTAAGGCACAAGCACCAGAGAAGTATCTTCACCAGATTCATCTTGACTTCAGTCATGAGCGTCAGCTTTGCAATCAACAGTTAGACACCTTACATTCCTGGAACAATGGGACCCGGCATCATCTCGAAATCCTCTTCACTCAACTCTTGGAGTGCGTATGAGCTCACCTAAGGTACTGCTGGCATTCTCGGGCGGACTAGACACGACTTTTTGCTTGGTTTATCTCAAAGAGCAAGGTTACGAAGTTCATACTGCAACGGTCGATACAGGGGGATTTTCTCCGGAAGAAATTGAACGTATTCAAAATCTATCTCATTCTCTAGGTGCCAAGTCTCACACGCTTATCAATGCTCAAAATGATCTCTTTGAGCATTATTTAAAATTTCTTATTTTCGGAAATGTACTTCGCGGCCAGGTGTATCCCCTCTCTGTTTCAGCTGAGCGCGTATGTCAGGCTCGCAGTCTGGTCACTTTTGCCAAGAAACTTGGAGTGGGCGCTCTCGCGCATGGGTCAACGGGATCGGGCAACGATCAAGTTCGCTTTGATGTAGCATTCAGAACCCTGTATCCGGAAGCCACTATCCATACCCCCATCAGAGAGCTCTCTCTATCTCGACAAGAAGAGATTTCATACCTGGCTCAGCATGGCGTCAATATTCCAGCTAAAACAGGAACTTATTCTATTAATGAAGGTATGTGGGGAATCAGTATTGGAGGTAAAGAAACCTTATCGTCGTGGGATTTTCTTCCAGAAAGTGCTTTTCCCAAAGGGGCTATTTCGAGACAACAACCCGCACAAGAACTACATATCACTTTTGAGAAAGGTGTGCCCACCCAAGTGAATCATCAAGCAATGAATCCTGTTCAATTGATAAAGACCTTGAATAGTTTAGGATCCTCTTTGGGACTCGGGCGCGGTACTCATCTAGGAGAAACCATATTAGGTATTAAGGGGCGGATTAGTTTTGAAGCACCGGCTGCCTATCTTTTGATTACGGCCCATCGTGAACTTGAAAAACTCGTCTTGAGTGGAAAGCAACTTTTCTGGAAAGAGACTTTGGGAAATCTTTATGGCTCACTTCTCCACGAGGGATATTTTTTAGATCCACTCAGCCGCGATCTTGAATCTTTTTTAGGCCATAGCCAAGAGCGTGTTACGGGAGAAGTACGTTTAAAAATTGAGCCATTGGCTTTTTCAGTTTTAGGCTGTCGGTCGCCTTTTTCACTGATGAATTCTCAGTTGGCCCAGTACGGAGAGAGTAACGCACTTTGGTCACATACGGATGCTTTAGGATTTACTAAAATCTTTGGGGTTTCTCAGCAACTTCATCATCATGTAGAAACTCGACATAATCAGGAGTCTTAATGAGAATTCACGTTGATAAAATTGGCTCGGTCACACGCAATTTGAAACTTAGTCGATCACTAACGCTTTCGGATCAGTTTTATATAGAACCGGGTTCGGTCATAGCTTGCCGTATACATGGGGAGAAATCCACATACAATCAACTCGAAGATCCCCATGGACGACTGGTTACCCTTCATCAAGGTGATCTCGTCGTAGGCGCCTTAGGCCATCGCAATGCGCTCCATGGTTATGAAGGAGTAATGCCTACACAGTTGAGGGTCGGAGATACCCTTCATATGTTGAATATGGGGGGCGTCATGGGACTTTGCCAATCGTATAACCCAGATGTTGGGGCTCCGTTTCGACTGGAGGTACTTGGGCAAGTAATGCAATTCCCAGAATTTCAATCCCGCATAGGACAACCTGCCCACATTTCAATGGGCGCACTCCCACTGAGGGATCCATCGGTGCGATGTCCGGTGGTCTATATTGCTGGAACGTGTATGAATGCAGGAAAAACTGCCGCTTGCTGTGCTGTGATTCGGAATTTTTCACAACGGGGGCTTAGAATTGGTGGAGTTAAACTCACCGGCGTTTCACTTCAGCGAGATATCCTGAGCATGCGGGACTATGGGGCATCTGAAATTTTAGACTTTACTGACGCGGGCATTGTATGTACTTCAAAAGATACTGCGGCTGCAACGGCAAAAACCTTATTAACGGCAATGTCTGAAATGGATGTTGATCTCATCGTAGCAGAAACTGGCGATGGCATTTTGGGTGAGTACGGAGTTCAGTCAATTCTCAGCGATCCCGATCTTAATAGATTAAGTTCGGCTTTTATTCTTTGCGCTAACGACCCCGTTGGCGCCTTGGGAGGTATCGATACTCTCCAAAAACAGTTTGGAATTAAGGTCGATATCGTAGCCGGTCCGGTCACGGATAACCGAGTTGGGGAGCGATTTGTCGAATCGCTTCAAATACCGGCTCGAAATGCAAGAAGTAATCCCAAAGCCCTTGGCGATCTTGTATTTAATATTTGCTATCCAACTGCTCAGGTAGCTTCATGAAGTCAATCATCCTTGGGGCTTCGGGTTACGGTGGGGGAGAACTCTTTCGTTGGCTCTCTCAACATCCCACCATTGAATCTATCGAAGGTACGTCACGGACGAATGCAGGAAAACCTGTCTCATCCATTCACCCGAATCTCTTAGGAATTGTGGATCAATTATTTTTAGAAACCATAGATTGGGCTCAATATAAAAACGAGAAAGCATTAGTAGTCTTTGCCAGTATGCCCCATGGTGAATTTAAAGGCCAGTATCCTTCGCTTGAAGATGAATGGAAAAGGCTTGGGCTATCAGAACGTATTCTTTTAATCGATTTATCACATGACTTTAGAATTCATCCAGGTTTCGTATATGGGCTTTCGGAAATTAATGCGGATCAGATTAGGGGATCTCGTAGAATTTCTAACCCCGGTTGCTTTGCAACTGCTCTCCAATTAGGAATGCTACCGCTGGCTCCGTATAGTCCTGATCAAATTTTTGTGAGCGCGGTAACAGGATCGAGTGGATCCGGCGCCTCTGCAAGTTCAACAACCCACCATCCCACACGATCGAATGATTTTAGAGCTTATAAAATGCTCTCCCATCAACATGAGGAAGAAGTACTTCACAGTTGTGCTCAGAAAGGATGGAAGCCTAGGCTCTCTTTTGTTCCTCATTCCTCGTCTTTGGTCCGAGGTATTTTTGCCACTATTCAGCTTACTCAGAACGACTCTATGAAAGATCAAGACATTCCAGGGATCTTTAGGGATTTTTATAAAGATAAATTTTTTATACGCTATGTTGAGGGAACGCCCCGTATTCTCAGCACCGTGGGTTCAAATTTTGTAGACCTTAGCGTCATTACTCAAAACGATAAGGTGTTGATTATGGTCGCTCTTGATAATCTAGGTAAAGGCATGGCCGCCCAAGCTATTCAGAATATGAATCTTGCCTTGGGATTGCCTGAGTGGACAGGCCTTCGTCAAGCCGGGCCCTACCCTCTTTGATTACTCTATTGGGAGACAGCATGAATGAGCAATTACTAACGCGACAAAGTCTTAAGGCTTTTGCAGAATCTCAACGAACTACTTTTGAAAAAGAGCTTAAGACCTTGGTAGAAATCCCAAGCATCAGCGCGGACCCCACCAAAGATCAAGATATTCAGCGCTGCGCTCAGGCCGCCAAGAGTCTCTTTGAGCGATACGGGGGACATGCAGAAATATTAGATACTCCCGGTAACCCTCTTATCCACGGTTGGTTCAGTAAGGACTTTGATAAAACGATAACGGTTTATAACCATATGGATGTGCAACCTGCAAACGAGCCCGAGTGGACTGCCGAGCCTTTTGAATTCACCATCGAAGGAGATACATACCGAGGTCGCGGGAGCACGGATGATAAAGGCCCTGCCCTAAGTGCTTTTTTTGGTGCGGTTGCGGCACATCGTGCTGGTGTTCCCATTAATATGCATTTCTTATGGGAACTCGAGGAAGAAATTGGGTCCCCTAACTTTGAGAAAGGCTTGAAAAAACATAAGGACAAATTAAAAACAGATGCCATCGTAGTCAGCGATACGGTTTGGATTACCCGAGGTAAGCCAAGCACACCGGCTGGATTGCGGGGCCTAAAAGGTTTTCGATTAACTTTAGAAACGGCGGATCATGATCTTCACAGCGGCGTAGTAGGAGGGGCGGCTCGCAACCCTATCAGTGAATTAATTACCCTAGTAGGACAAATGGTGGACGGGAACACGGGTCGCGTTTTGATCCCCGGATTCTATGATGAGGTGATTCCCCCTTCCGCTGAAGAGTTGGAGGGGTGGCGAGTAAGTGGATTCACCACTGAAACTTTTATGAAAGACCATCAACTCAAAGGAATTCGAACCCAAAATCCAGTTGAGATTTTAACTTCGGTTTGGGGAATGCCGACCATGGAGGTTCATGGTGTAGTTGGAGGTTACACGGGGCCGGGCATTAAGAGTTCGGTAGCACCGAGAGCTGAAATTAAACTTTCCTGTCGTTTGGTGCCTGCGATGGATGAGTCAACCACCATGGCCCGTATTCATGCATTTGTAAAATCAAAAAACCCTGACGTCGTCATTCACGAGGAACACGGACTTGCTCCTTTCAAAGGACATGTCGCGGGTCCTTATGCCCAAGCGATTCGAGAAGCCTATCAGTTTGCCTTTGGTGAAACCTGTGTTTTCACTCGAGAGGGTGGAAGTATTGGTGCCGTGAAAACCATGGAAGACGTTCTAGGGTCAGAGGTTTATTTCCTTGGACTTTCTCTTCCAAGCCACGGTTACCATGCCCCCAACGAAAATTATGATTGGGAGCAGGCAGGTGGTGGCATGGCTGCCTTTGCGCATTACTTCGAAACCGTTTCTAAAATGTAGATTCTCATAGGACTTGTGCGTGTCTGATCTTGAGAGTCTGTCCTCAGAATCGCGTCGTTTCTATCCTTCGGATGTATTCCAAAGAACTTCAAATCTATCGCGCCAAACACACACGCTTCTAATTAATCAATTCAAAGAAAACCGCCTGGGGACTTGGGGGCGTCTAGCGCGAGAAGAGCTCCTTTGGGATACCGATTTCCAAACGATTTATAGTGGAACGTTTAAAGATCCTCGTTGGTTCGAGGATGGTTATCTCAATGCATCCGTCCAATGTTTAGATCGATGGATCCACACCCCCACCGCCCAAAAGACAGCACTGATCTTTGAGGGTGAGCCGGGCGATCAGCAAAGTCTCACTTATCAAGATCTATTCATGCAAGTGAATCAGCTGGCCGCCACACTTCGCAACTTGGGCATTCAAAAAGGGGATCGAGTGGCTATTTATCTCCCGCTGATACCCGAAATGATCATTACCGTGTTAGCGTGCGCACGCGTGGGGGCCACTCATTCAGTCGTGTTTGCAGGCTTTTCTGCTGAATCACTCGCCAATAGAATTAATGATGCAGGTGCCCGATTACTCATTACTGCGGATGGCGGATGGCGTAAAGGTGAGGCCCTACCGCTTAAAAATATCTCAGATCAAGCGATAGCACAGTCGCCCACTATCGAGAAGGTTATCGTCGTTCAACGAACAGGGCAAACGGTCTCAATGGATCCCCAACGAGATCATTGGTGGTCAGATCTTTTAACCAAAGCCGATTTATCTAAGAGCTATCCAGAATCCGTCTCCGCTGAACATCCTTTATTTTTGCTGTACACATCGGGGTCAACTGGAAAACCTAAGGGGATACAGCACGGGACAGCGGGTTATCTTTTATGGGCGAAGCTGACCACTCGATGGGTGCTTGATTTAAAACCTAGCGATGTATATTGGTGTACGGCGGATGTAGGTTGGATCACAGGCCATAGTTATGTTATTTACGGGCCCCTTCAAGAGGGCGGAACGATTTTTATCTATGAAGGTAATCCGGTTCACCCAAAACCGGACCGTTTTTGGTCACTCATTGAAAAATATCGGATCTCTATTTTTTATACGGCACCAACGGCGATTCGAACTTTTATTCGGCACGGTAAGGATTACCTTAAAAAACATGATTTGTCCTCATTGAGGCTGTTGGGATCCGTAGGTGAGCCGATTAACCCCGAAGCTTGGCTTTGGTACTACCAAGAAGTTGGCGGGGGTCGATGTCCGATTGTCGATACGTGGTGGCAAACCGAAACAGGTGGAATGATGATTGCTCCAATACCAGGGGTTCACACCACCATTCCAGGCAGTGCTATTCAGCCCCTACCCGGCATTGAAATCGACATTCAAGACCGTGATGGCCATTCTCAAGAGTCTGGATTCCTCGTGATCACGTCAAGTTGGCCCTCTCAACTCAGAGGAATTTGGGGCGATCATGAGCGATATCAGAAGACCTATCATGACGAAATAAAAGGGGTTTATTTTTCCGGCGATGGAGCTCGTCGTGATAGCGAGGGAAATATTTGGCTCATGGGTCGTGTCGATGATGTCCTCAATGTTTCAGGACATCGACTGGGAACCGCTGAAATTGAAAGTGCAATTGTAGCCCATCCCTGTGTCGCGGAAGCAGCGGTCGTGGGTCGACCCGATGCAATTAAAGGTGAGGGGATTGTTGCATTCATAACCCTCAAATCAGGAATGACTACTACCGAAGAAGAGTTAAAGGCCCATGTCACACGAGAAATTGGAGCCTTAGCTCGTCCAGACGAAATTCGCTTTGCAGAAGGGCTTCCCAAAACACGGAGTGGGAAGATTATGCGGCGCTTACTAAGGGATTTAGCCCGAGGAGAAGACTCTCATCAAGATACCAGCACCCTTGAAGATCTTAGAGTGGTTGAGAAACTGCGAAAGGATGATGCTGAAGAATGATTTTAAATAACAAGATCCCGTATAAATTGACGAACAACAGCCTGAAAATCATGGGCGGCTTGTTGGCCTGCTGCTAGTACTTCGTGATGAGTCAGGGGGGTGGGGAGCATCCCTGCACCCATATTGCATAAACAACTAATACCTGCAACTTTCAACCCTGCATGACCTGCCGAAATCACCTCAGGGACCGTACTCATACCCACCGCATCTGCTCCTAGGGTTCGAAAAGCACGTATTTCAGCTGGTGTTTCGTAAGAAGGGCCCAATACGCCAATATAAACTCCTTCTTGAACTTTTTTTCCAACCTTCAAGGCAGCTGATTGTATTTGTTTGCGCAATTCTGGGTTGTAAACATTAGACATGTCTGGAAATCGTGGGCCTACTGAATTATTAGGTCCCAACAAAGGGTTCGTTCCTGTGAAATTAATGTGGTCTTTGATAATCATCAATTCACCCACTTGATACGAGGGATTTATCGCTCCTGCAGCATTGGTATGAAGCACCATTTGAATGCCTAGTGAAGCATATAAATACATAGGGGCGGTGACTATCGACATCGGATGACCTTCATAGAAATGAAATCGACCTGATTGAAGAACTACTTTTTTTCCCTCAAGTTCACAAAACAGCATTTCTCCGGTATGACCTTCCACCGTCTGCTCGGGAAATCCAGGGAGCTCGCTAAATCTTATTAGAACTCCTTCTTGAGCTTCTGTACTCTTCATGAGTGAGCCCAAACCCGATCCCAAAACAATGGCAGCTTCGGGAATAAAGGGTATTCGCTTCGAAAGAGCTTGTGAGGCTGCCCGCAGCATACTCATCAGTTCGTTGGGGTTAAAGTCACCGTCACGGTATGTGCCGGGAGAGTCGTGAGAGGACTATTGATACGAAATGAAAAAGTATGAATAACGGCATTCGCACTATTACCCCTGAGGACAATCCGAGTGGGATTCGTGGTTCCAGGATAAGTGTATTTATAGCCCGCCGTGGGGATATCAAGGGTGATCGATCCGGAGGGCAAAGCAATAGAGGAATTCACCGTCAGAAAGTATGCAGTATCTTTTGATAAAGCCAGACGACCAAGGGCGATTTCACCCTCAGACGCATTAGGATAGATACCGCTTAAACTTTGTGCATTTGCCATTGTAAAAGAAATTGAAGGTAAGGTCGTGGGAGTCCCAAAAATATAATTAATGGAACTATAGTCTTGGACGAAACGGATGACTGGAATTGTATTAATCACTGGACGTGGCCATACAATGTTGAACGGACCAAGAAGGGATGTCAGGGCACTATCGGTGAAAATGGATGCAAGATCAACAGAATCGGCAGCAGTTTTAACCTCTTGGAGACGAGATAATTGTCGATAGATGTTAGGGCAATCTTGTGAAAGCGAGTCAAACGATGTAAAGAAATACTTAAGCGTCTTAATTGAATCTAATTTAGCCCAATCTGAAGGGCTTCCTGGAGAAGTTATAGAATTCCCCTTGAGAAGAATTTCCCAACCAAGTGCAGTAATGACTGGGGCCGAATAAGGACTTCTGTCATTGGAGGAGAGTCCACCAATATTTCGAATATCGCGAACTGTAATTCCCCCTAAAAAAGTATCTGAGAAATAAGGAGAAGTCAGAGTGGAGGCTATCATCAAATCCGCATGACCCTGAAGGTATGCCAGCATAGGATGAAGATGGGTCAAAGTAAGCGTTTCTGGCAAGGTCGGCATCACTGGTGTGATGCCCTTCATGAAGTTGGTACCCAATGCCATATAGCTGAACATCATATTTCGGGCTACTAAACCCATAATGACGGATTCATCCCACGCATCATCATTGCTTACTGAACCACCGAGAGTGCCAAAATAATGAAGGCGTCCGGTACTTGCATTAAAAGCAGAGTTGTTTCCGGTTGATGCGATTGGATAATTATTTTGATTGTAGTCTACATAACTTCCTCGGGCTTCCCTACGCCCTGGAAGATAGTGAAGATCCAAGACCTCTGATGAAACCGAAGAACTGTATAGATTCTCCACTTTATAGATGGAATCCAATATGGCTAAGATGCGACTACCCGACCCTACTGCTTCCATTGTTGAAGAAGAGAGTCCTGAAGCAATACCGGTCGAAGGATCTGTAGAGACATCAGACAAGATCCACTTGTCAGATAAACCCACCGTAAAATCAACCGTTGCTGTCGTGGTTGTCGGACTTGAAGACGGTAAGAGATTTGTGGACGTTGCCGGAGTTCCATCAACAGCTTTTCGCAAAGTATAGCGAAGCCTTTTGGGGGCCGGTATTGAGCTTTGAATGCCATTTGGATCCCCAATGAGATTTACGGGATCAACATTTCCTTGGGTAAACTCAGAAGTAAGCTGAACCATCAGGGGTTTGCCTTGAGGAAGAGTAAAGGCGTATTTTCCCGAGAGGTCAGTATAGGTATTCGAAATAAGTTTCCAATAATTAATAGAGGCACCTGTCGCGGGAGTCTCTGTAGTGTATTGATAGGCTCGGACATTAACTCTTCTTGCTGGTTGGGCGGTGAGATATTTTTCAGAATCTGTTTCAAGTCCCGTGGGTACACCCGATGCATTTTTCAGGAGTGGAATGCGGGTAAAGGTGACTGTTCCACTGATGTTAGTGGTGGGTGCTGGCGGGGTTGAATCTGAATCAGAACTCGAACCCTTTGAGCAACCAGTAAGAAGCAGTGCCGCAAGAAGAAAAGATACAAAGTTGCAGTAATCAAATTTAGAATTTCTCTGGATCATACACACCTAGTGAGTAGAACTAAATACTTAGGCTAACATACAGACCGTATTCATTTTAAGACCGATCCCATGGTTTACAAGTAAGATGCCGAGAGTTCATTAAAAGTTGCTTTTTTTTGTACTTCTACCGATTTCAGCATTTCGAACTTGGAGCTCGCTCGGTATTTCTTCTTCATCATTGAGATACGGTAATGGATTTTGAGGAATACCTTCAGCGCGAAACTCAAAATGAAGATGGGGACCCGTTGCATTACCCGTTCGACCCACTTCAGCAATTTTTTGACCGCGAACAACTTCATCGCCTTTTTGGACAAGATTTCTTTTGTGATGTCCGTAAATGGTCTCGAATTCATTTCCGTGATTGATAACGATGTAATTACCGAGTTTTCGGTCTCGACCCACTCGTTCCACAGTTCCATCGAGCGCCGCATACACGTTAGTTCCCGTCGGAGCGGTGAGATCGATTCCCTGATGACTGCCTTGATAGCGAATCCTTTTTTTGAGTCCGTTGGCAAGTTTCACTGTGGCCGAGCGAATGCGTGGACCCCATGCAGAACTGATTGATCTCGTTTCCACAGGCCACAGAAGATCTACCGTGTCCAAGGTTACATTTTTTATTTTGGCCACCAAGCGACGAGAGAAGGTCAACGAAGGATCTGACTCTGAATTAATGGGAGCCACACCCAGTAAGTTAATAGAGACAAGCCGTGGAGAAATTTCACTACTGGGCAGAGAGGGAAGAGACTGCTTCGAGGGCACTATAGAAAACTGATTTTTACTAGTCTTGATTGATCTTTTAGAATTTGATGGGATCTTAATTTTTTGTCCTATTTTCAGGTGACTTGGGTCCAGCCCATCATTGAGATCCATAATAGATTTCCGACTTACGTTCATTCGACGGGCAATTCCAGTAAGGGTGTCTCCCGAGCGAACCGTCACCTGAGTGAAAGGGGTTAGTTCCCTAGTCTGTAGAGTTGAACCCATTAGGCTCAAGGAGCCCATAAATAGAGCCATCCTCAGGGTTTGAGTAAAGGAAAAAGGCAAGATATCTCCGAAATCATTCAGGCGAAGCGCTACAAAGGCCTACCCTTAATTTTACTTGGTAATAGGGCAATTCCCTACGTCAAATTTGAGGGGGGTTTCCAGGGGCAAATATCCCAAGAATTAGCGATAATTCCTGATTTTCCCCCTGACTTAAACAATAACTGAATAGGCCCTAACGTCATCGAGTGGCTGACTGCCTTTAGCATATCGTAGAGATTCAATAGACCAATGGCTACTCCATGTAGAGCTTCCATTTCTACACCCGTCTTACCTTGAGCTTGAACCGTGACACACAGCCATGCGCGATATTGCTCTGCGTCTAGATGATGATCGATTTGAATATTTTCGATCACGACTGAATGGCAGAGACTAATATTGAGAGGTGTGGCTTTGACTCCCGCTGTCGCCCCCAAGTGGGCAACTTCCCATGGATCTCCTTTAGTGGTCGAACCCTGTTGGAGCACACTAACAATATCCGGAGTCAGCTGTAAATAACCTGCGGCGACAGAGACACGAGCGGTTGAAACCTTATGGCTAATATCCACCATTTGAGGTCTGCCGTCTTGGTTGAAATGGGAGAGTTTAGAGGACATAAGCCCTCAGCACATCGCATAAATCTTCTACCGTGTTAACCGTGGCTAGGGGTCTCTCTTGGCTTAACAGCTCACGGGAGTGAAAACCATAGGTGACAGCAATGGAAGGAACACTCGCTTGGTGGGCCATCTGTAAATCATAGACAGTATCACCTATCATCACGATCTCATCAGGAGTACATCCAAAATAATTGTTGATTTGATGCAAACTCTCTGGATGAGGCTTAGTAAATGTGACATCATCGGGAGTCACATAAATATCAAAAAAAGACTCCCAACCAAAGCGTTTTAATTCACGCTCTAGCGGTATCCGTCGTTTTGAAGTGGCGAGACTCATGCGTATTTTTTCACTCTGAAGTTCGTTCAATAAACTATGAATACCTTCGAAGGGATGAATGAGGTGTAGGTTTTCTGCGTAGGGATAACTTCGGTAAGCCTTGACAACATCCTCTACTTTAAGCCCAAGAGGGGTGAAGGTTTTAATAATGCCTTCTTCTACAGGAAGTCCTACGCATGCCAGCCAATCAATAGCTACAGATTCAGGTAGTCCTAGCGTCTCGAGGGCATGAGTCATGCCGGCTCTAATAAGGGGGCGACTATCGACTAGTGTTCCGTCAAAATCCCAAGCAATATATTTCATCATCAATTTGTTCAGATATTGTCGGATGTTTCAGGCTGACCTAAAACCCCTTCCCATTTTGCAATGACCACCGTCGCTAATCCATTGCCCATCACATTGATTGCCGTTCGAGCCATATCCATAATTTCATCGACGGCTAACAGCATCGCAATACCCGCTTCTCCGGGAAGCTGAAAACTAGCGATGGTAGCTGCAATAATTACCAAGGTTGCTCGAGGGACCCCTGCGACACCCTTCGAAGTGAGCATGAAAGCAAAAACCATCATGAACTGTGTTCCCAAAGACATAGCGGGAAAAGTCACCGGATCAGCAGCATGGGCTGCTTGAGCAATTGTTAAACTTGCCAGAACAAGATAGAGAGTAGAGCCATCAAGATTGAAACTGTATCCTGTGGGAATTACAAATGAGGCTACGCGACGTGGAACACCAAATCGGACCATAGATTCTAGTAATTTAGGAAGTGCGGATTCCGAACTAGCAGTCGAAAAAGCAGTAATGACTGGGTCGCTGATGGCTTTCAAGAAGGAAAAGACTTTAACTTTGCAGATCCACATGATAGGAACAAATACCAATATAAATAAAATAAACAACGCAAAATAAAGACTTCCCACGAGAACACTGTATTGCTTTAATAAATGGCCGACTGCGGGCCACCCTTGAAGGAAAACACCCCCAACTTGATGACCCGCCGCCATATGACTCACGTTGTAAGCCATGGCTCCAAAGACACCTAAGGGGGTAAGTGTCATCACCATATCGGTGTACTTGAACATAACTTGAGCTACTGAGTCAAAGAAAGCAGTTATTGATTTCCCTTTTTCTCCCACACGCGTCAGGGCAATACCAAAGAGCACGGCAAAAATAACCACAGGTAAGATATCCCCTTCGACGGCATGCTTGTAAAAATTAGATGGGAAGGCATGCAATAAAATATCCCAACCACTTTTAGCCTGACTCAGTACAACCGCTGAATGACCTGATAAATCTAGGGGAAGATTTTTCCCAGGTTGGATCCAATTAGCCACCCCTAATCCAATAAACAGAGCAATCGTGGTCACAATTTCAAAGTAAATAAGAGCTTTTCCTCCCATACGGCCTACAGCCTTGATATCACCTGTCTGAGCAATGCCAATGATGATTGTGCTGACCAACAAGGGAATAATGAGACTTTTAATAAGGCTGATGAATGCTTTGGAAAGAAATTTGAAAAATTGATAGGCCCAAGGATACTGATCAGAGGGAAAGAAGCCTCCAAGAATAATACCCAAAAGAAGTCCGATGAAAATCAAGGGGGTGCTTCTGAGGTACCAAGGGCGTCGATTAGGAGAGAGCAATTTGTCCATATCCTAAGTTTCGCACAAAGCGTTTTTGCGTCAGAATAGAATAATGAAAAATATACCAAAGATCGATGATCCAGGGGCATGGCGATGGGTTCTTATCGTACTGCTCGTGCTTGAAAGACTAGCCGCTCACTATGGGTTTTCTCTAACCGATCCTTGGAGGACAGCTGCTTCTTGGGAATTTACCTTTGCCCTCTTATGGTCCTGGTTCGGATTACTTCCCCTGGCGCTGGTCCTACTTAAGAGAAGGAGTGGAGGATGGTTATGTGGACTTTCCACCCTCCTACTTTTAATCCGAACGTGCATTCCTCTCGCGGGTGAATACCCTTCCACGGGTGCGGTTTGGGTCCTTTTCCCCATCGCCCTCTCGCTGACTTTCATCTTTTTATATGATCAGTCTTTCTGGTCTACCGATTCAAGATAAGATCAAACTTATCCCCTTAAAATCAGAGAGCGCATGACGAACCGTTGGAATCCACTCAATACCTGGTTTCTGTTAGGCACTTTGGTTGCTTCTATCGTTTTAGTTCCTCTTCATCTTTATCTCAATGGCTTTGTTTGGTCCGAATGGATTGTATGTTTGGTGATGGTCTTTATGATCGGGACGGCTATTAGTGCTGGTTACCATCGCCTATTTTCCCATCGGGCCTATCGAGCCTCCGCACCGATTCGGTTTTTATGGCTAGTGATGGGCGCTGCTAGTTTTGAGAATTCAGCTCTCAAATGGTCTTGTGACCACCGCATTCATCATCAATTCTCAGAGGATCCTGAGCGGGATCCATACCCCATCTCAAAAGGATTTTGGCACGCCCATTGGGTATGGGTAATGGAAAGCACTGATAAACCCTTAGTTGGTGTTACCGATCTTGAAAAAGATCCGATGGTCATGTGGCAGCATCGTAATCATTTCATTATTGGCGGTATTTTTTCAACTCTTCCGATTTGGTATGGAATTGCGATAGGGGATTTTTGGGGCTATTTGATCATTGGCGTTCTGCTTCGTATTGTTGTGACCCATCACACAACTTTTCTGATTAATTCAATGGCTCATTGGTACGGAACAAAACCCTATTCTAACAATGAAAGTGCCAAAGATAATTTCTTGCTAGCTCCACTCACCTATGGAGAGGGATTTCACAACTTTCACCATACATGGCAATGGGATTATCGAAATGGAGCGCGATGGTATCAATGGGACTCCACAAAATGGCTCTTAAAGATTTTGAGTTGGACCGGGTTAGTCAATGGATTAAGAACAGTTTCGTTAACCGAAATGCAAAAGGCAAAAGTCCATGCTGAAGAAGAGCGCCTATCGGCCAGACTCTCCAACGTTAGATCTCAGAAAAGAGGAGTGCTTGAAGAGCATTTATTACACACCAAAGAACGGCTTGTAAGTTGCTTAAGTGCGATGGAGCAATGTCGACAAAAATATAAAGATATTAAAATCCAATACAGAAAAGACCCTCGCTCATTCGCCCAGATCAAAACTGAATGGAGCCTCAAGGTTGCTGAAGAAAGGCGTGTTCTACGAGAAGCTTGGCGACAATGGCGAGAGATTCAAAAACAGATTCGAATGAATCTCAGTCAGCCCACCGTTTAACCTCTGCTTTGTAGGATAATTAGGAGAGCAAGATCGAGGAGATGAGTAATGGCTCAATTTGATTTGATCGTTATAGGTTCTGGTCCAGGTGGGTACGTAGCTGCTATAAGAGGAGCTCAGCTGGGACTCCAAACAGCCCTCATAGAAAAAGATGGTGGACTCGGGGGGACATGTTTATGGCGAGGGTGTATTCCAGCAAAAACTTGGTTGGAAAGTGCTCATCGATACGAGCAAATGGCTTCCCTGAGTGAATTTGGTATCGCTAATGTAGATACCTCAAAAATGAAAGCGGATCTGAGTGCCATCGTCGCACGCAAAGGCAAGATTGTTATTAAAAATGCTAAGGGTATTGACTTTCTAATGAAAAAAAATAAGGTTACGATTTTAAAGGGATTCGGGAAATTAATGGGCTCAGGAAGAGTTGAGGTCAAAGGTGAAACAACCGAAATCCATAGCGCTAAGAAAATTATTCTGGCTACAGGGTCTGTGCCCCGTGAGCTGCCAGGCCTTGAAACGGATGGGCAGCAAGTATTGAACAGTGATCATATCTTAGATCTTACAAACCTACCGTCCCACTTGGTGATTTTAGGAGGAGGAGCCATTGGAGTGGAGTTTGCATCAACGTTTGCTCGTCTTGGCTCCAAAGTAAGCCTGATTGAATTAGCAGATCGGTTATTACCCATCGAAGATGAAGCGATCTCAGTCGAGCTTTCTAAGATATTTACTCGGTCCTATAAAATTGACTGCAAAGTTAAAACAAAGATTACTTCCGTTGAGAAGAAAAAGGGATCTATCGTCTGTCAACTCTCGGGTGCGTGCAATGATCGCCTTGAGGCAAGTCATCTCTTAATCGCTGCAGGTCGATCACCGGTCACATCTAAAATTGGACTTGAATCAACACGTGCCAAAGTGGAAAAAGGCTATGTTCAAGTTAATGACGTTATGCTGACGGCCGAAGAGGGTCTCTATGCCATCGGCGATATTGTTAATACGCCTTGGTTGGCGCATGTGGCATCCGATGAGGGTATTGTAGCGGCAGAACATGCTGCGCAATCTCTGGGAAAATCAATTGAACCGCACCCCATCAATTACACAAGGGTACCCAGTTGTGTTTATTGTGACCCCGAAGTCAGTAGTATTGGACTGACGGAGAAAAATGCTAAAGATCAGGGCTATCAGGTCGCCGTCGGGCAATTTCCTTTTATGCCTATGGCTAAGGCCAATATTTTGGGAGAAGCCCATGGCTTTATCAAAATTGTTTCTGACACAAAGTACGGTGAAATTTTAGGCATCCATATTATCGGGCCCAAGGCAACTGAATTAATTGCTTCTTCGGTTGCGCTCATGGGGGGCGAGTTCACTGTTCAAACGTTAATGCACACCATGTATCCTCACCCAACGCTTAATGAAGTCTTTCCTGAAGCGGCTCGAGCTGTGCATAAACAATCGATTAATATGTAGTAGCCTAGTTCTATGTTGCACTGGTCCCAGCCTTCGATCGCTTGCCGGCAATGGCTTCAAAGCTATGCGAGTGACCATCGCCACCCTACCAATCACCTAATCCATTGTTTTGGGATCCCCTTGATCTTCATATCTCTCAACGGTTTATTCAACATGATCATCTTCAGGGGTTATGGACTTGGTGACCTGGCCTTGTTGGGAATTGGAATCTTTTATCTTACTCATCACACTAGAGCCGCCTTGATCTTGATCCCTTTTATGTTTTTCTCTAGTTGGATTTCCAGTCACATAGGATGGATTACTCTTGGATCTATTTTTATGGTGTCCTGGGTCATTCAGATCATTGGTCATCGTATCTATGATAAAAATAACCCTTCGGCCTATAAAAATCTCATCTATCTCTTCGTGGCTCCCCTATATTTAATCGACCCTTGGGTTCGAGTCCACGAGATAGAATCAAAATCTTAAAAAGGGCGCATATGAAATTCAATTCAGCGCTAGAAACGGAAGTAAAGATCCGCATTCCTAATATCAGTTCTACTCGTGATCTTTTAGAAAGTCTAGGCTTCAGAAAAGAAGTCGAGATGCAAGAAGAGATCAGTACACTTTGGGATTCGAATGGATTACTGAGGTCTAAACAATCCGCCTTGCGTCTGAGGGTCTATGCAGGTGAGACATTATTAACGTATAAAGGGACGAGATTACCCCACAGCGAGTTCAAGATTCGCCCAGAATCCGAAGTCATTGTTAGTGATCGTGATGAAATGGAGTCCATCCTCAGGTATTTGGGCTATGAACCCATGCTTACGATGATCAAGCATAGAGAGATCTGGAATCGACCTGAACTCACGGCATGTATCGACGAGACTCCCTTTGGTCTTTATTTAGAACTCGAGGGTGAACCATCTGCTATCAAATTAGCAATGGAAACATTTTGTAAGGATCCAGGAAAAGTTGAAAAGCGTGATTATCCAACCCTTTACGAAATCTATAGATTGAGTGAACCCTCTACAGAAAAAACCAACTAGCGTATTCAACAATAAAAAAGAGGCACAAAGGCCTCTTTTTTATTGCTCATATTGACTATAAAAACGATTTATTTTTTTCCTAGAGTGTCTTGCCAGCGAGCACAAGCAAGGCCCAAGACGGCTAAGAAGAGGCCTCTTTCGGCATCCAAGCCAAAGCCGACAAAGCTAAGAAGTGCGAGCGCATAAGCAGCATGCTCTAGTACGCTAAGTACTTTCAAAAGATTTTCCATATGATATCTCCCAGGGAAATTGTCCCTTTCAAAAAGATAGCATAGACCCAACTGACCGTGTAAATCCCATGAAAAAGGCCCCCAAGGGCCTTTTTCAGTCTTTCTACCAATGATTAATCCGTTTTTTCTTCCTTAGGTGTTTCAGCTGGGAGCGTATAGTCTACGAGTTCCACCAAAGCTATATCAGCCGCATCACCAAGACGGTGGGATCCCTTAATAATCCGGGTATACCCTCCAGGACGATTTTGGAAACGACTGATGAAATCAGACCCAAATATCTTTTGCACTACTTCTTTATTTCCTAATCGAGAGAGTACTAGGCGACGATTTGCAACGGTATCCTTTTTGGCAAGAGTAATAAAAGGTTCGACAAAAGATCGAAGTTCCTTAGCTTTGGGTAGCGTAGTCTCAATTCGCTCAAATTTTAAAAGGGCGATTGCTAAATCTTTCATCAAAGCTTTACGTTGATTACTTCCTCGACCAAGACGACGACCTGCAACATTGTGACGCATAACGACTCCAGAGTTTTGAGCTTTTAGACTTCCGTTTCTAAACGCATACCAAGAGAAAGCCCAATTCGGCTCAACTCATCTTTAATTTCTTGAAGAGATTTTTTACCAAAATTCTTTGTTTTCATTAATTCGGATTCAGTGCGAACCACCAGATCCCCGATGGTGGAAATCATGGCATTACGTAAGCAGTTGTTGGCACGGACTGATAATTCAAGTTCTTCCACGGGCTTACTTAACCAAGAATTGGTCTCAGCTGCAAGGGTCGCTGGTGCGGATTCAATTTCTTGAAAGTCTTCATCCTGACGGACAAACACTAAATAATGCTCGCGCAGAATCATTGCAGCATCTGAAAGGGCTTCGCGAGGAGAGACAGTTCCATTGGTCCAAATCTGTAGCACCAATTTTTCATAATCAGTACTTTGACCAACGCGGGCAGGCTCCACCATATAGTTGACTCGGGTAATCGGACTATGATTGGTGTCCATTGGAATGTAGCCCAATCCGAAAGCATCATTATGATTACGATCAGCAGAGATAAATCCACGGCCCGAACTGACGACCATCTCAATTTCAAGCTCACCGTCCACTCCTAGAGTCGCGATATGAATATTTCCATCCAGTACTTCGACATTTTGATTGGTTTGAATAGATGAAGACTTCACAACACCTTCGCCTTTAGCGGAAAGGGTGATTTTTTGGGATTCTGATCCATGGAGTCGAAGAGGAATGGCTCGAAGGTTCAGAAGTACGTTGGTGACATCTTCATGAACTCCAGGGAGCGTGGAGAATTCGTGTTGAACTCCCTTGATTTTAACGTTCGTGATACCAGCACCTTGAATGGAGCTCAGGAGCACGCGACGTAAACTGTGACCGACGGTTGTTGCGAAACCACGCTCAAAAGGAAAGGTAACAAATTCGCCGTACGAATCGTTCTCACCCGAAAGGGTAGTTTCAGAAAAACGAGGACGTTGAAAATCAATAAGACTAAGCATGGGGACCCCTTATGTTATTTGCTGTAAAGCTCAACGATGAGCTGTTCATTAATTTCAAGCGTGATGTCTTCACGAGTAGGATTAGCAAGGACTTGACCTTTGAAGGTAGTGGCGTCGAGGGATAACCACTTGGGAATGCCGCGACCAGCAGCTATCTCTAAATTGGCTTTAACTGTTTCATTACTTTTGGCTTTATTTCCAAGTTCTACAGCGACACCAGGCTTGACCTGGAAAGAAGGTACATCTACACGCTTGCTGTTCACCATGACATGCCCATGCATTACCATTTGTCTAGCGGCTGTACGGCTCGGAGCAAAACCTAAGCGATAAACCACGTTATCGAGTCGACTTTCCAAAAAGGATAAGAGGTTATGACCCGTCACGCCCTTACGTGAATCGGCTTTGGCAAAATAGAGACGGAATTGCTTTTCGAGTACACCGTAGATTCGTTTTACTTTTTGTTTTTCTCGAAGTTGTAGGGAATAGCCTGTGGGTTTCTTCGTTTTAGCAGCTCCGTGTTGTCCAGGAACTTTGCCTTTACGCGTCTCGAAAGAGCAACTTTCCTTGAAACAGCGATCTCCTTTGAGATAAAGCTTCATGCCCTCTCGTCGGCAAAGTCGGCAAACTGCATCAATATATCGAGCCATAATTTTCTCCTATACTCGTCGACGCTTAGGGGGACGACAACCGTTGTGAGGGATGGGCGTAACGTCGCGAATACTGGTTACAGCAATCCCTGCAGCATTGATCGCTCGAATAGCACTTTCACGACCAGCTCCCGGACCACTAACGCGAACATCCACCGAACGGACGCCGTGCTCCTTAGAAGCTTCAGCAGCAATACCTGAAGCAACCTGAGCGGCAAAGGGGGTTCCTTTACGGGTACCGCGGAATTGTTGATTGCCGCTGGAAGCCCAGCACAGGATATTTCCCATGGGGTCTGAAAAAGATATGATGGTGTTGTTGAAGGATGCCTGAATATGAGCGATCCCATGTGGGACGTTCTTCTTTTCTTTCTTTTTAACATTCTTCGTGCCCGAAACTTTATTCATCGGTGCTTTAGCCATAAATTAAACCGTCGCTTTCTTGGCGCCTGCCACAGTCTTGCGTTTACCCTTACGGGTACGGGCGTTTGTATGCGTACGCTGACCCCGTACAGGGAGTTTTTTACGATGGCGAATACCACGGTAGGTTCCAATGTCCGTGAGTCGTTTGATATCTAAATTAATATCTTTACGGAGATCTCCCTCGACCGTTTCAAAGTCCGTAATCACTTTTCGAATGGCACCAACTTGGGCTTCTGAAAGATCGCGGACCTTGATCCCATAATCCACGCGAGCACGATCTAAAATACTATGAGCTTTGACCCGACCAATGCCGAAGATGTAAGTCAACGCAATTTCAATTCGTTTTTCAACGGGTAAATCGACGCCTGCAATACGAGCCATAGTTTCTCCTTAACCCTGACGTTGCTTATGTTTTGGATTTTTCTTGCAGATTATTCGAATCACGCCTTCGCGCCGAACCACCTTGCAGTGTTCACATAGTTTCTTTATCGACGGTCTAACTTTCATAACGCGTACTCTTTAAAGACTGGTTTCGCCGGGGAAGACCCCCAAACACTGTTGCCCGGAAACCGCGGGTCAACAGCTGTTGTGCTATTTAAAGCGGTAAGTGATACGACCGCGGGTGAGATCGTAGGGTGTAACTTCCACGAGAACTTTGTCTCCTGGAAGGATGCGAATAAAGTTTTTTCGCATTTTCCCGCTAATGTGTGCAAGAACTTGGTGTTTGTTCTCCAATTCGACACGAAAAACGGCATTGGGGAGAGCTTCTACCACGCGAGCTTCGAGCTCTATGGCTTCTTCTTTACTCAATGGGTCTCCGTGAAAAGGGTTAAAAGGGATTGAAAGACATCTTCGGTATTTCGATTGCCGTTGAAAGGAGCGAAACCCGGAAATGTTTTATAGAAAGTGACAAGGGGTAAAAATGTGGCATTGAACTCATTCATGCGTTGTTTAAATGATTCCGAAGTATCATCTGATCGGTGCCGAAGGGGACTTCTGCAAAAATCACAAACGCCTGACACTTGAGGAGACTTAGTATCTAGATGAAAGATGGCTCCGCAGGCTGCATTACTGCAGACGCGACGTCCAACGACCCTAGATTCTAGGACCTCTTGGGGGACTTCGACATTGACCACCCGACCTAACTGATGACCCTCTTGGGCAATATAACCTTGGAGAGCTTCAGCTTGTTGTAAAGTGCGGGGGTATCCGTCAAACAAAACATCTTGGGTTTCACCTTTGAGTCGATCAAAAACGAGACCATTGATGATGTTGTCGTCCACCAACTTACCCTCAGCCATAATGGTTTTTACCTTCTGACCGAGGACCGTCTCTTTCGAGACCGCGTCTCTCAGAATATCACCCGTCGACAGATGTAACAAAGGGAAATTCTCCACGAGGCGCTTGGCCTGGGTCCCCTTGCCTGAGCCCGGAGGGCCTAGGAGTATGTGGATTTTCATGGATTTGAGCCGGAGGAGCGCCCGGGAACCCGGCCCCGGGTCACAAAGCCATCATATTGACGCATGACGTTATAAGACTCAAGCTGTGAGACCAAATCCATGGCTACCCCCACAATGATTAAAAGGGAGGTCCCTCCGTAGTAAAAATTCAACCCATTAATATTGTTAAGAATCAACAGGGGGACGAGAGAAATAATGCCCAGGTAAATCGCTCCCGCAAAAGTTAACTTAGATAATACTGAATCCATATAGATGCTGGTTTCCTGACCGGGCCGTATGCCGGGAATATATCCCCCTGAGCGCTTCATATTTTCAGCTGTTTCGTCGGGGTTAAAAACGATCGAAGTATAGAAGAAAGCAAAGAAGATAACAATGGCGATAAAAATAGGGGTATAGATCCAAAAATGGATCGAGGGATTAATGTAAGCCGATAGACGGGCTAACCACTCCCATTTTGTAAAAGAAGCAATTGTCGCTGGAAAGAAAATTACGGACTGGGCAAAGATGACCGGCATCACGCCAGACGTATTTAACTTAAGAGGAAGGTAGGAACTCTTTTGACTAGCCATAGAGGCGGAGTCTGTTCGACGCGCATAATGGATTGGAATACGTCGAAACGCATTTTCGACCATCACAACCACCAAGAGAACTACAATCATGGAAGCCAATAAAAGTAAGAAAACACCGGCGGGAGGAACATCGGGTGCATTAGTTAGTGATTTGCCAAACATGGTCGAGAGGGTATAGACGCCTTCGGGTAGACCGGCCACAATTCCTGAAAAAATAAGAAGGGAAATTCCATTTCCAATGCCTCGATCTGTAATCTGTTCTCCGAGCCACATGATAAAAATAGTCCCTGTAGCCAAGGTAAAAGCCGTTAATAGGCGGAAGGAGAGACCAGGATTCGCAACTACATCAAGTCCTTGGCTCTGAGCCAAGGCTGCAATACCAAATCCTTGAATGAAGGCTAAAAGAACTGTCGCATAACGTGTCCATTGATTAATTTTTTCACGTCCCGCTTCCCCTTCTTTTTTTTGAAGTTGCTCTAGGGAGGGAACGACTGCAGTCATCAATTGAAAAACAATACTTGCAGTGATGTAGGGCGTGATTCCAAGAGCAAAGACAGAAAATTTCTTGAGCGCACCCCCTGAGAACAAATCGATCACATCAAAGAGACCCCCGCCTTGCTGCTGGAGGCTTTCTGTCAACGCTTGAGCATTGACCCCGGGAACACTGACATGAATACCTAAGCGGTAAATCACCAGAAGACCCAAGGTGAACAGAAATCGCTTTCGAAGTTCGGGATTAGTAAATAAGTTTTTGAAAAGATTCATTCGCAGGACCTAGAAAATAGGCTTACTTGGCTTTGGTTTCACGAATATCGTTGATGGTTCCACCCTTAGCCAAAATCGCTTTACGGGCACCTTCCGTCACTCGGTGGGCTTCAACGGTAACTTTCACTTTAAGCTCACCACTTGCCAAGACTACGATGCGCTCTATATGAGAGGAGAGTATCTTTTTCTTGCTCAGAGTTGCAATGCTGACAGTCTCACCTTCTTTGAAATGAGAACTGATGGTCGAGAGTGTGATTTCCTGTGTTTTTTCCTTTAGCGCATTAGTAAATCCGCGCTTGGGAAGTCGACGCACTAAAGGCATCTGACCACCCTCAAATCCACGGCGACTGCGGTAACCAGAACGAGACTTTTGTCCTTTTTCTCCACGACCCGATGTTTTACCTAGACCACTGCCCTTACCGCGACCCAGTCGTTTTCGATTTTGAGTGCTGCCTTCAGCGGGGCGCAATTCATTGAGTTTCATAATTTATCCCTTCACAACAACATCAACAAGATAGCCAATTTGCTTGACCATCCCATGGATATTAGCGGTATATGTACACACTCGCTGATCACCAGGGCGACGGAGACCTAGGGTGCGAATAAATTCGCGGTGCTTAGGGACCGTAGCGATCGTAGATTTACGAAGCGTAATAATAACGTTTTTGCCCAGCAAGTTTTCCATATTAGAGCTCCGCCTGTTCTATACCGCGATCCGTAGCAACGGTATAAGGATCCATTAGGGAAGAGAGGCCATCAAAAGTAGCGCGAACGACGTTATGGGGATTAGAGGAGCCTAAGCTTTTGGTCAAGACATTTTGAATTCCCGCAGCTTCCATCACCGCACGCACAGCGGCGCCAGCAATAATACCGGTTCCTTCGGGAGCAGGTTTGAGCAGCACTGATCCAGCACCAAATGTTCCCGTGATCGGATGAGCGATCGAACCCGTCGAAGTAATTTTTATATCAATCATATTGCGCTTGGCAGATTGTATCCCTTTCTTAATAGCAGAGGGGACTTCGAGGGCTTTACCTAAACCAAAGCCCACTTTACCTTTGCCATCACCCACAACAACAAGTGCTGAAAAGGAGAAATTTTTACCGCCCTTGACCACTTTTGTCACACGACCAATGTAGACGACTTGGTCCTTATAGCCATCATTCTGAAGATCCGCTGTAAATTGTGCATTGGGATCGTTTTTTTCTTTGAACTCTTTTGCCATATATTCCCCTAGAACGTGAGACCGGCTTCGCGAGCCGAATCCGCCAAGGCTTTCACCCGGCCGTGATAGACATAACCATTCCGATCGAACACCACCGTGGTGATACCTTTTTCTTTCAAACGAGCGGCAATTTGTTGGCCAACGATTTTGGCTGCCTCAATGTTAGAGCCACTTTTTACTTTGGATCGCAAGTCCTTCTCCAGGGTGCTCGCCGTCGCTAGGGTGACGCCTTGAGCATCATCAATAGCTTGAACATAAATACGCTGAAGGGACTTATAGACTGTCAAACGAGGTTTGTCGGCGGTACCCGATACACGACCACGGATGCGTTTTCGAGTTTGTAATCGTTGTTCGTTCATGCTTTTGGCCATTGGTTAGCTCCCTACTTTCCGGTCTTACCGGCTTTACGACGAATCACTTCACCGGTGTACATAACACCCTTACCCTTGTAGGGCTCAGGTTTGCGGTATTTACGAATGTCTGCGGCAACCTGGCCGACAAGTTGTCGATCAGAACCTGAGACAGTAACGTGGGTTAATTTCTCAACGGCAACTTCAATCCCCTGAGGAATCTCATAAAAAATTGGATGGCTGTAGCCTAGATCTAAACGGAGTTTTTTGCCCTCGAGGGCCGCTTTGTACCCGACACCCACGATATCAAGATCTTTCTTGAAACCAATGGTTACTCCAGTGATGGCGTTTTGAACCAGGGCACGAACAAGCCCATGGTAAGCCTTCGTTTGGGCGTCTTCATTGGCTCGATTAATTTGGATGGTCTCCGCTTGGATATCGAAGCTGATTTGAGAAGGAACTGGGCAGTTGATCTTACCTTTGGGACCCTCGACTGTAGCAAGGATTCCTTGGACGGTCACTTTAACGCCCTTGGGAAGTTGAATGATTTTTTTTCCAACGCGTGACATGTTTTTTTCCTTAGATTAGAGGCCTTAAGCCTGTTTCAGGAGGGGGATTACCAGACGGAGGCGAGGATTTCGCCGCCCACATTTAATTTACGGGCTTCTCGATCAGACAACACACCTTTGGGAGTAGACAGAATGGAGATTCCAAGGCCGCCGTTCACTTGAGGAATACTCTCGCAGTTCTTGTAGACGCGGAGACCCGGTCGTGAAACGCGACGCACGCCATGAATAACGCTCTTGCGATCCTTGGCGTATTTCAAATTCACTACGACGTAGTTACGTCCCTCATGGTCAATTTGTTTGAAGGAATGAATATAGCCTTCTTTTTTGAGGATCTCGGAAATAGCCATTTTAATTTTGCTTGCAGGAATAACTACGGCATCATGGCCGGCCATCAAACCGTTGCGCAAGCGAGTGAGGTAATCAGCAATAGGATCTGTGTACATAATCGTTCCTTACCAACTGGATTTTTGAACGCCGGGCAACATGCCAGCGAGGGCTAATTTACGGAAACACAAACGACAAAGGGCGAATTTTCGCATGTAACTTCGTGGACGACCGCAACTCTTACAGCGGTTGCGATGACGAATTTTGAATTTGGGCTTCTTTTCGTCTTTTACAATCTTACAAATACGAGCCATGGGGTCTCCTATTTACGAAAGGGCATGCCGAGATGACTCAATAAGGATTGAGCCTCAGCATCGGTCTGAGCGGTGGTCACAAACGTGATGTTCATACCCTTGATCTTGTCGACCTTGGCGTAATCGATCTCGTGAAAAATTAACTGCTCTTTAAGGCCCAGGGTAAAGTTACCTCGACCATCAAAGGACTTAGAAGGAACCCCCCTGAAATCACGAACGCGGGGAAGACTCAAGTTAAACAGTCGATCCATAAATTCCCACATACGAGCACCGCGGAGAGTTACCATGCAGGCAATGGGCATTCCTTCACGTAATTTGAAAGTTGCGATACTTTTCTTGGATTTACGAACGACGGCTTTTTGACCCGCAATCGCTGTTAGTTCTTCCACGGCAACATCAAGAATCTTAATGTTTTGTGTGGCATCACCCACACCCATATTGATGACTACTTTTTGAACACGGGGGACACGCATAGTGCTCTTGAACCCAAATTCCTTCTTGAGTTCGCTAATGACTTTCGTGTGATATAGCGTATGTAAACGCGGGGTTGTCGCTGACGACATGGGACCTCCATTTCCGCGAGCTCATTGCTCGGGGGTTCGGGAGTACAAAGGGGCTTGGAACCTGTGGGAACCGTTTCCCTTCGATCTCAATTGTAAGGGGCTTAACCGAGGCTAAGACCGAATGACTATACTCCCATAGAAGAGGGAGAAAGCCTAGTGAAATTAAGCAGAAGGACGCTTACGCGTGGGTTTTCCGCTCTTATCAAAGAACATGACATTTGAAACATGTATCGGAGCTTCTTGCTCCACGATTTTGCCGGGCTCATCCGTTTGAGGATTACGCTTGACTGTTTTTTTAATCATATTGATACCCGAAACAACAACGCGATTCTTATCGGCATAGATTTTGGAAATAACACCTGTTTTTCCCTTATCTTTACCTGTTGTAACAAGAACTTGATCGCCTTTTTTAAGTCGTTGGTTTGCCATTAGATCACCTCGGGTGCTAGAGAAATGATTTTCATATATTTCTTTTCTCGAAGTTCACGAGCGATGGGACCAAAGACACGAGTGCCGATTGGCTCGCCATCTTTTTTGATAAGAACGGCCGCGTTTTCATCAAAACGAATGTACGATCCATCTTTTCGTCGGAAAGCTTTACGCTGCCTGACAATGACCGCTTGAACAACATCTTTCTTTTTAACGGTCCCGCCTGGAATGGCTTCCTTGACGGATGCGGTAATGACATCACCGATTTCTGCAGTGACCCCTACGCCTCCGCCGAGAGGCAGAATGCAACAGATTTTTTTAGCGCCGGAATTATCGGCAACAGTCAGCATAGACCCCATCTGAATCATGACTTACTCTCCTGCTTTCTCGAGGACTTCAATGACAGTCCATCTTTTACGCTTAGAAAGAGGACGAGATTCAACAATTTTGACCTTATCCCCGATCTTTAGCGCATTGGATTCATCATGAGCCATCAGTTTTTTGGATTGTTTAACGGTTCGATCATAGAGTGCATGTTGAAAGACGCGCTCGACGCGAACCACGACGGTTTTCTCGGTTTTATTTGAGACCACTACGCCCGATCGTGTCATTTTGTTTTTAAGACTCATAGTCGAACTCCCTATTTCAACTTAACTTGCATCGCAGTTTTGACACGGGCCACTTGGCGACGAGCTTTGCGAATTTCAGCGTTATTTTCAACTTGACCTAAACTATTTTGAAATCGGAGGGTAAAACCCTTGGCAGTATTTTCAACTTCCAGCTGAGCTAGTTCTTCCATACTCTTCGCTGTCAGATCTGAAAATGGATTCTTTTTACTCATCAGGTCTCCTATTCCTCAGGGGGTGTACGTGAAATGAAAAGCGTTGATACCGATAGTTTCTGCTGAGCGAGAGCTAACGCTTCGCGAGCAATTTGTTCAGTGACCCCTTCCATTTCAAAAAGAATTCGGCCGGGACGAACGACCGCTACCCAACCATCCGGTGCGCCTTTACCGGATCCCATTCGGGTTTCCGCAGGCTTAGCCGTGGTAGGTCGATCAGGAAAGATCCGAACCCAGATTTTTCCACCACGCTTAATGTGACGCGTCATTGCAATACGAGCCGCCTCAATTTGGCGGTTTGTAATATGACTATGAGCCATGGCTTTTAATCCAAAATCACCGAAGGAGAGTTCGGTGCCACGGGTGGCAGGACCCTTAGTTCGACCTTTTTGAGATTTGCGGTGTTTGACTTTTTTGGGCATCAACATGGCTTACCTCTTAACCGTTTCTACGGGTGCTTCACCCATATTGATCCACACTTTGATACCGATGATGCCGTAGGTAGTCTTCGCTTCTGCAAACCCATAATCAATGTTGGCTTTAATGGTTTGGAGAGGCATTTGGCCTGACAAGAAATCTTCGGTTCGGGCAATTTCAGCACCGTTGAGTCGACCTGAGACTTTAATCTTAAAACCGCGGGCTCCAAAACGAATGGCTGCCTCTTCCGCTTTGCGCATAGCACGACGGAAGGCAATACGACGCTCAAGCTGCTGCGCCACACCTTCAGCAATCAACTGAGCATCCACTTCGGGTTTCTTGATTTCTTGGATTTCAACAGCGACAGCTCGATTTAAACGCTTTTGGAGATCATCTCGTAACTTATCAATTTCAGTTCCCTTACGGCCGATGACAATACCGGGTCGGGCGGTAAAAATACGAACCGTGATTTTATCAGCTGCACGATCAATATCAATTTTTGAAATCATGGCATTGAGTCCATCCAATTGACCTTTTAGTTCCTTGCGGAGCTTGAGGTCTTCATGAAGAAGGACTGCATAATCACGCTTAGAGAACCACTTGCTGTGCCAATTGCGCTTCGCAATGAGGCGGAATCCGTAAGGATGTACTTTTTGACCCATGATTACTCCTTACCTACAGCAACAGGGCTTGTCGCCAGTTGAATGGTGATGTGGCACATACGCTTTTGGACTCGATAGGCTTGACCCATAGGGGCAGGTCGGACCCGCTTCATGCGAAACCCTTCATTAACAAAAATGGTTTGGATCATGAGTTCATCAGGATTAATGGATGGATTTTTATTAACGGCATTACTAATGGCCGAATCGAGTAATTTTTTCACAGGCTCACTGGCATATTTTTTGCTCGAGAGCAACAGACCTTGAGCATCGCCCACTTTGCGACCTCGGATAAGATCGGCAACGAGACGGGCCTTCTGGGCTGAGCCACGAAGACTATTAACGGAGGCGGTAGATACGATATCAATCATGATTAAGCTCCTCCGACCGCTTTCACTTCAGCTTTTTTCTCAGGATGACCCTTGAAGGTACGGGTCAAAGCAAACTCACCTAATTTGTGACCGATCATATTATCAGTGATATAGACAGGGATAAATTTATTACCATTATGAACATTAAAAGTAAGACCGATCATGGACGGCACAATAGTTGACCGGCGCGACCAAGTTTTAATCACACGCTTATCATTCTCTGCTTGGGCGGTTTCCGCTTTCTTTAAGAGATGGGCGTCAACAAAAGGACCTTTTTTTAGCGAACGAGGCATGGTCTAACTCCTAATTGATACGTTTAACGATATATTTGGTGGTGCGATTATTTTTACGGGTCTTGTAACCGCGTGTGGGCTGTCCCCAAGGCGTCACCGGATGACGACCCCCTGAAGTCTTACCTTCGCCACCGCCGTGGGGATGATCCACGGGATTCATGACGACTCCGCGTACTGTGGGACGAACGCCCAACCATCGACGACGACCGGCTTTACCCAAATGGACATTCTCGTGCTGGAGATTGCCCACTTTTCCAATAGTGGCCATACAGTCGAGGTGAATTTTACGAACTTCACCTGACATGAGGCGCACTTGAGCATAGGTTTCTTCTTTGCCTAAAACCTGAGCAAACGATCCGGCTGCGCGACAAATTTGTCCACCCTTGCCCGGCTTTAATTCAATGTTATGGATTTCGGTTCCTTCGGGAATATAACGGATAGCTAGAGCATTGCCGATCAAGATATCGGACTTCGTTCCTGAGTGAACCGTTCGTCCCACTTCAAGTCCATCGGGAGCCAAGATGTAGCGCTTTTCGCCGTCCGCATAGACCAGTAAAGCGATGCGGGCAGTACGATTGGGGTCGTACTGGATGGAGTGAACTTTTGCGGGGATATCGAACTTGTTACGTTTGAAATCGATGATGCGATATTGGCGCTTATGACCGCCCCCCATGTGACGAGTGGTAATCCGGCCCGTATTAGAGCGACCGCCTGTTCGGTTCATTTTACTCAGCAGAGATCGCTCAGGTTTTTGAGTTGTGATTTCTTCAAAACCTTGCTTCGACATGCCGCGCTGTCCGGGAGTCGTGGGTCTCAGTTGTTTGATACTCATATGCATGTCCTTGTGCCGGTGATTCTGGGCGATGATGGCAAGTTGTCCGCCCTAAAAGTTAGTTGCTCTCCGCTTTGATAGCTTCGGCAAGTTCGACATAAGCTTTTTTACGTTTACCGGAAACACCGACAAAACGGCCAAGTCGTTTGGTTTGAAGAGGAAGATTCACGGTGCGAATTTTTTTAACCTTCGCCTGAAGGAGTAATTCGACCGCTTCTTGAATTTGATGCTTGGTAGCCCAGGCTGCTACTTCAAAGACCTGGATATTTTTATCGCGGAGACCTTGATTTTTCTCCGTGAGCAGCGGTTTTCGGATGACATCAAAAACGGAAGTCATGGTTTCACCTTTTCTTGTAAAGCCAAGACGGCTTCTTTGGAAAATACAATTTGGTCGAATTTAATGAGCTCATAGACATTGACGCCCAGAGAATCAACCGTTTGTAATTTGGGATGATTACCCGCAGCCCGAATTAATTTTTCTTCAGAGCCAACAAGGAGAGCCTTGCCTTTGATGCCAAGACCCTCGAGAGTCGTTTGAAGTTGTTGAGTTTTGTGGCTTTCTAAATTCCAGCCATCCACAACAAGAATTTTTCCTTCCGACAGTTTCTGCGACAACGCATTGCGAAGAGCAGCGCGACGAGCCGTCTTCGGAAATGCGTAGTCGAAGGAACGTGGGTGAGGTCCATGAACCGTTGCTCCGCCCTTCCACAGAGGAGAACGAATGGATCCCACACGAGCGCGGCCGGTTCCTTTTTGCTTCCAGAGTTTTCGTCCGGAACCAGAAACTTCCCACTTATCTTTAGTCTTTGCTGTACCAGCGCGCCGTTTTGCTAAGAAATGACGAACCGCTTCCCAAATCAGATGCGTATTGATCTCTTTCACTTGGAAAACATTGGATAGAAGATCCACCGAACCTGAAGGTTTACCATTCAAGGAGAGAACAGGATGTTGGAAGGAAGTCATGATTAAGCCTCCTGCCTGATAACCACATAGCCACCTTTAGGTCCCGGAATGGCACCTTTGATGAGTAGGAGGTTGTTTTCAGAATCAATTTTGGCAATTTCAAGATTACGAACCGTAACTTGCTCATGACCCATGTGACCGGCCATGCGCATACCAGGGAAAACACGACTAGGGTTGGAGGACCCACCAATGGAGCCGGGTGCCCGATGATGCATGGATCCATGGGTTGCTCGACCACCGGCAAAATGATGGCGCTTGACAACACCTCCAAAACCTTTTCCCTTGCTAACACCCGTGACATGGACGAGAGCTTTTTCTTGGAAAGAGGTGACTAAAACTTGATCACCGGGTTTGGCTTCGTCCGTTTTTTCAACTTTGAGTTCGCGAAGTACACGCACCGCCTGAACCCCTTTGGATTCGGCATGCATGCGCTCAGCACGGGAAATACGAGAGGATTTACCCTCACCCTTCACGCCTGAGGGATCCACGTAACCAATTTGAATGGCTTCGTAGCCATCTTTATCAGAGGTTTTACGTTGAACAACAATACAAGGACCCGCTTGGATCACTGTGACAGGCACAATTTGACCCGTTTCATTAAAGATTTGAGTCATGCCCAATTTTTTACCAATAATTCCTGGTTTCATCGTCCGCGCTCCTTACCGATTGCCTTCACGACTGAAGACCTTGATTTCGACTTCGACGCCCGCAGGCAGATCGAGTCTCATCAGGGTATCCACCGTGTTTTGGTTAGGTTGGAGAATATCCAGTAAGCGCTTGTGAGTACGAATTTCAAATTGATCGCGTGATTTTTTATCAACGTGAGGCGATCGATTTACTGTGTATTTATTGATGCGGGTAGGCAAGGGAATTGGGCCTGCTACAAGCGCACCAGTCCGCTTGGCAGTCTCTACAATTTCCTTGGCGCTTTGATCGAGTAAACGATGGTCAAAGGCGCGCAAGCGGATGCGAATGTTATCCTTCATGTTCTCTCCATTGGGACGGACAAACCGTCCTTAGATGAGGGGCGCTTAAACCGCCCACAGTGGGTGACCCAAAGGAACCAAAAGTTATCAATAGGTCGAGCCCATTAGATTAACAAAAAACCCTGATTCATCAAGGAGTTTTTTCTTCTAAGCCCCGAATATATAAGGGGGTTGGCCCCCTAGGAGGTCTAACACCCCGCGAAACCCAACCCAAGGCTAGGTTCCGTTGGGGTATGGGACCAGCTGCTAAGGCAACTTATTTGGTTCCCTTTTGCTTAGCAATGACTTCTTCAGCGACACTTTTAGACGCTTCAGCATAGTGAGAGAATTCCATGGTGTAGGTTCCACGACCTTGGGTCATGGATCGAAGCGTAGTGGAATATGCAAACATTTCAGCTAGGGGCACCTTGGATGTAATAATCTTTGAGCCCGCTCGGTCTTCCATGTTTTCGATCTGGCCACGACGACTGTTTAGATTTCCAATGACGTCACCCATGTAATCTTCCGGGACTTCAACTTCGACGGCCATGATGGGTTCTAAAAGAACGGGAGTCGCTTTTTCACAGCCCGATTTAAATCCCATGGAGCCAGCGATCTTGAAGGCCATTTCGCTACTGTCCACGTCGTGGTAACTTCCGTCGTAGAGGGTAATTTTCACATCGACCACCGGGAATCCCGCTAAGACGCCGCTCTCGCAAGCTTCACGTATACCCTGATCGGTGGGCTTAATGTATTCTTTCGGAACCACGCCGCCCTTAATTTCGTTAATGAATTCATAGCCTTTGCCAGGCTCATTCGGCTCAATGATCAGGCGAACATGTCCGTATTGACCTCGACCTCCCGATTGACGAACAAACTTACCTTCGGCTTCCACTCGTTTACGAATCGTTTCACGATACGCCACTTGGGGCTTACCGACGTTAGCATCGACTTTAAACTCTCGCATCATACGATCAACGATGATTTCTAGATGGAGCTCACCCATACCCGCAATGATGGTCTGACCGGTCTCGGGATCAGATTTCACTTTGAAGGTGGGATCTTCTTGGGCTAAACGCGACAAAGCTACACCCATTTTTTCTTGATCGGCCTTCGTCTTGGGTTCAATGGCAACCTGAATCACAGGATCAGGGAAATTCATTGATTCCAAAATGACAGGATGGTTTTCATCGCAAATCGTATCGCCCGTGAGCATATCTTTAAGACCCACCACGGCTCCAATATCCCCGGTGCGAACTTCTTGAATATCTTCACGTTTATTGGCATGCATTTGCAGCAATCGACCAATGCGTTCATTGCGACGTTTATTGGGATTGTAGACACTCGAGCCTGAGGCTAAGACGCCGCTGTAGACTCGGATGAAAGATAGACTTCCTACGAATGGATCGACGGCGATTTTAAAAACGAGCGCACTAAAAGGAGCCTGATCATCGGCAGGTCGTTCCTGAGGTTCGCCCTCTTCCGTCAGTCCTTTGATGGCGGGCACGTCAAGCGGAGAAGGCATGTAATTGACGACCGCATCCAACATGGGCTGTACGCCTTTATTTTTAAAGGCGGATCCACACGTCATTGGGGTAAAGGCAAGCGTAATGCATCCTTTTCGGATCCCTTCCCGGATTTCATTTTCCGTGAGTTCTTGACCCCCGAGATACTTTTCCATTAATTCATCCGAAGTTTCCGCGACCATTTCGATCATCTTGGCACGCCAATCTTTGGCTTCTTCAATCATGTCCGAAGGAATATCCCCATAAATCACTTTGAAGCCCTTATCGCCTTCGTCGAAGGTGAGAGCTTTCATTAATACGAGATCAATGACGCCTTTAAAAGTATCGGAAGCACCAATCGGAATTTGGATCGGACATGGCTTGGCTTTCAATCGAGTTTTCATCATTTCCACACAACGATTGAAGTCGGCTCCAATACGATCCATTTTGTTTACAAAAGCAATGCGGGGCACCCCGTACTTGTTTGCCTGTCTCCAGACCGTCTCAGATTGCGGCTGAACTCCACCCACGGCACACAAAACAAAGACTGCGCCGTCTAGCACACGTAGACTACGTTCAACTTCAGCGGTGAAATCCACGTGGCCTGGTGTATCGATAATGTTGATGCGGTGCTCGGTGCCCGTCATGGCTCCGGTTTGAGGAGTCCATGTTGCGGTTATGGCCGCAGACGTGATGGTAATGCCTCGTTCTTGTTCTTGAACCATCCAATCGGTTGTTGCTGAACCGTCATGCACTTCGCCAATCTTATGAATTTTTCCGGTGTAATAAAGAATGCGCTCAGTCGTCGTCGTTTTTCCGGCATCGATATGAGCCATAATTCCAATATTTCGATAATGTTCAAGCGGTGCAGTGCGAGCCAAGTGAAACTCCTTAAATTGAAGAGAAGAAAAAAATTACCAGCGGAAGTGAGCGAAAGCTTTGTTGGCTTCAGCCATCTTATGGACGTCATCTTTTTTCTTCACTGAAGCGCCTCGAGCATTCAATGCATCTAAGATCTCAGCGGCTAGTTTATCTTTCATCGTACGTTCACCCCGCTCAGCCGAGTATGTTTTCAACCAACGCATAGCTAACGACTGACGACGACTTTGGGGGACCTCCACCGGAACTTGATAGGTAGCACCGCCCACGCGACGACTTTTCACTTCGACACTCGGTTTGATATTGTTGAGGGCCGTCTGAAAGGCGTCTAAAGGCTCTTTACCTGATTTTTTACCCACAATTTCCAAGGCACCGTAAAGAATATTTTCGGCCACTTGTTTCTTGCCGCGTTCCATCAGAATATTAACGAACTTACTGACCACCAGGGATTGATAAACAGGATCGGGAAGAATTTCTCTTTTAGGAGGAGACGAACGACGCGCCATAAAATTGTGCTCCCTTAACTCTTGGCAGCTGCGCCCGCTTTAGGACGCTTGGTGCCATATTTAGAACGAGATTGATTTCGATTTTCCACACCCGTAGTGTCTAAGCTGCCACGGACGATGTGATAACGGACGCCCGGAAGATCCTTCACGCGACCTCCACGAATCAGGACGATGCTATGTTCTTGGAGATTATGTCCGACGCCGGGAATATAAGTTGTGCACTCAACCCCATTGGTTAAGCGAACACGAGCTACTTTTCTTAAAGCCGAATTAGGCTTTTTGGGGGTGGTCGTGAAGACACGCGTACAGACACCGCGTTTTTGAGGACAAGCGTCCAATGCGGGACTCTTCGTTTTGGACTCGTATGATTTTCGCCCTTGGCGAATGAGTTGACTGATGGTGGGCAAACCATCCTCCTTGAAATAGTAAGAAAAACAAAAAACCAAGCGGTCTCAGGTGTAAGACATTGGGCGTGAAGACCACGCCTTCCCGGAGGGGAAGCATGAACCTATTAGTTTATCGTTCTCGACCCAATCGTCAAGGCAAAACCCGTTGGAAGATGCGTATCTTAGGGGTTTCTAGGGTGCCTGAGAACACTTTATTTAAGGCTTTTTATCTCCGGAAGGTGTTACCGCTGGTGCGGACGTGGCAGCAGGAGGAGAGGTGGGGGACGTGGGGTTGGGAGATGATGCAGGGGCCGTTTCTGCTTTGGTCGTTGGTGCGGGGGTCTTACTTTCTCGGGAATAGCCTCCTGAATACCAAGCATCCCCCGAGAGCGAAAAAGAGGTAAGGCTCGTGATGCGATGAAGACCTAGGGGTGTCTCGCAAGCCCCGCAATCCTGTTCCCGTGGGGCCGTCATGGACTCAAGTTTTTCAATCTTGGTCCCACAGTGTCGGCATTCATATTCATATAAAGGCATAGCGTTCTAACCTAATGGAGTTTTCAGTATAGTTTGATCACCGCCGTGTACATAATAAATCATGGCAATCTTCAGAGATGCAAAAGCCTTCTTCGATCAAATCCCCGAATGGGACATAGTGTCGCGGACACGTATCCTAGGATTTACGAATGGATGTTTTGATCTTCTCCATGCAGGGCATGTTGATTACTTGAGCCAAGCGAGGAAGGCATGCGATTTTTTAGTAGTCGGACTCAATACTGACGCCTCAGTTCGTAAACTTAAGGGATTGACCCGACCCCTTCAAAACGAACACTCACGAGCTAGAATTCTCGAAGCTCTCCGATGTGTGGATGCCGTTATTTTTTTTACTGAGGATACGCCGGCCAGTTTGATTGCCCAGCTGCAGCCCGATCGACTTTTTAAGGGAAGTGATTACCAAGCTCACGAAGTCGTCGGAAAAGACATCGTTGAGTCTCGGGGTGGACAGGTCTTACTCCTTCCCTTTAGCGAAGGTGAGAGCACGACGGCTATTGTCGAACGAATCCAAAATCGAAAAGGGGTTTAACTGAGAGGCGCTAAAAGTTCTCGGTATTTAGGGATCGGCCAATAAGTCGCGTCCGTTAATTCTTCGAGTTCGTCAAGGGTGTAGCGCAATTGATCCATGGCAGGCCTGACTTGACGGCCAAATATCTCCGTACGGGCATGCATGTCCGATTGATTCTCGGCGCGACCTAGTAGTTCTCTGAGTTTCATCACTTCACTTTGCGCTTGGTTTAATAGATTGACCTGACGGCCAATCATTTGGCCTATGGGACTTTCTTTTGTGAGGGTGGACTGACCGGCATCCATGGCATATTTGATGGATTGAGATTTGTCTCCGATATCGCTAAGAATACTCGGGATCAAAAGGGTCTCGGTCATTTCTCGTAAGACTTGTGCTTCAATATTGAGTGCTTTTTGGTATTGTTCATGACGAATATGAAGTCGAGCCTCGAGTTCTTGGGTGGAAAAAATTCCACCGTTAACAAAGAGTGATTGAACCTGAGGTTCTTCCCAGATCTTGAG
>Ga0222713_10000066_pt1 | contig 106620 bp, 79 predicted proteins | sample C33_649DmetaG_FD_165061 | JGI IMG/M metagenome (GOLD analysis project Ga0222713, IMG submission 165061) | Estuarine water microbial communities from San Francisco Bay, California, United States - C33_649D | ecosystem: Environmental > Aquatic > Marine > Unclassified | place: USA: California...
AACTACAACTGAAACCCCGACAACAACCACAACCAGTACGAGTACAACTACAACTGAAACCCCGACAACAACCACAACCAGTACGAGTACAACTACAACACCAGCATTTTTTACAGTAGGTACTACAACAAACTTGGCATCTACTCCATCTAGCGGATCTTCTGGTATTGTTTCTTGGAGTATTAATTCACTAACTGATCCATCAACCGCCTCATTATCATTAACAGCAAATTCAACAGGCTTGGCTAATTTTACAATTGATTCCACAGCAGTAAGCAATAATGCCGATGTAATTATGTCAATACTTATAAATGGAAACCCTACTGCTTATTACGAAACAACAGGTGGAAAAACCTATGTTATATTCAATCAAGCATCATTGAATACTAGCGACACAATAGAAATAACAATAGCAACAAATGGATCAAGCTTGAATGCAGGAGACATAACTGGAACCTTCTCATATTCGACTATAAGATCCTCTTTTGGTATACAAAATGAAACATCTGATTCTAATTTGTTTGATGTTGCAAGAGATCAAGTCAACAATGGATGGAGTTTTTCTAACCAGCAAATAGCAGGCGGGGCAGTCAATCCCTTCATAACATGGACAACTCTTGAAGAAGGATGGATTTATTTTGGCCCTAATGTTACTGCATCATTGAATTATCCAACACAGAAATTAACATATAATGTATCAAGCTTGGTTTCAAATGATTTTCAGACATCCCCAAGTGATTTATACTATTCTTACATGTTTGTTGGAGATACAGCAACACTAACAGTAACAAATCCAAGTGGTCAGTCACTTATAAATGCTGGAGAAATTTCTGGTTATATTGCTAGACAATATTCTTTAGAAGTAATAGGACTGATAGCGCAGGGTGCAATCAATAGTGTAGTAGATACTGGTATAGGTGGATTTGCATTCTACAACTCAAATTTACTTACGAACGATGTGATGTCAATACAAATGGAAGCTGTTAATACATTGTCAACAATAAATTTAATTATTGATTACAATGGAACTGCTCCAGCAAATACTAATTTAAGTGTTGTTGTAACAAGAATTAGAGGAGGAAGTAGTTCTACAATGTACACTTATTCAGGAGATGTTAGTGTTACTCCTTTGCATACTAGCAATATATTTAATTCAAATCTCCCGCAAACTGGGGATCTTTATGATGTAAGCATTCAGGTTACCAATGGTAGCGTACCATATGATGAAACAAAAACAAATACAATAAAAGTATCTTTCGTAAACATCGGTTAAAATTTAAAGTGGAGAAAAATGTAAATGTCAGCAATTAACATAGACAAAAAATTTACATATTTGCAAATATTTACCACTAGTGGAGCCATTCAATCTGGCACAGGTGCATTTGTTCAAAATGGAACACCTTATGCATCTGGTCATTTTTTAAATATTAACAATTATACACCACAAGGATATTTAAGTTATTGGTCTAGTGGCAACGCCTTTCCTTTTTTACAATACATGGAATATCCAGATGGATATTTTTTCAACGCAACAAATTACAACACACAGTTTCAACTATACGATAGCACAATAACATCTAATTCAAATCTTTTTATAACTAATCCAATACAAACAGTTGAGTTTATTGGTGCAGACAAAAATATATCATCGGAATTTTCAAATAATATTTTAAAAGTATACAAAGTATCAAATACTGGAGAAAGCATACAGATTTGGGCTTCTGGAAGGGCTGAAAATTTCTTTGATACATTAGTGTCAGGAACACATTATAGAATTTTTAGCAATCAATCATCTTTGCCATATCAATTATTTGGAACAACAACAAGTACTACGACAACAAGCACTACGACAACAAGTACAACAACAGCAGGCCCAGATATTCTACTTTATCAGAATTACAATCCTTCATGGATAACACCAAGTAGATTATCTGCAACATCTTTTGATTTCTCCGTTACTGGAACGGCTCTTAATCAAGGAAATGTAGGTATTGATGCACAATCAACACAAAATGGTTATATTTATTATAATGTAACAAATAATGCTCAAGTTGGAATTAATTTGGAAATATTAAAGAATGGTTCTGTTATAAATACTGTTATCGGTGGAGATATTGAACCTATATCAGACATGGTACAAGTATTAAGTACAGATGTTTTAACTTCACAACTTGTACCTCCTGTAAACTACACAATAAATCCAAATGCAATGTATGGCAATTTCACTTTCTATTTCACAACAAGTACTACTACAACAAGTACTACTACAACAAGTACATCTACAACAAGTACTACTACAACTATCGCACCAAATAGTCAAATTAATTTCGCAATAGACGCATCAACAGATCAAAACGCAACAATCATTTCAAATAATGATTTTATTGTTCTTTGGGGAGATGGTTCATCAAGTAGTGGAACTGGACCTTTGGCACACTTATATGATTCTCCAGGAATTTATAATGCAACAGTTTCCGTAATAAATCCATTTTTAACAAATACAAATGTAGTTTTAGGAGTAAAAGCAACAGGAGAAATAACAGGTAACTTAGTAAATATAAATTATTTATCAGTTTACTCAAGTCCAAATCTGACATCTTTAAACTTAAATGGTTTTACAAATATATCTGGAATACAATTAGTTGACTCTGCAAATGTAACTAATTCTGATATAAACTTTTCTCCTGTAGCAGCCAATTCTATTGAATTTTTCTTTTTAACAAATGTTGGATTTACATCATTTACGAACAACATTGCTCAATTTTCTGATAACTGTAACATTAGTTTGGATTTAATGCAGGATTTGACAGTAGTAACACTAAAAGAATGCACATCTTTTTCAGCTTTAGATTGTCCACTTTTAACAAGCATAGATGTAAGCGCAATGAACGGAAGTATATGTGAAGAATTTATAGTAGAAAATTGTTCTTTGAATTCATCTAATTTCGATGCAATTTTAAACAAACTTGCAAATGGAACAGTATCAAATGGCTATGCTTCTTTGACACAAACACCTCCTGTTTATCCAAGTGCAGCTGGCCTTGCCGATATAGCTACTCTAGAATCAAGAAGCTGGACGGTTGTATATAACATTCCTCCCACAACAACAACAACAACAACAACAACAACAACAACAACAACAACAACAACTACTAGTACCACAACTACTAGTACCACAACTACTTCAACTTCAACAACAACAAGTACAACTACAACAGGGGCACCAACGACAACTACTACTACCACAACAACGACAACTACTACACCACCATTAACACTAACATTAGTTAGTGATGATGATATTCAAGAAGCAAATGGTATTGTATGGGGTGGCATAGGAAGTAAAGTTACTGGCTCTGTAACTTTTTATGAATTATCTCAAGGTCAGTTAAATCCAGATCCTTTATCAGATCAATTAAATAATGTTACAATAAATGGTGTTCCGATAGGTGCATTGCAGGCAAACGCAGCCTATACAGGAAATTACTTGGTAATAGGCTACAACGGAACAACTTATCCGCCAACAGTATTTAAAACTAACGGGCAAGGTTATACATACTAACATGAGCGAAGTATCAACAAATAAAAAGTTTAACTTAGTACAATGGTATGCAAGTGGAGGTCTGCTTTTATGGAGCGGAAGTCCAGGATATGGGATATTACAAGATGGCACAACATATGCGTCTGGAAGACTGGAAAGAATTCAATGGTTTACCTCTAACGGTCAATCAAGAATATGGGCCTCTGGAGCAACAATCGCATTTTTCCAGAATTTTTCAGGTTACTTAGGTTATACATTTACGATCAACACAAACAATATAACTTCTTCTGGTTTTCCTTTATACAACACAAATCTACCTGTTTTAGATGCACAACAGGTAAATGCACGAATAGACATATTGCAATTCCAAGGCCCAACAACAAATATTCCACAAAATTTTAACGGAAAGGTTATAAAAGCTTGGAAGGCATCAAACAATGGAAACTCATTGCAGACATATACATCTGGTGCTGCTCTTAATTTTTTTAATACATTCCAATCTGGAACAACTTATTTAATAGAAAGTGCATCGGGTAGTTTTCCTTACGCTTTTTATAATTTAACACCTAATCAAAATTTACCAATACAGCAACCTGATGCTGCTTATGTAAATCAATCGTACACATATCAACTTTCATCAGAGGGATAAGAAATGGCAGTTACTGACTACACATGGAACATTCCAGTAGGCAAGCCAACATGGCTAAATATAGACCCAACAAATGGCTTGTTGACTGGCACACCATCTTCTTCAGATACTGGATTTTATTATTTTACAGTAACGGCAACAAACAGGCAAACAGGACAAGTTCTTACTAGGGAATTATCTGTAGGTGTTTCTCAACCTGTATATCCATACAATTTAGGTCTTTTATTAAACTGGTATGACAATACCTCCCTATCTAAGTTGGCATCTGGCGATCCTGTATCTTTGTGGGTTGACAAAGGATTAAGACCAACAAATTTAGGTCAAACAAACATTTCACAAAGACCAGCAGCATTCATAATTCCAAATGGTGGAAAAGCAGTACAGTTTGAATCTGTAAATATGGAAAATTTGATTGGCTTAAACACAGTCAATCAAACAATATATCAAAAATGTACAGTTGCATTCTGGTATAATACTTCTTCAACAAGTTCATCCAATCTTTTTGGCCTAAACAATCAAGATTTAGTCTTACAGGACAGCTTTGGAACATTCCAAAAAGAAAACAATTCTGTGGTTTTTGACAGATACAAGACAAATGGAAACATTCAAATAGCAAGTGTTTCAACAACACCCGCTTCTAACTCTTGGCAATTCTTGTCAGCTGTAATAAGTAAAAATTTGAATGGGAATTATGATGTAAGCATTTATGCTTATGACAAACTAACAAGCACAATGAATTTGATAGGACAAAATCCCAATTCATTTACTTTGGCAGCAAATTCAAATGTGACAGAACTTGTTTATAGACAAGCAGTCACTATGGGTGCTGCATATAATGGCAACCAAGATGTTGTTGGTTTTTTTGATGGTTATATTTCATCTTCATTTATATATGGAAGTGAATTATCCCAGTCACAACTTTTGACATTAGCTCAAAATTCAGATCCAACACAACCAGTTTCCACAACAACATCTACAACACCAGTTCCAGCATACTTTTATGTATTAAATTCAGTAGAACCAGTTCCAACAACGACTCCAGCACCACCTCCATTCAATCCAAACTCATTAGGCAATCTAGTCAACTGGTATGATGCCAACGATCTTTCGGTGTATCAAGATGGTGCATCTGTATCTGTGTGGAACGACAAGGCGACTGCCTTGCCACCCGGAACACAAACACAAAACAGGCTAAACTTAACATTAAGCACAAGTTCTTATGCTGGGAATGTTCCACCAGTAAAAAGAACTGATGGTAAACCATATTTGGATTTTACAGCCAATAACACAGGCTTCCTAGTATCAAATGCATCTTACAATGTAACAAATTTCACATATAAAACATATGCTGCATGGATTTGGATTGATTCTCCTGAAGAAGGAACTTCTTCCAGTTTCAGAAATGCATTCGGATATGTAAACACAGATGGTTCTAAGACAAATTTCTGCTCATTAGGATTACAGCCTACAAATAACGCAAGACCGGGTTTTTTAAAATATAATGCCAATTCAACAAGTGTTGCGCCATTCTTCCAAGGTTCAACATCGGTAGGCCCACAAGGAACATGGTGTTTTGTAGCAATAACACTAGATGATTCAAATCTTTCAAACAGACTGCCAACAATTTATTATGATATTAATGGAATAGTACAACAGAGAAGATTTGATACACTTTTTGTAGTCGATTCAACTCCAACAAATTGTTCGGTTGGTATCGGTGGTAGTTTAATTTCAAACGGTTCAGGTGGATTCAATTTCTTAAAGTGGGCTGGAAAAATATCTTCTTGCTTCTTCTATGCATCTCAAACACAATCACAAGGAATGTTATCTCTTTCACAACTTCAAGAATTAAGAGACAGAACATATCCCGGCATAAATGATCCAAAAGTACCAACACCAGCACCGTTTAATCCTGCAACATTAGGAACATTAACTACATGGCTTGACCAAAATTATTTGTTTGGATGCTACCCAGGCTATAAAGTTTTGCAGCTTCAAAACAAAGGAAGTCTTGGTGGTTACGCATATTCTTATGATTATTATAATCCAAGCAATCCATATGGAACATCTGCGCTAACTGTCGATCAACAAGATTATTATCCAGCTTTGTCATTCAATGGCACAAGTGATGGTTACACATTTAATCAAACACAAAGCATAAGTCAATCACAAGCATATACTGTTGCTGGTTGGGTATTTACCCCACCTGTTTCAACAACCACATCTACTACTTCAACTACATCTACAACTTCTTCCACTTCTTCCACTTCTTCCACTTCTTCCACTTCTTCCACTTCATCTACAACGCCACAACCACTTAACAGAAGTTTCTTTGGTTCTTATTCAAGCATAAATGAAATACCATATGGAATTGGTCTAAACAAACAAACAGCAATATCAGAAACATACTATCAAACTGGAAATCCACAAACAATATCCAGTAATACACCAATAAACACAGCTTATGGAACATGGTCATTTGTTGCAATAACAAGACAAAATGGAACTGGGTCTTCAACAGTATTATATGAAGACATAAGTGGAATTGTCAGCCAAGTAGGATCTGCTGTAATAAGCCAAACATCAGCCAATTACACAAATGTCAAAAACTGGATCGGCAAATATTCTCCACAAAACTTAGGTGCCAAATATTTTAACGGTTATGTTGGTTCACAATTTGTCTATTCTCAAGCCTTGAATATTGGACAGCTTCAAATACTAAGAGATTCGACAAACCCAGGCGGTCCTCCAAATGAAGGTCAATTTAGTATTGATTGGGTAGCAACGGCAGGACAAACAAAAACAATACAAACATCAACAGGCTTGTTGACATCTATAAATTGGGGAGATGGAACAACAACATTTACTGATGGAATAACAACATCTTTTACACACACATACATTAATGCTGGAACATATACTGTTAATTTGAATTGTTCTTCAATTGTTGCGCCAAATACAAGCTTAACAATATCTAATCAAAATGTAATCAGAGTAAATACAACTAAAATTCCTTCAGTAATAAAAGAACTTGATTTGTCACAAAACAATATCACATCTGTTTCTTTCTATGGAACTAGCATAAACAAAATAAAACTTGGAACTAATCCACTAACATCACTAAACACAAGCATTCTTCCAAATATAACATTATTGGATTTGAGCAATTGTAATTTGATAACATCCTTAGATCTTACACAAAACACAGAACTTTTAACTCTGAACTTAAATGGATGTACTCTTCTTGATAACATAACAAACTATCAAACTCTTACAAATCTTACATTCCTTGATATATCTGGGACACAATTAAATTATAACAATTTAACATATTTCACAAACTTGCAAATATTTTATGGACAAAACGCAAAGATTTCAGGCGATTTTGTTGCAAACAACATGTCAAGTTTGACAACAATAAACATTGCAAACACAATTCCAACAACCACGACAACTCCACAACCAACAACAAGCACAACAACATCAACAAGCTCAACTTCAACAACAATACCACCATTTTTCACAACGAACTGTAGGATTCTACTTGATGGAACAACATATTCTGGCTCTGGTACTACTTGGAATAGCTCGGTTGGTTCTCTAACGGGAACACTAGTAAACAGCCCAACATATGATTCAACTCAAAAAGGATTCATACTCAATGGTGTTAATCAGTATATAAATTTAGGAAATGATTCAAGTATTGGGTTTTCAGGAAACAATCCATTCACAATACAAGCCTTCATAAAAGTAACACAAACAGGAATTGGAAATCAAGCAATAATAAGCAGATGGAACGAAAATGTTGGTGGAAGTTACCTGTTATACAAGAACACATTTGAAGATTTAAAAGCCAACAGAAATCCTGATTATACTGCACAAAGTCCATATAGCATTCCATTCAATGAACAAATTCTTGTAACTATGGTTTACGATGGCAACCTAACAAGAATATACATCGATGATAATTCTGGCGTACCAATAACAGATATTTCAAGTACTGCATTTGCAGGAAACACATTGGTTGGTTCTTATTTGGTTAATTCAGTAATGTCTGGATTTTTCCAAGGCGAAATATATTCTGTTGCAGTTTATGGACAACCTTTAACAATAGATCAAATTAGACAGAATTACAGGGCATGTATTGCAAGATATCAGATACCTCCAGAACCAACAACTACAACATCTACAACAAGCACATCAACAAGTTCTACAAGCTCTACCACAAGTTCAACGACAAGTTCTACAACCCCAATACCAGTTGGAATTACCAGCATAAATGTGTCTGGTAGTACAGCATTGACAACAATAGACTTAACATCAAACAGCATATCATTGTTTGATGGAACAGGCCTTGTAAATCTTTCATCTTTAAATGTTTCTTACAACCCAAGCTTCTCACAGTCTGGTCTTGTTACATATAACTATCCATCATTGTTGACACTAAATGGAACAGGATGTAATTTCACAACCTTTGATGCTAGAACAACAACTGGTAATTTGTCTTATTTAAGAACACTTATATTAGATAGAAATTATTCTTTAACGACAATACTTGCAGACAACAATCCGAACTTATTGTCTATTTCTGCTAGTTATTGCGACCTTAGCAACCTTGATATTTCAAATTCAAGCAGTCTGGTTGTCAATAACCTCACAACAGTTGTAGCCAATTATAATCCGAATTTATCTTCGATAAATCTTACCAATGTATTCAAACTTCAAAATCTAAGCCTTGTTGGTTGTAATTTGAATACATCTGAAATTTCAAATATAGTTGTGAAAATATACAATGGTGTTCAACTTTATGGCACAAGAAATGGCATATTAAGTGTTAACAATCAACTTGAATGGGCACCACCAGATCAAGGAACATTGACAACAATAAACATATTGAAATCAAATTATTCTTGGTCTGTCATAACAGATGAATATGCGCCATTTTTCATATGGAAATCTGTTGCTGCTGGCGAAACAAAAGGATTTACAATACAAGGCAAGATCAGCAATATTCGCTGGGGTGATGGCACAACATCTGCCGGTCCTTTCAAGGATCAAACAATAACACACACATATACTTCGGCAATAAACAATGCTGTCGTTCTATTTAATATTGATTATCCTGTTGTTCCAGATGATCCAACAAACAGATTGACAGAATTCCTTGCAACAGTTGAAAACAACGGCGTGGGAATAAGCGATATAAACAATCTTCAAAACTATGTTCAGACAATACAATTAGATAATTCTTACATAACAAAATGGGACAAGACAATTGAAAGCTTGCAGATTTTGATTTTAAGAAATTACAAGGGATATTTGACCAATGTAGAAGCTTTGAATCATACATTCCTAACAACATTGGAGCTTTCTGCATCAGACACAGCTGTAGGTTCAGCATTAACAAATGTAAACATAACCAACTTGAATTCATTGATTGTGTTGAATGTTCAAAATGCATCGGGCTTGGCTGGAACTGGATCTGGAACCAGTCCTTTTTCAAAGATAACAGGCTTTGCTGACAACACATCAATAATAAACTTGAACATAAACAATACTGGAATTCAGGTAAATGATTTAAGAACCATAAACAAAGCTAATTTAGTTAATTATTATGCACAAGGAAACAATTGTTCTGGCGAATTCAATGCCACAAACACAATTGTTGAGGTTGTTGATATTTCAAACAATAACTTTACTTCTGCTATTTTCGATGGTTGTGTAAACATATTCGAAGTTTATTTAATAAACAACGCATTAAACAGAACAGAAATAGATAATGTTTTAACCACAATAAGAAATTTGGCGACAACAAATTCTATTTATGAAGGATTTATAGATTTAAGAAGCCAAGCAAACAATCAAACGCACGGCTATACAAGCACATTCGGATATATTCAAGATTTAGGATACAGATTAGAATGGGGAGTTCTTATTGATTATGATCCTGACTGGGTCATTACTATTACTCATTCAAAAAATTCCAACTCAGCAATATTTGCTGCTAATTCTATTAGTTGGTTTACACAGCAAGTTGGCATACCTCTTGTTTTTGAAGGTTCTTTTGAAGGACAACTCAACGATTTAGCTTTTATTGGTACTGGGCCTTATGTAACAAAATTCTATCCCGGTTCTTCTCTTACAGATTTAGGATATGATTCAACATTAGAATCAATTATAATTAACAATTTTAATCTGTTTGAAATAGAAGGACTTCCTTCAACAGTAACAAGTTTAAACCTAAACAACAATTTAATTGAAAATATAAACTTGGAAGAATGTACTAATCTTCAAGATTTATCCATTAATGTCAATCAAATTCAAAATATAGATTTGTCAGCAAACACATCATTGACATCTCTTCAAATAGCTGAAAACAATTTGTTAAATCTTGACATCGCTGCGAATACTCTTCTTACAAGTATAAATTGTTCTTACAATACAAACTTAATCACATTGAATGGATTTGTATTTAACAGAATGATTTACATAGATTTTAGTGGAACAAAACTAACTTCTTATATTCCAATAGATTGTACTGGAGCAACCGATCTGACCTATTTGGGTGCAAGAGAAATCAACATTTCCAGCACTCTTAATTTTTCTGGTTTACAAAACCTTGTCGCTGTTGATGTAACATACAACATGCTTGGCGATATTTATTTTGAAGATTGTTCAAGTATAAAATACATACTGGCATCTTATAATAGCTTAAGCATAGTATCCATTAATTCAATATTGGCACAAGCTGTCATAAACGAGCAAACCAACAACATAACTTTTGGAATTATAAATTTACAAAACCAAAATCCATTGTCTTATCCAACAGGACAAGGAATTGTAGATAAGCAAATTCTTGTGTCTTCACCATTCAACTGGACAGTAAATACAGATTCTGCTCCTGTGGCACCCACAACATCAACCACAACAACATCTTCAACAACATCAACTACAATAGCTCCATCTATTGCTGTATTAACGAATTTTGGCAAAAATGCACCACTAACAAATCAATATGCAATAACACCAGGAAGCACAACTGTTTTTTCAATTGATTATGATAATAGTGGTTGTACTGTTGGATATTTTAATTTTATCCAATTTATCATGTATGCAGGAACACTTCCTTCTGGATCTGATCCTTACGGGACATATCTTCAATTTTCATTTGATGGAGGCGTAACCTATCAAACAATTTATGGTCTTGCAAATACCTCTCCCGGTCCTTGGATATCAACTACTGCCACAGTAACATTTAATCTTAGTGGAATAAAAGTTCCTGTTGGTCAGAGAAGCATTTACATGAAATGGGCCGATGGCCCAACAGGAAGCAGAACTGTCTATTTAAATTGTACATCGACATTATTCCAGTACTCAGCACAAGCTTCATGGGCAGAAACAGGATATTTAAATCTACCTTCTACACCAATTTACCAGCTTGTGGCACAAAGCACAACATTTACAAGACCAACAACAACTACTACAACTCCAGCCCCAACAACAACAACAAGCACAACATTTGCTCCTACAGGAACTGTAGTTACATATGATTCACTTGCAGCCCAGCCCGGAAACGGAAGTAACATTCCAACATTTAATACTGATGCATATCCTTCTTACCCTTACCTACTTGATATTAAATTAAACCCTGGCATTTATTCTTCTGCGAACATGCGTGTAAGGATATCTTTTAAAGCATGGATTACAGCATATATTGGACAATTTGCAGGACAAATTAAACTTAATTTTAGTACAGACAATGTTAATTTCACATATATAGAAAGTAGTGGATACCCAGCGTGGTGGGCTGATGAAGATGTATATACTGGCTCATGGTATTTTACACCAAATTTCCAACCAACTGTATATCAAGATTTTGTTATTTATTTCAAACAATCACTTGAAAATACCAATAGATACCTTCTAGTTAATGTTTACTCAGTAGGAAATATATGGTGGACACAGAAAAATAATAGTTGGGATCGTCAATGGGTTATGAAGCTGGAAAATGATGCAGCCACGGTACAACCAAGAGCAACAACAACATCAACAACGACCACCACATCAACCACAACAACTTCTACTACAACAACACCTATTCCAAGCCTAATCGTTTTGAATAGCTCAAATTATGCAAATGCAGGATCAACAACGATATCCAATGAAAATTATGTATTTGGAATATCTTATATAACAAATTATACTTGGTACAACACACCATTAAACTACATTGAAATATTACTTACAAACGAATCTGGAACTGCTATTCAAGAATTGCAGCTTGATATTGGAAATTCTATTGAAGGTCCATTCACAAGAGTTTCAGGAATTCCAACAACATTCTGGGATGATAACACAACTGCTTTTGTAAGATTTGATTTAAGTTTTATAAGAGCGTCAGGAAAAGAACTGGTTGTTGATAACATTTACTTCAAACCAGTTTCTGGCCAACCTTTGTTTGCTTTGAACTATACTACAGTTGCAAATGCAGCAACAAATATTTGGCTAGACTCTGGGACATTTAATTTACCAAATACATTATCAGCAATATACAAATTAGTATCTACATACCCTTACATACCACAAAATCCAATACAGGTATTAAGACCAAATCCTAATTTTACTCCAACAAGTATTGATGGGAAAGGCGTTATATTTAATGCCAATGGAACAGCAAATGGTCCGATTAGTAATATAATCCTTCTTTTAAGAAACATAACTCCAAATGAAACATTCTATTCAGTAACGATAGAAATGAGTACAGATGGCGTAAACTATCTGCCATTTTTAGGACTACCAACCACACTTTGGACATATTTATCTTATGCTTATGTTTCTTTCGACATAAGAAAGCTAGGAATAATTCCTAATGGTTACGAAAACACAACAATATATTTCAGATATTCCAACACAACTCAGCTAATAGCAATTTCACAAGCTGATCCAACACTTGGAAGTTCATACTTGTGGACAGATGTTGGCACAGTTAATAGTAGTGGAAAGCTTTCTTACATAATAGAAACAAGCTATGCAAACATTTACACATATCCATACTATTCCGATAATTCATCAACTCCTACTGTTTGGTTATTAGATGCAAGCAATATTGTTAGTTACTCAGGTTCTGGAAACACATGGTACAATCTTGCGCCAAACGATGGAACAAACACTTCTGTAACATTGCAAAATTCACCACAATATTTTGTTTCAGAAAAGTGTTTCAATCTAAATGGAACAAATCAATCTTTTGTTTTCCCATCTCAGAACTTCATTATAGGTGCAAGACAACCATACACAGCACAAGTATTGTTCTCTTTAAATTCCTATCCTGCTTCTGGTCAATCATTTACGATATTTACAAATGAAAATATCAATTCAAGCCCAGCGGGTCAATTCCGCATATGGATAGACAGTTCAAGACAAATTAAAGGAAATAGAGATACAGCATATCCTTGGTTACTAACAAATACACCAGCCATTTCTTTAAACACACCATATCTTGCAACATTTGTGTATGATGGAACATTCATGCAGCTTTATGTGAATGATTATCCAGTTGGATCTCAGGCAAGATCTGATACAAATAGTTATTCAGGATCATTTACTCCTGTTATAGGTGCAAGATATCAAGGAAGTTCTTTGGTAGAAAACCTAAATGGAAAGATTTACCAAGCTGCCTTCTATAGAAGAGCCTTGTCTCAGTCAGACATAGTTCAATCATGGAAAGTTGTCACACAAAACTTCAATATTTTGCCAACCACAACTACAACCACATCCACAACTACAACACCAGTACCATATGCACAATATGTTTTAGATAATAGTATTGTTATAGCAGATGGTGTTGCTACAAATAACACAAATGCGGAAATTTCTTCTGCACAAACAAGTGCTTATGGAATACAATACAGCAATTATGGATGTGTTGTAGGTTCTTTAAGAACATTGTCATTGTACATAAATCAACCAAATTCTAATCCATATAATTGGCCAGATGGATATTACACAAATGTTACATTACAGTTTTCAACGAATGGAATAAATTATACTCCAATTACTGGCAGAACAGAAAATGGTCAGGAGCTATTTGGTGTTCAAAAAGTAACTTTTGATTTATCTTCATTGTCTTACAGTTCACCAAATGGGACTATTTATTTCAAATATTACAATGAGACAAGAACACTTTATTGGGTGACCACAAACATAGGAATTGATGCAAGTTTGGTTTGGGGTGAAGCTGGTCAGGTATTAACTCCATCTGGATACAAGGGAATTTATCAATTAAGTGCAAACAGCACCGATTTTGATAGACCAAAAGAACCAACTACAACCACAACAACAACTACTACAACAACTACACTTCCCCCCGGAAACTATATTGTTCTAGACAATCTATGGAAAACTCAAGGAAATGCCAACGCATATCCTTTGAATCCAGATGGAACTGCTGTTGAATTGAGAATTAATCCTAACGACTACTCATCTGGTGATGTGGACATGCAAATTACACTTAATATGTTTGTTAATGGAACATGCAATCCATCTGGAAATATTGTTCTTGAGTTCAGTTTTGACAATGTAAACTGGATACCAGTTGAAGGAACCACATATTCTGGTATTTGGAATGGACCAAGCGACATAAAAGCTGTAACTTTTGACATTTCAACTTCTTATGTAATACCAAGAAATGCAACAAATCCAATTTATGTCCGTGCGCCAATTAATACATATACAGGGTCTTGCATACCTTATGTTATGTTTAATAATGAAGCTTCTGGAACCACACAATATTGGGATCAAAGCAAATACAATGAAGGCTACATGCTAACTAAAATAGTTGCTGATGCATCTATGATACAACCAGTAGCTCAAGCAACCAATGATGCACCTCCAGCACTATCTTTTTCAAATGCAACAACAACACCATACCCATCTTTGGTTTTGAATAGCACACAAGCCACATCAAATGGAACATTGCCTCTAACAGCAACTTCCAACAAATACACAATAACATATTCAGTTCCATTCTCATATTATGGAACCAATTTAAACAAGCTAAAAATACTTCTCAGAAACAATATGTCTTCTGTAAAGAATTCAACAAATATGTATTTTAGCACAGATAATACAAATTACATACTTGTAACTGGAATTCCTCAGTCAACATGGCTCTCTGGAACTTCTGTTCTTGTTGAATTTGATTTGAGCAACCTTGTAGTATTACAACAAGCAACAAATAACATTTATTTTTATCCAGCATCTACTGATTTGAATACTGCTGTTGATTATTCAAACGGATCAGGAAAAGCCACATTAATATTCACAGATTTGCAACCAACAATCCCAGGAACAAACATAAGTTTTATTTATAACTTAACAGCTGGACAACCAATAAATACGACCAAAATTTTAACATTAAACAATACTAAATATAGTAATACAGGACAAATAGGATACATACAATTGGACACTCCAAAAACAATAACATTTACCTCAACAAGCTCCACAGGTGCAATATCCAATCTGGTATTAACACTCCAGAATAATTCCAATCGTAATTTGTATGGTGTTGGGTTGGACTTTAGCACAAATAATGGCGCATCATATTCAACATTAATAGGCTATCCAGAAGCAACATGGAAGAATGGAGAAGTAAAAGACATAATATTTGATATTTCTTCTCTGAATATAGTGCCAACAGATGGAATACAAAAATCAATTATTGTAAGAAACAATACAACATATCAATCAAACACAGACATTTCATGGAAACTATCAAGCACAGGAAATGCATCATATATTTGGACAGATAATTCAGTATCATATACAGTTCCGGGTGGTACTGGATATGCCTTGTATTCGATTTCTACATCAAATATTTCGTCACCTCCTGTTGTAAACAATGGGAAAATACTAGAACTTGATGCAAGTAATTCTGCAAGTTATCCAGGTTATGGAGCTTATTGGAAAGATGTTTCAGGAAGCAGACAACTTGCATTGCTTGTAAACAGTCCATCATTTGACACAACCTCAAAATCTTTCTTGCTTGATGGAAGCACACAATACATTAAGTTAACAAACTCATCCTTGTATAACTTTTCTGGAAATCAGTCATTTACATTGCTGGTTTATGGCAAAGTAAATGAAACAGGATTGGATAGCGGTATCATAACAATGCTAAACGAAGGCGTTGGTTATGAATATGCATTAAATTTGGACTACTCTGGTAAGTTGTTTGGAATTAGAAATGACGCATACCAAATACCAGCTACAACATCAAAAATAGATTTTACAGAAAAGCATCTTTTTGGTATTGTTTATGATGGAGTAAACAAAAGATTACAAATCTATATCGATGGAATACCAGCTAGTGAAAAAGTTTATTCTGACACAATATTGCCAGACTTACAAGACCTATTAATAGGTGCATACAAGCAGAACAGCATAATTTCAGGATTTTTATCATCAAGAATAAGTTATGTTTCAGCATATAATAGAAATTTATCTACAGATGAAATCAAACAATGTTATGTTTCAATTTATTCAAAATTCATAAATGCATATCCAACCACAACAACTCCAGCACCTTCTTTGGTTACAACAAATCTACAAGCATTATTCAATGCAAAAGATTATTCAGGTGGAATATATTGGGTAGATAGTATTTCAAACATACAGGCCAGAATTGTAAATTCTGCGACTTATGATAGTATAAACAAATGTTTTATATTAAATGGAATAAATCAATATTTTGATTTGGGAACTGCTTCACAATTTAATGTTACGGGATCAGCCCCATACACTATACAAGTTTATTTGAACTTCAACGATATATCTGGGTATCAAACTTTATTTTCTAGCTGGAATACTGGAATAGCTGGCAAACTGCTTTTTATAAAAGATCAAGATAATTTTGTAAGATCTAGTAGAAATAGCATTAGTGTAGGCGTATCGCCAACAACAGTAACCTCACAAACTATTTATCTCATAACGCTAACATATGATGGAACAGCGATGAGAATATATTTGAACAACACATCTGGAAATGCAATAAATGATCAATTAACAGCTTTAGCAGCAACACCATTTTTAATTGGAGCAAATCTTTCCTCTAATATTACTACAAATTTCTTAAATGCAAACATATACTCAACAATAGTATACAACAGAGCATTATCTCCTTCCGAAATATCACAAAATTTAAACTACTTAACAACAATCTACAATCAAACAACAACAACAACATCAACAACACCACAGCCAGAAACAAATGTGTTCTATTTAAATTCTGACATATCTTGTGATGGTGGAAATGTTAATTTCTGCCCAATCAACATTTCAGGTTATTTGCAAACTTTGGGCGCAACAGAAACACAATTTTTACCTCCAGCATCTGGAAGTACTGGTATTAGTGCAAACATGGAAGCAGTTGACACTTCTTCTTCCTTTGATTCTTCTCTAAAACCATTGCCACCAAACAGTAGCATTGGAAATGCATACAGAACAGACCGAGCTTTAAACGGAACATTTTCAGCTGGTTCTTGGAACTTATCAATAAGCTTGCAAAGCACAAGAAGAAAAGGTTCTGGTCATATTGCCACAAGGATATTCAAATCATCCAATCCAGATGGAACTAATGCAACAGAATTAACAGCAACGACACTAAATGGAAATACATCAGATTTCACTTTGTCTACAATCTCAACATCTAAAGTTACATGGAACACATCTTCCATAACATTAAACAATGAATACTTGTTTTTCACAGTTGCTTGGGTAATAGATGGATATGCAACAACGACAACAACAACACCAATTCCAAGCTTTGTATTATCTGGCTGCGAACTATTGCTTGATGCAAGCGATGCAGATTCTTATCCGGGCTTTGGAAGTGTCTGGTATGACATAAGCGGAAATCAAAGAGATGCAACAGTAATAAATAGTCCAACATTTAGTGCTGTAAACAAAAGCTTCACACTTAATGGAACAAATCAATATTTCAATCTTGGAAATAATTCTGCATTTTATAAGAATGGAACTGCGCCTTTTTCTTTATCGATATATTGCGACATAAATTCTACTGCTAATTATAAATCTATAATTTCAAGACAAAACAACAATGTTCTTGGAGATTATGAACTATATGTTAATTCATCGAATACTGTTTTTGGAAAAAGAGATGTGTCACCATATGAGACATCTGGTGTTTCAAATCTAACACCAAATACAAAATATCTAATAACTATGGTTTATGATGGAACATTTTTAAAAGTATTCATAAATGATAAATCTGGAAATGAAATAAATTCTGGTTCTGTTGTAACTAATTCGCCAAATTTAAATCTACTGGTTGGTGCCAATTACACATCTGATGTTCTAGCTAATTTCTTTGGTGGCAACATCTACGCAGTAATGTTTTATAATAAAGCACTTGCATTTGAAGAAATCCAAAGAAACATTACTGCTGCAAGATTCAGATTTGGTTTTAGTCCAGAACCTTCCACAACTACAACACCATACCCACAAAATTACAATTTGGTATTGTACCCAGATCCAGTTTGCAATATAAATTATAGATTTAAATATGGTTATGTCTCTACTGCTCCATATGATTTTTATGGTCCAGAATCTGGATGGTCATTAGCAGCAGGGAATCAGTTAAACACATATGCTTTTTTATGTTTTGGTTTTCCAGTAACAAATGCATATACCGCTACAAGCAATGCAATAACTCAAATTTTATATCCAAATAATTATCCTTCGTCTGCACCAAACCCATTAATTGGAATAGGATCTGTGCCAGCTAGTTGCACAAACTTAGAAATAAACAATCAACCATTAGGAAGAAATGGTTATCCTATAAATCTTAGAAATTTACAAAACCCCAATCAAATTATAAAACTACAAAACTGTGATCCATCTACATTTACAAATGCAGTTCTAAAAGATTGTTTGTATCAAGTTTGGTACAATGCAATTACAAGAAATATAACAAACGGAACGCTTGTATTAACTACTAGCAATTCAAGCACAAGATTGAAGGAAGAAGATTATTACCTTTACAATGATTTAGTTCAAAAAGGCTGGACTATAACTTTAGATGCTATTCCAACCACCACTACCACCACATCAACTACTACCACAGAGGAACCATCTCAGACATTAACAATAAGAAATACAGTTTATTCAAGCGTAGAATCACCAATATTCAATACCAATGTTGAAATACCACAACAAGGACCACCTTCTGCCTATAAGGGTGTTTTGTATACATATGCAATTCAAAGAAGTGGAGTACCACCTGTTACAACCTCAACAACTCCAGCACCGCTTCAAGCAAATATAACAGCTGCTGTTTTAATTCAAAGCGTCACAACCACATCAAGCACAACATCATCGACAGCTGGACCGGGAACCAGATTTATTTCCATAAAAGTTTCTGATATAGCAACAATAAATTATATTAACTTTGGCGATGGTACAATTATTCGCAATCCATCATCTGAATTCGCAATAACATATGAATATAAGAACGATGGCCTCTATGATCTTTCAATTTCTGCAAACACTTCTGATATTGAAATAGATTGTAGAAACATAACATACTTGACAGTTGAAGATTATATTTCTGGAACACCTGTATCAAGGATTGTTTTAACAAATTCAGCTATTCAATTTGCCGATTTGGATCACGCATTACAAACTTCTTATGTTGATTTAAGAAACAATAATATGAATTCAAATTCTGTGACTAGTGCCTTGCAAGCAATAGCTGTAAGTCCAGAATTTAGCGGTTATGTTAATTTGACAGGGAATTCTATTCCAACAGCCGAAGGCCTAACAGCAGCACAAAATCTGGTCAACAATGGATGGACAGTTCTTATAGACGGTGGTGTTGTGACAACAACACCAAGACCTCAATCTGATCATGCCATTTTGTGGGATACCGAAAGTAATCTAACTTGGGATTTCAATTCCTATATCTTATGGGATGAAATAACAACCACAACGAATTTATCAAATATAGATTCAACATCTAATGGAACAAATCCACTTCCACAAATGTCTGGCTCTCCAGCTTTCGGAATCGAATTTAATGTTCCTCCTGCGTTTATACCAAATTATTATGGATATTATAAGTATTTGACATTGAAACTAACAGCAAATAGCAATATAAATGCTGGAACTACAATATCAATACAGGTAAGTAATGTTCAAAATCCAGGAAATTCTACTGAGAACTTCATACTTGCTAATGCTTATATTGGTGAAAATATAAATTCTGGAGATGTTTTTGTTGCAAACTTTGATATAAGCAGCTTGTATCCTTCATCTGGAACTAATTATATTTGGTTTAAAACAACAAGTGATACAATTAATGTTATCCCACAACTAAACTGGTGTTATAATAGCTTCATACTTCCAACAGGAAGTTGGATTTTCAATCAATACTACAATGTTTCAACAGGAAATGGAATATTTTCAATAAGTGTAAACAACTATATTCCAACAACTCTTCCTCCACCTACTACAACTCCACTACCAAACTCTTTGTTGTATACTTCAAATGGAATTCTTGAATATGTAAGTTCTGGACCTTTGTTGTGGTATAATGTAAATATAACAACAACTAGTACCACTACAACAACAAGTACTACTACAACAACAAGTACTACTACAACAACAAGTACTACTACAACAACAAGTACTACTACAACAGAAGCACCAACTAGTACTACTACAACAACTCCACCAATTAGAACAGTACTTGACAGTTCACTTTTGACAAATGATGCTGAAGCACCGATAAACAATCCTTCTCAAGTTTATGGCGTAAGCTTTGACACTCTTGGCTTGCAGTTTAGCACAAATCCTCTGCAAGTATTGATATTAAGTTTACAAAACGATACAGTTGCAGAAATTACTACATATTCTTTGGATGTAAGCACAAGTTCTACTGGCCCTTGGACAACAATTCAAGGTCAAATATTACAACCTTGGTTGCCAAGTATTGACAGAGATATTTACTTTGATGTTAGTGGATTTACAATATCTCAAAATACAAATACCTTGTATTTTAAGTATGTTTCGGGGCAACCAGCAGCATCATTTAACATATCGAATTCTGGTAGTTCTACGAGTATTTGGCAAGATACTGGTTATGTTGGAATAGTAGGGACTGGTATTTATAGACTTACAGCATATTCAAATATTTCAACAACTACAAGTACAACAACTACTGCAACACCTTAGAAATTAATTTGAAATAACTGGTTTTAATTAATAGATATTTAAAATAGCACAGGAGATATTAAAATGGCAGATGCAAAAACAATAGACCAATTAACAACAGCCAGCACCATTAATCCAACAGATTTAATTGTTATATTGAATCCATCTAATCCAGATGCTCAAAAAGTAACTGTTTATAGCTTACTTTCATCTTTTACGCCAACAACGACTTCAACAACAAGCACAACATCGACATCGACATCGACAACAACAACAACTACTACAACAACAACTATTCCACCTCTTAATTCTGTTGGTTATGTAGTTGCTGGTGTATCGAATAACTCCTATAATCAGTCAAACTTCCTTAAGCTAACAGATAGTTCTTCTCCAGGAGGAACTCTAAGCCTTGGATTTTTGGATCAAAGTGGTACTGCAAAAGGTTCAATAAATTTCAATCGTTCTAATCCTACAAACATACCTTATACTGTTTTTCCCCAGTACTATGTTGATGGATTAAATGGAGGCGCATCTGCTGGTGTTTATTTTACGAATACTGGGAATACTTCTCAAATTCAGTTATCAGCAAACCCAACCAGTAGCTACCCCATGATTCTGCCTCCCGCACAGGCAACAAGCACAGGCAGAGGATTCCTTGCTTGCACAAATACTGGTACAGGACAATTAGGATTTGTTTATCCAGCACTACAGTATAACTATTACACTTTGGCAAGCAATTTCACGGTAAGTACCACTAGTGACCAGCCCCTCTCCAACTGGACGAATGTTGTAGAAGGCATAACCGGCGTTTCCCTTACAGGCGGTACTTTATTGAATAATAGTGGCGGGACCGTAACACTCAAAATTGAATACGGATTCTATTGGAGTGATTTAAATTCATCAGGTGCTAGAGTAGCTTACTTTGTTAATCCAGTAAGCTCAGAACGATTTGCATCCACTTGGGTGGCTGCTACAACAGATTATTCGTCGAACTGTTCATGCCAAATTGTAACCTTGGCGCAAGGTGCTTCTATTCAACCTAGAGTGTGGCAGAATAGTGGTTCAAACAAAACTGTTACTACAGCAATAGTTGGTCAAAAAACATTCTTTCAGGTCACAAGAATCGCCTAATAATCAAGCAGATCAAAAATGAAAAGTATAATAGTAAAAAACCCACTAATAGCAAAAACAACTGTCAGCAAAACGGATTGCTATTCAAATTAAAAATAAATGAATATATAAATATTAAAGGGAGATTTAAATGGCTAATGATAGAAAAATAGAAAATTTAAATACTACATCAGGCATTGCTTCTAGTGATTTTTTTGCTGTTGCAACCTCTGGTTATCCGACCCAAAAAGCAACAATTGCACAAGTTGCAGCAGCAATAACGCCTAGCAACAGCATAGCAAGTGGAAACCTTTCTGTTTTGATTGGATCAACAGCCGACACCAGAAAAGGTTTATCTCAAACAACAAATTTACAATACAATCAAAATGTTAATCCAACTTTGATTATTGGCTCTGGCTCTTTGGTATCTAATGCAAGTGGATTAAATGTTGTTGGTCAGAGTTTGAATGCATTGGATATAAACACCAATTCAGCAAACATTTATGCTTCTGGAACTGCAAATTCAATCAATTTAACAACTTCAAGTTCTTTGTCTAGTGATCAAACATGGGTTTTACCTAATGTTGCATCTGGCAGTTCTGGTAAAAGTCTTTACATAAGTTCATTGAGTTCTGGAAATTCAGTTGTAAATTTGGACTTTCAATTTCCCAAAATTGGAATTTACTACAAACAAGGTTCTGACCTTAGCGTTCCAAATGCAACCAATACAGTTTTACAAAACTACTTCCTTCAAGGAACAGATACAACTGGATTAACTGTAAATGCTACCAGCGGTACATTTACAAATAATACTGGTGGAGATGTTTTGATAAGAACTACAATGAATTTACTTTGGGATATAAATTCTTCAGGAAGCAGAGTAGCTTGGGTGTCCATAAATAGTGGCGGGACAATAAGAAGATGTCAATCTTTTGCAGCAGCAGGAACAAATTTTAGTGCAAACAATGTCTCTGAAGTTTTCACTCTTTCTAGTGGAAGCACAATGAACATTCAATGCTGGCAAAACGCTGGCGCAAATGTTCTTTTAAAGTCTACATTATTAAACGGAAATACAAGTGTTATAATCGAAAGATTAGTATAAACAATATATTCAGGAGAATTAGATGCCTTTTACTTGGGAAATAACAAAAGGAAATTTACCAGCTGGATTATCACTAGATCCAAATACTGGTGTAGTTTCTGGAATTCCTACAGAAGAACTTGTTTATACAAGTGTTACCGTAAAAGTAAGTGACGGATTTAGTTCTTCAGAAAGAGAACTTTATTTTGGTTCTTCTCCTAATGAAAAACCATATACGGCAGGGACATTGTTGGATTGGTACGATCCATATGGTTTATTGGAATTAAGTAATGGAACTGCTGTATCGTCTTGGTCTGACTTCGGATTGAGAAACAAAGATATAAAACAGTCAGTTTCTTCATTGATGCCAAGTGTTTCTTTGACATCGGGAAATCTTCCAACAATATTGTCATCTGGTGATGATTATCTTTTATCAGATGGAACAGTAAATCATCAACCATATAAGCAAACAACATTGATAATTTGGGCAAAACCAACCGTAACAAACAACAATAACAGATTTTTATCTTTGTCGTCTGCCAATTCGTTTGGTGATTCATTTGGCGAAATAGGTCAATCTGCTGCTGGGCAAGCTGGAACATTTACAAGATTTTTCAAGGGAAGTCCTGTAACCAGTCAATCAACAATATTTTCAAATGATAATTTCTCACTAAACAATTGGTATTTTTATGCAGTAGTTATCAACCCAGACGATTCACAAGGCTATAAAGTAAGATGTTATCGTGACAATGGTGTTGCTGGATCAAATGTAGTTACACTAGAGGCATACTCAACAACATTAACTGATTTTACAGAAGTAGACTCACAATTTATAGGTATGCTTGCATCCTTTGATAGTTCTTCTATAGTAAAAAACTTCTTTACAGGATATGCTGCCGGATCTCACATTTATGGTAGTGCCTTAACAATAAATCAGTTGCAAGAATTAAGAAACAACACAAATCCACAAACAAGAAAAGCTGGATACAATGTGTTTACACTAGAATCTAGTGGTGCTGGAGATACTAAGACAATAAATTTAAATGGCACAGCAAGAAAAATAGATTGGGGTGACGGAACATATACAGAAGGATTTTTAAATGATAGTATAAGTCACACATATAATACAAAAGACTTTTACAATGTAACAGTATATCCTTGGGATCATTATTTCACAGGCGTTGATGTAAATGGACAAAATGTTCAAAGATGGCTTTATATTCCTGAATATTCTACCAATATGGATTTAAGAAACAATAGTCTTGATGTCTTTCAAACAAGCAATATATTAACTCAAGTTTACAACTATGCGTCTGCATACAATATAAGAAATGGAACATTAAGGTTAGAAGGCCAAAATCCAACTGCAATACCAAACACGGATGGGCAAAAAGCATGGTATAAGCTTGTAAATCAATATGGCTGGAATGTTACTGCGGATGGTCCACAACCAACATTAGAATTACTTTCATTTACTATCAGTCCGTCTTTAAACCAAGTAGCTAGAATTGTTCTTAATGGATATGTAGGTCAAATAGATTGGGGAGATGGAGTAGTTACCAATTGTTTTGGTTATTTTAATTATTTTACTTTTATTCACACATATGAACAATCATACCAAAACATAGTTGTTTCAATAATTGGAGAAATGACATATTTTGAGTGTTCCAACAATTTAAATATTTTAAATGTTATTTCAGCAAATCCTTCTCTTCAAACCTTTTATATTACTTCTTCATCAATATCAAGCTTTAATTTCACGCTACCAAATCTACAAGAATTATTTTTAATAAATTGCAGTATTTCATCTTTAAATCTACAACAATTTCCAAATTTAATAACTTTAAGCTTGTACAACAGTCCAACAGTAACCAGTATGACATTCGGTCAATTCAACCTGTTTCAAACAATTGCTTTAGTAGGATGTTCTATAAATCAATCTACTATAGATTCTTTACTGATCGGTTTAGCGCAAACAAGTAGCAACAATATATTAGAACTAAGATTAGACAGAGGAAGCGGTCTTTCTGGCACAAATTCAGCACCAAGCTCTACCGGATTGGCAGCAGCTAATACCATAGCTTGTCGTGGAATAATAGAAACTTTTACTATATGGAATGGAACACAAAATGTGAATGTCGAATGTGTTAATCCATCGACCACAACCACAACATCAACAACATCGACAACAACCACAGAAGCTCCATGCATAAATGTTGTAAGTGCAGAAAGAATAAATTACTCATCATCTGTCTGTTCAAATTTATACTGGAGTAATACTCAACTTGGTCCACTAGGAGTCCCAGTATATGGAACAATGTCTTTTACTGTTGAAGAAAGTTCAACTTTATATTACACAATAAATTCAAATATACAAGTGTATAATGGAATTAATTTAAAACTTAACAATAATACTATAAGAAATTTTCCTGGTAGTACTTCCTTCGCATTTGGACAACTAAATGTATCTTATAATGACTTAATATCAGTAGAATGTTATGTACAAGCAAATAGTGCCATTAGTGCAGGCGAAATAAACGGAACTTTCAACACAGTATTTTTACCAACAACAACGACATTGCCTCCACCAGAAACAACTGTTTTATCAAACATAAGTGCAAGTGTGACTGGAAGTGTTGCTCTTCCACCTAATGGTACTTCAACACCATTTCAAATTCAATTCACAGCACCAGATAATACAGTTAGTTTGGGATATGCATCGCTTACTTTGGCTTTAGTTGCAACATCAAATATTACTCCAACAACATACTTGTCAATAGGATTATCTTTTGTTCAAAATCCTAGTGAAAGTGATTGGAATGATTATGAGATAAACAGCGTTGGCAATGTTACAGCAGGAACTCCTTTTACAGCAACAATACCTTTATCAGAAGAAGTAACATTTGTGCCAAGAAAACCAATGAGTGGAGTAAATTACATCAACATAAGATCAACAAGAATATTCTTCCCAGTAGTACCAACATTCTCTTGGTGCTATAACGCATCAGCAAATCCAAGTGGCATATGGACATTTGATCAATATAATAATTTCTCCATAGGAAAAGGGTTGTTTACAATAAATGTTTACCTTCAAGGTAGCACAACTACAACTACAAGTACTACAAGCACAACAACTACAACAACTCCTAGGCCAGCCATATCAGTTTTAGCGAATTCAAATTGGAATTATACACAACAAAATGCACAAACCATTCAAATATCAAACCAAGCACTTTCTGGTAATTCATGCAACTTAGAATTAGGCCTGTCGAATAGTGGAACGCTTTATTTCAACATATTCAACAATGCTTCTGGAAACAACTATATTTCTCTATTTAAAAATGGAGAAAGCTACGGAAATTCAATAGCCCCAGGATCAAACTTAACATCATCAACACCAATGCAACTTGGAGATAGATTTGAAATAGTTGGAAATACTCTATTAGACCCTAGCACTCCAGCTGGATCTTTCTCAGGAACTCTTTCTACATATCCAATACCTTCACTATCTTTCAATGGTATTAATTTTTACAATTCTATTTTTGCATCATTGCAAAATGAAAACAAAGAATATTCAAACTATGAAGTTTTAGATGTTTTCTATATGCAGTTTGAAACAACAGAAAACATAAAAATAAAATCTATAAAAATAAAATTAGATTTTATAAAAAATCAAAATAATCTTATGCAAATGAGTTTTTCAACAAACGGAATAGAATGGATTGGTTCAACAGGCAAAAAAACAAATGATGGAATGTATGAATTTGACATATCAAATTTAAATCTTTCTGTAAATTCAATAAATACTTTGGGTATAAAAAATCCCTTAAAAGACAGGCAAGAAATACTTGTTTATACAAATCAAACAGGTAATTTCAATGGGATTTGGAGATACATTCAAGCTTTGAATTTGCAAGGAGATCCTATTTTTATACTAAATGTTGAGGGCGAAACAAATGGCTAATATTCTTCTACAATCTGAAGGTTATGCCCCAACAACAGAGATTACACCTAGTGGATGGCAACCTGGATCAATACCACCTGAATGGTATTCCTTATTGTCAGCTGGTAGAATCCAGCAATATTATAATTTTTCCCCTATCCAACCAAATGGCATACCAAATGGTTTTGATTCCCTCATTAGTGAAAAAGTAAGCGGAAATTACATAGCTCCAGGAAATGGAAGCATTGATTTAACATTTATAAACACAGGAACAGAAACGGCAAATGGCAGTCCAATATGCAAAGTCTGGAAAACTGCTGATTTTTCAACTTTTACATCATTGTCAGACTACTTGACCATAAATAATGTAAATCTTCCTTCAAACACAAATGTTGTTTGTTCAATAGCATGGCCAATTCAAACGCCAATAGCTATGAATAACGAATATTTGTTGTTTCAGATTATATGGAAAAACAATTTTGCAAGCGCAGAACAAATACCAAATGCATTGATAAAATTAGTAACAGGATCAACAAGCAAGATAACAACATTAAATGATCCCACAATACCTGTCCAAGCACTTGACCTTGGAGAAAACAGAGTGTTGGTATTACAGTTTGGACAATTTTTATCAACATAATAAATAATTTAAAGGTTATTTTAGGAGAGATATGGCAGTACAACAAGTAACAATAGCACAATTAGCATCGGGAACACCAGCGAATACCGATGCCGTAATTTTTGCAGATAGCACAGGAACTGCTTATCAAACCCAAGCTTGGAACTTGGTTAGACAAGGACTTGTTCCACCAAATTCTTCAACACCTGTAGACATAACTATTGCTGCCCAACAAAGCACAACAAGTGGTGCAGCTGGTGGCAACATAAATCTTAAATTTTCAAATAATTCAGCAGTAAACATTCGAAATCAAGCAAATAGTACTGTGTTTAGCTTCACAGGATCTGGCTTTGTAGCACCGGGTCAGTTCTCCATGAACAGCACAGTTGCAGATTTCCAAAATCAAATAGCTCTAAATGCAACAGAAGTATCCCCCGTAGGTTCCTCCAGCGAGGTATATGTTGGAGATAACAATATAATTTATTTGCAACCAAGTCAGGATTTTAATTTACTTGGAATAAGCACAGCACAAGAAGCATCTGTTTTAAACGGAACATTCCTGACCATCAAGAATAATAGCAATTTCAATGTTACACTTAAAGATAATTCATCAGCAAATCCAACAAATAAATTGGTCATAGGAAGTGACTATCAATTACAAGAAGGAAGCGCAATCCATCTTGTTTATACACAATCTTCTGGTGGTTGGGGTCTTTTTGCTCCAGAACAACAAATATTACCTTTGACATCTGGTAATGTTGCACCTATTATCGGCAACGATTTAAACAACAACCTTCGTTATTCAAACAATTTTTATCTAGAAAACAATGGTGTATACGAAGGAATCCTTTGGAATAGCGGTCAAGGAGGATTAACAAAAAATTTATCCACGGAAGATGTTTCGATTTCAGCAAGTTATTTGACATTAAATGCAAATGCTGGATATGTTCCAAGCTTAAATTTTGTTCAAAACACAAGTCAAGTAACAATACAAGCATCACAAACAGGATCTTCTGGGAATTACACACTAACATTACCAGAATCTTTTGCATCACAAAGTGGATTTGCACTAGTTGGAAGCACAAGTGGAAAACTATCATGGGCTAATGCTGCTGGCATTTATCAGATAATAAACTCGCCAACAGCATCTGGTGTTGTAGCAAGTGGTTATTTGGCTTACGCTTCAAGTACAAATAATGAAAAAGCACTTGTTAGTGATGTTGTTAAAGTCGGCTTAATTCAATCAAATACGAATGTCAAAAACGATTTAACAATAAAGCCTTCTAATGTTACAAGTGGAAATGTAGGATCTGATTTGATACTACAACTTGCAACAGGAACATCTGCTTATGGAAACTTGAATATTTCTACACAAATAAGTGGAAATTTAATTCAAAAAATAAATGATAAAACCATAACAAATTATGTTCCTACTGTAGAAAACAATCAGACAATAACACAGGTTTCATCTGGTAACTTATGGTCAACATATCCATTAATTACCATCGCTTCTGGGTTGCCTAATTTAAAGATTTCATCTTTTACAAGTTCGGGAAGTGCATCAGCATTTGAAGGTCAAATATTAACAGTAAGAAACTCTTCTGCCAATTATTTTGAATGTGTTGAAGATGCAAGTGTTCTTGTTGGTGGCATTTCAGTTCCAGACAGCGCACCAAGCATTATTTTAGCACCAAACTCTGTGAATAAATTTCAATATATTAGCAATAAGTGGAATTTAATAGGTGATTATAATTATACACCTAATGCAAGAATAATATTGGCATCAGGATTTACAACATCATCAAATTCTGCTGATATAAACAATTTGATTCTAGCCAGCGGAAGCACTTTACTTGGAACTGGTCTTGAATTACTTTCGGGTGGAAGAGGATTCCAAAATGTTGCTGGCAAGCCTTTGACATACAAGCTTGGTTATACAGTATCATTTGGTATTGGTGGAGATCTAAACTATAGAACAGCAGCATTAAACCTAAATGGCCTTGGTTCAACAATGGTTGCTGCTAGCATGGTTTCAATACCACAAACTGGCAACAATGGACTTTCATTATCAGCAGAAACAATTTACACTCTACAATCTGGAAATTCGTTTGTACTAAATGTATCGCAATTCACAGGAACATTCCCTGTGGAATCATCTTCCAATCGTGGCGTAACACAAATGTATGCGGAATTGCTAAAATAAAGGAAATCCATGCCAAAGATAACAGAACTACCGCAAAACATACCATCAAATCAAGATTTAGTTTTAATTCAAAAGCCAACTTCTGGATTTCCTAATAAATCTGATGTTTGGAATTTTGTTAAAAATAATTTAATACCAATAAATTCTGATTCTCCACAAGACACAACCATTGCAGCACAAGGTGGAGTATCTGGAACTATAGGCAAGAATTTAAATTTAAAATTATCAACCAACAAAAAAATAAGTATTATTGATCAAAATAACAATGAAGTTGCTTATTTTGATGCCACCACATTTGATTTTACAAATGTATTTACAAGTACTGAGAATTATGCAAGGTTTCAAAATCAAATGAAAGTAAACCTTGATTTTAGAAATTATACATCATCACCACAAACATTAGTTGCAAATAAAAATAATTTTATAATTATAAATACAAACCAAGATCTCACAATAACAAATATATTAACAGATCAAGGAAATAGCATTGCAGATGGAACATTTGTTTTCATTAAAAACGAAAGTTCTTTCAACATATCATTATCCACTACAAACTTTAATTCTTCCATACCACACACAATTCCATCGTCTGATATTGCGTTATGCGTATGGCGCACTTCTGTTACAAAATGGGAGGTGTGTGATTACAAAATAAATGTTCAACCAAATATTGGTGTCAATAAACAAAAATTATCAATTGTTGGAAACAATAGTGGATTTATAAATGAATCTTTTTATACAAATATTTCTTATCCATTAAATTCTGGGAATACATGGACAGAATATCTTGGTTTTCCTTACGAAACATTATCAACTTTTATTTTAAGAAACGATACCAATTCTTCACCAAATAAAGGACAAAGAATAAACATATCTTTAACGAATACTATTGGCTCTTCAGATATAGCAGGAGGTATTTATAGAGCAACAACTGATGGTACACTTAACTTTCAATCAGATCTTACATCAAAGCCAACATACAATTATTTGCAAGTGTTTATAAATGGAAGTTTTTATACTTCAAAGCAAGGTGGTCAAATATTATCTGGCAGTATAGCTTTTTCCAGCGGAAGTCTTTTTGATATTAGATTTAGGACACTCTCTGGTACATTAACACCTCCATTAACAGCATTTGTAGAAAATTTAACGCCTGTATCACCACCCGGAATACAAGCAGCAAATCAAAGCCAACCAACACAAACATCTGTTTTAAAATTAAACAGAATCAACCTAAATGATTCAATAACACTAGAATCTCAAAACAACAGCAATATAAAAACAGGTTTAAAAATTGACAATTTAAACTCATCATATAATTTATATTTGCCAGCACAACTTCCTACAGTAAATAATCAAATTATAACAACAGATGGAACAGGCAATTTATCATATAAAACTGTTGACATCTACACAATTAACAACAATACTCAAGCTTCACCAATAAGTAGTGGTTTTATTGCAATAGATGTGGGAAATGGCAATGAAAAAGCATCTATTGAAAATATTGTAAAAACATCAGTAAACAGTCAAGATTCTTATTTGGCAAACGACCTGTTGATTAGACCATCAAATAATAGTTCTGGCTTGGCCTCTGATTTTGTTTTGATGCAATCTACTGGAACAAGTGGCAATGGACAAATTAGCGTAAATGCATCTGGAACTCTGGTTAACTATAACGAAAGAACTATTACACAATATGTGCCAAAAGTAGAAAACATACAATTTGCCAACATAACAACAGCATCTGGGACAGTTAGCTGGGGATCTTATGATTCTGTTGTTATAGCAAGCGGTTTAAACCAAGCAAATATTGCAAGTTTTGGATCTGGAATAGAAGGTCAAAATTTACTTGTAACAAACAAATCAACAAGTTCATTTTCTCTATCTGACGATGGCAGTACTGGTGGAATACTAATTCCTGCAAATCTTCCAAATATAGTCTTGCATCCAAATACTTCTATTGAATTTACTTATACAAATAACAAATGGAGAGCAAGCAATTTACCACCAAGAAAATCTTACTTAAAGATGGATTTAACTAATTTCACTCAAGCTACGGGTATTCCAACAAAAATTCAAAATCTGAACATTTCCGATGGTGGAACATTTGGAACAGGATTGTCTTTTGATTCTGTAAATAACAGATTAATAAATGTTGCCGAAAAACCCTTGTCTTTTAAAACATGTTGGAATATGCGTTTTGGATATGGGTCACCAACTACTGCAACTTTGCCTTCAGCTGTAGCTGCTGAAAGAACTTGTTATGTTGCAATAAACGATAATGTTAATTCAGGAATGATCGCTGGTAGTTCTAAGTCTATGTGCAAAAATAGATTCAACAATGACACAACACAAACTATGTGCAACACAGGTGCTGGTATATTTACTTTGAATAGTGGACAATATGTTTCATTGTATGCTATTGCTCCATATGATGGAGTTGGTCCAGCCAGCGGATTTTTGACAAGTAGAATAACACCGGGAGAAAATCTTCCTAATTCCTCCCGGTTTGCATCTTCAGCTTGGTGTATTGAACTTTTAAGCTAAGTTTTCAGAATACACTTTCATTTTATTGAAAATATCTTCGAAATCATTTCTGATAAAGAATGTTGTTCCAACACCACTCTTTATTTCAACAGTTTTATAATTTGCTGGAACTACGATCTTATCGTAACTGCACATGCTGACTTCATTTGAATCATGAATGATTACAAAAGGAATGTTGTTAGCCAATGCTGTATTGGCCAAATCTCCGTTTATAAAAATTGCCGAATCTACGAAAACAACATCAGGATTTTCTGAAGAATATAATGCTTGTGCATAACTCTGTAATTCAGAAAGATAAGAAGCATCTACTTTTTCTGGATCTTTCTTTTCAACAATCTGATATTTTACCGCTTCTGATATTGTGTCAGAAACCACCCAAAGAACAGAATTCCAATTAGGCAATACTTGCAAAATATTCTTGAAAAAATCGTAATAACTTGGCTGCATGAAATTAGACAAAGCCTCAACGCTTACGACTTTGCTGCATTTATCAGCGAAAAACTTAGTCGAATAACCTAGTCCCCATTCCAACAAATTGTTTGGAACATAGAATTTAAAAAATTCTGCCATATGGGGCAAATGATCTGTATAACGAGTGAATTTTATAATATTTTCATAAACAAAATCTTCTATTTTTTCGAGTTTATCAGTCATGTTTTCTCCAAATTAAAAAGGCGCACCCCCTATTGGATGCGCCTAAAAATGATTAATTAGACCAAACAGGCTCATCAGTTAGATGCTTGTATTTTTCAAAGCCATCTGGATGAACTTCCAAAAATCTAACTTTGGCTCTTTCTACAAAGTTTTCTGGCTGATTTCTCTTGAACCAGTTACAAACTGTGTTTGGATTCTTGCCAGTTTCATAATAAGCAACTAGATAATTATAAATCTTGTCAATAATATCAAGCCTGTAGGTGATTGGCTTGCTTCTTAGGAAGCGATGAATCCATCCCAAAGCAGAATGAAGCATCACCTTTCCACCATTTCTCCTAACAAGCTCATGGACATATCCTTCCTCACCAGCAAAGCCTGAGAAATTAGGACTAAATCCAGGCCAATATTCTTTTTTCATCAAGAACATTGCGGTTCCATGCATGGGAATTTCTGAAACTGCTGGTAGTGGCCTGCGTGTATCCCAAATGCCGTAGAAATCTCCACGCCACTTTGGTTCCATATGAGTAGCAATGACATCTTTGTTTTCATTGAGCAACGGGCCACACCACATATCCTTGCCAATAAAATTACCATTAATTCCATTCATAATATAATCAATTGCACCAGGTTGCAAAATAACATGGCTATCAAGCAAAAGAACATATTCACCATCTGCATTTTCAAAAACGCTATTTTTGGCGTGTGCTGGACCTTTTTCTTTTGGACAATGAACATACTTTGATCCAGAAAGACCACAAAGTTGTTCCAAAGATTCTGTTTTCTTTGGAAGGTCATCACACATTAACAATTGAATTTCTGGCTTTTCTCTTGAATTTCCTGTATGATACATTCTGAGACAAGATGCTGTCCAAAAGGCACCTTCGATATCATCATGACAAGCCCAACCAATAGTTAATTTATATTTAGACATTTGTTTCTCCTATATGTTGGTGTGACTATGCACACATTTTCTTTGAAAATATTATAGCGTCAAAACTATAATAAAAAAAAGACTTAATAGGAAATATTTAAATGTCAAACTTGCCAACAACTGGATTTATACCCGCTCCTGTTTTTATAAAACCAGAAGAAAAATTTTCAGTATTAAAAAATACAGAAAAACCAGCTGTTTCTTGTTATTGCAGCACTTATGGAAGACCTACAAGGCTTCTGGAAAGTTCTATTCAATGTTTTTTGAATCAAGATTATGATGGTCCCAAAGAGCTTGTTATACTAAATGATTTCAATCAACAAGAGTTGGTTTTTGATCATCCCGAAGTAAGGATTATAAATCATCCCGAAAGAATAAAGCCTCTAGGCAGAAAATTCAACGAAAATATCAAATTGTGCAAGTATGATATACTTGCCTGTTGGGAAGACGATGATATTTTTCTTCCAAATAGACTTTCTTACAGCATTGCAAACATGCGTAATGGAATATTCCATACTCATCATGCTTTCTTTGAACAAGCAGAAAAAAGTTTTATAAAATCACAAAATATTTTCCACAGCACACATGTTTTCACAAGGGAACTTTTTAACCAAGTTGGTGGGTATCCAGAAATAGACCAATGTAGTGTCGATATTTCAATAATGGATAGGTTTAGGCAAGCAGTTGGAAATTACACACAAGATATAAATGATACAAAAGATTATGTTTATTGTTATGTTTGGGGTGGCGCACAATCATATCATGGTAGTGGATGGGGAGCCTCAAACACAAATGTTTCTGATTCAGCTACAGACATAGTACAGATGCAAATTGGACAAGGCCATGTTCGTACAGGCGTAATAAATCTGGAACCGAAATTAAGATATAATTTTTATGATTATCTACCAAGAGATTAAAGGAGATTGAATGTCTAAGTTAGATGAGATTTTTGAAAACAAAATAAACACACCGGGAGATATCTCGGAACATCTTTTGACACTTAAAAAATATGCAGAAAGATGTGATGTTGTTGTCGAACTTGGTGTTCGCTGGTTGTGCAGCACCTATGCATTTCTTTCAGCAAGACCAAAGAAATTGTTGTCATTCGACACAGTACATTACAGGAGTCACGGAGCATCTGAAGAAGATTTAAATGAATCTGTTTCAGAATCGGGCACTAGCTTCGAATTCTTCCAAGAGAATGTCATCACAACAACAAACATTCCAGAATGTGATCTGTTGTTTATTGATACTCTTCATAGTTACAAACAATTAAAATTAGAACTATATCTACATGCTACAAAAGCAAGAAAGTACATAATTTTACACGATGTTGTAACATATGGAAATCAAAACGAAGGAGAAGTTGTTTTGCCTGAAAGTTCTTCAGAAGAAACAAAAAATTATTTTAATTTATTGGTAGAAAGAAAAGGATTAATGCCAGCCGTAACTGAATTCCTCAATGAAAACAACGAATGGAAAATTTGTGAATTTTTCGAAAACAACAATGGCTTATGCGTTTTAGAAAAAGTTCCTGTCAATACTGTAAATGGCTTGCCTGTTACTGTAAATGATGCAACCACAACATTTGTTGAAACACAAAACAAACCATTTGATACAAACACATGTGTCAAAGAAACGAATGTTGATAGTTCAGAAGTTGTTGCAGAACCAACTGTCACGAAAGAAACATATCCAGAATTGCCAGATGTAAGACTTGAAATGCCAGAGAATAATCCAGAGCCACAACCAGAAAAGAAGAGTTTGCTGAAGCGAGTTCTTGGTTGGTTTGGCTGGAAGTAATCAAGACTTCAAATTATTCAACAATGTTTCGGCCCGTATTCCAGCAATACGGGCTGCTTCATTTATATTTTCCATAATTTTATTTTTATCAGTAAAGCCATTTTCATAAAGCTTCTCTGCTTTTATTTTCCCAACACCTTTAATGTCAATAATTTCAACCAGTCTTGCCGGAACACCATGCTGCATCCTTTTTCCCAGAAGTCTAAAAAAATCTTTCTTGTTCCACTTCTTTGACATTGAATCTATGGCATGTAAAACAGCAACAATCCTTGGAAAATCTTGTTGCATATTCTTCATTATTGACGCATATTTCGCATCATATTGACCATACAAAACCTTGTTGTAAAGATAAGCTGTCTTCAATATGTTTTCTGGATAATCTTTTTTCGCAACACTCTTAACTTTTTTCAAAAAGGAAGACATGGCATATTTGTCATCTTTGTTCAAAGAACCAATAAGATTTTTTGATGTGTTGGATAATGCCAAACATACTTCTACATCATCTATGGTTGGTTTTTTAAAAAGAACAGAAAAGTTTCTTGCCCAGCTGGCTATTTGAAGTGGCTCTGCATAGAAAAAAACAGAAACTTTACCCAAGCCGGTCAAAACAAAATCCCCGGTAACATCATCTTTCAAAAGTATTCCTGTATTGCACAGTTTCTCAAATGTTATTTCTAGAATGTCTTTTTTCAATTTCTTGTTTTGGAAAAAAGCCAAAGTTCTTGAGAACCAAACTTCAGCATCTTGTATTGTCTTTATTGTTCCAGAATAAACTTCATAAAGAATATGGAACGCAAGTTTTTCATAATCGCCAGCATTAGACAAATCCAACATTCTTGAATGTATTTCTTGCGGTGTCAAAACGATCTTTTGCAACTCCCTTCTTTTGCTGTTTGGAAAGAAAACATAAGCATCACCTTCGGGATCAAAAGCTGGCCTTCCTGCACGGCCAACCATCTGTAGGATGTCATAAGAAGCAACTATCTCATTGCCTCTTGAAATACCCATAATTACAACTCTTCTTGCCGGGAGATTAACACCCCACGCCAAAGTACTTGTTGCAACAATAACACGCATATTTTTATCATTCTTAAATGCGTTCTCCAAATTAGCTCTTTGTGTTTTATCCAGATTGGCATTATGAAATTCTGATTTTATTCCACGCCTCATCAATTCTTGTATGACCAATTCGCCCATTTTTTTAGTATGAACAAAAACTAAAAATTTATCATTTATAAATCTTTGTATAACTTTGCAACCCTCATCAATTAATTCCAGATAAGGTGCCCTAATTGCTGATTCATCGTCATAAACACAAGAATGAATGTTTAATTTACATGGCCTGTAAGTACTTCTAAGTATGAAAGTTTCTTTTCCGTTTAAAATGTAACCCATCCATTTCGCTATATCATCAACATTTGGCATGGTTGCTGACAACAATATTATTCTTGTGGCTGGATTGATTTTGGTTATATTCATCAACGCAGATTCAAGGTGATCTCCTCTGCCTTCGACAGTAAGCAAGTGAGATTCATCAACAACAATAACACCACACTCATCGATCCATTTTTTATTTTTCGAAGAAACCCTCAATTTATGATTCAACATTTCTGATGTCATAATAATAACATCAGAATCATCAAAGTTAAGTTGTTCGAGATCGCCCTTGTAATCACCTGTAAGGATGCTTATTTTCAGATCAGAAAAATGATGTTTTTCTGCTGTCCAATCTTGGTACTTTTCGTTTGCCAAGGCTCTCAGAGGGCACAAGAAAATAAATTTCTTCTTCAATTGTCTTATTGCAAAGCTACCAAACATTTCTGATACAACAGTTTTGCCAGCACTTGTTGATGCTGCCACAAGACCATTGCAATTCTTGTCAACAAAAGAATAAAGAGAAGATTGAACTGGATTGAATTTTTCAAAAGGAAATTTGGCCCATTTAAATTCTGAAGTTGGGATTAATTCTTGTGCGTCAGTTATGTGATTGATCATAATTGTATTGTATCAAAAAAACAAAAAAAACAAGCCGGATAAAAATCCGGCTTGCGATGATTGGATGAAATTGGAATCACCCCCTTAAAATAAAAAATATCCAATCATGCTAATTGCTCCAGCTTACCACCTCTCTTCTCGTATTCCTTTACACAACACTTGGAAAGTAAATCAAGGCTCCTGTGGAAATCTTCACTCGTCCTAGATGTTGACAAAATCTTGTTCACATTAAAATCTTCAGAATCTTCATCGAATGTCATCTGCTCAAGGTTCAAAAAAACATCATATAAATCATCCTGATATCTCCAATACAACCTACTAGTGATATCTTGCAATTCACTATCAGTCAAAGAATTACAAAAATTTTTAAAAATAACATCAACTTTCTTCTTGGCACCCTTCATCACATACTCCAAGTAAAAATTAGTGTCATAAAGAGACACAAAGCTGAAACATAATAGTGTCATTTTTGACACAATTTATTATATTCATAATATAAAAGATGTTCAAATTATCTGACTCAACTGTTATAAATACTATGCAACCTTTTATTAAAAAGGATACTCCTATGAAAACAAATAAAATACAATCAATGCTAATCAGTCACCTTATGAAATATGGGACTATTCAGCTAAAATTACCAGATAATGTTACATTAGAAATAGGAATTACAGCGGAGGACAAAGAAGGAAATATTAAAAAAACTGAGGACTATTGTTGGGTTATAGCTGCCCAAGAAAACAGGGCTACCTGTTTAGACAGCTACAATATTGGAATTCGGTTTGATGATGAAAAGAAAGCAATTGTTTTAGATGACAGCTTTATAGACTGCGAGGGGAATCAAATAAGACAGCTAAATGTAGTTTGATCATTCAAACAAACAGGCAAATTCGTAGTTTAGATATTTTTCTGTTCTTATTTCTTTATTGTATGAAAGTTTGTTCCCGTTCATGTCCATAAGACATGTCCAACAACAAACTTGACGACCATCTTTAAAGAAATTGAAGTATACTATTTTTTCTAAACCTAAAAATGCCGACCCTATCTTAAAGACAACATGAAAAGGCAATGATATCAAATGTTTTGAAAATATTTGAACATTGCTGGCTATGTTTTCGTCTATCTCAAACTCTGTATAACTAATACAAACATCATAACCATCAATTTGAAACTCCCATGTCTTATAGGGAGTTATTTTTACTTCTACTTCAGGCGAAACTCTAGGATATGTAAAAGGACGCAATACCCTTCCAAATATCTTCAACAATCTCACACCGTCTTTAAAAGATTTTACTTTAATCATTTTTGAACTTCCAAAATATTGATTGAATGATCTATATCATCTTTTGAAAACTCTATTATTTTTTCCCAAACAGGATTTTTCACCCCAAGTCCATCTGCTTTCTGTGCTAATTTCAATTTTTCAGCAATCCATCCACAAATGTTTTTATCATTGAAAAAACCATCAAAATCCATGAAGCTAATTGTTTCAGGAAAATTAGCATATGACATTGATTTAATCCATTTTTCCATACTAATGTCCTTTGCTCTTTCAACAAAGCAAATTAAAATTTTACACCAGTTTACAGCATCAATAGAATTTATACAAGCATTGTTACCCATAATCCTAAATTCCATAGTTTTTTTTCTTTTTTTCTTATAATGATACAAATTAATTGCATAATACTTATATTCACTCAGCCTTCTCAACATATTCGAATAAGTTAAAGCCTCATGTTTATCAAAAATTGCCGAAAAACCTATTGGCTGACAATAATGATTCAACCACCTGTCATTGTTAGTTAACAAATAAAAAAACAATTCATTTCTAACCCAATTTAAAAAAAGATTCCAAACTTGATTTTCAGACAAATCCTCAATTTCAACATGAACATGAAAGCTGCAACGACCATCAGATCTGGCAAATTTACTATCATTTAAACCATCAACAACATCTTTTAATTGATGAATAGCCTCGCTGGCAACCATCGGTGGACTACATACTTCCAACCCACAACTAGAATCTGGTTTTACAACCCATGCATTGTTATTGTTTGTATATTGCCAACCATTAACATCAACGCTTTTGCCAATTTTTTTAGCAATCGAATTTGAATATGAAAAAATACCAACGGGAAGATTGTTTTTATCTTTAGATCTTGAATTATTATCAAGAGCATTGTACTCAAGCTCCACACCAAATCTTCTATTACACCTATCAAATAAACTATGCATAATTAGAACTCAATTTGCCTTGTTAATATCATTATAGTAGAATATTTAAGGGGCTTTTATGGCAGATAAATTATGTTTAATGCTTCAATGCAATAATGATAAAAATATTTTTTTATCGAAAAAGTACCTGAAACAATTAATCGAATTCATAAAAGAATTTGATATTAAAGCACATTACGCCAAAACAGACCAAAACAACATAATATCAATAGAAAAACTTCCCGAAGTTTTTTGTGACCAATCATATGCTGGTGCAAGGGAATATAAAATAATAAACAGAAACATTCTAAAAAAGAACAATAATCGTGGAAATATATTGATGAAAGCAAGCGAAATTAGAACAATAATAAAAGAAACACTTATAAAAAATAAAAAGATCTCATTCAAGGAAATCCAAAAACAATTTATTCAAGAAAATATTTCAACCAGCGCACTAAGCAATCATTTCAGCCAAGTAAGACAAGAATTAGTAAATCGTGGAATAAACATAATAAAAGTAAAAAATGGATTATATGAAATGGAGGAGGGATTTTAATATCTCCCCTCCTCCATTTTTAAAAATCAATAAGCCAATTTCTGAGCATTCACATCTGCCAAAACCAAATCAACAAACTCAGAATATGTGATTTCTGGATTTTCTTTTATTTCTATTCTTCTGCTCGTATCTAATCTATTTTCTATTTCATAAACAACATCAATAAAATCTAAACTATCCATACCAATATCTTTTAAAGGTATGGACTTTTGATCTTGCTCGATCTTCTTGCCCAAAACAGTCTCAAAGCAATCATCAATCACTTGTTCGTATTGCATACATCCTCCATGATTTGAGTATACATTCAGCAAGCAGGCATAGTTTAAACCATGCCTGCTTGCTTTGTCAAACATTAACCAAGCATTTCATCAATTTCATCATCAGAATCACCAGCATCAAAAGCTTCTACATCTGGTGATTCCGTTGCATCTATGGCACTCATAAATGGTTCCAAATATGCAAGAACTTCTTCTTTTGTATTGGCATCAATCAATTTAGGACAATCAATCAATACCTGAATTGGAACATCATTTCTTTCAATAGAAGACTTAAATTTATATTCTTCTTCTGTTGATGCGTATTCTGGCTTGACTTTAAAGTTGCCAGCACCAGAGGCAATTATTCTTTCAGCATCAAGCAAAGCACCCAGCAATCCTCCCAGAGGATTCATGCCTTTTTCAAAAAACAAAGGAATGTTTTCTATCTCAATAAATGGTCTCACATTCCTGTTTTTCTTGTTGCTAATCTTTATGTTGATGCCGATGCTTTTCTTCTTAGCCAAACCCGGAACCTTCTGTTCAATCTTCTTTTGGGTTTGTGTTCGGAAGCGAAGAGACGCATAGAATGGAAGTGCATTTCCACCGCCTGCGGTTGTTTCTGGAGAATTATGAACAATTGCACCATCAACTACATAAGTGTGATTATCCTCGATTGCAAGATCAAATTTAACCTTAGATTTAGTTGCTGGCTTCTCATGAATAGCAAGAACCATTGATTTTGCTACATCATAAAGCACAGAATCTTCATCCACTTCTTGAATTTCATAATTGAATTTACCATGAAAATCTGGATGAATCTTATATTGCATAGAATCTGGCACAAATTGAGCAATCATGCTATGCAATTTATAAGTATTCTCAGCATCAAATATAAAACCTTTCTTGTCAATTTTAGCTTTCAAACCAAATTTCTTTTCAAAAATAGGAAGCATGTTTTTCATGTTTTTGAATTTTACACAACACAAACGAGCCTTGCCCTTGCCCCATTTTGCATAATTTCCACCATAAGTGCCATCATCCAAATACCAAATTGCAAGAGCAAGCAATCCAATCTTTTCAAATGCAATTTGTGGGATCACACAATCTCTGTTTTCCTGACCCCATTTATATTTTGATTTTCTAAAACCGAATTTGTTCAATTCAGGCATTGGGATTGTATCAAATCCAACTCTGCGCTCTTCAGAGTAAGAATAACCAACCCAAGGCGACAAAATAGATTCCTTCCATAGACAATATTCTGCTTGTTTTAACCCATGATTGATTCTTAATTGGGTTGCAGAATAGTTCTTTTTGCCAGTCCTTAGACTGCCATCTCCCAAAATTGAACCAATAACAACTTGTTCTTGTTCTTGAGTCAAATACTTAGGCTGAACTTGTGCCAGAGTATCACCGATTTTAATTTCACCGGCTGGTTTTTCAATAATTTTATCATCCTCCCACACAAACATCATGTGGTTAGGTGTTGCTCCAAATTGTGATACACCATTTCCCCAAGGCTTTGTAGCAGTAAATTGCAAAAATTTCTGTCCTTCTTGCAAATTACCGTTATTGTGCCAAGCAATAACTTTCTTGGGTTCTACAACACCAGTTTTGGTATTATAAGATAATACTTCAACTGGAATCTTTTGATTGACAATTTTGCCAATTTTCATGGTACTACCATCTGCCAACATTACCCTGCTTGAATAATGAAAGCACCCATACATAATTCCAATTTTTTCCCTAATTTGGTTCATAATAACAACAGAAACATTATTTTCTTCCATTACTGTATTTAATTTACGAAGCTCTTTAGAACAGATCTTGGCTCTTTCTCCAGGTTGCTCATTGGCACCCACGATTTTTTTAAACTGTTCTTTGGTATATCCTTCAGGAAGATCAACTTCCCTGAACTCTCTGGAGCAAGGACTGACAGAGATAGAATCATAAACAATAACAATAGGCTTATCAGCATACTTTTTATTTGAACGAATATGCTCGATTGCCCTATACATCACATGAAAACATTTCTCCAAAGTTTCAGGTGTGTATCTGACGATCTTGTTCAAATCGGCATGGCTTGCTTTTTTAATAAAATCTTTATTAATAGCATTTTCACTATCAATAAGAATTGGAACACCACCAAGCTTTTGGCATCCAAACAGCAAGTTTGTTCCCAGTAAAGATTTAGAAGAAGCACTAGGCCCATAAATCTCAGTCAGCCTTCCACCCGGAACGCCACCATTTATGAATCTTCCTGAACAACAATAATTAATAGCTAAATTTCCTGTATCAATAAAATACTTGCTTTCTTTTTCACCCTCTCCAACAACCTCACCGCCTGTTTCATTGGCTAAGGTTGAAAAAATATCATCATCAGTTTCTTTCTTTTGACGAGCCATAAAACACCTCTTTTGATTTGCTTGCAACCCAAATTTATAACTTAAAAATGAACACGAAGAGACACCCCATACATTAATGCATAGGGTGTCTCAATTGATTGGATTAACCGTCTGCTATTCCTTCCAAAGCTTTTTGGAAGTCATCGTCGATAACATCATCTTCTTCGGTCAAAACCTTTTTGGGCTGTACTTTCACAACCTCTTCTTTGACAGCTGCTGCCTTTTGAGTTGGTGCGGAAGTTTTCTTTTCTTCCCAATCAGAAGTTGATTCTGACTGACCACCACTAAAGAAAACCTTAACGGCTTTCTTCACTTCAGTAACTGGCAGCAATGCTCTCAACGAATCAAGATCATGCATATTTTCAAGCCAAATCTTGATTTGCTCATCTGTTCCCAAAGGACTTGGATCTTCAAAAGATGATTGGTCATACTTGGGGTATTCCATGCCGGAAGTACCCTTCGTAATCTTCTTGACCAATCTGAAATCTCTTCCAGTTACTGGATGAGTGACATTGCCCAGCTTTTTACGACCAGTAAGCTCACTACCATTAATCGATTCAAGAATAATGGCCTGAAGAGTCTTACCGCAGCTGAGAATCTTAGGGCCGACATTCTTTTCGACAGTACCAGTCTTGGTATTGACCTGTTGTCGGACAATCACATTCCAGTAATACCTTTCTACAGGCTTAATGCTTCTAGCCTGAGACTCCATGCGAATTTTCTCTTCGCCATGAAGGTTATTACTGATCTTCCAAAGTCTGCTGTACTCTTGGCAAACAGGACAATCCAAATCATGATTATTGCTTGGATTAATCCATTGCAAACCTCTTGAAGGAATGTTTACTCTGCTGCGAAGGCAATGATAGGTTTTGGAATTAGGATAAGTTCCTAATGTGTGGATTCTTGTTGAGCAGAAAAGAGACTTGCCTTTTTGAGGGGGCAAAAACCTTAATAAAACATACCCGTCTTTTTCGGGCATTTTGACATAGTTGTCCATCACATTATTTTCTTTTGCGATGGCAGAGGCTTCTAAGCCAATCTGTCCCATGTCAATATCTTCAAACTCGTAACTTGCCATGATGTAACCTCGTTAAAAAAGTAAAAAAGTAAAAAATTGTAAACATTGTAAATGTGTTTTCACACAAAACAAAATTTTATTAGTCATCACACACTTGTGCGACAACATAATTAATATACACACTCAAGAAAATTTTTCAAGCAGAATTTTCAGAATTATTTTCTTCTTCTTTTGCTAACTCTTCTGCTTTAACTACTTCTTCCATCTGTTTTGTCAGTTCACTAATATGTGTTACTGTTCCCGTCTTTCCTTCTTCAATTTGCTTGTGCGCTTCCTTTCTAACTTCATCCTCTTTTACATATTCCTCTTCTAGTGCTTCCAATATTTTCATATTGTTTTCTAATCTTTCTTTTATTTCCTCCTTGCTAAGTCCAAGATTTTGTTTTTGTGCAAACTCCTTTTCAAAAGCTTGCTCTCTTGTTTTTTCATCTTTTCTTTCTTGTCTCAATGCAGTCCTGCGCTCCAAAACCTTTTTGCGAACCAACTTTTCTCTGGCTTTTCTTTTTTGAAATTTACTTTTGCTTTCACGCCTACCTGACATGATCAACCTCTCATTCATCTTAGTTTTGGTACAGAATCTTTTATAACACCCGACCAATTCAACCTGTCATCAACAAGACCGTTTCCACTTCTTGAATCCATTAGATCGCCACCAACCAAATTCTGATCAGCTGGGATAAAAAGCTCGTCAACAACTTTAACACGATTGTTTGTGTCATCAATCGTATCAATCATCATCCCAATGCCATTTGAAGAAAAGGTCTCATGAAAAACAGGATATTTTTTATTATATGTAAATTTATATGGAAATTTAACTCTGTCTTCTACTTTGCTTGGAGAAAACAAAACATACCTGAGTATTCTCTCTTGTTTTGCTTGTGGTCTATTTCTTGGATCAACTAAATTAATATTCTGATTATGCTTCACAGGAACAAGATTTACAGCTGTAGGAGATGGCATAGGTGTATATTGACAAGTTGGTTCGCCAACAGGAATCATTGGCACACCATTGGATTCATCAATTTCCTCATCTGATTGAGGTAAATTTAAAATCCCAGTATTTGTAAATTTTTTATTCTTTATTATAAAATCACTTTTATTTTGTTTAAAAGTAATTTTTTTCTTCTGGAACTCATAAATTTCAACATCAAATACAAATATATCTCTTCTTGCCATCTGTTGCATGACGGCCTGTGCTAGATTTTCCAATGAAAAATCTTCATTTTGTTTACCGAAAGTTTTCTTAAGAATCTTCGGATTATCACGATCATAATCAAAAGAATCTTTCAATTTGTCGTAATAATGATATTGAACTTCAAATCCGATGGGACACCTCTTAAAACAATCAATAAAATAATTATAGTAAATTTTCAATCAAAATCAGATTTATCAAGCTCAATTATTTCCACATTTGCCTTTTCAAACAAAAATCTACTACCTACCGAATAATCTTTTTCTTCTTTAAAACAATAAACTTTTTTGATACCTGCATTAATCACAAGTTTTGTGCATTCAATACAAGGCACAGGACACCATGCAAACATAACACATCCATATAAATCAGTAGAAGCATTTATAATTGCATTCGCTTCAGCATGAGCGCAACTACATAATTCCAATCTCTTTCCAGACCCTGCCTTAATCAATTTTCTGGGACAAACCTTACAATCTGTATATTTGTCCAAAAACTCACTTTGAGTCATAGGCTTCAATTCAATTAAAGAAACCTCGTTTTCAGTAAGTTGTGGCCACACTATCTTCTGAAGATGCTCCCTGCTATCACAATGAGGAACATCTCTTGGTGGGCCATTGTAGCCCGTGCCAACTATCTTGTTGATTTTTTCATCAACAATCAATACACCTATTTTTCTTGAATAACATGGATTGGATTCTTCTCCGAGAAGTTTTGCCAAACGCATGTATTTTTTAATAAATTTATCTTTAATCATATTAAAACTCACTAGGGAAATTTATATCAGAATTAAGCTTGCTCATTTCCTTGCGGATCATATGACCACGATTATGAGCATCCTCTCTAGCTGAATTAAGAGCATTTAAATGAGCATAAATCAAATCCTTGATGTACTTTGCATCAAGATACTTTTGTTTCAAATCACATACCTCTGGATCTCCTTCGGCATACAAATCAGCTGTTTTGTCACTCTTACCATCCTCTTTATAAATTTTATATTTTTCAATATATTTTTGCTTGTGTTTCTGCTCCAATGAAGCAACCCATCTGATACACCTTGCATGACCTGCACCAACATAATCGATGATACCAGAAACCTTTTCAAAAAAAGGATTCAAGGTTGCATCCGAAAACTTGAGGTCATCGGTGTTCAATTCCCAATTCTCGTCATCAATAACAATCTTTTTAACTGGCATAATCTGACTCCTCATCAAACTCTGTGAAATCCGAATCCTTTTTAACTTTCCCGTCAACTGATACTTTGTCTGCCTTTGAGGCAGCTAAGTTATGCATAGCCTTCCTGTATTCCTCTGCTGAACACTCTGTAATGTCAAGCGTTTGTTTGTTGTACTTGACGAAGAAACTAAATTTGCTACTGCCCGTTCTGTTTTTTGCCACATAAAATATACCATAACCCGCTTCAGTTTCATTGTCTTTCTGATTTATCGACCACATACCATCCAAAGTTTTGAATTGATCATAACTAGTACCGATGACACCTTCATCTATCAGCTGATTTTCAGCAAGTTTTTTGGCTTCCTTGTTTGGCTGCATAGCTGTGAAGACACACATATTCTTCTCCCTAGCCATGCCACGCAAATCACGCATGATTAAATATTTACTTTCATGAAGCGGTATTCCCGGCTTGTCTTTCATTTCACCCGGATAATCAACTATTAACAAGTCGGGAACGAAACCCGACAATTCTAACTGGGTCAAATAAGCTTTTATATCATCAATATCTGCCTGACCTGAAGGAAATTGCTTGATGATAAAACGACTTTTATCATCGTATTCCTTGAGTATAGCATCTGTAGTTGATTGAATTATAGTCTTGTTATCCATGAGCGCATTGTGTTCAACCAGAGCAAACTGGCTGATAAAACGCTTGGCAACAGAAACCCAATCCATTTCAAGCGATATATAAACAGCCTTTTTGCCCATTTTTACATTTTCAACAGCACCTTTTGTAAGACATAAACTCTTGCCTTTACCCGGCAATCCTATCCAAGCATAAATCTCACCACGCTTAGGCCCACCAGCAGCAATACTATTGTCAATTTTTGGAAAACCACTTGTGAATCTTTCCTCTGGGGAGACATCTTTTTGAAGCTCTTCAAACATTTGACTAATGTTGGGAAATAAATCAAAACCTAATTCAAAGTTTTTGTTTACATTCATTGCACCTTTGAATTTTTCATAAACACGAGTCCACATTTCCTCATTTTCAGGATCTTTCTTCATCTCCTTTTGAAAATAATCAGCTGCAATACGCAAAGATTGCATTCTTGCGAAAACTAAAACCTTGTCCAAAAGAATCTTCCTTGATTCTGAATTCGGAACAAATGATTCATAAATGTTTTCAAGCTCAACTTTATAAAATGTTATTATTGATTCTTGCCTGTCCTTAATCTTGTCCAGCATCAGTTTTTCAACAATAAACTTTTCTGGAATGCCGTTGTATTCTGCAAAATAATCATAAAGTATTTTTGCGATTACAACATGGCTTTCCATAGTGAAGTAATCTGGTTCAATCAAAGCTTTTGCTTGAACCAGAAAATGCTTGTCTGTCATCAATAAAGCAAGAATACGCCGTTGGAAATTTTCATCCCAACGGTATTTGAGTTTTTGTGTTTCGGCTGATGCTGGGGATAAGCTGTCGATGATCTTCTTTTGTTCTTCAGAAAGACCAGACATTTTTTATCCCCCATAAACCAAGTAATCGTGATCGGACAAACTAACTTGTCCACTTCTGACAGGTTTTTCTCTTGTTATCTTTTTACCAAGATTCCTCTGAGCATTCCAGATGATTTGTTTACAATATGTAAAAAATTTAGTGTCAAATATCAAACTCTTCGTTTTTTGGGGCAATTCATCTGGATTTAAATATATTAAACAAATCTTGCCCAACAAGTCTTCTTGATAATCACCAAACTTCTGCCTGTTTGCTCCATGTCGGGTTCTGTTGTGCCATAAATTTTGCAGTTCATCTATTATCATTCTCACAACATGATTGATTTTTTTGTTTCTTAACTTCTCAAAACAAGAGTCTATGTAAACCTGCCTCTTGTAATAAGAGCCTGCACGAATAACAGATACCATCAATTCCTGATTGAAATCATCCAGATCGAATTGATGATTGTTTGCCGAGTTCTTTCGGTTCAACTGCCAAGATGCGTAATAACACAATTGACCAAACTTCTTATCCAACAAATTGTACTCATCTGCGTTTATTGGAAAATTCTTGTATATAGAACTCAATTTTTCGCCTTTCTCTTTAGTTTCTGCATTTTGTCCAAACTTTTACCAGCCATAACCGATACGGAAAGTTTTAACTCAGGTATCAATTCTGTTTGTTTTTCCAAAATACTTCTGGCAGCCATATATGCGTCTTGCATATCTTTTTGCCTGACTGCCAGACAATAACCATCATGAACGCTGTAAACAATCTGATACAAATTGCTACTCTGCTTGTATAATTTTACCAAAGATTCCAAACAAATCAAAGCAGCAGGTGATTGAATTGCAAAATTCCTTGCCTTATAAGATTCTTTTGAATCAAAAAATCTTTTTCTACCAAATTTGTCTTTTACAAATTCATTCTTGGATGCCAAATCTTGATGCCCCTCAACATAGTCAAAACTTTTACTAAAAGTTTTTCTTACTATATCAAAATAGATTTGTGCTTGATCGAATGATATTTCTAGATTTCTGGCAAGACCGGCTGCTGTTTGTCCATATATAATCGGCAAAAATGTTTTTTTTGCTATATCTTTTGCATTTTCGCTGGCTACATTAAACACCTTTTGAAAAATAATCTCATAAACAGAATCAGAATTATTATTGATTATATCTTGCAACACCTCATCCTCTGCAAGACAGGCAAGAACACCTACTTCCATGCTTCGATAATCAAATTGAAAAAAGATATGATCTTGATTTAACAATCTAAAATTCGACTTGTAATCACCCAAAGAATGCGGGTTGTAACAACGCTTCATCTCACAACTACATGACAACCTGCCGTTTTCTTGACCCTCAATGTGATAGTTCGGATAAACCAATTGACCTATATTATCATCTATCAAACAATAACTCTCTATAGCTGGAATAACTTCGCAAATAATCGGCTGAAAAACCTTCTTGTAAATGCTTATCAACACCTTGTTGGTAACCCATTCCTTAAAATGCCTTTCTTGCCTTGAAATTTCGCTTATAGACGATTCTTTTGCCAAATATGACTCGTACCACAATAAATCAAAAACATTCTTTAAAACGATGTTTTTGCCAGTCAGGCGGGTAAAGAGGGTGAATATCTGTTTCCAGTCATGTCCAATCAGAGGAATGTTCTTCTTGGATACAAAAGCTTCAAATAATTTAAGGAATAAAAACACATTTTCGGAATGAAGATTCATTTGAACCATTTTGCCAGAAATGGTTTCTATCTTGAATTTGACGAATATCTTGGATTTGCTGGTAGAATCTATTTTCTCTGGATTCCAAGAACAAAAAATGTAACTCTCTGATTTCAATAATTCATCCAAGGATCTGCTCAAATCTTCAAGGTTGGCCATCAGAAGTTCACCTCAGTTCTGTTTCCACTTAACCTAACATAGAAGCCCCAAAAAACACAAATAAGTACTGGAAATAATAATCTACAAAATTTATCTTTTATATGTCCATACCGGGGGGCGGGTCTAAGGTGGTGAAGAAAAAAAATATAATAATGACTTTTTATCATTATTATGGGTTTTTTTTCGATACCACTCTAGATTTGAGATCAGTATTGCTAGTGATGTGCATCATTTGATGATATCCTTAGCTTTACTGAATTGTGTGTTTGGGTAACACACAGTTAACTTGTCGGTTTGAGAATCCTAACCGTACATCATGTCTCAACTTGAAAAGTTTAATTTTCAATTTGAGAACAGCCCGCCTTAATTTGGCTGATGTAGGCTCACCTAGTCTCATGCCGGTTCATTAGGTTCCCGTATTACCTAATGGGTCTAGCAGGGTGTACCGCCCCAGCAAGGTTTATATTGCTCAAATCTCACGAATTGAACTCAGTAACTTTTCAGGCCGACAATTCGCCTTACTAGGTTACAAACAAAATAATAACAATTATAAAAATAAAAATCAAACTAATTGGCGAAAAGTCATAACTACCTGTATGATTTCTTTTGAGAAACATAAACTCAAAGGAAGTAAACTAAATGGAAATATTCATGAAATATGAACCAGAAATAGCGATCAATTTGAATATGACCGAAGAAGAAAGCATGGCTTACTACCTGCTCTGTTTCTACATCAATAAAACCAGAGAACTTATTCCAAATTATCGCCATCCAAGAATCACAACAAAAATAGAAAAACTTAAAACTAGCCTCGCATTTAAACACATGATGAAATTTGTTCGTGAAAAAAGAAAAAAATTCAAAGATCCAAAGTATTTGGAAATTTACATACTTGCACAAATAGTCATTATGAAAAAACAACACGAAATGGGAAACAACGCATTAGTTGATTTTCAAATGCTACATGGTGAAGGGGCAAACAGAAGGTGGGAAATCTGGAAGAAGATGTACAGAGATAAAAATATGGTTAGTGATATTAACTATACATTCACAAAAACAAATATAGAGAATGAATTTAACAAAACCATAAATACACTCAATAAAATACTAGGTGATGATAAAAGTTTAGAAAATTATGTTACTCATGCAAACGAAATACTAACAAACATAATTATAAAAAGAATAAGTCATATGTATGTCTACTTTTCAAAGTGGATTAAGAAACTTCCAGAAGAAATACGAGGCGAGATAAAAGACATAATCAACACAGATGCCTTGAAAACTTTTGACTTATCAGCTGTAAAAAAATGCTATGAGAAAAATTTTGAATATGAAATTAATATGTCATGAATATTTTCATCAAACAGTCAATTATCTCTTCAGGCTTTTGTCTAGGACTAAAAAGCTCATCCCATTCACTTGGGGTAGACATATAAAGCCTTGTTCTAGAAGGACTTGTGACTTCACACCCCCACGAATGTATTAATCCTTTATTCGGTTTGTATTGCATGTATATGTTAAACGATTCTGCTTTTTGGTTATTTGGTACTCCATTTCCAAAACCTCTATAGTTCATGTATATTAAATAAACATTTTCTTGAAGCTTAATTATTCCACCATATGTCATGATTGATGGGTGTTCCAACCTAATTCTCTGTGCTAATCTTAATGTCAAATCTTCAAGACCTTTGTAATTATTGTCTACTGGATCTATCGGTTCTTTTTCTATTTCAACAAGTTTTTTATACAAGTCATCAGCAAGTATTTCTTCAGATGGATCGTTGTCACCCTTGTGATCATAGTCATTAAGCAAAGGAATAACAGATTTACATACTGGAATTAAGTTGCCACCTTCATTTTTGATGAATTTTCTAATTATTATCTTATAAGATCCTAAAGGACTTACACTTACATGCAAACCACCAGCTTCATTGCCATATTCGACAATATTAGGCCAATTTTTTACTGGAACTTTGTTGCCTATCATGCCCAAATGGAATAAATCGTCTAGAACTAAAGTACTTCTAAGGTTTTCTATTGGTTGTTCTTCATAGAATGGAGTCTTTTTCTCAATTTTATGTTGAGGAGCAAAACCAAAAATATCTTCTGGTCTTTTTGCAAGCCATTCTTTAAACAAACTTATTTTTTTCATTTTCCCCACTAAATATATGATAATTCTATATATTGGAACATACATGAATAAATTTTCAATTTGGCTGGAAGAGCGTGATAATACAATTCAAGATGTTCACACAACTACCTTGAAGAATTTTTTGGGTCTAAGTCCCCTTAAAGATTCTAGTTTCATGCAAATCCAATTAAGTGATTTTGAAAAAATGCAGGAAATCCATACAAAAATAACACATTGGAATTTCTTCACGGACAAGCTTTCTGAAGTTTCAAAAAACAAAATATACGAACTTTTAAAGAACGAAAACACAAGGATGATAGATCTTATTGAAAATATGGAAGTCAATTAGTCCTCAACTATTTTTATTTCATGACCTTGCTGCTTGAGGATTTTTATTCTCTTCATGCTGTGCTTGTATAAATACGGATTCATTTCAAACACAAAATCAATATAATTAAGACCATCTTTATCTTTTGCTGTTCTTAAGCCACGACCCATTCTTTGGATGATGAGATGATCTGCCTGACCACCAGCAGCATTTATGAGGTTGTGGACAAAAACATTGATTCCGGTGTTGAAAATACCTTGTGTTGCTATGGCAATACATTCCTTGTCCTTTTGCAACTTCTCAATGACATACTTTCTTGTTTCATCATTATCCTTGCCTTGCACCCACAAAGCATGAGGTATCAACGCTTGCAATGCGTCACCATGAGCCAATCTGTCAACCAATATAAGTGTTCTACCCTTAAGTTCAGTTGTTAAGCTTATAACTTTTTGATGAAAAGCATCATTCTCGACTAATCCCTTGGTGACAGCGTCAATATAAATCTCAAAATCAAGTTCGGGTTCTTTTATTTTATAAAAAGTACAATGACTCTTAGAAAGCCTACCTCTCTTTTGTAGTTCTTTTGTCGTAACAACTCCAGTTTCAGTTGATTTAATCTTGAACGGAGGGCCAAAAAAACCTTTGACATAGTATTTCTGTATTTTATCTGTTTCACCGAATTTGAACGGAGTAGCACTTACAGCAATTCTTACGCTGCAATTTTTAAGTCTTCTATAAACACTTTTTGGTGCTGCACTCATCATGTCATGAATTTCATCAACTAAAAGTACTTTGACTTCTGGCAAAAGATCTTCTGCTTTAGATATAGATTGAACAGTAGACACAGTAATGTCATTGGGTTCATTACTGCCACCCCATATGCGTCCCACATTGTGTAATCCCCATTTAACATACTCTTCATAGTTTTGAATAGCTAATGTTTTTCTATTCTGAAGGACTAATGTTTTTGTGCCAGATGGCAAACATTTAAGTATGGAAAGCATGGTTAAAGATTTTCCAGCCGAAGTTGGCGCAAATATAACACCTCTTTTATTTTTAATAGCTGCATTTACAAGATCTACTTGGTAATCTTCCAAAGTAATTGGTTGTGATTCTTTTGGCGTACAAGAATGAAGAAATGTAGAATTTATTTCTTTTATTGAAAATTCAAAAGGCAATCGTTTATCAATAATTTCAACTTCTTCATTGAAAGCCTTGCATGAAGCAAGTATCTCAGGAAGAAGTCCTGTCAAAAATTTTCCATTTTTGTCATTAAAAAAATTAGTGTAACCATCCCATAAACGCTGTCTATATCTTGGGTTATGAAAATATCCACGATCACGGAATCTCAAATTATCAAATATAAATTTGATTAATTTGGTATTCGCAGTCTGCATTATTGAAATGTCATTTTGTAGAAGTATTCTTGTCATGATTAATCCTTGGGCAACAAATAATTAATATACATTATTAGACTGCCCAATACAACATTTCTTTTGCTCTGCTTGCTGCTGTGTATGCCCATCTTTCATGACTCCACAAATCACACTTTTCTTCATAAACAAGAACTTTATCCCATTCATCACCTTGGGCTTTATGGGTTGTGATCGCATAAGAATAATCAAAAAAACCAGTTTCTCTGTCTGAGTTAGCAGCTTCAAGCAGTTTTTCTTGATTGAATTGTTTTTGATCAATTGGTATTTCGCAAAAACCATTGTCGGTTTGTATTTTCACCTTGTTCTTCTTGATGGTTTTAACCGTGCCTTGCATGCCGTTAAAAATATTAAGGGTCTTGTTGTTTTTAAGACATATAATTCTCTCGCCTTTTACCAACACATCTTCATATCCAAGATGCTCTCTAATTCGTTTATTGAAGCTGATTCTGGTTCTGTTAAAACCACAAATAATCTGGTCAACATCAGCAAGTAGTTCATTTTTCAATGTTTTCTTTGCAACAAGTTTGACTCTGTCATCTGAAGAATATTCAATCGCAGAATTTCCTTTTCTCAAAAAGTCAGCAAACTTTGCAATGCTATTGGCATTTCGGTGAATGGTTTCCAGTTTGTAATGAGGCTTCTTCATCAGATTGAAGGACGAGCCTACTGGTTCTAATTGACCATGATCACCGAAGAAGACAACTGGCAAATCAAAAGACATAATGTCAGAAAATAATTCCTCGCTTATCATACTTGCTTCATCTATAAAAAATCCTCTGAAATCTATCTTGTTTTTAGGTTTCAAATAAAATTTAGGATTTCCTTTATAATCTTCTTCAACATGATATATTGTTGAATGGATTGTAGCTGCGTCACCTATGCCTTTTTTACGCAAAACATTTGCAGCTTTGCCTGTGAATGCACAAACGGCAAAGTTTGGGTATGCGTTAGTAAGTTCGGAAAGACAAGTACTTTTACCAGAACCAGCGTATCCACCGATACAAATAAACTGCTTGTTTTGTATTTCTTTTTTGATTGATGACAATAAGTGATTTTGTTCTTCGGTAAGAATTGGTTTCTTTTCCATACAAATGTATCTCCAAAAAGTGTTCAGCCTATGTAAATAATGTTGTTCGGATGTGATTAAACCACATTTGGGGGTACAAGCAAATGTTAAATGAAGAATTGGCAGAAGTAGTTCGAATGGTAACGGTACTAGACGATAAAGTAGATAATCTAACCAACAGGCAAAAAGATCTTTTCGAAAAATTAAATAGATCAATTTATAGAACGGAAAGATTTTTAGAAAAAACGGAAACTCCAAAAGATATAGCAGCTACAAAAAACTAATTCTTTCCTCGTTTTTTAGCCTGTAGATAGAATATAAAGCTATTCCTGTTTCCGGGGACAAAGCTTTTTGGTGATTGCCTATAAGCAACCATCAATTTTGTTTCTGGGTTTTCATAAGAAATAAAATCTTTTAATCTACTTAAAACAGTTGTGATAAATTCCTTACTACCAGTAATTCTGATGCCATCTTCTTGAATTGTTGAGCCTTTGTGATCATATTCTATTGGTTTGAAATTCAAAGGTATACTCGGTTGTACACCCTTCCAAAAAGACATAATATCTTCTTTGCCAGCTTTCCAAGGTTTTATTTTTAACTTTGGAGATTTTGGTTTTTCCGGTTGTGCTGTTTGTGGTGATGCTGGGCTGGAAACAACCGGATTGGTTGTTGGAACAACAGGAGCATCAACTTCATTTAATTTTTTCCATTCAGCAAAGTTTTTCATGTAAATATTTATTCGTTTGATTGATAAATATTATGGGAGAATAAAAAATTGATTACATTTCAAAAGTTTTTAGAAACCTACATTTTGAACGAGGTAGATGCACCACCAGCTGGTGCTGCGCCTCCACCTGACGCAGCAGCTGGTGCTGGTGCTGCGCCTCCACCTGATCTGGGAGGAGGCTTAGGTGGAGCATTGGGAGGCGCACCACCCGGAGGGGCACCTGACTTAGGAGGTGGCTTGGGTGGAGCAGTAGGTGCTGGTGATGCTGGTGGTCAACCAAATACAAATGTCAAGATTTATAATTTCTGGGATGCCACAAAAGCACATTTTGACAAATTCAAACCAGAGAATCAAAAAAAATAATTGAAAAAAATTTAAAGTTTTATATGATTTAATCTATGGAAGAAATCATATTTAACAGAAAATTTTGTATGCCATCTCCTTACACATTTGAGATGCGTCCAGTCGCAGATTTAATTCAAAAGTACATAAAAAAAGATTGGATTGTAGTTGATCCATTTGCAGGCAAAAGCGAAATAGCAACATATAGAAACGATTTGGCACATAGTGGCAAACATGCGGTAGAGTGGTTGTCAGATTTGGTTAACAATAATGTACATGCTGATGCCGTTTTGCTAGACCCACCTTATAGTCCAAGACAAATAGCGGAAGTTTATAAATCGGTTGGATTGAAGGTTTCAGGAACTGATACACAAAATGCAAAGTTGTATAGCGATTGCAGACTTTTACTTGATAAAATTTTGAAACCAAATGGCATAGCCATGTCTTTTGGTTGGAGTTCAAATGGATTTGGAAAGAAGTACAATTACAGGATGTTGGAAATACTTTTGGTTCCGCATGGTGGCGCACACAACGATACAATTTGCATCGTTGAGAAAAAAGTGAGGGATTAATGTCAAAGTTCCTTTTGTTTTCTGATATTCATGTGCATCCCCACAAGAGAAGTCAAAACAGACTTTTTGATTGTTTGAAAGCACTTGATTGGTGTTTGGAAAAAGCAGTTGAAAATTCAGTTGATGCTGTGATGTTTGGTGGCGATCTTCTGCATGATAGGCAGAAGATTGATAGTCAAACTTATGTTGAGGTGTTCAAGGTCTTAGAAAAGTATCAAAAAGAAAAATTTAAAGTTTACTTATTGGTTGGCAACCATGACATGTGGTTTGCCAGCGCATGGTCTGTAGCAAGCGTTTATCCATTCAAATCTTTGAGCAATTTTGAAGTAATAGACAAAACAACTTCATTTGATGTTTGTGGTGTTGAATGGCATTTCATGCCTTACACACATCATCCAATAGAAGAGCTTGAAAAATTACCTCAGTCAAACATCAAAAACAGCTACTTATTGGGACATCTTTCCATCGATGGAGCGAAGTTGAATTCTGCTGGATCAATTGCTGATGTTGTAATAGAACATGATGGAGAAATGGTTAAGGTAAACAGAAATTTGTTTACCAAATACAAACATGTTTTTCTCGGGCATTATCACAGCTCTCAAAAACTTACTCCGACAATTGAGTACATCGGAAGTCCTCTTCAATTGTCGTATGGTGAAGCTGGAGAGAAAAAACACATCATCATCCTTGATTCAGACACAAACGAAAGAACTTATATAGAGAATGATTTTAGCCCAAGGCACTATTACATCGAACAAAGCCGTGTCGATGACATCAATGAGATTGTTGGCGAAAAGCATTTGAAAGATGCTTTCATAACTGTTTTGGCTGACGATTTAACAGACAAAAATATCAAAAAGGAAATAGAAACTTTAGTTGAATCACATGGATTGCAAGGTGTTCAAATCAAGCAAAAAAAATCAAAAGATGATGAGCATGTCATTTTAGATGCCAAGGAAATATTGATAGATGAAGACAAGATGCTTGAAAAATATGTTGATCAAGTGAATATGGACAAGCTAGAAAAAAAATTATTACTTGATATTGGACATCAAATTATAAATTTCAGTAAATCAGAAGAATAATATTTGATTTTTTGTGTGTTGTGTGTAGAATCATCCTGTCTGCAAGTCAGACCTTGGCGCATCGGAAGTACCGATGCATATCACGGAAGATTGGGGTTGTGAAATGAATATGAAGAATCTTGTTGCTGTTGCTGTTGTTGCTGTTTTAGCTGCACAATCTTTTGCTGGGCCTTTCGGGCTATTCAGCAGAAAAAGCTATAACAACAATAGTGGCAACACAACGAATAATCAGACATACTATTATGACAACTCTGAGTTGTATTCTGCCCAAGGAGTTGCGAACAGAATGGCCCGTTTGCTTCGGATGCAGCATCTGGGAAACCCAACAGGAGGCTATGAGGGTGTGGGCATGAGCGCACATTCCCCCCAAGCTGCAATCCAAAATTGCTGCTATTATGGCCGAAGGCCTCTCCGTGACAGCGGTGTAGCGCAGGGCGCAAACGGCATGTGGTATGCATGTTGCCGATACAACTAAGATAAAGTAAAAATTAAATTTGAACAAAACCCCGTTGTAAAAGACGGGGTTTTGTTTTTTAAACATTTTATGTTATTCTTCTTAAATCAGTTTTGTATAGGAGTTCAAACATGAAAAAGATTGATTTCAAAAAGATCAAAGCAGAAAATTTTGTTTGTTTTGGCGACAAGGGAATTGAAATAAATTTTCAAAAGTATGGCAATATAGTTTTGATAAAAGGGAAAAATCTGGATACCGCACTTAGTGAATCAACTAGTGAAGCGAAAATATCAAGTAATGGTTGTGGCAAATCAAGTATTCCAGAAATACTTGTTTATGGCTTGTTTGGCAAAACCATCAAAAAACCCAAGAAGATATCTCATAAAGACTTGCTGAATCACACTACTGGCAAAAAGATGCGTGTTGAAATTGAATGGGATCAATACAAAGTTTTGAGAACACGAAAACCAGATGGATTGCGTTTATGGAAAAGTGCCGAAGGAATTTGGGACGATACAACAGAAATCACCTTGGGCACTATGGCTTCAACTCAAAAGAGCATTGAAGATATCCTAGGTCTTTCTTATGAGACATTTGTCAACATAGTCATTTTTACCGATGATAATAGTTCTTCCTTTTTAGAATGCGATGCAGCTGAGAAAAGACAGATAGTAGAAAATTTATTATCGCTTGAAAAATACAGAACTTACAATGAATCAGCCAAGAAACTTCTTAAAGAACACAAGGATAAAATAAAATCCTTGGACAAGGATATTGAACATGAAACAAGATTGCTACAAGAAATAAACAATCAATCCGTCAGATATGCATCCTCAAAAACAGAATGGGAAAAAAATAAGAAACAAGAAATAAAAAACACAGAACTTTTGATCGAACAACTAAAAAGCAAAATTGAAAATTATAAAGTTGATAATAAACCACTTATAGAATATGAAAATTCTCAAAAATTAATTCCCGAAATAGAACAAAAACTTCTCAAATTGGAAGAAGTTTTAAAGACAACCAATGATGTGATAGCAGAACAAGAATCCAAAATTTCCGAGATTGTTGATGAACAATCAAAAATAAAAGCTGATGTTTTATCTTTTGAAAATGAAAAGAAAAATCTGTTGGAACAAGGAAAGAAACTGGCTGCTGTTGTTGAAAAAATAAAAAAGTTGGAACCCGGAGTAACTTGTGATCATTGTTTTTCAATTGTTGATTCATCCAACTATGCAAAAATAGAGGAACAACATCAGCACGAACTTAAAAATTGTCGTGAAGCATATAAAGCGGTCGAATCACAATTAAAAGATAAAAAAGATAGTCTTAATACTTTGACAGAACAAGCAACAAAACTGCAAACGGAAAAATTGGATAAGAAGACAAAGGTGTCCGAATTAATTAAAACAGATGGTATTTTGAGGAAAAAATTGAATCAAATATTGGCTATGGAGAAGCCAATATTAAATGATGAGCATACTGCCCTTTTGATATCATTGGAAACCCTTCAAAAACAGCTTTTAACGAAGGAAGAGGAGGCTAGAGGCTCTTCGCCCTACGATGATCTAATTGTTGAAAATATGACCAAAAAAGAGGCCCAAAATGAGGTCTTGAAAACGAAGACAGAAGAGGTCAAGAAACTGAATGATTTGACAAAATATTATGATTATTGGACGGTGGCGTTTGGTGATGCTGGTATTCGTCGTTACATAATTGACGAAATTATTCCAGCATTGAATAAGAATATTGAATATTGGCTGCAATTTTTGATTGACAACAAGTTATCGATTACTTTCAACAATGAATTGGAGGAGCATATTGAAAAATATCCTTCTGATGGAAATCCCTACATTTACGAGGTTTTAAGCAATGGTCAAAGAAGAAGGATTAATTTGGCATTAAGTCAGGCTTTTGCTCATGTGATGAGTTTGAATACTGGTAAATTTCCAAGCCTTGTATTTTTGGACGAGGTTACTACTAATATCGATCAAATAGGTGTTCAAGGAATTTATAAAATGATTTGTGAAATTTCTAAAGAAAAACAAGTTTTTGTTACAACCCATGATCAAGATTTACTAGAATTACTTAACGGCTGTGAAAACATAGGACTTACGATGAAAAATGGAATATCTACACTTGATTTTTTTGAGTATAAATTATAAAATTTCCTCACATCCAAGTAGATAAGTTTTTTAAAGAAACCAAAATCAGAAAGAGGCTAACAGATGTTCAGTTATGAGTCTGCGTTCAATGCTTGTGTTGAATATTTTGAAGGTGATGAATTAGCTGCCAAAGTTTTTTTGGACAAGTATGCTTTGAAAGATGTTAATGGAAACTTATTAGAGAAAACACCTGTTGATATGCATCACAGGATTGCCAAGGAATTCGCAAGAATTGAAAGCAAGAAATTCAAGAATCCTCTGACAGAAGAAGAGGTTTTTGGGCTTCTGGATCATTTCAAATATGTTGTGCCTCAAGGTTCACCGATGTTTGGAATCGGTAACAACCATCAGATTATCAGCTTGTCAAATTGTTATGTTGTGGAATCTCCTGTTGACAGCTATGCGGGAATCATGCGAGTTGATGAGACACTCGCACAGATCAGCAAGAGAAGAGGTGGTGTGGGTGTAGACATTTCAAATCTAAGACCAGCTAATGCACCAGTAAAAAATGCTGCCAGAAGCAGTACTGGCATTACTTCTTGGATGGAAAGGTACTCCAATACCATTCGTGAAGTAGGTCAAAGTGGTCGCCGTGGCGCATTGATGTTGTCCATCAATGTTGCACACAAAGATGTTGAGAATTTTATTACTGTTAAAAATGATGACACCAAAGTCACAGGAGCAAATGTTTCTGTGCTATTGAGTGACGAGTTTTTAAAAGCCGTCGAGAATGACGAAGATTTTCGTCTTCGTTTTCCCGTTGATGCTCCACCTAGTGACAATGATAAAGTTGTCAAGGCAAGAGATTTGTGGAAGAAGATTATCCATAATGCATGGTTGAGAGCAGAGCCCGGATTGTTGTTCTGGGATAAAGTAACCAAGTACAATGCAGTAGACTGCTATGCAGAAGAGGGTTATAAAACTATATCAACCAACCCTTGTTCGGAATTGCCATTGTGCAGCTACGATAGCTGCCGTTTGATGGTATTGAATTTGTTTAGTTATGTTGTCAATCCATTTACCAAGGATGCATATTTTGATTATGATCTTTTCTCAAAACATGGAGAAATTCTACAGAGATTGATGGATGATATGATTGACATGGAACTTGAAAAAGTTCATCAAATCATAGAGAAAATCAAAAAAGACCCAGAAGATAAAATTATCAAACAGCGTGAGCTTGAACTGTGGAAAACTGTTTATGATAAATGCGAAAATGGCAGAAGAACAGGAACTGGTATTACAGCATTGGGTGATACTTTAGCTGCCTTGAATGTTGGATATGGAACCAAGGAAAGTATTGAAATTACTGGCAAAATAATGAGTACATTATGCTTGTCAAGCTTCAGGGCAAGTTGTGATATGGCCAAGGAAATTGGAGCATTCCCAATATGGAAATGGGAAAAAGAAAAGGATTCCGAATTTCTTTTGATGATTAAAGAAAAAGATCCACAACTTTATTCAGATATTTCAAAATATGGTCGTAGAAATATCGCTAACTTAACGATTGCTCCTACGGGTAGTGTGTCGATCATGACACAAACTACTTCTGGTATTGAACCATTGTTTATGCTTAATCCATACACAAGAAGGAAGAAGGTTAATCCTACTGACAAGAATGTGCGAGTTGACTTCAAAGACCAGAATGGTGATTGTTGGCAAGAGTTTGAGGTTATTCACCCTAAAGTTGCCATGTGGAGAACAGTTAGTGGCAACACTAATCTCCAAGAATCACCTTGGCATGGGTATTGTGCAGAGGACATAGATTGGGTTGCAGCAGTTGAACTTCAAGCTGAAGCTCAGAAATATATTGACCATGCTATATCAAAGACAGTAAATCTGCCAGAAGATGTAACTGAAGAACAAGTTGCCAAAATATATGAGGCTGCTTGGAAATTTGGTTGCAAAGGTATGACAGTATATCGAAAGAATTGTCGCACAGGTGTGCTAGTAGAAAAACCTAAAAAAGAAGAAAAGAAAGATAATCATAAGATCCAGAAAAATGACGCACCAAAGCGTCCTTCTAGCATTGAAGCTGAGGTTTACTTCCCGATCATCAAGGGAGAACCTTATTATGTTATTGTGGGACTTTTTGGCAACGATCCTTATGAAGTTTTTGCAGGCTTGAATTCTCAAGATGGAAACGCCATCATCAAGAAAACACACACAAGAGGAAAACTTCAAAAGAAAGCTAGAGGCAAGTATGTTTTTGTTGCTGATGGAGAAGTATCTTGTGATTTAACCAACATCAATAACCATGAAAATGGTGATGCCTTATGCAGAATGTTAAGTACTGCTTTGAGGCATGGTGCTGATATTAGTTTTGTTGTTCATCAACTTGAAAAAACTGAAGGTGATTTGGCATCGCTAGGAAAAGTTCTTGCCAGAACACTCAAGAAATATATTAAAGATGGCACCAAGGTTCATGGCGAGGAATGTCCAGAATGCAAAGGAACAAACATACAAAGAGATGATGGATGTGTTGTATGTAGAGATTGCGGTTGGACAAAGTGTGGTTAAAAACAAAAAGAAAACCCCGCCACTTGGCGGGGTTTTCTTTTTACAAAACCATAAATACACTATAATTAAATGCTGTCATAATGACACGGGGTTTTATGGGTTACATTAAAAACTTTAGTTTCAAAAATTTTTTTCTCAGAGAAGATGCCAACTTCTTCAAAGAACAAATTGCAGAAATAATGCAAACACTTCAAAATATGTTAGATGGCATGAAAAGCATGGGTGCTGAGGAATTTGTTGAAGATGCAAAAACCGTAACCAGCAAGATCAGAGGGATTATTCAAGGTAGCTGGGTGGGACAAAAAGAAAACATAGAAAAACTTCAAAGGATAGGAGTTTATCTATGCAAAGCTTTGGATGAGAATGATGATTTGGAAATGGCTGTTAGAAGTTCTTTGGAATCAATAAAAAATGAAATAATCAAAACTCTAGCTGGTCCTGTGAATCAACTTGGTGTTGATTCTGAAGAGCAGCAAGCTGAAGAACCCGTGGAGGAACCAGTATCAGAACCTGAAGTACAAGGCAAACCATCTGCTGTTTCAGGTTTTTCAAATGCTGGCGCACCACCTTTGGGTATGCCTCCGAATCAATCGATTTAATATGTGTGGAATACTTGGGTTTATAGGTGAAAGTAAATATCCTGAGATCACGGAAGCTTTGATAACAAAGTTATTCGTAAATACACGAATCCGTGGTACTGATGCAAGTGGTTATTATTGTGTCACAAATTTTAAAGAAAAAAACATTTTTTACTACAAACAACCAATTTCATCTAATTTGTTTGTCAATAAAGAAGAATATAAAAATATATGGAACAATAAGATTAATTTAGGCATATTCCATTGCAGAGCAGCATCAAGTGGTGTGGGAATTCCAGCTGAAAATGTAAATAATCATCCATTCATAAGTACTGATTTCAAAACTGCTTTGATACACAATGGTCTTATTGCCAAAGAAGATTATGAAAATCTACTTGGTTCTTACGAGGTTGAAAGCAAATGTGATTCTGAAATAGTTTTGCGACTGCTGGAACAAAAGAAAGATAAAATTGACTGTGTAAGAGATTTTTTATCTTATTCTGAAAAAAGTTATTTCGCTATCGCAGCAGCATTTGTAACAGACAGTACAAGAAGTTTGATATTGGGTAGAAATATTCATAGACCTTTGATAATAATAGATTTGAGAAAAACACTAGGTCAAATTATATTTGCATCTACTATTGATTTGTTTGTGAAAACAGTTGACGAGTTGTCTGCTGAATACCAATCTTACTTTATGCCTTTGATGATTTATGAATTAAAAAAAGATTTTATCTATAAACTAGATTTAGAAAAAGATAACAACATTATTTTCTCAGAATACAAATCCAAGAAGCAAAATGTTGAAAAGAAAAAACCTGTTGTGTTTAAAAACATAGAAAATATGGAATCTGATTTTAAATTAATATCTTCACTAATTCCTTATGAAAATTTATTTGTAAAAAATCAAGCATTTGAATCTTCTGTTTGAAGGAAAAAAGAATCTTCTAGCTCCAACAGGTATTCAAGTGCAACGCCTGTCCATTGTTTGTAAATGATTTTGTATTTGAACTCTCTTCCAGATAATTCTTCTGAAAATACGAAAGCCATCCAGGGTTTTCTGGATCTTTTCCAACAAAGCATAGGTTTTCTGCCACATCTTTTGGCATCATCCAATGCTTGTTCAAAGAAAGTCTCAAGATCTCTAGAACCAGTAACAAAAACTGCGCCAAGGTCGATATTGTCGTAACCACCCTTGCTTTCGATGGCAAATTTAAAGTTCTTTGGAACAACAATATCACCAGAAAATACTTCGGCAGCATGTTTTGGAAGATTAGCTTGACTCCATCTGGCACCAGAACCAACTGTTCTACTGAAACTTTTCTTAAACCTATCGGTAAGAATCTTAGTTAATTCAAGTTCGGTGCGATTGCCCTTTTTCTTGCCATTAATTTTTTTCTTAGGTTTATTTTTAGAGATATCATCAATGTGATAATCTTCATCTAAATCATCATAATTATCCATGTAGTAATATAGTGTGTATCAAATAAAGTCACTTAAAATAAAAATATTGGAGTTTTCTGGTAAGTAGTTCTTTTTGATGTTTTCGATAGTCATTTTATTGGCATCAACAAACCAATACCAATTTTCAGGTTTTTTAGGAGATACAAGATCTCCATAACCATCAGTCATGACAAAAACGGTTGGGTATTTTTTGTAATTTGTTTTTTCTATGTCATCGTTTATTATTTTAAAACTTGTACCACCACCTCCATACAATTGTCTTGATTTAATTGTTGTGCCATAAATTTCTGTGTCAAAGCAAAATAAATTAACATTGAATCGTCTTTTAGGCAGCGATTCAGCAGCAGCAAAAAAACGATCTGCCAAGTGACTGCAAGATGCACTAGTGTCCAAATAAAAATAGACATCTATTTTTGTTTCATTTAAAGACCAATTTTCAACATCCATTTCGCTAGGTAAAAACATATTTTCACAATCAATTAAAGTAAATCTTCTATGCTTTCTTGCCCATTGATCGTAAGGTGAATCATCACAACTCATTTGTTTGGATGTCCATTTTTTTATTACTGTTTCCCATTTTTTCTTTTGTTTGATGATTGTTTTTTGTGGGAAAATAAGCTTTCCACCAGCACCCTTGCCAGCTTGCAATCCATTTTCAATTTCTTTTTGATGTTTTTTGTATAGTTTTTCTATACCTTCTTTTTCTTCATCTGTCAGCAAGTCATTCAATTCATTTACAGCGTTAGAAAAATCATTGGATTCATCCATGTGTGAATGGTCATCGAGAGTTTTAGGCGTACTTTTTTCTGAGGATTTACCGTCAGAACCTTCACCATTTTTGTTTTTTTGAGATTCATTTTTTGCTTGTCTAAGAATTAAATTATAATAATATTCAGCTGTTTGATCGTTACTAATTGGAAATCCATTTACCTTTTGTTCTTTGAAAACAGTATCGACCCAACAAAGTTCTTCTGCACCTTCTATATTATCTCTTATGAAGCCAAATTGATTTATCAACATGTGATTTACAGTAACATCCATAGCCATGTTAGAGATAAGTTTGTTTTCGCAATCTTTAAATCTAAATCCATGATTGAATAGAACATGGAGAGCTTCATGGCTTATGACAAATAATTTTTTATAATCGCTGCACTTTTGCCAAAAAACAGGATTGAAATAAAAGCCAACATAATTTCCAGTTTTATTAAAAATAACACAGGCTGTTTCGATGGAATTAGTGAAAAAAGGCTTGCCTAACTGCCATATCTTATAAAAAAGAGAATGATGATCTTCTAGTAAAAAGCAAATGGATTCCCATTCCTTTTTACCCATAGCTTCAGCAGACTTAAAAGCTTCCATCAGACTCTCACTATCTTTTTATAGATTTCTGACTGTGCTAATTTTGCAAACATGTTTGAATACTCAGAAGACCTCTTTATCAATTCTTCTATGATTGATTTTGATCCTTGTGGTTTGTTTCTGTTTAAAACATGTAGGCAATAATTAATCATGCCTGCAAGTTTATCGAATTTTGGCTGTACAATAGTGCTTGCCCAAGAGCAATTTACAAACATACAGACAATATCCAGAGCTAATGATGCATCTTTGTCACTCATGTCGTTAGAAAACACAGATTTCAATTTGTTAAAAACTGACTCTCTTTTGGAAGGATTATTGTATTCAGTAGCACTCATAGATGAATGCAATGTTTTGATAGTGTTGCTGGTGTCTAGATCAACTGAACTCTTGTTGTGAAAAAAGGATTGTTCTGCTTTTTCCAAGGGTATTTCATTTATATTCTCAACGCTGGAACTATTCTCATTAAATGCTCTTCTTATCTTCTTAACCAACTTGGTATTAGAACCAGCAGATAAAATGTCACGCATGATTTGTTTAAACTCATCATTCTCTTTATGTTTGTTAAATACAAATCTTGATATCTTGTCGTTTTCTGACATCAAAGTCACAAGCTTTTCTTTTGGAATTAATGGTACAAAAAATTCCATAATATCACTTTTTTCAATAATATATTTTATTGAAGAATTGTAGTTATTATCATTTGCTATGAATAATTTAGCAGAAGCCACATCACCACTCTTCATTAAATCACGCAGTTTAATATCAATTGGCCCGTTTCTCAAAGCCATCATCAGCTTTGAGATGTTTGAAGATTTGGGAAGAATATCTTCTGGATGACCACCAGAGGCGTATTCCTCAAGAGCATATTCCAATCTTCTGGGGGAAACTTTATCTTTCTCTTCATCTGGCAAGCCATCCCACCATTCGATGCCAGCCATGCCGATTTCTGGTTCAAATCTTTTGACAAACCATTCTCTGTTTGGCTTGTATGGAATCTGTGCGTGAATATGAAAACGATCCTTTTGAGCAGGGTCGAGCTTTTCTACATCATAAGTATCATCGTCATCTGGATTGATTGCTGCCCATATGACTTTTAAATTAGGAAAAACCAAACCATTAATTGATTTAAATTGCAGCAGTTCCATAACTGCATTTCTTACTTTTTTGGGACTTCTGTTAAATTCGTCGAAAAATATTGCTTCTACTTTTCCAGATGCAAGGCTCTTAGGTCTTACCAATTCCAAAAATGTGTTGCCATTTTCATCTCTTGTTTCTTTGGGAACACCTATTAAATCAACCCACGGATCAAGTGTTGAAGTGCTGAAATACAAGAATGTTTTGTTTAATTCCAAACCATTTCTTTCAAAACAAGACTTGATTTGAGCAGTCTTACCAACACCAGCTTTACCTATAAACAGAACATTTCTTCTGTTCTTGAACCATTTGTCCAATTTATCATCATTGATTTGCATGGAAAAACCCAGCTAGTATTTTTGTGAGTGTAATTGCACACACAATTTCTCAAGCATTAAAATATAACACTTTTTCTGCTGTTTATCAAGCGAAGATTTGCAGTTGGTTTCTTTCCGAGATGTAAATATTATCGCCTAGATCCAATTCAAACCAGACATCATAAATTCCAACTTCTAGTTCATTTGTATCAAGCATGTAATAACCAAATTTCATTTCACGAAGTTCAACGGTTGCCTTATCAACGATTAGTCTCAAGTCTTCTTCTGGGGGCAAACATTTTCCACATCTTTGTTCAATAGAAATTTTCAAATTACCAACGATAGCAAGGTTCTCGTAGTATCTTTGAAGATCAGTTCCCTTGGGAACATTTGGGGTTACTTCAATAATTAAATAACGCTTGCTGCCTTTTCTGAGTCTGGATGGACGAAAAACAAAATTAAAGTCATATACCACAGGAATCGGTGTGGCATACCAAAGATCTGGATAAAGCTTGAACAAATTGGCAATTTGGCTTGTTTCTTGATAAACATCTTCAAAATCACAATACCAAATATCTGTATAGTTTCCTATAGTGAAAACATTTTCTTCAGTCTGCAAATCAACATAGTATTTACCAGTACCATCTTGTACTATTTGTGTTGGTGAAATTGTAGTTATCAGAGTTCTTCCATTAACATCAGTTGGCTTGGCACCATCATTTAATTTATAAATTTCAATCTTCTGAATTGAATTTACATTGGCAAAATTATTGCTGTTGTAAAAGAAAAGTCGTAGTCTAACAATGTCACCAACTACTGGATTTTGATATCTTTCTTTTAATACAGCTGCCATTTTTTACCTTCTTTTTGCTGATGCCTTGCGTTTTTCTTTTTCCATTTCTTCGTGTTCTTTGTTCTTCTGCTCAATGAACCTTTCAATAAGAAACTTTCTTTCATGTATTTGCAGGCGCATGCAATCAAAGCGATTCATATGCATATGATACTGGAAAAAGAAAATCTCTTCAGCCAAGTTTTTCCACAGAATTAAACTTGGCTCTTCTCCTTCCTTTTGCGCCGTGGGAAGAAAAAATTTGCTTCAAGAGGAAGTTCGATTTCAAATTCTTCACTAGACATAGGAGAAACAATTGTAACCTTGGTATCGACACCAAAAGGAGGATCATTAACAACGCTTCTAATGTAAGAAAGGTCTTGGATTGGAAGACTTCTAAGAATGGTTTGAATTTCATTTTTTGCTGTGATGTTACCAATTGATTCAACTAACTGACTGGTTCTGAAAATCAAAGTGTCATCACTTGCTTGATCTCCGAATTGACGAAGTCTTCTTTCACGATATTCTTGAAGTTCAGTTTCATCCCTGCCCTTGGACAATCTGTAGGTAAATTTCAGATTGCTTTTTGGCAAAACATCCGTCATGTCACTTAATGAAAAATCATCTGGGCAAACATCCACAGGAAGACTGTTCAAGTCAATAGTGGTGCTGAACTTACGATCATTTTCTGGATCTTTTACTTCTACTTCATAATCTGGGCCATAAGAAATACCACGAAGATAAATCAAAAGATAAGTTCTATCAGCAGACAATAAGTTTTCTGGCTTGAAGTTTTCTTTTATACATCTACTAAAAATCATATTGATTGCTTGACCCTTCTTAACAAATCTTGGTGTAGCCAAAATTTGTTCCTCTTCACCAGTCATAGGTCTAATGTGAATTTTTCCATCAGCAGGGCCGTCAGACCCATCATAAAACTTACCCATAGAAGGAAGCGTGATTTCCTCGTAAACCTCCGAATGACCTTTAAGGCTATCGAGAATAGATTGCAATTCAGATGAGTTGGAATTGCCGGGATTCATTTTGTTGAAAGGTAAATTAGGATTGCCCATCATAGGATTGGGCATGGGAGGAGGAGGTGCAAAACCGGGAGGAGCTTGTGGTTGCACAGGAGGCATGCCACCATTTTGTTGTTGAAGCTTTTCGAGGAATTCTTTTGGAACATTTCCTGAAAACTTGATGGGTGTTTCGCCCCCCGCTCCGGGGATGCCTTCAGGTCTTTGTGGCTTAAAAACATCGTCGCTCATATTTTTCTCCCTTTAATTCAGCATTATAATAGTATATGATTTTAATTTTAACCATCAACAATGTAGAAAAAATAATTTTTAATGATAAAAAAATTTTTGATGTAATACCAAGCTATCGTTACATCTATGAAACATGGTTGATGTCTGTAAGAGTTCCTTTTTTGAAAAACATGGGTCAAAAAGCTTTGTATGATTTCATAATGACCATCAATGATGATGACATTGAAAAGATAAGCTTATACCTAGGAAAGGAGATTAAAGTAATCCGTGGTGATCTAAAAAAAGTAAATTATTTCGATACCACTATAAATTCATTTGAATTTGATATAAAAGAAGACTTTAATTTTACAGACATTTGTATTTATAGGCGTGGTGAAAATATTAAGGTGCTTTCATGGAAATAAATTGGTTTTTAAATTCATTGATCTGGGTTTTTGGCTGTATCGGTATGACGCAGATTATAGTTGAAGGTGCCATTTTCATTCCTGTAAAAGAATTTCTAAAGAAGTTCATGCCGTCTTTTTTCATGAAAATGATGGATTGCTATCAATGTTGTGGTTTTTGGTGTGGCGTATTTATGACAAGCATTTATATTCTGCCTAATTTTGAAAATTACTACGAGTTGGCCAAGATTTTTGTTGGAGGGTGTGCTTCATCTTTTCTTTCCTCTTTTGTTTCTGTTTTACTAGTTTATTTAGAAGCTAATACCCTTTTGAGAAATGGAGATTAAAATATGGCTAAAATTAATCTTTTAGATATAAAAAATGCTTTAAAAGATCCTAATTTTAGGGAAACACTACCGCCTTCCTTGAAACCAGACCTTGACAAGGTCATGGCAAATCCAAATTGTTCATGCAACATGAAGTTGTATCAAAAGATTATGCAAGAAGCACCAGATGCGGTAAAAGCCTTTTTTCCTCAAAAAGAGTATGAAGCACCTGCTGAGGAAGTAAAGCAAATAATGCAAAATAACTGGACAGTAATCAATTGTAGTATTGGTGAACTTGAAGGCAGGTTGAAGTCATTGACACCGGGAAGAAAACAAGTTGCAATGTCCAGATGGGAAGATCAAGTAACAGTAATTGTCAATGATTTGGATGTAGTTTTTTAGTAAAATTTAAATATATAATTCATGGAAATTAATTTTCGTGAATTCTTTTTGGGTTCTTACAAAAAAGATTTAAATGTTTTAAAAATAGATAGCTTTCTGAAGGCAATTCAGAAAGCTAAAAATCTTTTGTTGAAAAGTCTTCATCTTTATGAAAATATAAATGAAGATGTTTGGGACATGATAGACAATTTTGAAAACAACATACTGAGAAACAAAAGATTTCAACAGTACATGTTGGATAATTATCAAGCAAAAATAATCAAAGATACAATTGAAGAACCAGATGGATTCAAGCGTTCCAAGGGTGGTGAGAGTGTAGGCTATTTCTTTAAAAACAATATAGTTGTTAAGTTTTTATATTCTGGCGACTACATGGATGAGATGAATATAGCCAATACAATTGCTGGCAAAGTAGAAACAGTACCAGTTCTGGATGTTATGTTTGCAAAGAATTCTGTCACGCAAGAAGAATTTCCAATTATTATCATGAAGAAATTGGAGACATCACCAATTGAAAGAAGTGGCACTATCAAGGTGGCATCCTCAATAATATCAGATTGGTGTCTAAATGTTCAGCAAAAAATAATTGAAAAACCAGAAATCGAGATAGAAGAAATAAAAGATCTATTAAGTTTTGAAAAAATAGTGGAAATAAAAAAACCTTCAAAAACATTGCAGCAAGCCATGCAAGACATCCTCACCATAGTTAATGATGTTTACAACGAAACAGGCTATGTTATAGGTGGAGATTATTCACAAGGACAAAATCTTGGGGTTGCTGCAAAGTCTAAAAAAATTCAAACATTTGATTTAGGCAGAGGAATAAAACATAGATCTCAAGAAACTAAGTCAATAAAGACAATTACTTTTTAACTTCTGCCATACGCATATTGTTCATAATATTGTTTATTTTATCAATCATACTTTCTGGATATTCTTTATATTTTTTAATCCACATAGGATATTCATCATATATGTCCCGTTTTTGACCAGCATATAACGCATTTTTATAAATTTTCAAAGCATCCATATACTTTTTCATGTCAAGAAGCATATCTCCCCACAAACACCAAAGCTCAGACATTTCAGGTTTATATGCCAAGCAAACAGTTAAATGCTCTATTGCTTTTGAACTGTTTTTCATTTTGAAATAATAAGTCAAAGCAAGATAGTATTTTATAAATACAAAATCTGGACTTAAAACACTATTATAGAAAATCCATTTTTCTGCCTCTAATAAAAACTTCTCCCATTCTTGTTTCTGAAAAAAACTAGAAACTTTTTTGTTAATGACAGGTTGTTTTATATTGGTTTTTGTTTTCAATATAGTTGGAGAATTGCCATAACCATCGCTCGATACAAAATCATTTCTTTTAATTATCCACTCAGAGTCTGTTACTGACACTATGTTTGATGCAGTCTTGAAATCCAAAAATCTTATCTCTTCATCGCCATTTAAAAATAACATTTTTGATACATTGTTTTCTATCATAATCTGACTTATTTTTTGTTCTTCTTGTTCTATATTTTCAAAAATATAGTCAGCAAATTTTTCATAATATTCTTTATTATCAGCTATTTTTAGTACTATTGCTGTTTTGTAAATCTGAGACATGTGAAAATACTTCTGATTGAAATTTTAAATTTTGCTTAGATAATTCTATACTAATATCGTTGAGCAAATAAAATTTTTCTGGATTAAGTAAATATTCCAATAAAAAGTTTATTACTTGTTTCATATATTGAATTTAGTTTTTGGAGGAAAATGTCTACAGAGTACCTTAACAATAAAGCTTTCGAGACAATTATAATTAAGTTTCAGGAATCAAAAAGAAACAGACAAAAATATAAAATACTTAAAAAAGACCATGATATACAAAGCGCAGTATTCGCATTAAACAAAATGTCTTTAAAAACACCAGATTGGCTCACCAAAGAGAATCATGTAAAAATTGAAGAGGAATACTTGGAAGCACAATCAATCCTTGCAGAAGCTTTTTATACTCTATCACAAAATATTGTTAGATATGCAAAATTTTCTAATATTGATGAAGATGATGCTGTTCAAGAAGGTGTGCTGATTTGTTTTGAAAGAGCAGAGAAATTTGACCCAGAAAAGGGCAAGGCATTCAATTACATGACTACCTGTATACTTAATCATTTTAGACAACTATGGAGAACTGCCAAAAACTATAATGAATTGAAAAAGAAATATAAAGAAATATTCCAAGCAACTATTGACTCAGCCATGCTTCCAAGAAGAAAAGAAAAGAAAGTAAATTATAATCCAAATAATTTAAGATAAATTTGATATTTTAAATTAAAAACATATAATATAACATATGAAAAAGAATTTTTTAGAAATATTAGAAAAGCAAGAAATAATTGAATTGCTTGAAAAAAGAGGTTTTGCAAAAGCAATAGATGCATTGCTGACAAATGAAAACAAGGTCTACACTAAAAAAGGTAGGCTTAATAAAAGTGGTGCATGTAGGGTTCTTGGATTGAAGCCCAAAGAACTAGATGAATTCTTGGCAAAATGCAGAGAAGCTATATCAGCACATGAATTCTTGGAAAATTAACAGTTGCTTTCTTGTATCAAATAAGCTCTGTCGAATCTAAGAGTTAGATCTATTTTCATTATGTCGTTTGTTCCCATGTCTACTTCGCCAAAATTGACTTCCTGTGGCCAAGCATTCTCATAAGTCCAACTTTCCAAAGCAACACCACACCCATCATACATGGTTATTGTTGCATTCTTTTTAAATCCACCAGTAGAAGACCTATAAATTCCTGTTTTAGGATTATAAAACTGCAAAATCCAATTGTAAACAGGATTTAAAATAGGTTCATTTTTGTATGTATCGTCATACAAAGTGACAGACATGGATTTGTAATCGATTTTACCCGGAAAATATATTTGTTCACTCAGATGTTGAACATCCAATTCTTTAAAACTGTAGCTAGGCCTTGCAGCTTTCTGTGGTAATTTTGCCCTTACACCAGTACCAACAATACCATCTATGAAAAAAAGAAATCTAAATGTACTTTTGTAGGTTGCATCAAAATTTGGAAAACTCATGTTTATTGGCATGATTACATCCTATGAATGTTTTTATTTATATATGCGACAAGGGGGATAGTTGTTGCTATCCCCCTTGTAAAATAGTTTTTAGAAAATATTTTATTAGGCCAATGCGCCGATAGAAACACCATCGCATTGTCTGTTGCAGTAAGGTGTAACCTTCGCACCGCAAACTGGATTGGCTTCCCATCTTGCGAACTGATAACGCAAGGTAACTTCGATGGTGGATTCCTCATTGTTGGTGTAATCCAAGTCACCAAAGTTAACGCTTTGTGGCCAGCATTGGATTAAATACCAGTTTTCCAACCAATCACCGCAACCATCATACAATGTAAGAACACCAGTAGCTGTGTAGTCAATAGTTCTAGTATTCATCGTTGGGTTGTTACGAGAATTTGGTGTGAAGAAGTTGTAAACACTAGCAATCCAGTTGTAAACATTTAGTGTTGTGTCTGTTCTTGTTGGTGTTACATCAATCCAAGTAACAGTAATTGTTTCAAATGTGGCCTTGCCGGGAATAAACATTTTACCATGTAAAAAGTTTAGTTCTGTTTCTTCGATAGTCACATTTGGTCTTGCGGCTACTTTGACGAAATCAGGTGGAATTACAGAACCGCCAGCACCGATGACGCTGAATGTCCACCTAAACTTCCTCTTAAAGCCGATATCGGGATTACCAAGTCTCCCTATACCCATTTGTATTGGCATATTATTTCTCCTTCTATTTAAAAATATCTATTAAGCAAGTACCTCGGTATTTTCATTGAATGTTCCTGTACGATGCAAGGAGAATTCAATGAAGATGAATTCGGCTGCACGGACTGGTTGGACACCAATTCTGGCTCTCATTTCATTTCTGTCAATCACATCTGGTGGATTCAAGTCTTCATCGCACTTGATGATGTAGTCATAAATTCCTTGATTTATCTTAACTGGATCAATAATTCTTTGAGCCAAAGTTACAAATCTTTCTCTTAGTTGAGCGGTGTGTGGCTCAAACAATAGAGATTGGGACACATTCTTGACAGCCTTTTCAATATAGAACAACATTCTTCTAACATTGATTCTGTCTAGAGCGGTTGGTCTTCTCTGCAAAGTCTTCTGACCCCAAATTACAAAGTTGGAAGAACCAGCATAAGAAATAATTGGATTGATGGCATTGCCGTTGCCATACATCTGGTCTTTTTCCAAAGCTGTTGGTTTGTCTTGTACACCAAGAACACCGGGGCAAACACCACGGGTCAAACCAGCTGGAGCAAACCAAGGGAAAGCAATGCTGTCAGAACGAGCGATTGTGGCAAGAACAGAACCACTAGGTGGAGCAAAGACATTTAAGCCGTTGTAACCATCTCTAATGGCAACCCAAGGCCAGTAAAGAGCAGCGAAATCGCTGTCTAGCTTCCTGTTGTTTAGTGGGTGAACACCATTCTGCCATTGAATGATTTCTTTTGGTGAGAAATTAGATGGTGGATCAATAATAGCCAAGCAATCTTGGCGATACTGTTCGCAAACAATAATCATATTTTCGATGACTCTTGTAGCAGAACGACCGGGAGCAGCCAACAAGTCAATGTTTAACTGGTCTGGTTCGCTGAATGCATATAGTCCTGTATAAGCTACTGGACTACCGATGATTAAATCATCTTGTGCATCTGGATCTTCTGGCAAACCATCGGAGCCACCAGCAAGAAGAACAGGAGCGTCTAGTGGTGCAGGAGGTGCTGAAACATTAGTATTATCAACGGCTCTAATCCAATCGCTTACCAAGTTAATATAAGTTACAAAATAGTATCTTGAAGCTGGATCTTTAGTTAGATCACCCCATTGTTCGACAGGATTGCCTTCGTTGTATACTAAAATATTGAAAGTACCACCAACATTTTCAGTAACTTGAATTGATGTCACATTACCTTCAATGCCAGCACTATCTGCCGTTATTGTCATGCTTATGTCACCAGCTGTGTTAGCTGTGCCGGTGACTACACCAAGGCTGGCAGTTGTGCCACTTGATGATCCTTTAGGGGAATCACCAGTAACAAAATTGTAAGTACTGTTATTCGTTAATCCTAGAGCAATTACACCTGTGCTTGCTTTCTTGACTGAAAGTCTCGCACCTTTACCAGCATCAATTGTCTTAATGTCAACAAAGTCACCGTTTGCAACAAACTCGAAACCACCAACTGGAATGGCATTGTTTAGAGCAGTTATAAGGGCTGCTGTGTTAACCTGTGCTGCTTTCAAGCCATCCAAATCCAGAGTTTGAACTATTCCATCGATAGATGTGTTTTCTGTACCATCTACAACAACTTGTAGATTCAAAGGACCGCTAAAAGCTGTAAAGTCCCAGTCACCAGCAGCGTGGTAAGCATCAACAGGATAGTAATCCTTATCACCTGACAATAAGGCTGGTGTCATTCCTGTACCAAGACCAACAACTGAGTTTGGTCCCATTAGATTGTTGTTTACAGATACATATTCAATAGTTGACTGAGTGCCATAAGCCCAAACAGATTCAACAGCAAGATATTCATCAGAAGCTGTGTCAATGTAAACTGAGAATTTAATACCATCAACAGAAAAATCTAGTTGTTCGTTTAATTCTGCAACAAGTTCAGAGGCCGATTTGGTAACTGAAGTAGCTGGAGATACTGGGCCTAAAACAGTCAATGTTTTTGAAGCTTCAACACCATTTAACTTCCATTTGAAGAACTGGTCTTCAGAAAATGTAAATGGTCCAGCTTCATCACCAATTGCTTTAATCAAACCACCGGCAGCCAATAAGTCAACACTAGCAACTTGTGCTGCATCTGGACTTAGTTGGTCAACATCACCAACACGAACAACATAGACTGAGTTACTTGTAATCAAAGCCTGTTGTGCAGCATAGATTAGGTAAGGATCAGTTGTTGCTGGATGAGGATTGCCAAACTTGAGGGCAAGCTCAGGAAGTGTGGAAACAAGGGTGGGTGTATTGAATGGTCCCTTGGAAGCAAATCCAACTAGTCCTATGTTTTGCAAAGTTGGAGTAGTAGCTGTATATGTTAAGTCCCTTTCAGTTATTCTGACTGAGGGGCTTATTGTGTTGGAAGGTGGGAAACCTTTTAATATTGCCATATTCTATCTCCTGTGACTTAAATATTAGTTACTTCCCTAGTCGATATAAGACCAGATCGTTCTGCTTGCTCTATATATATTGTTACTCTCTCATCTTCTAAAAGAAATTTATTTTTTTTATTTCCAATAGCTGGAAGATTTAGTGTTGTGAATGTTTTTGGTGCGAGTTTAGACTTGATTACAAGCTGTACTGGATATTTTTGTAAATTTGTAATCTCAATCATTTTAGTTCCTCTACCGCTGTTTCCAATCTGGAAAGTACTTCGCTTACTTTCAGGTCATCAACATCATTCACAATTTCTGTCTTGGTTTTCAGGACAGCCTTGCTTCTGACTATGGGTTGTGCAACATATGATTCGGCAGTCATTCCAAATTGAAATTTGATAACCCTTAATGCAGCATCACCGGGTTCTACTTCCAAATTGTTTGCTACAGAATCAAGTCGGACTGCAACTTCCCACAATGACCCTCTCACCTTTATATATGCAAGAGTGCTAAATTTAGTGACAACTTGCTCAACTATTTGGTTCATGTCCTCTAAATTCATAGTCCATGCATAAAGTGTGTATCCAACATCAACTGGAATGCCTCTGGCAACACCAAAAACCGTGTCTCTTTCGTATTTTTCATTTGAAGTGAAAGATGGCTTGCCATTTTTTAAATCTCTAATGTAGTGCAAAGCCTTGTGATAGGTGTATCTTGCCGTGTTTATCGAATATTCAGTACTACTAATGGCAAGCATCGGAAGTCTTATTCTGTCAACAACAAGTGTCTCATCTTTTCTCACATTATCTTGTACAACAGCTGCCACCGCTCTCTCTTGAGTGGCCCAAATTATAGGAACTTGATGTGCTTTTCCATCTTCATCAATAATAACAATATCACGAAATAAATCCATTACAGCTTCATCGGTTGAGCGTAATGATTTTGAATAACGATAAATTGTGTTTCTGTTTGGATTTTGCAAATCATTTACAATGCTGCCTTTTTGCATTGGATCGCAATTGTTGGCACTACCCAAATTTATTTTTTTTGTCAGTATGTCATCCATCCAACTTGTCGCAGCATCAACATGCATATTGTTCTGATTGTCCGGTGGTTGCTCACACATTCCGGGTGGTGGATCAATATTCTCAGACCTGCCCAAAATACTTTGATCTGGACATGTGTTTAAGTTTTTTTCGTAACCGTTTGGATTTGGGCCTATTGGAAGCATATAAGTATAATACTCTACTGGAGTTAATTTTTGTGGAAAAACATGAAATAAGCTACAGAAGTACATCTCATGTTCATACTTTGGAAAAAATTAAATTACAAATACCCGGATGGGCTGGAAATTCTAAGGAATATGGTGAAGGAAAAAAATCACAACCGTGGCATTGCAAGCCTTTTGTTGACGCATCAACATATGGTTTGGAACTTGTGTATCCATTTAAAACCAAAGCCATAATTAAAAATGAAAATGGCAAAATAATAATTGATGCTGATTGGAAATCAGAAGGGATAGATAAAAGTCCTATAGGAGTATTTTCAGATGGTTTTTACGGCATGTCCAGCTGTATGGATATTAAAGTCCAAGAAGACATGGTAATCAGAATCGAACCACATCCCAAATATTATACAGATGAATCTTATACAACTCCATTGCCTGTGCCGGGACATTTGCAAACAAACTGGTGGTCTAGTTTATTTTTCGTGGTATTCAAAATACCAGAAGTTGGAAAATGTCATGTTTTTAAATTTGGAGAACCTTATGCACAAATATTGATTTTGCCGAAAAGCACTTCATATGAAATTAAAAAAATGTCAATTTGTGAAATAGAACAAAGAAAAAAACAAAGTGAAAATATTGATCTTTTAAGAAATAAAATTTGCAAAAAATACAAAAATGAAAATGGAGATATATTTGATGACAGATATAAGAAAATAGCAAACAGTAAAAAAGAGCTATCTAAAATAATTGACGATGAATTGAAAATTAAAAAAATAAAATTAGTGTATGTAAAAAAACGCTGCCCAAAACAATGAGCAGCGTTTTTTTTGTTTGTTAATTAAGCTAATGGGGCGGGTGCTGGAGGTGCAGCACCACCAGCTTGAGCAGCGTTTTCAGCATCGTTAGCAGCTTGCATTCCTTCAAGGCCGCCAACCAAACCTTGACCTTGAGGCATAGCTGGAGGTGCGCCCATTTCGTCGCTCATACCCTCTTCACCTTGCTCTGGCTCCATATCTTGACGACCAGAAATCTTGTTAACCAAGCTGGAAACTTGATTAATGGCATCAGCTAATTGACTGGAATCTTCTTGTCCTTCTGATTGATCCATGCTTGAAAGATTAGGAAGCATCTTGCGAATGGATTCCAAAGCGGAATCAACCATAGAAAGATCAAGTTCTCCTTCGCTGGCAGAAAGATTAGACATACTGTCGCCAGAAGGTTGAGGAGCAGGGGCTGCTGGTGCCATAGGAGCAGCTGGTGCAGCTGGAGCAACAGCGGGTGGTTGTGGAGGCGCAGCAGCTGCTGGGGCTGGAGGAACAACTCCAGTCATATCTTCCTCAAGAAGTTGCTTCGCTTTTAATTTTTGGTAAAATTCAAAAAAGTTTTTCATAAAACACCTTTAAACAATTTTATAATCAACATCTTGAGATTTGTTAATAGAAGTGCCTCCCACAGCATCTTCTTGGAATCTCTGACATATTAATTGTATGCGAACTACGCCATACATTTTCATCTCGCCAGTCTTCCTCTCAATTATTACCCAATTTTCTTTCAAGAAAGGAGTGAACAATCTTGAACCAATTTTTGGAACATGACCTAAATCACGCAAAACAGCACGATAATTCAATTCAAATATCATCTCATCTGGCGAATCTATTCCAAAAGCTGTTTGCATGTTTTGACTTGGAACAGGCTCATAAAAGCAGTAAAGTTGAACAGGATGAGGACTGTACATCTTCGTTCTGCTTTCAAGATAAATCGGGTCTACATTATTTGTGTCTATGAAAAGCTCATAATAAAAAATCGGTGATCCACCAATTTTTATTGCTTCTTCGTCCCATATGTGAAACAAATCATGTTCTGGCAAGCCATCGTCAAATTGCTGCCTAGACCCAGTTACTGCATAAGGTCGCCCATTTAAGCCATATATCATATGATATTTATGTTTTAAACACATTTATTTTTAGACATAAGTTCAGCAACATCTGGCAAATAAGAACTTAGTGTTTTAAATTCCTCGACACATTCAGCAGATTGCAAAGTTAATGCTCTGCATAAAAGAACATTATAAGATTCCATTTTATTGTAAAATCTCGCATTCGGGAATTCAAAATTAACAAATTTATCAATCAGATTTTCTGCTTTTTCCTCGTCAGATGAACCAGCAATCATGAAAACATCGCTTCTCTCGCATCTTCTGCCACCAGCTAATAAAAGTTCTGCGTATGATTTGTTGGCAAAGTCTTTTAGACCGTGTTTGGTTGGCATCATGTTGACTATGGAGGCCTTATCCATCCCACACTTCACAAGTTTTTCAATGCACATATGTGCCATAGTTTTTAGAACAACAGTCGCAAAAGTTTCTCCCATACCAACCTGTGACCTTATATAATTCTGTAACTTTGAATCACCTTTCTTCAATCTTGTTTCAAAGAAAACCCTTAATAAATCACTCGTCTTCAATACAGGATTTTTTGTTCCACCAACTGTCTTGCCTTTTGATAATTCATCAATAAGTTTTTTTTGCAAAGGACCGAATTCAGTATTGAGATTTTCCATCAAGAATTTTGACATGTAATAGACCAAAAGATCTATCTTCATTTGCTCAGAATCCAAAGATTCTTCGCCTATTTTTCTAAGATTAGAACTAATGTTTTGCTCAGATATCTCTTTTTGTTTCTTAAATATTTTAAAAACACAACTAGTGATAGCATTTTGCAACGGGCCAGAAGCTATATCCGTAAACTCAGATCTGTGTTTTATCTCACTTGCTGCTATTCCTAAACCAGCTTCCAATGGTGAGTCATCCATCTCAGGCGTTTGGAAACCAGTTGCCATCGAACTTTCTTGTCTCTTGATGTTTCTAATAATTCCATTCATTTTAGATATAAAAATATATTTTATCATGCTCCATAAATCATTGATTACACCACCATAGGTGTCTCTTTTTTGTGAATCCAAATATTCTAAATAGTCATTGAATTTTTTGTATTCATCAAAAACCCATTTATCTCCATTTTTTACAAGATCTCTCCACGCTTTTTCTTCAAATTTAGATAAAGCTTGTGTTGTATACTTGTTTCCAAAACTTGTGGTAAGCTCTACATCTTTGAAGTGATTATAGAAAGATTCAGGCATTTCAGTATGACCAGCCAAGCTTAGGATTTCAGCTTTTTGTGGCTTAGTCAAAAATTTGGGTTCATTGTTGGATTTTTCAATAATACCATTCAACATAGGTTTCAAATAATTATCATAAACCTTGTCAAGGTTTTCCTTAAGCATTCCTTTTGCTTCTTTTAGCAAAACCCATTCTCTGAAAGTATTATTTGATGTCATATTGTTGGAACCTAATATTAACCTAAATTAATTGTTGGCAAAATAGCAATTGTTCCACCGCTTGATGGCAGATTGTAAGGAGCATTTGTGAATCTTTCTATCCACAAAAGTTCTCCATTCGCAAGAGATGTAACATAATAGCCACAAACTACAGCAGTTGTGGTAAAAGAGAATGTTTGTTCTGCATATGCTGCCTGTGAAACACCGCTAGTTTCACCAATACTCCATGAGCTACTTGCAAGTGTTGCAGGGGCATAACCTGTACTGGTAGCAACTTCTGTTATATTAGCCAAAGTTGTATTTGGCCCCGGTGTTAGATTCAAGTCACTAAAAAGTCTCAAAACAGTATTGCTAGAAGATTGTGTGCCTAATAATCTCTGCAATTGAGAAATTTCTGCTACTGTTGGTACTACTAAAGCCATTTTTCCTCCAAATTATTGGAACATTATGTTCCTATGGACATTCAATCAGGTTTACACTATATATAATAATATTGTGGTAATTAAAAATAAAAACGGCACAGAATACAAACTCAGAAGCCCAAACCCTATCATGATTCAACAAGATTTGTGGGAAAATTTTGAAATTCATAATATGGATTTCAAATCAGAAATATACGAAGCAAGCAACTCTCAACAACAAAAACGCAAATCGCCCAAAATAAGTTTGGGTCAAACTCACACAGCAGAAGATGAGCAAACACCAGAAATAATAAAAACAGTTGTTGCACCAAAAAAAGAAATAGAAATAAAAACAACTACGCCAGAACCAAAAATAGAAAAAACAAATGAAGAAGAAAATGTTATTAGACCAACAAAAATAAATGCAAAACTACAGAACTATCCTAAAACAATTCTTCATTGTTTGCCTTCGATAACCAAGGTTTTTGTTGACGAGCTTTATCAAGATAAAACAATAAAAATAAGTTATGGAGAAAAATTCACATTAGAAGCGATATTGATCGAAGAATCTGATATGAATCTTGTTTTTTGGACTCATCTTGAAAATATATCAAAACAATCAATAGTTTATCCAAAAAATCGTGATAAAAGATGGTGGCGTGTTCAAGAAGTTAAAAAAGCACCAGAAGGTTATTTCCTGAATTGCATGCCGTCAGAGACACATCCAAGTTTTGTCGAATGACTGATCAGTCTGGTATTTCAATATCTGTAACCAAACCATGCTGTTTCAAAGCTTCTTTGTGATCGCTTGCGGATTTAAGATATCCTTTTTTAAAGACCTCTGCCAAGAAAAAATTAAATATTTCAAGTTCTTTTTCGTTTGATAACGCAAAACTTAATTTAAAAAAAAGTGGTTGATACAAATTTGCTCTGTCACCAAGAAAATTTTTTGCAAATTCAATAATCTTTTGTGTTTTCAAATTCTCTTCACTCATGGTGTCGTCAACCCCCTCTTAGAAATTTCACCATTTAATTTTTCCATGTTATTGGTATATGATTGAAACACTCTAGGACTGAAACGCTTTTTGTTCTCATCGAAAGTATCCATGATATCCTTGATTATTTTATGCAGTTCCAAAAGTTTTTTGTCATCGAGATAATCAATCAAAAGCAGTCCTGTCTCTACTCTCTTGAAAATTTCTCCAATAGCTCCTTTTTCGCCTTTTTTGATTCTTTTGTGAATCTCATTAGCTTCTTTTACAAAAGGATCATGTTTGGCCCTAATCGCAACAACATCTGTTTTGAATTTCTCTTTTTCAGCAGCACCAGATATGCTGTTTTGCAAATCGGTAAAAAGTTTTAAACTATGGATAGCTCTGGGATTTTTATCAATTTCAGCATTAAATTTGGCAAGGGTGTCTTTGTATTGTGTCTGTGACATAGTTGGCATTTCCAATACACCACCAGCCCTTTTTAATTTTGCACCATCTGGTGGACTAGAAGCGTGTGCAGCCTGTCTGCTAACATTTCGAGTATTAATTGCAGCATTAAAATCAAGTTTGCCTTTGTTGTATAATTCTTGCGCCCCTGTTGTCAATTCATCAACACCGATCTTGATTTTCGCCTTTTTAATCTGGTTCAAAATACTTGTTGCTTCATTTTGCAACAGTTGAACAAAAGCTGCATTGTCTAAATGCGAATTATCTCTAACCAATCTGTGCAAAAGTGCATCTGATTGAGAAAGTATATCAGCTGGCGATGCGGTTTTGTTTGTATGCTGATTGTAAATCACATAAAGCTTTTTGATGATTTCAAAAATGTTCAATAAGTCTTGTGACATATTGTAAACATTTTTTCTCAAAGCCTGCAAAGTACCTTTGGCAGCAGTAGTGCCTACCGCTTCACTAGCGTGTAGATTATTGATGTAATCATCAATCACGGTGTTTAGATCATATTCATATGAGCAAACACCAGCATCACCACGATGTCTTTGAACACAATGGCTAAATTCATCGGAAAATGCGAATTCAGAACGCATTCTTCTTGAGCCAGCTATTATGTGTTGGTCAACAAATCTATCCAACTCCTTGACTAGAAGAATATCCAAAACATTCAAATTTACACCAGTTTTTGTGAATAAATTTGGTTGATCCAAATTATCAAGAATTTTAATTTTACACAATTTATGCAATGAATCCTTGCTTCTTAATAAAACTAATTTTGGTGTTAATGTAGACTTTTTGTCTTTTATACTTTCTGTTGTCAAAAATCTCGTTATGTATTTGTCGATGTAATCATCTAGGTTGAATTTCTTGGAATTGAATAAAGTATTGAACCTATTTGTGAATCTTGGATCATCGACATGTAAGAAATTAGTCTCTGGACTCATTCTTGTACCTTCAAAACTACCAGAAGTTCTTACATTGCTTCCCTGACGGACAACATCACCCGGAGCAGGTATCCTGTACATCTTGCGATTGATATGCAATTCTGGGTCATAGTACTCCCTTCCTCTAAGATCAGGATGACCTGCACCCATACTCAAATATTCTTGACCATCAACATATCGATATCTGTTTGTGCTTAAAAGAACGGGATTTTCGACCTCAGTTGGAGTTTCAACTCCATCAACAATTTTTCTGATTGTTTGTTTTTTATGCTTCATCAACAAAGGTGATTTGTTGTTTATTGTGTATCTTGTGAAAACACCCTTGGAGTCTGCGACCAATGATATCTCAGGACGATCACCAGATAAATCTGTAATATAACCTCTGTTTATTGCATCTCGCAAATCCTCAAGGGCTCGGCTTCTTGCAATTGATCTTACTTCATCAGTTGAATAACCAGCACCTAAATCAGCATCACGGAGATGAGTCTTTGTGGCAACTTCAATAAAAGGTTCTGGAGAGAATTCATCTTTGAATTTACCAGCGGGAGCTATCACTCCAGCATCATATTCTTTCTTTTCAGTTGCATTAGGCTCAACTAAACCATGAGCAATATTTGAAAGATGACTCTTTAAACGCTCACGAATAGTACCACTTGTCGGAAAAGTAAGACCATCTGTAACAAGAATATTTTCTTTCTTCTCATTTCCAGCAGCATCACGGCTTGTTTTCTGAATCAACTGAGGATTAGACAGATCAAAACCGTCATTCCGTCCGGGTGTTCCTTCAAGCCTTCTTGCAAGTTGAGCAACCATAGGATTGGCTCTTACAATGGTAACATTCCTACCAGATTTTGAAGGTCGGCCAGCACCTATAAATTCAAAATCAACATCTTTGTTGAATCTTTCAAGTTTTTCTGTATCTGGAGGCACTTCTCTTTCAGCTTGCATCTTGGCTTTGCCATAAGCAGCTTTTCTTGAGAAGTGTTCAATCTCTTCTTGAGAAAGGTTGGGGTTTGTTTTTATCTTGTTTTTTATTTCATTATAAAATTTCTTGTAGTCTCTTCTGACTATAGGAGAACGCTTTTCATCAAGACCAATAAGATACTCATAAAGATATTTGTTATATCTTTGATATAATGCTTGAATCCAGTCTTTGCTGTCGAATTGATTCAAAAACCGAATATCTTCAGGTGTCATTTCAACAACACCCTTGTAAACAGAGTTAAATGAAGCTTCATTCAAAATATTTTGTTCTGAATTATTCTCTGTTTCTATCAATAAATTAAGGAATTTTGTATGCAAAGATTTTAATCCTGTCATGTTATCTCCGTTTTTATTATATAGAATAATATTGAGTAATTAATACATAGGGTATGTCAGATTATTTATACTTGAAAAGACCAACTAGAGAAGTTGCGAATTGTGAAAAGGGATACAACCTTGGTGTTTCAGATCCCTTGGACATTTCCAAACTAGGGCCAAGACCAAATCGTGGCAAAATCAGAGGACAGCTTAAAGACTATGTTCTTTTGATGCTTGGGGCTCCTGTAGTTCAAATTGAACTAGATGAACAACAACTTGATGCTGCCGTAGATCTTTCTTTGCAAATTTTAGAAGAATGGGCACCTAGAGAATATTTTCAATATTATGTGTTCAACACTATTCCCGGCCAAAGCATCTATTCAATGCCACCCGACATTGGTTACATAAGAAATGTTTTCTATAAGGAAACAGGAACCTTCGCATTTCAATCAAGTGATTTAGGAGGTGCAATACCTGTAGAATACTTTTATCCAGGTGGTTCTTATGCGAGCATACAAGGTGGACTAATCGATCCAGTACAACCAATATGGGGTCGTGGAGGAGAGTGGAGTTTATATAAGGGGTACGAGCAAATGTACTCCAGATTAGCTTCAAATCTTGGTGGATGGGAATTTTATGGTGGTTATCAAAATATAAAAATTTATCCAATACCCTATAGAGTTCACAGAGTCGTTGTTCATTACATTCAAAAAAATAATGATTGGGGAAGAGTTCAACAGGTAATGCAAGAAGGAGCTTTGGCCTTTGCAAAAATTATGTTGGGAAGAATTAGAAGTAAGATTAAGAACCCACCGGGGCCAAATGGTGGTGTACAGCTTGATGGTGATACTTTGCTTCAAGAGGGCATACAGGAAAAGAAAGATTGGGAAGAAAGATTAATTACTAGATATGGTGATGTACTTGGGCCTACCCTTGATTGATAAATATATTTTTTGTATAAATTAAATTTTTAACATCAAAAAGAGGCTTTCATGAAATTTTTAGAATACATTGAAAGAAGAGAAAAAATACTATTAGAGAGAAAAAAGAAAAAGAAATGGATTCAAAAGGCTATCAAACATCCCGGCAGATGTGCAGACATGGGTAGTGCAGACTGCCCAGAAGGAAGTCCGCAATATAATTTAGCTATGAGATTCAAGTCTGGCGAATTCAGCAAAAAGTCTAATTAATTTTCAAATTAGTCCTTGTATCTATAAATAGATTTATATCTATATTAGGCTATTTAATAAAGGTGTTTGAATGGCTGATTTAAACAAGGGCTTGCCCATAGTTGTATCTGATGAAAATCTCAGTAACTTTGCTGAGATTTCAAGTATTGTGCCATTGCCTACTGCTGTAGGCTTAGTAGTCAGAGATGCAACACAAGGCAGTAAGACTAGTGCTGAAAGCAGACCAGTAGTAATAGCATCTGATCAACAAGTTGCAAGAAATACTGTAACAATAAATCAAGCAAGTGTAACAAGCACACCAACCGCTCTTCCAAATACAGCAATTCAGTTGTCTTGCACTATAAAAGCACACAATAGCAATACAGAATCTGTTTATATAGGTTTGGGAAATACCTTAAGTGCAACAAATGGTTTTGAACTTGGGCCTGGAGAAAGCCTTACGATACCAGCAAGCAATTTGAATTTAATTTATCATTTTGCTAATGGCACTCAAAGAATCTCTTATATTGGTGTTTAAAGATGATAATAGGACAAACAAACCACAATCCAGGTTTAACACAAGCTGTAGCAGATAAAAGATATTTTTCAATATCTTCTGGAGTGATATTATCTGGTGAATTGATAGCTGGTTCTGGATTATTTTTTAATAGTGGAAATTATGATGGTCTTTTAGATACAGTCATTTCAATATCAAGCGGTGGCATATTAGGTTACATGCTGAATAATAATTCTATTCAAGCAGGCAACAGTAATATAACTATTGCCAGAAATTCTTCTGGAAATGTTTTAATAAGTGCGGTTGTTAGTGGAATAGGCGGTGTAAGCCAACCTTTATCTGCTTTTAACGGTTTGTCTTTTGCAAGTGGAAATTTTTATGACGGATTTTCAGGAAATTTAATTGGTTTACAGTCAGGAGGTATTGGCAGCGGACTTATTGCTAGTGGAAGTATATTAAATTATCATCTAGGATCTGGTGTAATAGTAATAAATTCTGGCAAGATAGTTTCTGGAGCCACTTTTGAATTAACTGTTGGTAGTGGACTGGCATTTGTTAATGGAAATGTTTATAACCCAAGTGTTGGCACCAATTTCATCGGAATTGCTTCTGGATTTAAATTAGTTGGATCTGGCACTATTGCTAGTGGAAATTTTGTTTCAGGTTTTGACCAAATAACAATAAACAATACCACAATAAAACTAGGTGGTTCTGGAACTATTTCTGCTTTAACACCAAATTCATTGAGTAATGGTTCAGGAATTGCTTCATTTACCTTCAATGGATCATCTGGTGCTACCGTTTCCATAGCCTCTGGTGGCATATTAGATACCATGATAGGTTCTGGTGCTGTTACTAGCGGTCGTGTAGGAATTGGTGCTGTAAATAATTTTAATATATCTAGTGGTACTATTGCAAATGATAAACTTGCAAACTCTTCAATAACAATCAATGGATCTCAAACTGCACTTGGTGGAGCTTATAACAACGCAACATTAACATTTGGTTCTGGTCTTACTGGTGGTTCTTACAATGGTTCTGGTGCTGTTACTATTAATATTGGTTCTGGTGGTATTGTTTCTGGAATGCTTGGCAATCAAGTTGTCAATGTAAACAACATCAATAACAATACTTTGATCAACAACCATGTTGCTAGTGGTTTATCATTCTTTGGCTCTGGTGTCGTAAATTCAGGCAGCATAGCTAGTGGGTTTAGTCTAGTTAGTTCTGGTAGTATTACTAGTGGTTCAATAGCCTCTGGTGCTACCTTTGGATTGTCTGTTGGAAGTGGATTGGCTTTTGCTAGTGGAGATATTTACAATCCAACTGCTGGAACTAATTTTATTGGAATTGCCTCTGGATTTAAACTAGTCGGTTCTGGTACTGTTACTAGTGGTTCAATAGCTTCCGGCAGCATTTCAAGTGGCTTGTTGGCTTCTGGTTTCAATCAAATCACAATTAACAACACAACAATATTATTGGGTGGTTCTGGGACTATTTCTGCTTCAACACCAAATTCATTGAGTAATGGCGTTGGAATTGAGCCATTTACTTTCAATGGATCATCTGGTGCTACTGTGGCAATAGCTTCTGGTGGTGTTACTAGTGGACTTGTTGCTTCAGGTCAAATTGGAATAAATCATCTTGCTTCTGGTGTTGTTCAAAACTTTATTAGTGGTGGCATAACAATAAATGGTGCAATTACACCTATTGGTAGTTCTTACAATAATGCAACATTAACTATTGGTACTGGTCTTACTGGTGGCTCCTACAATGGTTCTGGAGCAGTTACAATAGCAGTTGGTTCTGGAGCTATTGTTTCTGGATTGCTTGGTAATCAAGTAGTCAATGTAAATAACATAACTAACAACACTTTGATCAACAACCATGTTGCTAGTGGTTTGACATTTGTTGGTTCTGGGAGTGTAGTTAGTGGAAGCGTAGCTTCTGGAACAATCACAATAAACGAATTGGGATCTGGTCTTTCTCAATCAAATGCTCTTAGTTTTTCAAACTCATTTAATTTCAGTATTTCGGGAACTGCTAGTTATAATCCTCGTATTGCTTCAGGAACTTTATCGATAGCTTCTGGTGGCATAGTTTCTGGAATGCTTGGAGACAATAGTGTAATTAGTGGCAGCATAGCTTCTGGTCAAATTGGTGGTTTTCACATACTAAGTGGTCTTGTAAAAGCAGGTAGTAATGTTACCGTTGCAGTTGACGCAACAAACACTTATACAATAAGTGCTACTGTAAGTGGTGGTTTAGCAGTAGAAGCATTAACTGTAAATAGTGGTCTTGTTTTAGCTAGTGGTACTTCTTTTAATGGTTCGATTGCAAATACTATTGGTATTGCTTCTGGTGGTGTAATATCCAATTTAATAGCCGATAATGCAATTACAACTAGCAAGGTAGCCTCTGGTGCTATTGGAACCAACGAAATAGCTAGTGGTTCAGTAACAGCAAATCATATTGCTTCAGGCGCAATTATCTCTGTTGACATTGCTGACAATGCTGTTGTAAGTGGAAAAATAGCATCTTTTGCAATAATAAACGATAACATTTCTAGTGGAACAATTGCTAATGACAAATTAGTAAATTCTTCAATAACAATCAATGGTGCTTCAACTGCACTAGGTGCTGCTTATAACAACGCAACACTAACAATTGGCACAGGTTTAACTGGTGGATCTTATAATGGTTCTGGTGCTGTAACTATAGCCATTGGTTCTGGTGGTGTTACTAGTGGTCTTATTGCTTCAGGTCAAATTGGAATAAATCATCTTGCCTCTGGTGTTGTTCAAAACTTCATTAGTGGTGGAATCACAATCAATGGTGCAGTAACACCTATTGGCAGTTCCTATAACAATTCAACATTAACAATCGGTACTGGTCTTACTGGTGGTTCATATAATGGTTCAGGTGCTGTAACCATCGCTATTGGTTCTGGTGCCATCGTAAGTGGATTGCTTGGAAGTGGATCAGTCGTAGTTAACAATATAGGTTCTGGTCAATTAATTAACGATCACATTGCGAGTGGTTTGACATTTGTTGGTTCTGGTAGTGTAGTTAGTGGAAGCGTGGCTTCTGGAACAATCACAATATACAATATAGGTTCTGGTCTTACACTAGTTGGTTCTGGAAGTATATTATCTGGAACACTTGCTCCTGGTGCTACTTTTGAATTAAGTGTTGGTAGCGGATTAGCTTTTGGTAGTGGAAATGTTTTCAATCCTAGTGTTGGAAATAACTTTATTGGTATTTCTTCTGGTGGTATTGTACCAAACCATATAGGTTCTGGATTTGCACTAGTTGGTTCTGGCACGATAGTAATCAACAACATATCGTCTGGGTTCACACTTGTTGGTTCAGGTAGTGTAATTAGTGGAAGCGTGGCTTCTGGAACAATCACGATAAATGAGTTGGGATCTGGTCTTTATCAATTAAATGATCTTAGTTTTTCAAACTCATTTAATTTCAGTATATCTGGATCTACTAGTTATAATCCTCGTAGTGCTTCAGGGACTTTATCTATAGCTTCTGGGGGTATTACTTCAGGAATGCTTGGAGATAATGTTGTAAATGTAAACAATATAGGTTCTGGTCAAGTAATAAACAATCATATTGCTAGTGGATTGAAATTCGTCGGTTCTGGCTCCGTAATAAGTGGAAGTATTGCTTCTGGAACAGTAACAATAAATGAAATAGCTTCTGGTGCTGTGCTTGCAAACAATCTAAGTTTCTCCAGCAGTTTTCAATTTGCAACTGTTTCTGGCACTATTGGCTACAATCCGTTGGCTGCTTCTGGAAGTCTTGCGATTGCAACTGCTGGTATTACTAGTGGTTTAATCGGTAGCGATGCTGTTTTGAGTGGAAATGTTGGTTCTGGGCAGATTGTTGGTTGGCATATTGCTAGTGGTCTTGTAAAAGCTGGTAGTAATGTTACTGTTTCTGTTGATGGAAATAATACATACACAATAGATGCCACTATAAGCGGTGGTGTTGCCATAGCAAGGCTAAATGTAAATAGTGGTCTTGTTTTAGCTAGCGGTACTTTTTTTAATGGGAATTCAGAAAATACGATAGGACTCGCTTCTGGTGGTGTCGTATTAAACAATATTGCTAGTGGTTTTACCCTAGTTGGTTCTGGTTCAGTAATTAGTGGTAGCATCGCTTCTGGTACGATCACAATAAATGAATTAGTTTCTGGAACACTATTTAATGTTCGTGATGCAGCAAGCGGAAGACTTATAACGAGTTTACAATCTGGAACCAATAATGCACAAGCCCATTCCGGCTTAACATATGATGGGCAATTATTAAAACTTATATCTACTAGTGGTGGTGCAAATGTAATACAGGTCGAAGGCGTAAATGGCAATCTACTAACAATAACAGACAATCCTACTGGGAGTATTTTATCTGTAGAGGATATTAGCAACAATCCTATATTTGTGGTCAATTCAGAAGGTGATAGGGGTTACACAAGTACTTTTTCTGCTTTTAAAACAGGCATTACTGGAAGTGGTGAAATATTCAAAGTGCCTACCTCTGCTGGCAATGCAATTTATTATGATTATTATTTGATTAGTACAACAGGATCTCAGAGAGCAGGTAGTGTTGTTGCAACATGGATTTATAATGTAGTTTCTGGTGCTTTGACAGCATCAGGAATAGTGTATACAGATACAAGTACTGTTGATTTAAATGGCGATACATCTTCAATAAATTTGAATCCTTTATTTACAAATTATTCTGGAAACATAAATTCTGGTTATATTTCTCTTTTTGCAAACATTGTTGATGCAACGACTTGGACAATAAAAATTGGAGCAAGAGTGATCTAATGGTTGTTACAGTACGGGGCAGAGGTGTATTTAGAGGAAATCACACAATTACACCAATACTTCCTCCATTTATTCCAACTAGTACAACAACTACATCTACAACGACTAGTACTACAACACCCACACCTACAACAACAACTACTACTACTAGCACATCAACAACGACAACTACTAGTACTAGTACCACTACATCTACAACGACTAGTACTACAACACCCACACCTACTACGACAACAACTACTAGTACAAGCACATCAACAACTACTAGTACAAGCACATCAACAACTACTAGTACAAGCACAACAACGACAGGTGCGCCTTCTCCTGTAGATCCTACTCTGCAAATCTGGTATGATGGATCAGATGTAAATCAATTCGTTCCTTCGCCAACAAATGGTTCAACTATTACGCAATGGAAAGACAAGTCTGCTGCTGCTCACAATGCAAATTCATCCGGGGGTGCTTCAACAAGGCCGATATATAACACAAACATACAAAACAGTTTGTCAGCGGTAAATTTTGATGGTGTGGCCAGAAAAGCTACTATAAATCCTTTTAATGATTTGCGAAATTTATCACAAGCAACATTAATATGGGTTGGAAAAACGACAAATGCCTCTGCAACACAGCAAATGGCTCAGATGGGCATAGGAAGCACGATTGTAAATGACTTCGGTTTAAGCACTTCAGCAAATAAATTTAATATTTCAATGGCTGGTGGTTTAGCTGTATCAGATTATACTACAAACACGACTTTCCATATTCACACAGTTTTATATGATGGAACACAATCTACAAATGCAGAAAAATTAATCTATAGAATTGATGGTGTACAAAGAACACTAACATTCAGTTCAAATATTGGAACGCTAACTTCATCCTCAACAGATATTATGTATCTTGGATGTACTGCTTCAGAAACCAACTTCTTTACTGGATATATGGGCGAAGTTTTGATTTACACAACAAAACTTACAAGCCAACAAATATTCAGTACTGAGGGATGGTTGGCAACAAAATGGAATATAAGCACTACCACCACTACGACAACTACCACAACTACCACTACTACCACTACGACAACTACACCATCACCAGTCTCAACAAATTTAGTGTTGTACTATGATCCAAGCAATAGTTCTAGCTATCCTGGTTCTGGAACAACCATAAATGATTTATCAGGAAATAATTTGAATGGAACCTTGTCTAATATTACATTCACAAATCCCTATTTTTCATTAAATGGTTCTTCTTCACAAGTCGGTAGAGCAGATAGTGCCTTGCTTGAACCGGGTACAGGCGATTGGACTATGGAAGCATGGGCATATTTTAATAACTTTGCTACGAGTACTGTTGTTGTGGGTAAATTCAATCCGGGGGGTGTTAGTGCCAATGTTTCTTATTCTATTCGCACAACCACATCTGGTGGTTTGTTTGCCCAATATGGAAATGGAATTACAATTGTAAATTCTGTTAATTATACGCTTTCTACAAATCAATGGTATCATATTGTTTTTGTTTGGACTAATATTGCTGAAAACACTATTAAATTGTATATTAATGGTGTTTATCAATCTCAAGCTACACATACTTTTACAAGTTTATTAAACACTACGACAGGACTTTATTTAGGGTCATACAATAATGGTGAATACGCACAATATTTAAATGGAAGACTAGGAATAGTAAGATTGTACAACATAGCACTATCAGCTAGCGAAGTTACACAGAATTATCAGAGTTCTTACTTAAAATATACATAATTTTTTAATGAGGAAGTAAAAAATAGAATGTTTTAATAAAAGATTCGACAAAATAAGATAAATATTGAAAAGGTGATAGCATGGCACATGAATTTGTATCAAGAAATGGTATAGTAATAGAAAATAATGGATTATTAAAATTTACTACATCTGGTAGTGTTAATACAGTAAATTTACAAGCACCAGAAGGTGCTGCGAGTGGTAATTATACACTAATACTTCCTAGTTTCTTAGGTGGAAGTGGACAAACTTTAAAATTACAGAATGGGGTATTGAATTTTTCTAGTGTGCTATCTTCTGGAGATGTTAGTTCAGGATACATTGGAAACAATGCAGTATTAAGTGGCAGCATTGCATCCGGGCAGATTACTGGTTTTCATATTGTTAGTGGTTTTATAACCGCTGGTTCAAACACCTCCGTAACTTATGCTAATGGTAATTACACAATAAATGCTACAGTAAGTGGTGGTGTAGCAGTAGAAGCATTAACTGTAACTAGTGGTCTTGTTCTGGCTAGTGGTACTTCTTTTAATGGTTCGATTGCAAACACTATCGGAATAGCATCTGGTGGAGTAATATCGAATTTAATAGCCGATAATGCTGTTGTGTCTGGCAAGGTAGCTTCCGGTTCTATCGGAACCAATGAAATAGCCAGCGGTTCAGTAACAGCAAATCATATTGCTTCAGGCGCAATCATTGCTGTTGACATCGCTGACAATGCTGTTGTAAGCGGAAAAATAGCAAATTTTGCAATAATAAACGATAATATTACTAGTGGAACTATTGCTAATGATAAATTAGCAAACTCTTCAATATCAATCAATGGTGCTAGTACTGCACTAGGCGCATCTTATAACAACGCAGCACTAACCATTGGTGCTGGTCTTACTGGTGGGTCTTACAACGGTTCTGGTGCTGTTACTATAGCTCTTGCTTCTGGTGGTGTTGTACCAAACAACATAGGTTCAGGATTTGCTCTAGTTGGTTCTGGAACAATTGTAATTAACAATATAGCATCTGGTTTTACACTTGTTGGTTCTGGTTCAGTAGTTAGTGGAAGTATAGCATCTGGCTCAATTACAATCAATGAATTAGTATCTGGAACAGTATTTACTGTTTTAAATGCAGCAAGTGGCAGAGTAATAACCAGTCTTGTGTCCGGTAGTAATACTGCTCAAGCACAGTCAAATATTACATATGATGGCTCAAATTTTAGTATCAATTCAACTACCAGCGGGGCTTTAGCTTTTAGTGTAAACACATCATCTGGTTCTATACCAACAGTATTTGCTGTATCAACAGAAGGATATATAAAAACTAATTCAGCTTTATATTCAGGACAAACTACTACATTTAACCCTATTTTACTCAGAAAAACAGCTGGGGATTCTGCTTTCTTTGATTATTTTGCAAAAAATACTGCTAGTGGTTTCAGCAGAGCAGGTAGTATAATAGTAGGATGGGATGCTGCTCAAAATTTACTTGAATATAATGAATACAGCACAACAGATATAAGTGGACCAACAGTTGATTTGACATTCGGCGCATCACTTCCAGCAACGGGAACTACTTCTGGATATGTTACACTCACAGCAAATATTGCTGGAGGAACATGGAACTTAAAAATTGGTGCCAGAGTAATATAAAGTAGTTTTTAAATTTTTCCATAAATATAAAACCCCCATTTTATATGGGGGTTTTATATTTAAAAAGGATAATATTATTTTATATTAAAATACTAGATAATGTAACAAATTCCCTTTTGGATAGTGAAAAAAGGAAATCATGCCACACGAATTTATAGCAAAAAACGGTCTTATTGTAGCCAACAATGGTCAATTAAAATTAACAGATCAATCTGGCACAGCCTCTGTAAACTTACAATCACCACAATTTTTATCTGGTGGTGCAAATTATAGTTTAATTTTACCACCATCTTTGGGTGCTAGTGGACAAACATTAAAATTAATGAATTCAAATGGTGATTTGAGCTTTTCAAACATATTATTGTCTGGAAGTATTGTTTCTGGTTTCATTGGAAACGATGCAGTAGCAAGCGGCAACATCGGTTCAGGCCAGATTGGAATAAATCATCTTGCTTCTGGTGTTGTTCAAAACTTTATTAGTGGTGGCATAACGATAAATGGTGCAATTACACCTATTGGTAGTTCTTACAATAATGCAACATTAACTATTAGTACTGGTCTTACTGGTGGTTCCTACAATGGTTCTGGAGCAGTTACAATTGCTATCGGCTCTGGTGGTGTCACTAGTGGCTTAATTGCTTCTGGTCAAGTCGGTGCTTTCCATATTGGTGACAATAGTATTACAAGTGGGAAAATTGCTTCTGGTCAAGTAAGTAATTTTGCTTTAGGTTCTGGCGTAGTAACAAGTGGTCAAATAGGTATTGCAGCAGTCAACAACCTCAATATCAATAGTGGTACTGTTGCAAATGACAAACTTGTTAATTCATCAATAACAATTAATGGAACAAGTGTCGCTCTGGGTGGAAATGTAACAATATCTTCTGTTTTGACAAGCGGTCAGGTAACAAGCGGTTATTTAGGAAATGCCTCTGTTGTTAGCGGAAGCATTGCATCTGGTTCAATTTCTTCACAACACCTTGGTGTAGCTTCTGGAATCATGGATTTTAGTCAATTGACATATGATCCAGATATCAATGGTTTTTCTTGGGAATACCCAAAAACAACAGCCGCTAAAGTTAAGAATGGTACTGGAGCGATAATATCAGGATTTGCTGTTGTTTATATTAGTGGTGCGGTTGGTTCGACACCATCAGTTGGTTTAGCTATTGCTAATTCTGATTCTTTTAGTCTTGCAACATTTGGTGTAGCGACAGCAAACATAAGTGCGAATTCTGAAGGTCAGGTTGTAACTCAAGGTATATTAAGAAATGTAAACACAACCGCATTCAATGCTGGAGATACTCTTTGGTTAAGTCCAACTGTTCCAGGTGGTGTACAAACTGCAAAACCACAAGCACCAGACCATTTGGTTCTAGTTGGATGGGTATTAGATTCTGCAAGCAATGGAAAAATTGAAGTTAATATTCAAAATGGATATGAATTATATGAATTGCATGATGTCAGAATAATTTCTGGAAGTTTAAGTTCTGGTCAAGTTTTGCAATGGAGTTCTGGAGTTTGGTGGAATCAATCATTTATTGCTGGATCAAACAATTTGGGTAGTGGCGTTGTAATTTCTGGAAAAATCGGAAATAATGCAGTATCAAGTGGTAATATAGCTTCTGGTCAAATTGGAAGTAGTCATATTGCTTCTGGTGCTGTAGTAAGTGGGCAAATTGGAATTGCTGCTGTTAATAACATTAATCTTTTTAATTCTTCAATATCAATTAATGGAAGTAGCACCTCACTTGGCAGTTCTTATAATAACGCAACATTGACATTTGGATCTGGTCTTGAAACTGGTTCTTACAACGGTTCTGGTGCTGTTACTGTTAATATTGGTTCTGGAAAAATTATAAATACATTTATAGGTTCCGGTTTAACTTTAGTTGGTTCTGGTTCTGTAAATAGTGGTTCTTTGGCTTCTGGTTTTAGCGAAATAACAATCAATAATACAAGAATATTATTAGGAAGTTCTGGAACTATTTCTAGTGTAACGCCAAATTCATTAACAAACGGTACTGGAATAGCATCTTTTAGTTTTAATGGATCTTCTGTAGCTAGCGTGTCAATTGCTTCTGGTGGTGTATCAAGTGGCTTGTTGGCAAATAATGCTGTTGTTAGTGGTAGTATTGGTTCTGGTCAGATCGGTGGTTTTCATATAATTAGTGGACTTGTAAAAGCTGGTAGTAATGTCAGCGTAACAGTAGATGGAACAAACACTTATACAATTAATGCTACTGTAAGCGGTGGTGTTGCAGTAGAACCTTTGACTGTAAATAGTGGTCTTGTTTTAGCTAATGGTACTTCTTTTAATGGTTCTGTTGCAAATACTATTGGAATCGCTTCTGGTGGTGTAATATCCAATTTAATAGCCGATAATGCTGTTACAAGTGATAAAATAGCTTCTGGTCAAGTTACTGGAAGTAAGATCGCTGCAACTACTGTTGCTAATGCAAACCTTGTAAACTCTACAATATCAATCAATGGTGTAAGTACTGCACTAGGTGCATCTTATAATAACTCAACACTAACAATCGGTACTGGTCTTACTGGCGGTTCTTACAATGGCTCTGGTGCTGTTACTATTGCTGTTGGTTCTGGTGCTATTGTTAGTGGACTTTTGGGTGATAATAGCGTTTCAACAAATGCCATTGCTTCTGGTCAGGTTACTGGAAGTAAGATCGCTGCAACTACTGTTGCTAATGCAAACTTGGTTAATTCTTCAATATCAATAAATGGTGCCAGTACTGCACTAGGTGCTTCTTATAACAATGCAACACTAACTATTGGTACTGGCCTTACTGGCGGTTCTTACAATGGTTCTGGTGCTGTTACTATTGCTGTTGGTTCTGGTGCCATCGTTAGTGGACTGTTAGGTGATAATAGCGTTTCAACAAACGCCATCGCTTCTGGTCAAGTTACTGGAAGTAAGATCGCTGCTTCAACTATTACTGGAACAAATATTGCAAACACTACTGTTGCCAATGCAAACCTTGTCAACTCCTCAATATCAATCAATGGTGCTTCAACTGCACTAGGTGCTTCTTATAACAATGCAACACTAACTATTGGTACTGGCCTTACTGGCGGTTCTTACAATGGTTCTGGTGCTGTTACTATTGCTGTTGGTTCTGGTGCCATCGTTAGTGGACTAATTGGTAACTTTGCAGTTAACAATTTGAATATTACTAGTGGTACTGTTGCAAACGATAAACTTGCAAACTCTTCAATAACAATCAATGGTGCCCTTGTTTCTCTTGGTGGATCAACTACCATAAATGCAAATACGAACAACACACTATCTACAGCTAGTGGATTGCTGGGTGGTCCATTCAATGGCTCTGCTGCTGTCACTATTGGTATTGCTTCTGGTGGTATCGTTAGTCAAATGCTTGGTTCTGGTGCTGTTACTAGTGGTGCAATTGCATCTGGTCAGGTTGGAACTAATAGTATTGCTGCTGCCAGTATTCTTTCTGGTCAAATCGGTGCGAATGTCATCGGTAGTCCTCATATCCTTGCTGGTAGTATCGCAAACGCAAGCCTTGCCAACTCTACAGTAACTATTGCCGGTAGCAGTACTTCTCTAGGTGGATCTTGGGCAGCACAAGCATTAACTACAGCTTCAGGTTTGTTGGCTGGTACATTTTATCCTAGCGGTGCTTTAACTATCGGTATTGCTTCTGGCGGTCTTGTTACAGCAATGTTTGGTTCGGGAGCAATTCAAAGTGGAGCCATAGCAGCTAGTCAGATTGTAAAGAGAATAACCGCTGGTGCTGGTATAGCTGTTACAGCAAATACAGATGATGTTCAAGTATCTGCGATAAATGCCGGAACCGTTACAACAGTAAGTGTTACTAGCACAAACGGTTTTGCTGGAACTGTTGCAAATGCATCTTCCACACCAGCAATCACTATTTCTACAACAATATCTGGTTTGTTGATAGGAAATTCAACCTCGATAGCAAATGCGACACAAATAACTTATAATCCTACTGGAACTATATTTAGAGCGACAGCAGCTGGTACTACTGATATTCCTTTGGTTGCCAGAGGAGTTGCATCACAAACTGGAAGTTTGCAGGAATGGCAAAGTAGTGCAGGCACAGCATTGGCGACGATGGATGCAAATGGCAATTTCTCTGCTGTTAGCAAGAGTTTTTATATTGATCACCCAAGTAAACCGGGAATGAAACTTCGCCATGTTTGTGTTGAAGCTCCTACTGCTGATGTTTATATAAGAGGAAAATCAACATCTAAAACAATAGAACTACCAAGTTATTGGGAAAATTTAGTCGATATGGACAGTCTGACAGTATTGCTAACACCTGTAGAAAAACAACAAAATATTTATGTTAAAAATATAGATAAAATGATGGTTTACATAGAAGGTGATGATAGTCCTATTTACAACTATGTTATTTTTGCAGAAAGAATAGACATACCCAAAGTTGTGGTTGAGGAGTAAATCATAAATGGCAAATATAACAATATTTCCAGCTGCTTCAGGCACATACACACCTAATGCTTCAGGTCTTCCAAACATAGAATTAGACCACGGGGTAGTTGTTGGAAAAACAAATATTTCTGTTGATGTAAATGGATTAGTTTTTGATAGAGCAGGCATACCAGCTGGTGGCATTACTGAACTACAAATATTTAATTCTGGGGAAATCAATGCTGGTTATGTTTATGGTAGTGGTGGAAATGCAACATTTGCAATAAGAACTCAAACCAACCGTACAGCCCTGAATATCAACAGGGCTTCCGGTGCTGTTGCTGATTTTTTAAGAGTTATAAATAGCGGAAACAATTTTGTTGCAGGATTCAATAGTTCTGGAACATTTTCTGGAAATGCACAAACTGTAACATCTTTTCAAAATTCAAGATTGATAAATAGTGGAAGTTTTGATGGAACAGGAAATATTGTTGTAAAATCTTTGCCTTATGCGTCATTTTATGCTGATGGATTAGATCTCGCCTTTCAAACATTTGATGGTTCTACAAGCGGACAAAGGTTTAATGTTACAGACATAAGATATGAGAAATTACAAGCAAATTCTGTAACAATTGGAAGTACGAATTCTATTCTTAATTTTGGTCAGTTTAGTGGATCTAACTATATATCTGGATTATTAGGCATACAATCTACATATTTTGCAGGTATTTTAAGTGGAGATTGTTCAAGAGCAGCGTTATTAGTCGGTGGTGGTCTTATAAATGGAAATAGTTTTATTGGCGATCAAAATATAACCATCACGGCAGCAACAAATAATAATTTATCTTTTGGTAGCGGATTTCAAACCGATACATGGAACGGATCAACTCCAAAAACTTTGAGTATTACAAGTGGAAACATATCGAGCTTTCTTTTGGGAAGCGGTTCTGTAACAAGTGGTTCTTTGGGAAGTGGTTCCATAGGTTTTGAAAGCACACTTCAAAATCTAGCATTTAGCGGTCATTTTGGCACAGCAGCGGTTGTTTCTGGAAATCTTGCATCCGGTGCTGTTGGTTCAATAGAGATAGGTAGTGCTTCTATTTTACCTCAAAATATCTCATCCGGTGTAGCAGCTTACGCTGGATTTAGATATCCGAACAATTTTAGATTATCTATTCAAAGTGGTGTTTCTGTACCAACACAAGACATAACATCTGGGGGTGGCGTTTATTTGGTTCCCACAGCGGGAGGTCAAATATCACTTTTTGATCAAACTACAAGCACATGGTCATTGTTTCCCATTTCTGGTCAAGTAACAGGTCTTTTTGGAAGTGGAATACTGGCACCTTATTCTATAAATGATATTTATGTTTATTATAATTATACTGGTGCTTCTTCTGGCAGATTATCTCTTTTTTTATCACAATGGACTTACAATAGCGGAAGAGGTGCAGCAAGCAATGTTGCAGATAGAGATGGAATACTTGTTTACAACGGTTTCCCTCAATACAGATATGTTGGGAGTTTTGCAACACAAGAAACCATATCTCCGGGTTATGTGAGAGTTGAAGACTCTGCTGCAAAAAGACATGTATATAGTGCTTACAATCAAGTTCCAAGAGTTTTGTCAAATACAGTAAGTGGTCTTTCACAAGCTGTATTGGTTGTCGCATCTCCCAATCCTACAACTACTAGTCCAACGGTAGAAATTTTGTCACCTTTTGCAAATCTTCCTGTTAATTATTCTATGTATATTAAATTTATATATGGGGATTGTCCTTTTGCATACAGCCTTCAACCATATACCAGCATAAGAACAACCAGCGGTACAGCGGTTGCGGTTGGTGTAGTTTACAATAACTCATCACAAGAGGATATCGTTAGAAGCACTAGCAGATATGCTAATTTAAATACACAGGAGCAAAGAACTCTAGCTGGAGTAAATATTTATCAACCATATGTGAACTGTGGAAATCCAACTCCTACTGGGTCGCAAACAGTTGGTGTTGGATCGGGAAATACTGTAACTGGAACATTTAATATGTAAAGAGGGATACATGCCACAAAATATAAAAATAAACCCACAAGCAGTACCACCAACAATTCAATTTAATGGTTCTGGAGCTTCTAATCCTGTTACTTTAAGTGCAGAAGCAGATGGCAGTTTAAAATTCACTTCACCAGATGGTCTTAATTTTCAAATTCAATCATCTGGACTTTTGGTCATGGGATCTGGAAATGTAACATCTGGTGCCCAAGTAAATATATTTGCTGCATCTGGAAGAACAGCACTAAGTGTTTTTGGTGGAGGAATAAATCCAGATTTAATACAGTTTAGGGACAACAACAGCAATGTTATTGCGACAATAACTTCTAGTGGATCTTTCACAGGAAACGCCTCTACAGCAACAAGATTGCAAACAGCAAGATTGATTAATAGTGGTTCTTTTGATGGAACCTCAGATATCACAATTAAATCAGCATTATATTTCCCTTTGATAGCAGGTTCTGGAATTCAAGCAATTTCATATGATGGAACAACATCTGGAATTTTAAACATTGCACAATCTGGAATTACAGTTGGCATGTTACAAACACCAAACATCACCTTGGGAAGCACAGATGTAAGACTTGGCTCTGGTGTCACATTTATAAGTGGCATGGTGTCTGTTCAGTCAACTTATTTCAGAGGAACTTTGTCTGGAGATGCCACAACAGCAACAAGGTTGATTACACCAAGATTAATTAATAGTGGTTCTTTTGATGGTAGTGCAAATATAACCATAACTGCAAATACTCCTCAAGCTCTCATTTTTGGTTCTGGTTTATCATATTCTCTTGATTCTTTTGATGGTTCTGTTGCAAAAACTGCAAGTGTTGCTAGCGGTGGAATAATTAGTTTGATGCTTGCTAATAATGCAGTAGTAAGTGGAAAAATAGCAAGCGGTGCGGTTAACAGATTTTCCGTAAGTTCTGGATTTATACAAAGTGGTGTAACTGGAAACGCAGGTATAGTTTCAGGAAATATAGCATCTGGAGCTATTGGTCCGAATGTTATTGGTCAAGGTGTTTTAACTGTAGATAAGTTTGCCTCTGGAACATTAGACACAGTAGGATACAAATATCCTAATAATACAAGATTGACATTGCAAAGCGGTTCACCAGTACAAAATGTTGACATAAGTGGAAGTGCTAATGTTTTCTTGGAACAATATGAAGGAAACCAAGTATCTTTATACAACAATGTTACTGGTGCATGGCAAATATATACAATTTCTGGCTCAACATCGCTTGCAGCAAGTGCTGCATCTGGTGGAGGCTTTTTAGCTGGAACTGTCAGGGACATATTTGCATATGCAATATCTGGTGGTGTTACATCTGGAAGAGTTGCTATGGACTGGGGTCCACCTTGGACAAACTATGCAACAAGACCAACAACTGGTATATTAAATGTATTAAATGGTGTTTATGTTCAATCTGGTGATTTTTCAAGAAGATATTTGGGAACAGCTGCTATTTTGCCATCTAGTGGATATGGGGTTTGGAGTGGTGGCACTCTTTCGGGTACAACATACCCATCCCATCTTGGTGTAAACAATAACCTAGTCAACACTTTAGATAGAAGATTGTTGTATAATGTAAACACGCTTCCATTTAATTACAACAGATTCAATCCAATTCCAAATGGTCAAACAGCAAATACATTTTATCCGTGGCATGCCGAAAGTTCAATATACTATGTGCAAGGCTTGGATACACAACCAGTAACATTTGGTGGTTATACTGCTATTGGCCCACAAGCTGCTGGAAGTGTCGCCGGATCGATCTATCCAATCGTAGTATCTGGCTTTGCTAATATTAGTGGTTATTATCAACCTGTGCCAGTACAGGCTGGACAAGACTGGTTTACGACAACTAACTTTTATTGCAATCTTTCAACAATATCTTATAAGCCTTCTATAGGACTTACTTCACAATACTACAGAGTTTTTGCTGCGGCTTCTGCGGTAAATTATTCAATTTATCAAAAATATATTGCTGGAACTATTTATGTTTAAAATTGAATGGATAAATAAGACAAAGGTGAAAAAATGGCTTTAAATTATGATAATTTTGGTTATTTGATGTATAAAGTAAATCAAATAGCTCCTCTTTTAACTATGTCTCATACGGGAAGTGGTAATTATTCCATAAATTACGCCCCAACAACGACTTCTGGGCAAATTAACTCAGCAACCCAACTTATATCAAGTGGACGAGATCTTTATGTTGCTATGAGCAACAAATTAATTGAATTATCATCAGGATACTATACATTCAAAAATTCAAATTATAATACATTTTCTGGTTATTTTTATCCTTTAAATGATGAGTCAATATCTGATTTATCAAGTACATATTCTTTATCAAAAGATAGAGCGCAATTTGGATTGTCGCCATATCCGGTAACAGACTCAAGTGGATTACAACAAAATTTATCTTTTTCTAATTTAACAAATTTATATTTAAATGTAACAAATGCTGATAGTTATGCCAAGCAAGCTTTATCTAGTGGTAATATGGCTGTTACTAGCGCAACAACAGTAACTCAAGCTTTAGCTGTAAACAATCCTTTAGTATTAAATTGCCTTGAAGTTGCAGATATTTCTTCTGTAAGTCTTGCGACTTATCAAGGTTTTGTTTTCAGAACTGCCAATAGTTCTATGGGTTCGTTGAAAACCCTATCGTTAAAACTCAAACAGTTTAGTGGAACAACAAAAACTTCAGTAACATTAAGGTTTAAACTATTAGAATCTGGAAATGAATATGATATTGTTGGTTATCCTAGAACAACATGGACAAACAGCACCAAAGCAAATGTTGATTTTGATGTGAGTATTTTCACACCAAATAATATAGGTGATAACACAATAACGATAATAAACACCGAATCTTTTACTGTTGAGGCTGTCACAAATGCTGGATTATCAAGTCCCACATCAATTTTTGAACATATGTCTTGGTATAATACTTCAAATTTTATAAATTATAGTTTAACAGCATACACTATTTATCAAACACCCACAACCTCTCCTCCAGCAACAACAACAACTCCAATACCTGCTGGTAGTTTGGGATCTGGTTCTGTATCTAGCGGAAATATAGCAGCAAGTTCTATCATGAGTGGGAATATTGCTTCTGGCCAAATTGGCACAAGTCATATTGCTGCTTCAGCAATTACAAATGCGAATTTACAAAATAGTTCTATTATGATTAATGGAAATTCAATATCATTAGGTGGTTCTGGTTCAGTAAGTGCAACAATTTCTGGTACGCTTACATTTGGCTCTGGATTTGCAGCCGGTTCATTTAATGGTGCAAATAATACAACAATTAATATTGGTAGTGGATCTATAATAAATTCATTTTTGGCAAATTCTTCTGTAACAAGTGGCAACATTGCTTCTGGTCAAATAGGAGGAAACCATATAGCTGCAAGTAGTGTTGCAAATGCAAACCTTGCCAATAGTTCAGTAACAATTAATGGTGCAAGTACTGCACTAGGTGCTTCTTATAACAATGCAGCATTAACAATCGGTACTGGATTAACTGGCGGGTCTTACAATGGTTCTGGTGCTGTCACTATTGCCATCGGTTCTGGTGCCATCGTTAGTGGACTGCTAGGTGATAATAGCGTTTCAACAAATGCCATCGCTTCCGGTCAAGTTACTGGTGCCAAAATAGCTGCAAGTACTATTGCAAACGCTAACCTTGCCAATTCTTCGGTAACGATTGGCTCCACATCAGTAAGCCTAGGTTCAACTGCTACAACCTTGGCTGGCTTAACTAGTGTTGCTGCTACTACATTTACTGGTGCTTTAACTGGTAATGCTAGTACTGCAACTACACTTCAAACTGCAAGAAGCATCAATGGTACAAGTTTTAATGGATCT
>Ga0222713_10000068_pt1 | contig 105971 bp, 88 predicted proteins | sample C33_649DmetaG_FD_165061 | JGI IMG/M metagenome (GOLD analysis project Ga0222713, IMG submission 165061) | Estuarine water microbial communities from San Francisco Bay, California, United States - C33_649D | ecosystem: Environmental > Aquatic > Marine > Unclassified | place: USA: California...
TACCATACGTTTCAACATCGTTTTTATTATAATATGTATATGTTAAAATTCCAATTTGTGTTGATAGTGCGCAAACTGACAATTCATATGTACCCGCAGTATCATATTCTTCAAACGTAAGGCTATTGTCACATGCAGTGTAAATTAGATATACTTTACCATCTTGTAATGGGTCTGTATTACCAGTAGCATCATCTAAATCATCTTGTGTAACTTCAACATTCAAATACTTACATTCACATAATGTTGCAGTTGGAGTAGATACGGGTAAAGTACTTGTTAACGTAGGTGTTGGTGTAGGTGTAGATGTCGATGTTACCGTAGGAGTTGGTGTTGGTGTTGGACATGGAGTTTCACCACATTCTGAAATACATTCCGAGCAACTACCCCACGGACCACAACCCGCAGTATCACCTACCGCCCATATATAAACATTTGAGGTTGACGATGCACTTAAAATTTCCTGACAACCCATAGGACCTTCAGGTCCACCACTACCAGTAACAAACGAATAAAAACTACCCGTACTTAAAAATAAATCAGTCGATGAAAGAATTTTGGTTTCAGTGTATGGGGTACAACATTCCTTTACATAGTAAATGTAAGTAGATGGTGTATTAGTTAAAGTTTGTGTTGGAGTAGGTGTCGGTGTTGGGCATGGATTTGAAGATGAACACGATAAACAGTTATCACCAGTAACACTGTACGCAGTACCACCAACAGGTCCACCATATGCACTTAAAATTTCATAGCACTCACCACCAATTAATATTGTTTGACCTATAGAATAGTTTCCTAAAATTAAAACTTGAGTTGTACTACCATTACAACAACTCATAACATTAACCGCGGTCTGTGGGGTTGTTGCCGTAGATGTTACTGTTTGAGTTACCGTTGGTGTTTTAGTTGGAGTTACCGTTGGTGTAGCAGTAAGAGTTGCACTTGGAGTAGGTGTCGGTGTTGGCAAACTTGCAATAGAAGCCGAACAATTGTTTTGTATCGGTGATGACGATATACAGTCAGCACAATCCGTATAACCAAAATCACTAAGTAAACCGCCAGTATATGTGTGAGTATAGTTACATACACAAGTCGCAGGGTGACAACATGCTGACGTTACCTCCCAACAAACACCATTATTATCTGTAAGTATAGTACCCATGGTAGGTAAACTTCCACACCCACTAGGCCATATTAACGCATTTGTAGGGTCAGCCCCAACAACAATTGAGGTGTTAGAACAACATCTTAAACATATATTATTAGTGACAGTCGCCATTCAATTAATTCATTATATAAATAACATTACCCACAATGTATCGTTACGTTTATTCCAACATTAAGTTGTAATGTTGAACCTTCAAATCCTCCATTGCAAGCTAAACTTGATACTTTTAACATATTCCCATTTATAGTGTAATCTAAACCACTATCAAATAAATAAGACAACTTATCATTTAAAGCATTTTTCCATTGATTATTTGTCGGGTAATCTGATGCACCGTACCCTGTATAGAATTGTTCTTGTATTAGAACACTACCATCTAATCTTAAATCAACATACCAATCAGATGTTACAGAATATAAATCACATTGACTTGTGGTATATCCACTAGATTCTACACAAGAAACTATTTGATTATATAAAATTTGGCTAAACCCTATTGTAGGATTAATTGAGCATTCAACATATTGGTCAACACAATCGTATCCAAATAATTGTCCAGTGACTGAACATGGTACACAAGGAATTGGAACTATTTCACAACCTCTCTGTCTTCTCCAAACAACTTTTTGTCTGTGGAATGCAGAGTTCTCCATCTTCATACCCCCCATCCATATGGTAGATGCCGGTATCATTTGTTCAACAAATCGAATCCAATAATCACCAATACCTAAAGTGAAATCAATCATCTTTTGATATGTGTATTGATTAGATGGAACATTGATTGCCTGTTGAGATTGTAGATAATCCCAATAAACTTTTTGTAATGTTGGGTAACCACCAGTTTTTCCATCGGTAATGGTTTGACGGTTTCTAACATTAATCATATTATGATAGAAAGTTTGAGCAAATTCAAAGAATGTTTTTTGTTTTGGATTTGGTTGAATTACGGTATTATCAATCCCACCCTGTCCTGTTGTCAAACCTGTTGAAGGTATCGGATAATTTAATCTATTAGACATTACCCAAACATCGTAAGTTAATCCTTGACCTACGTTTAAAAATAAATCAATATTCTTAGCGTTTAATACTAATTTCTCATCTTCAACCCTATAATAAGCATTGTAAGCTCCAGTACTCCTTCTTAATCCTGTCGTTTCTACACTCCAAGATTTTAAATTGTCATATACTCTTGTTAAATCAAACCCAACAGTCATATATGGGAATTTTCTAAATACATCAAAATATTTTTGACCGTAAGAGTATGGTTCTAAAACTGTTTGGAAGTTAGGGTTTGAACCTGTAAATACCGATGCTGTGATATCAACCTCTTGAGGTGCCCTATGTTTAGGTGTTTGTTCAAACCAACCTGAACCCTTTTCAAAGAACATATCAACAGTATTAATAGGTGCCTTTGGGTATCCATATTCATCTACAGGGTAGTTTAACCTATTAAGATTTATATTATAAATGTTGGCAGTTGTTGTTGTTCCAGTGTATTGAGTACCTTGTATCTTATAGACATTATTTGGGTCGAGTACCGGAACTATATCACTATATGTACCACCAGTTAATTGAGAGAATTGGTCATCAAATACACTCATATTAATTGGTCCATCCGCAAGATAAATTGTTTCATTAAATTCAACTAATGCTTGTGGTGCACCAACCATTCTCAATACCGCTTCAATAGATTTTCTTGTACCTTTTGACCTAAATAAGAAACCAGCATTTAGAATTATTTTTTTATAAAAATCATAATTCAATTCACTCGGTGTCATATCACGAGTATAACCAGGGTAAATTGAATCATTCTTCGTTCCAAATACCGACTCTAAAAAGTTATCATTAGTAATTGGAGATATATTAGGATTATATCCTAATGTTAATGCTAAATTTTGTAATAATTGTGACGGAATATCATTTCCAGGATTGTAATTTACCGATGTCATATAAGCCAAAGCATCGATGAATTTTTTAGTTTCATCGTAACTTCTACCATAAACTTGAATTACTTTTTCAACTCTTTGGTCATCGGTATCAAAATCTTTAAATGCCCCTGTGATTAAAAATCTACTAATAAGATTTGTTTTCCAATTATCAATTGACTCCGCAATTTGACTTAGGTTATTTAAATACGTATCAAAATTAATTGTACGGATATCTAAATTCCATCTACCATCTAAACTCCAAGTAACCGATTCATTGGCAATATAAAATTGACCATTTTCACTTTCTCTTGGGTATTTGAAAACCGCAGTATATTTTGGTCTAATTAATCTGTTTAATAAAAAATCTTCAACTTCATCAAAAGGTTCATCAAAAGCAACTTCAACATAAAAATTATTAGGTCTAATAAGTAATGATTCAGTAGAGGTTGCTCCATTAAATGGATTACCTTTTACAACAATTTGTAAATTACCTGAAGATGATGAATTTGTCGGTGTAATATCAACTATTTTATATTCAGTTTCACCTGTTGAAACGAATAAGGCATATTTTAGATATTCATTTGTAAAGTTTCTTAAAGGACTGTGATTGTATGGTCTTACAGATAAATTTCTATCAGCATTAACCGTATAATCAATATCAAACGGGTTTTTTATACGAGCGACATCAATATCAAAAGTAGTTTCATCTTCAATTGGGTCGTATGAGATATTTGTAGCAGTATTCCCTGTTGTAAAATCATAATACGTTTTATCTACTTCTAATGCCGCAGGAAAAAAATTAATAATTTTTGTTATCGATACTTGAAATCTTTTTTGTAATGAACCATATAATGAAAAGTTTGTTACAACCGAAATGTCATAGTTTGGATAAACTCGATATTGTTTTGCTAAAATTGCCCTCGCCTGAGCAACATTATCTAAATCTAAAGTTTCTAAAGTAATTGGGTCAGAAAAAACTCCAACATCAAAAGTTCTATTAACTTTTTCAACTATAGATGTTGTGAATTCAAAATTACCTTGCGTTAGACCCCCACCCGTTACTAATTGCAAGCCGACTAAGTCAGGTGAGAACGTTTGGTCTCCTGACGGTGGTGCTGGTGGATATCTAAATTTATTACTTGCCATTACGATACTACACTATTGAAATTTTTACTGAAATCGATATTGTCACCTCTATCTTGACGAACTTCATACAACAAGTTGTTAAACTCATCACGAACCTCGAACAAGTTGTATTGTCTGTAGATGTTATTATCACTATCATATAATGTGTAGATACCATCTTCAATACTCTTAGTTTGGTTACCGTAAAGAGCGATTGCCAATGTGTCAATATCATGTTCAGCCATTTCAATATCCATCGTAATTGGATTAAAGTATGTGTTGGTGATTATGATATTTTGGTTAGGTTGTCCGATAAATGGTGTTGCAGATGGTCTATTAGAAGGAGCACTTGATGGTGAAAGTGTACAGAACAATAAATTACTTCCATTTTCTACATACCTATATCTAATACTTTTTTGTGATGAGTTTACCAAATTTGTAACAACAGGCTCACAATAAAAAGAAGAAGTAATAATTCTAAAGAAATTAGGAATTTTTGTACCATCATTATTTAAGTATTCAACTCTAAACCCAACTAACCCTTGGTTAACAAATTTATTTCTATAAATCGGGTCAACATTATTTAGGTCGACAATGATACCTTTAACATTTGGAAGAGCAGATAAAACACCACAATCTGTAATTGTAGTTCTAATTTCAGCAGGACGAATATAAAGTGTATATATTCCAAGTTGATTGAATTCACTTGCAGGTAATTTTAGATTATATAATCCACCTAAAATTTCATTTATACTTCCTCCTGTATTGTTGTTATTAAAATAAGGTGTTAATATGGATGCCGCATCCAATTTTTTTAACACAAAATTTTCAGTCACATCTCTACTCGGAGTGTAAACTAATAAAATTTCTACGTCCTCTGGGGACATATCGGCTGGTCTTGTAATACCGTAACTTCCTAATGCCATTGTCTTATGTTTTGTTTATTTTAAAGAAACCATACCCATAACGGACAAGGTCTCCAATGTTATCAACTTCTCCCAATCTTTGTAATGCTTCATATGCTGAAAGTTTTCCTCTATCAATAAATATTTGTGATTGTATTTCTGGCGAGGAAACAAAATCTAATAATACTTCTTGTTTTGTAATTCCACTCGTAACCAGTTCATTTTCGGTTAATCCTGATGATAAAACAAAGAAAACTGTAGTTCCATCCACATAATCATAGTAGTCAATATTATTGATTGTGTATGCAGTATATTCAGGTGTCATCTCATTAATTAAACCAAAAACCTGAGCATTTTTAATTATGGGAACATTTACCGCATATTTTATAGAACCATATTGTTGTAAATCTTTAATTTGAGATGTTGTATATCCACTAACTGTAAATGGTACTGATGTCCATGTACTTGACGCTTGACTACTCGCAACATTTTCAGAATCACCCGTAAAAATATAATCATAACTTAAAGGAGTTCCCGCCCAACTTCCACCTTGAGGTGTAAAAGTTATTTCACCAAATGGGTTTGGAATAGCAGCATCAGTATATGGAACTGTAATTGTTTTAGATACTTGTGTAGTACCCCATGGATTTGTTTGAGTTAGTGTGATTGTAAAATCAGACGCAAAAGTATATGTGTGACTTAAATATGATGGTGACGTTTCGTTAATAATTTGAACTGGTGACCCGTCCCCCCAATTTAAAAGATAATTACTTAACTGTAAGAAACTTTTAAATTCAGTATCCGAGGTATTATACACATAAATGGTATAATTGTTTGAGGTATCGGCTGAATATAAGAAATTATTAACAACTTCTTTTTGTAAAATAAAACCATCAAATGGCGTGTAATAACCCAAATCATTAAATGAATCCTTAAACAACACGGGTATAGTTAAACCCGTCAATATACTATCCCCATTTGTACCCCCACTTAATATTTGGGTCATACCGGTGTAAACACCGAATGTGTTACCATCATATGTTTCAGAAACAATATCATTTTCTAATACACCTGGAGATATCTTAATATAATACTTTTCAGATTCCATTATGGGTTAATATATTCATACCATTTTATGGGGTTTGTTGATGTACCAACTCGAACATTAAATAGATTTGTAACATCATATTCAAAATTGGCGTAATCAACATTCACCTTATAATAGAAATACTTTGACTTATCAAAATTAAATTCGTTGGGTAACGAAGCTTGTGGTTCTGTCATCATTCTAATAAAATCACCAGTTTTTGCATTATAAAATTTAGCCGACATATAAAATGTGGTTTCAGTTATATAGGTCGGATTCTTTAACCAATACACAAAAAAACCTTCTTTATCACCAACATAATCTAACACGAAGTCAGGTGTTTTAATTTCAACATTTTGTACGGTTAATCCGGTACCAATATTAGATGTTACCGTATTACCTTGTTGTGTGGGAATAATAATAGTAGCTCTGATTTCTTGAGTTTCAGTGATATTACTATTATAGAAATCTATTTTAAAGAAACTATTTTTAAACGAGTTAGCGAAATAATATATCTCTTTATTCGTAAATGTTTCGGCGGTGTAAGACATAACCCAATCAGATACTGTAGAAGCTGTAACTTGATTAACCGCAGGTAAAAAGAAAAACTGATAATTAATATCCGTTTGACCTTGTCCGTACATCTTATGAGCATAACGAGTAACTTCAAAATCTTCAGTAGGATTTACTATTAAATCTAAAACTTCATTTTCATACACATCAATAGCATCTCCCCTTCCTAACGTATCCCACGTCATTTCAACAGGAATGTTTATCTGTTGTGTTTGATTAAATTTAGCAAATCTGTAATTATTCACAATCGTCAATTATTGGGTCTACTATTATACCTATATTTGGTTGATTTACATTTCTAACAGGTGGGACCTGCATAAACTGTATCTCTTTAAATGGATAATGGGAATTGTTGGTGAATGGGTGGTCGATACCATAACCTTCATCATCTATATACCCATATGGATATAAATCTCTCCATCTCCATTGCTGTTCTGTTTGTGAGTAAAATGCATAGTTTGGTATGTTATCAATTTCATCTTTAACTCCAAATTCAACATATGATGAAAAATCTCTCACTTTAACAGGATGGTGTGGTCTGTATAAATAACCCGATTCAAAGTTTACTGGTGAATTATTGATAAAAAGAATTGGATTATATGAATATTTGTGATACATCGGACACAATAGTGATTCTCTCATATCATATTCATTCCATTCACAAAAATCCCCTTCAATAATATTATCAACATTTAAATTATTATTGTAATAAAAAGTATTTGAGTTGTATGAATACGACGATGTTGTAAGACCCAAATCTTTATTATTTAAATTTGAACTATCCCACCATTGGTCTACTGAGTTTGTTAGAAAATTAAATTCCCAACCAACACTCAAACCAGGGTAATTATTCGCAAATGGTTTGTTAAACCAACCCATATATCCTTTTTGAATTATTGTCACAAATAATTCTCTAACTGGCATTTTATTATTATCAATTAAATTTGTAATATCAATATCTTTTTCAAAAGAAAATCCCGTCGTCTGACTTCCATTTTTTATTGATGTCCTTTGTATATTGTTTGGGGTTAAAGCCGAATATTCTAATTTTACTTCATTCTTAAATGGTATATTTTCAAAACCTAATTTAGTTAAAGTATAATCATCAACCGATGTTAAAATTTTATGTTTTCTAATGTAATACTTTGATGTAGTTTCACCTGTATTATTAATATCAGTTATTCTTTTTAAAGTTCCCGTGGTTCCATCAGCAAAACCTGAAGCATATCCAATATTATATATTGAAAATACTTTTAAATCTGAACCAAAATTTTCATCCCCAAATGAATACACAGGAAAATAATCTTTTCCATTTACTGAAAAAGATAATTTTACATAATCACCTTCAGATAAATTATGATGACATCCACAATAAAAAGTTATTAAAGTTTTACCATTAACTTCCCTATTTTTAATTACAAACGGAATACCATCTGATGCGATAAAGTTTACCACACCATTTAATTCTTCATTTTCGTATCTCATGACCTGAGTAGTATCAGAAGAATAAGCGTAACTTAGATACATAGTCCAATTGTATGTAGACGCACTCTTATTTACAAATGGGATGTGTCCAGGTATACCAGTGGTTCTATAAAATGAAAATTCATCATATTGGACATACCCTCTCCAAGCACTTATTTGTGGAGGAGATTGTTGAGCATTTATCGTCTTCGCTTCAATAGCATTTAGATAGTATAAATTATTACCAAAAGGAACATAATTTGTGTAACCTGAAATACTGTTATTGAATAAATTCGATACCTTACCACTTACCCTGAAAATATTACTTTTTTGTCTTTCTTCGTAAAAACGTTCTTCAAGATTTAATAATACCGTTCTATCACCTTCAACTAAATCTCTTTGGTCTCCATTTAGTCCAAGTTGTAAATAAACATCAGTATCCGCAGCACCCTTATATTGGTCTGACTTCCTAACAATTCTTATATCTGTTGGTTCGCTCATATCAAGTCCTCATTAAATATATATTTTGTTATGTATTTGTTCATTGCTGACTTTCCTATTCTTAAACCAAAATAGAAATGATATGGTGAACCCTCCATAATGTAGGAAGGCATCGTCGGTATTGTGGTTTTAACATTAATAGTAGGGTTAATACCACCAGTTGATGATGAGTTATATATAAATCCAGGTTTTTGTGTAGTCGGTGTCGATACTTCCGATGGGAAAGTTGGTTGTCCTGAACTTGGTTGACCACCAATTAATCTATCAACCCCTTGATAATAAATTGTATTAATTGTCGAGTCGACCGCAGTTTTAGTATTCCAATCATTTAATTGATTACCAAAAATTATATTACCATTAGATTGTATCTTCCAAGGGTGATAAGGGACTTGTTGGTCCTCAAACCCATAATAGTTCGTTAAATAGACAATAGTATTATCTGCAAATGTTGTACGACCAGGTGTTATTAAATCTCGGTTTTCAGTATTACCAGTAAAGAAAATACCTAATACTGGTCCGTCAGAACTTGTTAAATATTTAATGTTTGAATCAGTATAATTGTCACCCAAATAAGGTGTAACACCAAATTCAGAATTAATACTCAATAGTTGTGCAATATCACCATCTAATCTACTATTTTCTCTTGAGAATAATTTAGAAACTGAACCGTCACCTAAACCAATTAATTGTTCTAAGAAATTAGCATCAGTTAATCTACTAATAACAAATAATTGTAAGATATCTGAAGTATCGTTGTAACTTGTAGTTCTAACTTTATCTATGATAAACCCTTCAAAATCAGGATTAAAACAAATTTCTTTGGTGAATTGGTCACGAGGTCCTAAATCCATCATAGTTGTAGGATAACCTAACAATCTATTGTTTAATGCTGCACTTACAGGGTATGGGTCACCATTATTCTTTAATGGTGAATTTTTACCGGTAAATTCAGTACCGTTAAATGGTGAACTTCTATAAAAAAATGAATTATTAGTTTCCTTAAAAACTAAATTATCAATACAATATCTATAAGTTACATCAGTATTAAATGTTGCCGCGGAAAATGGTGCAAGATATAATGTGTCTTTTTGGAATGAGAACATATATAAACTACCATTAATCCAGTTATTAACAAAAGTTAATGAAACAACATTTCTACAAAGAGCAAACATCATTCTAAAACGACTCTTCCATTCTGCAAATAACTGAACGTCTTTTACGATACCACTAAACCCTGGTTTTTGTACTAAATAATAACATCCACCATAAATCTTTTTTAGGTCATCTTGTTTGTCAACATAGTAACAATCGTTCGTAGAAATTGCCACACCAAAGTTTTCACCATTACCTGTATAACATCCTAACGGAACCATAGTTTCACAAGCAAATGTCTGTAAAATTGTTGCTGCCATGTTTCCAGCATCTTCAGCAAAATCATCAGGTGCATCATTAAAATTATCAGTACCTGTTGTGTACGTAGGTGTGGGTTGACTACTACTTCCTAAATCCGAAACTTTATATATTGCAAAATCTTTATTTTGATGTAATACAAATCTTCTATCATGAACATCAGATGATGGTAATCTTTCTGACCTCATAATCATTCTGGATGTATCAGTCATTGGTAATGTATCACTCGGATATTGAGTAAAATATGTTGGTGAATAATAAAAATAATCATTTCTATTTGGATTACCACTTCCCCCATTACATAACATCATTGTACCACCTTCAACTACCTCATTATCCCAATAACCATTAATAAATCCATCTTTACTGTTACCCATATTAACCATCTTATTGGCTGAATTTCTAGTTGCAACAGCGTTATTTACCAAATTAAAGTCACTAGAACTTCCCGCGGAACCAGAGCCCACTTTATAGTTATCAGAATCTAAACAAGAATAATCTAAGTGATTTTTAGTGGTATAACTAGTATAATTTGAACCAACAGTGAAGGTATAACTACCAAAGAACAAATACCCATTATTTGACGAACCATTATTTGTTAATTGATTATGTCTAGGTAACTTCCAATTAGTTGAAGATGTGTATCTTTGAATTGGGATATTCATTTTGTAGTTACCCCTAACTTTTGGCCCATTTCCAAATGTTGTACCATATAAAGTCGATAAATCAAAAATTGTATCCTGTCTGTCAGTATACATATCAACACCTCTAACTAAGAAAACAACAACATGATTTCTAAATTCAGAATTTAATTTTAAATTAGGATAATTGTTTAAGAACTTATCGTCACCACCACCATCAGGATAAATATCAGGATTTGAACCTCCACCCTTTTTGATTCTTTGATACCCCATCAAGAATCTGTTAATGAATTTATTATTTGCGGTAACATATCCTGACTCATTAGATGTCGGTGGAGCCCCAAAAGGAGATGCCATATCAATATATGAACCAACGGTAGTTGCCGTAATAACTTGGAAATATTCAATGTCCGAAGGGAAAACGTATTTATTTTTATTTGTACCCGTAGACCCTGTTATACTATAAATTGTACTACTATTTAACCCTAAGTTACTTGGGTTCATGTAGTTAACTGTAACATTATAAGAAGAACTTGTTATTGAGGTACCTGTTGTTCCGCCACTAATATTTGGGTCTATAGAACTATTAATATTTTGAAATGTAATAATACTACCAGCCGTCAATGTCTGTTCACTGTTTGGGTCACAAACAATTGCCATAACATTATCATAGTGAAATTTACCTGTGTTACTATTTGGGTTAACTTCAACTTTAATTTTATTATATCCACCATTAAGATGGTATTTAGATTTAACATTAAATAAATTTAATCTTTCACCTAACGTTAAATCCCACGACCAAGTTTTATAACTTGTATATGGATTACCATCTGGGTCAATATCATCCATAAATGGTGATTTAGTCCAAACATCATTATTTGTACCGTTATCAAAACCTGACATCGTACTTTGGAATCCGTACAAATACTTTGACATCCAATCCGTTTTTATTTCATAATTTCCTGAAATTTTTTCTTGAGCAATTATTTGCTCAAAGAACATATATTCATTTGAATTAATTAACAATGAATTATTTGCAATAAAGTTAGTGTCTTCAGCATCATCACCTACAACCTCTCTACTTTCACAACTACACGCGTTACAGTCAGGGTACGACATATTTGGTAACGGTAATGAACTCAATGGACATTTAGCTGCAATATTAACCAACTGCCATCTTGGACAATTAATTTTTAATAAACCAAATGAAAGGAATTTAACAACATTACATAATAGAATTACTACACTTAAGATTACTGTACCAATAATGTTTATAATAACTCTTAAAATTGGCCATAATAAACAAACAATATTCGCCAACAGAATCAACATGATTATTGTTGGTGTCATTAGTGTTATTAATATGTTGAATAAGAAGTAAATAATGTCAAAATTTCTAACTCCGTCGTTTGTTGGGAATTTGTTTGTATCACCCTCACAACTTCTATCGATAATTTCTTTAATTCCTAAGAATCTAGCCCTACCCGTTCCCCTTCTATATTCATCAATAAATTGTGATGTAGTATAAACTTTATTATACTTCATTTTATAGAAGGTATCATTACAGTTTATAGCTGCAGCCTTGTTGGCATAATCAGCCCAATCTAAAGAAAACGCATATGATTTTTGAAATAATTGCCATTGGGTATTAGCGGTATAATTTGGGTCATAATTAGGACTCTTATCGTCAGCAAGAGTCGCTGGGTCAATACCAGGATTTGCCGTAGTTCCAGTCCAACCATATTCTTTAATATTTGGTACTAAAAAGTTTCCCCTTAATATTTCACCAGGAACAGGGAAAAACCCACCTAAAGGATTTACTCCACCACCATTCTCTTCTGACTGATATTTTACTTTAAATCTATATTTTGCTGTTGTAGGTATACCTATTCTAGAATCATTGGTAATAACTTGTTCTCCAAATTCATTTGTAACAACATAGTCCATATTCATCGGAACTTCAGTTACGAATGTACCGTCTTCATCAATTACCTTACCCCCTTGCTCTAATTTATATTGTTCTAATATTGGGTCACCATTAACATCGACATTAATTGTTTGACGAATGGCTAAAATTTCACCAGGTCCTGTCACCATACCACAAAGGTCACCCTGCTCAGTTTTTGGCTTACAATTCTTTTTTAACATTTGAGAATCGTTTGAACTCATGATTGAACCCATGAAAATGGAGGTGGGAGTTATCTCAACCCCCAAATCTCTTAAATCAAAATCCACTCGAGTAATTCCAACATCACATACATCTCCTTCACCCCAAAATGATGATACATCAACATTTTTTGTTTGGTGAATAATTTGTGGTAAACTATCAATATTTTCAGAAGCTCTGAATTGGTTTCCATCAAATTGTTCTGCAGTACCTAAGCCCATTCGTATTAAATCTACAGGTCTAAGTGAAAAACACCCTATATTTGATAAATCTAAATCCAATACTGCGGTCTGTACCCCTAACGGAACACCCACAATCATAAAGTCACCTGACTCGTTTGTTTTAACCGTGAACTTATAATATTTGTCGTATATTTCTAATACTTCATTTCTGGTTAATACATCTTGTCTTGTTGGGAAGGTTCCTGTCGGAGTATGTCCTCCATATTCTTTTTCATATGGTAATAGATTATATCTGTATCCATCTTCATTTTTATCTTCAGGACTTTTATATGGATATAATGTTGATATGATTGGATTTTCTAAATCAATATCCTCTACGGGTACAAAAATTGAAACTCTTGCATTTGGTACACCAAAACCACCATTAGCAACAACTCTACCAACAACAACACCATAGTCCGCACAAAATTTTGTATATACGTCTTCCTGTCGTAATTTTAACGATAAAACTTCAAGAAAATCAAAATCTTGGTCTATCTTAACACGTATATTTTGGTCAACACCTAATTTGGTTCTTATTCTATAGGATTTTGGCATAGTTCTATTTTTAGATAAATACTTATTTACCTAATTTCAAAAGTAGTTTAACTAATGTCTATGTAAATAAGTTAAGAGAAATCTATATTTTTAAGATTTTTCACTCTAACTTTAATATCCTTATTAGGGAATCTTATTTGATAAATTTGCGAAGGTTCAGCAAAAATAGTATCGTCAACTAATTGAATCTGTTTTGTAGCCGCATTTGAATAACGCTGAGATGTTTGAGATGACGAATATTGACCACCAACTTTATTAAACACCGCAATATCTGTAACTGACATAACACCTGAAACATTTTGTACATCACTTCTAATTTCAGACACAGAAACATTTTGACCCATCTCTCTAAACAGTGGGTTCATTTTCTGTGAAACAACATCAATAACACGTGTGATAACCTCACCTTGGTTTTGAGTAGAATCTATAACAACAGATATTTCATATTCTAAATCAATAACTTGAGCAACATTCACCGCTATATAGTCATTAATCATCCTATAATTTGATAAATAATTTGCAATGTTTTGTTTTAAAGTATTTGATACTTGTTGTGTCAATCTACCACTACTATCATATGATAATATGTTAATATTAATTTTATTATCACTTTCCGTGATTGCAACTTTGGCTGGTGCTCCAAACTTACCAGGCATTTTCTTAATTAAAGCGTTATAATCATTAACCGTCACCGCTCTGTTTTGAGATGCGAAGTTAAAGGATACCATATTTCTAACTTCATCTGTAGATGGTGGATTTGCACCACCAATAGCCGCGGTTACGTTATTAACTCTCAATGAATTTATAACCATACTATTGATGTTAGCCGATGGTCCATTTACAAAGAAATTAATAGTACCGACTTGGTTAATAGCATTTACACCGATATTAGAAATTGTTCCACCTCCAACTCTGTATTGAACGAAGATTGTTGTATTGGCTTTAACAGTTTTACCTAAACCAATATTATTTTGATAATCCTGAATTCTTAATGGTATTCCCGTTCTAGCAAATTGTGCTAATTGTTCGTCAGCCGTTACCGTGGCATTACCGAACTGTAATTTCATAAACCCTTCAGGAGTATATTCAGTAATAAATCTTAAATCAGTTTCGATGTATCTTCCAACTTTAATTCCAGGCATATCTGAAGGTTTTGTTGGGTCTTCAACAAACACCGTATTTTCAGCCAACGCATCTACTTCAAACCAACGATTTGGTGAACTTATAAATTCAGAGTATGTTGGGGTAGCCTGAAATGATGTCCCATCTTTTTGTATTACAGATGTAACACTTAATACATTTTTTTCAGGTAAGAAAAATTCAAAGAATGGTTTAACGTCTGCCGGTGTAACAACTTTTTTGAATACTTTTGTAATACCATTAACAACAACTTCTCTTTTTGTAATCGTGTAATTTATTAAAATATTATTTGAATCGAAATTAGGTATCTTAGTTCTGTTAGGATATCCCTCATTATTATATTGACTTGAAAAATCTATGTCGTATACAGTTTCAAACGTTTGACCAGCACCTACAACTTGTGAGCCAGCTCTTAAAATACCTAAATAACGAGTATCTTCTTGGTCTCCAAATGCGGGTACCGTAATTGATAAATCAACTAAAGCAACAGATGGTCTAGCACCTGGTACTTTTAAACCATAAGTTCTAGCAATGTTATAAACTGAAGAACGTTGTTGAGCATATTGAAGAACAGTTTCTTGAATACTTCTATCCATATGATAATGTAAATTATCACCAATAGCCGCGTTCAAATCTAAAAATACAGAATAAACCGAAGCGTCATTAAAATTATCAATTAACTCGGGATAATACTCTCTAGTATAGTTAATTAGGTCCTGACGTAACGATTCAAAATCTCTGTCTGTATATGATATTCTTCTTTGTGCCATTTACATTAAATATTAATTATTATAAAATCACGGCTTTCAAACGTAGAGTCAGTTATTGTGTAATCAATTCTAACTTTTGCGGTATATTCTTCCGTTCCCCTTCCAGGTATTCTATAAATACCTCCAACACCCAAGTTTGACATATTTAATTCACCCTGAACTTCTAAATCATCCAAATATGGCATTATACTTATTTCATTAATAATAATGTTAGGTAAGTATTTGTCTACCGCTTCTCTAATATCAGCCTTGATTGCATCAAATGATGGTCCGTCCATAGGCTCAAAAATAAATTCGTATATTCTAGTACCAAAATCCGGTAAATAATAACGAGAACCTTTTCTTGTTAAGATAAGATGTAATAAATCAGTCCTTATCTCCTCATCAGCACCTTGAGAAAGTGATAAGTATTTTCCATCCCTACTTTTTTGAAACGGGAAATTTATTCCATATGTATAACCATCTGCCATTGTCTATAAATATTGTAAGTAAGTAATTTATAAAAAAAAGAGGACCGAAGTCCTCTTTTATATTTATTTATTGTTATAAATAACAATTAACCTTCACACGCAACACACTGCAAGTCGTTTAAGTTTAACTTTTTTCTTGCAAATGCCTGAGCTGAGTTCATTGAATGCTGATAATAAAGTGTTTTCACACCTAATTGCCATGCATCAATAAGAAGTTTGTTAACATCCTTAGTCGGCATATCAGGTGAAATCATTAAGTTAAGTGATTGTGATTGGTCAATATAATCTTGACGTACCGCAGCTTGGTTAATGATAGATGCCTGATTTACCTCAGCAAAAGTTCTAAAAACTTCTTTTTGTTCGTCAGTTAAAAATTCTAAATGCTGTACTGAACCATCATGTTTTTTAATACTATCCCATGTGGCTTTAGTATCTTTTTTAAGTTCCTTTAACAATTCCTTCAATACTGGATTCTTAATTGTAACTTTTAATTTAGCAACATCTTTAACGTAACAGTTAGACCAAATTGGTTCAATTGATTGTGATACCTGTCCTAAAATAAATGCCGATGATGTGGTAGGTGCAATTGCATTTAATGTAACATTTCTTCTACCATATCCAATCAAAGTTTCAGGTTCTCCAAAAATCTGAGCCAACTCTTCTGATGCTTTATATGATTTTTCTTTAATCAATTTAAACACTTCAACATTTAATCTTGCAGTTTCTCTTGTATCAAAAGCTAAGTTTTTAGATTGTAACAATGAATGCCATCCTAATACACCAAGACCTAAAGCTCTTTGTCTTTTAGCAAAATTATATGCTTTTTCCAAATAAAAGAATGCTCTTTGTCCTTCGATTGTACCTGTGTGTCTTAGTGCGTCAATTTTATCAATAAATTCGGTTACAACCGCATCCAAGAAATAAACCATTACTTCAACAGCATCTGTGTCTTTCCACTCATCATAATGTAATAAATTCATAGATGAAAGAACACAAACAAATGACTCTTCTTCAGAGTTATGAAGTGCAATTTCAGAACAAAGATTTGAATTATAAATCTTCATGTCCTTATCACGATAAACTTCAGGTGCTTTATTATTCATAGTGTCGGTAAACATGATATATGGATATCCAATTTCACCTCGTCTTTGAATTACTTTAGCCCAAATCGCTCTTTTTTGTTTATCACCTTCAATCATTTCTTTCATGAATTCATCAGTAACTGTAACCGCGTGTGTTAAATCTTGAATCGGGAATCCCTCAGTACCAATCTCTAAGAATTCCATAATATCTGGGTGCTCAACAGGTAAGTACGGAGAAAATCTACCTCTACGAGTTGAACCTTGTGAAATATTATCAACTACACTCTGAAACAAATTCATAAAGTGTACAGAACCAGGAGCGTGTCCATTATCTGTAATCTCAGCACCTCTTCCTCTGATATTTCCAAAGAAACCTGAAGTACCTCCACCCATTTTACTCATTTCACCAACTTCAGCTTGAGTGTAAAGGATTGATTCAATATTGTCTCCAATATTGGACCCAAAACAACTTACAGGTAATCCTCTTTTCTTACCAAAGTTAGCCCATACAGGTGAAGATAGTGAATACCATCCTTTACCCATATAATCAAAAAACTTGTCGGCAAAACCGTCAAAAGTTTTATTATTTGTTGTATTGTTTAAAATTTGTTCTGCGTGGTTAGCAATTGTTCGTATTCTCTCTAAAGGTTCTTCACCTTCACTTAAATAACCTCTACGAAGAAATGTAATTGATTCTTCGTTAATCCAATCGAATGGTTCTCTATTGTTCATAAATATTTTTTATATAAAATTAAATTAAAATAAATCGTTTAAAGTAATTGATTTTGATTTTTTGCTATAGTTGATACTTCTTTTGTTAAAGAAATCTGTATGTTTTGTGGTTAAAATTTCATCATCAAACCATTCAGTAGTTTCTAACATTTTCTTATCAACGTGGAATATATCTTCAATACCAATTGAATTCAAAGATACGTTAAAACGGTGTTTAATAAACTCCAAAGTTTGTGCTTTAGTTAGAAAATCTAAATCTCCTTTTTCAAAAATCCAATCAACAATGTCAGATTCTGAACTAAATGCATCTATAGTAGCATCAATTAAATCTTGTATTAATTCTTGTGTCCACCACTCAGGATTTTCTCTTTTTATTAGATTAACCAAATCAAATCCAAACTCAGCATGAATGTTTTCTTCTTTTGAAGTTGCTTCAACTGCATTACTCATACCCTTTAATACATTCTTATGTTTATTAAAAGACATAATAACTAAGAATTGTGAAAACAATGATACGTTTTCAACAAACATCGAGAATAGAATTACAGATTCAAAATAATCACGGTTATCAACCGCTTTAGAATTTGTAATTGCCTTTTCCAAATATTTGATTCTTTTACGAATTGCAGGTACCTCTAAAAGATTTTCAAACTCGCTATTCAATCCTAAAACTTGTATCAAGTTTGAGTATGCATCTGCGTGTCTTACTTCCGATTCAGCAAAAGTTGCACCAACATTTCCGATTTCAGGTTTTGGTAATCTTTTGTAAATGTCACCCCAAAAAGTTTTAACTGCAATTTCAATTTGAGAAATCGCCAACATAGCTCGTTGTACTGCAGTTTTTTCTTTTTCATTAAGGTGAACCATAAAATCTTGAATATCTGAAGTAAAATTAAATTCAGTGTGAACCCAATATGAATGACGAATTGCATCAACATATTCAACCAGTTCAGGATACTCATATGGTTTTAAATTTACTCTCTTAGTAAAGATATTTGGTCTGTGTTTAGAACGATAAATGATATATTCTTTTGCAACATCATTTAAACCATTATCCATAAGTTTATTCTCAACCATATCATGTATTTCATCAACGTGAGGTACACGGGTTTTATCACCTCTAAAAAGACTTTTCATTGTAAGTCTAGCAATCTTTTCAGCCATTTCTGAGTCGTGTTTATCAATACCACTCATAGCCTTTAGAATTGCGTTTTGGATTTTTTCAAGTTCAAAAAGAACTTTATCACCATTTCTTTTGATTACAAACTTAATGTCTTTAATCTCCAAGTTTTCCATATTATTCATAATTTTAATTGTTTTGTTTTTGTTGTCTTCTTTCAAAAAGCATTTTAACACGCTCTCTGTTTTTTTCTTCTTTCTGTTCCTCTAACCCAAGGAATGTTATACTTTGTTCTGTATCGATAACCAAAAATTCATTATCGAATTTACAGTTTTCGAATACAATACCATCTTTACCTATACGTGATTTAGTTATCGCGATTGTAGCTAAATTCATTTCTTTCTGTTGAAGCGACTTTGCCACAGATATAATTACGTGACCAACTTGAGCTTTCTTAATAGAACCACCCATTTGGTCTGTAGTAACAACATCTGAAGATATAGATGAACGGTTACCTTGAGTGGCAGTCCATCCAACCAAATTTAATTCGTGACACATTGCCTCAAAAGCCCTCATAACTGAACCTTCACTCTTCCATTCATCACCCAAGTTTTTATCAGGTACAACACAATCAATATAGTCCAATACTATCATATCTACTTTGTTCCCTTCAGCAATCATTTTACGAATCTGATTTTTAATTTGATTCATAGTCAAAGTATCTGAAGGTAACTTTTTCAATATTAGTTTGTTCTTTGTATTTGTCTTAATTTCTTTCACTTTATTCATGACGACATCCCTATGATTTGATAAATCATCAGGAGCAATTCCAGTCCACATAGTGAAGTGTTTTCTTTGAATAATCTTAGGGTTATCTTCAAAAAATACTTGTAAGACATTATACCCTAAATTAAAACCATTGTTCGCAATTTTCGATAAAACGGTTGTTTTACCAACACCTGTTGGAGCTAAGATTACACCAAGTTCACCTTTAGCCAAACCACCTTTCAATAGGTTGTCAATACCCGTGATTCCCATAGGAATTGGGTGACGGAAATCGTCTTTTAATACATCATCCAAGTTAGCAAAAACATCTGATGTACCAGCATCAACTTCACCTACTTGAAGAGCTTGTCTTACCATCCCTTCGAGGTGGTCATAACTTTCAAAATCACCCTTATCAATAATCTTCTGAGCTTTAGTCATAACCTTTTGTAGTTCTTGTTGTTTACAGAACTTCAAAGCTTTAGATTGAACAAACTCAGAACCTTCAATGGGTGATTCTTTTACCTCATTAACCATGTCCAAAACCATCTTCTGAGCCATTGGAGAGGTAATTTCCGACTTTGTGAGTTGTTCCAAAGTATCGAAAGTTGGTGAACTTTCATAAGTTGAATAATACTGTTTTATTAACTGCATTATTAACTTAAAGTATTGATTATCAAAGTATTTTGGGTCAAGAACGTCAACAATGGAAGTGGCGAAATCTTTATCAATAATAATATTATTTAGTAGCTGAATTTGAAATGAATTTCCTAAGTATCCAAAGTTTTTATCGTTCGACATATACTGTATTTTGTTTTAAATTTAACGGGTCCGGTTTAATAAATATGCTTAAATCAGACTATAGTTCATATAGTTGTGTGTTAAATTTTCAGATGAAAAAATGTCAGTCAACGCTCGAAGTATAGTTTTTAACTCTGGGCGTATGTCTACCGTATATCTTACCTTTGGAGGGTATACTTTAGCATCTAAAATTCTATGACAAATTGTCTCGTCACCCATCTTAATATAGACGTTAAAGAACTCATTTTCATCTGTATTTGATGTTTCTAAAATCTCGGGTTCAACCATAATTTGGTCCATATTATCCATCATATACACCATTGTTTTTGCAACCAAAACTTGGTTGATAAGTTTAGTTACTTCATTCAAAAGTAAAGGTACCTCTAAGCTTCTACGAGCCTTTGAGTTATACCCTTTTACGTTGAAATAACGTTGTACTACAATGTTGTCATTCAAGGTTAACAAGAACTCCATTTTAACTGCATCATTTGTTTGCTCTTTCATAAAAATTTTTAATTAATTGTTACTTTTTGTTTGTAAATCGTTTTTTTTCTTTCCTCGTTAGTTTCATAAATGGAGTGAGGAATTCCACCCATGCGTTGTCGTGTTTTGGTAAGAATTTAAATAGACCATCGTCCATCATCATTCTCATTAAGTTTTTATATCCTCTACCATCGGGGTCCAATTCTTCTTTATAATATTGTTCAACTTCTTCTTTCCCTTCATCAGTAATTAAAGGTTCCGACAAATCTACGAGTTTTTTATTAATTTCAAAAAACTCATTTCCAAATACCCCTCTCTTTGTTACTCCCGTTAAAAGATTTTTTAGAGCTTTGTTTTCTTTGTCTTCCTTTAATAACTCTTCAGCTTTTGTCAAAATATGGTCAATAGAAACCTCATTTTCAAGTACCTCAGGAAAAAGTTTCACAAAAGTTTTTTCACCCAAGAGTCGAATACCATCAATGTTATCAGATTTGTCTCCTGATAACACCTTATAGGTAACGACATTCTTATGTGGTATAGATATATCCCCTATTTTGATTTTAGAACCCATTTTAAGGTATTCTTTCACCATAGGGGAGTAGATGGTCACATTCTCAGAGATAAGCTGTGTAAGGTCTTTATCTGAAGAGAAAATGGTTTTGAATTCGCCTTCAGAAATCTGACAGTAGTATGATATAACATCATCACTTTCACAGCCATCAAGCGTAATTTGACGGATGAACATTTCTTCCAAATATTCACGGACACGTCTTTTCTGCCAATTGAATGAATCTTTTTTAATTTCATTCAATCCGTCTCTACGGTTCATTTTATATTCGGGAAATATCATCCGTCTTTGGATTGCATTGTTGTTACCATCCCAAACAACAATGACTTTGTCGAAATTGTGTTCTTGTAAAAATCTTTTTAAAGCATTAACAAAGTGGTAAATCGCACCAATATGGTTACCGTTATGGTAATACTCCTTAACTCCGTGAAAGCCAATCTTGAACAGATTGTCCCCGTCAACCAATAATGTTTTTACCACTTTGAAATACCTAAAAGGTTACACATTCTCTGTTTCGTCTTCTAATTGGAAGTCACCTTCTGCTCCGATGATTTCTTTCCAATATTCTGAGTGTTCTTTTTTGTACGCTTCGATTGAAGATTTCTCTTCTGCCGAATCTTTACCTGCCAAGAAACCGTGGGGGGTTACAATGATTCTTCCGTCTTCATATCCCAAACCATTGATGTGGTTTTTCAATACGGAAACTTTAGAACGGATTGCAAACTTAACGGTACGCTTGTCTTTGGTTGCGGTAATCTTAGTTGTACCCGCACCTTTTTGGTTACCAAACAAGAATACCAAAGATGAGTTCAACCAAATAGCTTCACCACCTTTTGCTTTGATTTTTGGTTGACCAAATGGATTATCTGGAAGTTCAACCCATGGTTGGTTAACAATAACTAAAGTGTTCTCAAATTTCGAATCTGATTTACGTGAACCTGAGATACGTTGGTTAATACCCATACCAATCTTGTCGGCAAGAACCGCCGCATTGTGTTGTTTACCACCTTTACCTTCAAAAGTCATTTTACAGGGAACTGAACCTACTGAATCCCAAAGGAATAATAAATCATATTCCAACTCACCTTTTTCTTGAGCATCCAACAAATCGTTGATGTACTCTGTGATTTGTTCAATATAATCAAAATTGTTATTAAAAATAAAGAATCCGTCCCAATCCAATTCACCTGTTTCAGGGTCCACTACTTCTTCACACTCAAAACCCATAAGGTGTGCGTGTTCAAATGACCATTTCTGTTCGGTGATAATAAACACAGGAAGAATACCCTTTTTTTGTGCATCAACAGCAGCTTTAACCAAAGCCGTGGTCTTACCTGTATCTGAGTGACCTAAGAACATATTCAAATGTCCAATAGCAGGACCAGGGATACCTACCGCATCCAAAAAGTCCTTACCTAAATCCAAGTAACGTTGTGGTTTGTACTTAGCTGACGTAGAGAACTTCTTCTTAATGTCCTTGAAATCTTTTTTCTTAATTGCCATAATTTTGAGAATAAAACTTTTTTAAATTTTCTAATTTATCATTGGCAGCTGCAAGTTTTTCAACAAACTTATCCATTTCTTCTAAATGTTGTGGGTGTTCTCCAATACCAACTGGATTCTCCATATACACCATCAATATTGCGGTCGCTTCTGCAATTTCGCTCTCGTACTTTTTAGTAAGAGAATCGTACATATATTTTCTGATTTTCATATTTAATATAAATTAAGAAAGGCGAGGGATAACTAAATCCCCCGCCTCATTTTTTTTAGAATGGAAGGTCTTCGTCGATATCCATTTCAGCCTGTGGGTCAGAAGCTGTTGAGCTCATTTTAGAACCACCACCGATTGTCATCTCATCACTATCACCATAAACATACTTTTTCAAATCTGAATCCCAACGTGGAGTTTCTCCACGAGCAATCGCTTCCAAGTATTCTTCAGGTTTTTTAGTGTAAACATCATTCCATGTAAGTTCGTCGTCCAACCACTCTTTCTTGATTGCGCTGTCAGTATGAAGAGGACTTGGGTCGTCATACATAATGGTTTGAACTACAGTATATTCTTTACCACCAGGAGTTTTTGATTTGGTCAATTCAATAATCAAATCACGACCTTCCTCTGCGTTTGTAACATCACCCTTAGCTTTCCAAATTGGAATAATCTTATCCAAGATACCTTCTTGCTTGTAGTTGTCTTTAAAACGCCAAAACTTTACTCCGTCTTCTTCAGCGTCACGGTCAACCACCTTTACAATGTAGAATTTACGTGAACGGTACTGACGAGCCAATTCTTTGTCTGACTCTTTACCTGTTGACATAAGTTCTTCATAAACTTCATTTAATGGTGAACGTTCTCCATCGTTCTTACCTGGGTCGTATAATTTAACCCACTTACCATCCACTTGGATTTCATGGTACCATACCTCTTTAAATGGTGATGAACCATCTGATGTTGGGAGAATACGTACTCTCTTTTGACCAGATTTTTCACCTTTCAATAAGATAGTAGTAAAATACTTTTTCATTCTCTCTTCTTGAGAGACCTGTGACCCGCCATTGTTTGAACGTGTCGTGTTTTTTTCGTACTGTGCTAGTACTGCGTCTAATGAATTTTGCATCGTTTTTTAATTGTTTTTAAAGTTAATAGAATCTCATATACTCTACATACAATTATACTAAACTACAATTCAAAGTCAAATATCCGGTAAAAAAAAAAGACCCGAGAGCAGTTCTTACGGTATGCAACTCGGGTACGTTTTTGCCTAAGGTAGCAGGCATCTTAAAACATTAATATTGATTGTCGTCTTTATAAATGTTAAATGTCTTTTTTATATCAGCTGGTGAAAAATTCTCAACTTCATCATCAGTTAAAACATATTCGTTTTTACCTGAAGCTTCCATATCACCTTGCTTATCTTCAAAAAAATCAGTAAGTTTTTGATTATATGGATAAGAATCCAAACTTCTTAATTGTAATTTCTCCTCAGGACTCTTTTGACGATACTTTTCAATTTTGTTTTCAATATTGTTAATCTTATCAAAAATAGAATCCATAGCACCTAACTTTTCTTCTAAGTCATTTAACTTGTCCATCATAGAAGTCATATATTCTTCTTGCTTTGACTGGATATCTTTTTGAGATGTAACTAAATCAGTAATGTCTAATTCTTCTACATCACCATCTGTTGATGTTTCACCTTCAACATTACCTTCATTATCAATTTTTTCAACATCTGGGTCAGTCGCCGTATCAATTGGTTCAGGAATTTCATCAACAGGAGCATCACCTTCAGGTGCTGCTGCCGCGTCTATTTCAGTATCAGCAGGTGCTTCAGCTGTTGGGTCATCGAATTGTTCAACAATATAATTGTTAATCTTTTTATATCTTTCGACCTCTTCACTAATTTTTTTAGCTATTGACATTTTTTTATATTTTTAACCGTTTAATAATGTTTTTACACCATGTGGTGTTTCAACCCTTAAAGTTCTATTTAACTTCATGGTATTATCCACTCTTTCGATAAGACCATCTTTCATTCTAACTGTATAACAGTCACCAGTGTCTAAATCACAAACTTCTTTATAACCATTTCCAGCATCTCTTTCTGAGATTCTAGTGTCTTTGGCTAAATAACTATCTAATAAATTTTTGATATCCATAACGATATTTTTAATATAAATATAACAAACTTTATGTTTTTTCAATTATAACCCATTTGAAACGGAATAATTTAATGCCGATTGGAACGATGCCACTGTTCTTTGCCAGTAATTTTTATTATTAACCACACCCCCGCTTTTATTTGCATCACTAATGGCTTTGTCAATTTTTTGTTCGACATCATTACCACCATATAAACCGACACCTAAATTCCAACACGATTTCCATAATCTAGCATAAGATTCGGCTTCACCATAATAACTTTGATATTGATTTTGTCTTTGTACAAAACCAGCTGTATTGAATCTACTTAATACAAACTTTATTGAATTGTCAAAATTATCGAATACCGCGAGTGGTCTTGAACCACCCTCTATTACTTTAACACAAGATTGTCCCGATACAAACCCAATCATATTATTACTCCATGTTCCATCGGTATGTATTCCAAATAAATCATTACCAACACACGTAAAGTTGGTACCTTGACCTTGTTCCGTCCAAGCCATTCCAAAAACCAATCTTCGTATCTTTAAAGGTATATCCGTTCTTGTTTTTAGGTATTCAATAACATCTTTCTTTCCGATTGTGGTGATACTACTATTGTCAATCCACGGTAGGTTAGGGTATTTTGTTTTATTTAAACAATCCGCCAATACGGCTCTTGTTGGTTTATTAACCCCACCCTGAGGCAATGCCGGAGGATTAGTATTTGTAGTTACAGTTGTAGATGCTTCGGATTCAAGATTTGCGTTAGCACTTGTTTGTCCACTTGTTGTTGTAACAATATTATTAACCTTTTTCTGATACCTTCTCAATAAATCTAAATTAACACTCATTGTAAGTTTATCCAAATTTGGGAATGAGAATTTTGAAATCCTTACCCCCGAAAAGTCTGTTTGGAAGTCATTTGGTGTAATAGTATGTGTTACATTTAAAATCCAATAAGGTCCTGTAAACATTGGAACATATCTTAAGTTAAAGTACATTGTAGGTTGTATCATAACATTACCCATCGATTGTACCTCACAAGTATAACTTCTAGTTTTGTATATGTTAAATAATGATGTGGACTGCTGATACGTCTTTTGACCTTTTGTTTGGTTTGCCATATCCGTCAACACTTTGAAGGTTTCAGAAGTGTTTTTATATTGTGATTGGTTTAATGAAATAGATTTAAATATATTTTGGTTTCTAATACCAAAATCCACATTAAACGCAACAACTTTGTTAGACGTTCCCCAGTCTTGTTTATTATTTTGATTCTCAACCAATGGGTTTTCAGATGATTTTCTCAAATCAAAACTATCATTGGCAAAACGATAATCTATATTTTCTTTTTGTTCTGTATGTTCTGACAATCTATTGGTGTACATACAAACAAACTTTGGTTTGTTTTTTTGATAATCAACCTCAAGGTATGTTCCGAACGAGCTATTTGGAATATCGATGTCTTGTGGTACACCATTTTTAGTTATCTCTTGAACACCATAAAAGTTAACATATGCCGGCAAAGCCATGAATATGAAATTATTATGAGCCAAGATTTCACCAATTAATGAATATAAAGATGCTGTCTCTCGTTCGTTTGATAACCAACTTGATAAATGATTTACATCTACAATAATACTATCACCGATATCTCGGTTAGCTCTATCTAAAAATAAAAAGTCCTCAAATAAAACTCGGTTTTTAAAATCACCACCCGCAATCCATTTGTCATTCAAAACTTTGAACACTTCCCAAAGTTCCGTCTTTGCAATATCACCGTCCATCGCACTTCTTTTCGATTCCTTGATTTGGGTAATATTTGGAATGTTCTTATTCAAATATCTAAACACATTGTTAAGAATGTTTGATTGATATTTGTTTTGATTACTCAAGTATTGATTAAGGTTTGTCGTGAAGGTCGCACTAGTTAATGACGGGTTTTGTAATTTTTGTGTGGCAAAAATCTTAATTACCTGTGAAAGCTGTTCAACATTTGTTTTAGTGAATTCAATATTCATGGTAATAAAGAAATCAGTAATATATGAACCACTATCCTTATAACTTAAATCACTATTAGTAAATTCACCAACATTTAATTTTAATGCTTTCCAAGCATCGGGATAAGCCGCTTGGCTTTGTAGTAATGTCGTTCCACCACCTGAAGAAGGTAACGAATTAGTTACATATTTTCCAAAATTAATTGGGTCAACAGGTTTGAATGTATCGTTAGTTGATAATGAATTGAATACTCTTCTATCAAAATTACCAGGATTACCCCTCTTTAAAATTACCTGATAACCTAAGAATTGTTCCATACCATAAACAAAATTAGTCATCTGATTATCAGAAATTTCATAAGCTATACCATTTTCATTATTACTCTTTGGCATATCAGAAATAAATAAAGGTCGTAACACCGATATAATATTCCTATTATATATGTCTTGTAAATCGGTTAAATCAAAATAAGATAAGTTCGTATTTTCACCCGCCAATAATTCAATTGTATTATCAGGAGATTTTGTGAAATTCAAAAACTCGTTCTCAAAAATGTCCAATAACTGTTTAGGGAAAACAGAAAGTAACTCTTCAATGTTAGAATAGTCAGAATTATAAGTGATTGTAAATGGGTCTTGATATTCATTTTCAGTGTCAATCACTTTTAGATATTCATTATACGACGGCTTTTTAACTAACGAGTTATTATAGAAACCAAAGTTTGAACCTCCCCACAATGAACGAGCCGACCCATCGTAAAGTGTTTGGTCAGACAATACTTGTGTCGGGGTCTTTTGGAAAATATTCGTTATACCATTTGTATTTTCAAATCTATATTGTGAGAATGATAACCCACCAGTTGAGGGGATTACAAAGATTCTTGGTTGATTAATATTATTGTCATATAAACCAGTTGTATCCTCAATATATTGATACCAGTTTTTAATGGACAGGTTTTGTGTTGTTGGAGTTGCAAATTGATTTGACGGTACCATAACCGTGGAGTCATTTGTAAAACCAATTCTTAATCCATTATTATATGCACTATCCCAACCCGACGGAGTATAATCAGTTATAATATCGGTGTCGGTAAACATATAATAAATTGAGTTTATTAACTTTGGATATAGTCCAATGTTAATTGACATATTTTGTGATACCCCTGCCAATGTATTTTGCATCTCATACAAATAATTAGACCCGTCATATTTCTTTATATTATATGAAGTTATCGGTTGTTGATTGGTGGGGTCGTAAGCATCATTTTGGTCAAAACTCTTCCATACCGTATCTAAATGGTCAACACCATTTTCGATATAATTTTTGTAACGATGCCATATTGAACCGTATTTTAAAATCCAAGCGTATGGTAATTTGTGAATGGCGGAAGTTTTATTAAAGATTGCTGATAAATAACTCTTCAACGATTGTTGACTGAGTCCGTTATCATCAGTTACAAATAATGATTTTTCTTTTAATGTTGATAGTGGTAGTGAATTTAAGAACAAATACGCTAAGTTCTTATATGGATAAGGGTTACCATTTTTGTAGTTATCAACACCTTCAATAATTGAATTGATGAAGTATGGAGTGTTAAGTAATGATGTTGTTTGAGTTTCACTTACATTACCCTGATAGTTTGGACCATAGTTAATTACAGATTCAGTAATAAAATAATTTAAATTAGTCACCAACCTATTATCATAATAAGCTTTCATCATCAGATTAGTACTAACATTCTTAGTCTGACTTGGAGCGGTGGGTAAGTTGTTAATCCAAGAAATATTAGTTAAAGGAACATCTTTAGTTACTGAGGTTAAATCACTTGGGTTAAATGAACAAATGGTTTTTTTATTATCAAAATAATATAATGATTTAGTTGTATCATTAGAATCTCTAACATTACCTACGGAATTACCATAAGCCATATTATTTTTTAACCAATTTAAATCAGTAAATGGATATACGTCAGTATAATCTAAAGTATTTGATTGAGTGCTTTTTAGATATTCTACAAGTTTATTTTGACTTTCTTGTGAGTCCTGTACAGTAATACTTTCAACATTAATTGTATCTAAAGAATATATGTAAGAATCATTATCAATGTCTGCATTTATATAGTCAGTATTAAAAATATCTCTAATATAGTTATTCCAATTTTGACCCGTTCCCTCATTTGAAATACTCTTTAAGAATGGTTCAAAAGTTTGGAAACTTAATCCATATCTTTTGAGTATCATCATTAGCTCAGGGTCCGAACTAATCGCTTCTTTAATTGTGTATGATTCAAAATCACCTAAAACACTATAAAGGTCATATCTTGATTGTTCGTCTCTAAATAATTTAGAGTAATAGGTATTCAAATATGTTCTTTCCCAAATTTCGTAAAAAAATGGCACCTCAGATTTATCACCATACGGTTGTACAGTATACGGGAATTCAATAGCATTAGAAGGTATAAAGTTAGCTTCCTTCTTTTGATTAGGCATAGTTGATGGTGTAGGAAGCGCTTGTTTTAACAATTGACCTGTTACATATTCTTCTAAAAATTCAATTTCTGGCCATTTGTCATAGAGATATCCCTTAGTTCTATTTATTGAACTACTCAATCCAGGGTATTTTACTACTTGATATACGTTATCTTTCTCATCTTTTTCTTGTTCAATGTATTGAGGCCAAGGATAAACAAAATTAATTTCAGTAAGTTCCTCACTTCCAATTACCTGTCCATTAACTACAAATTTATTATCAACATTTGTTGATTGTTCTGGATTTAAAATTGCGGAAGCACGAACTGGGTCAGATTTTAACTTCCAAGCTTCAGTATGAACATCATCCATTAACCTATAGAATGCATCCGCACTAGCCATAATTACCGCTAAAATATTTCTTATGGTCGGTTTAAATCCTAATCCATTCTCTGATGATTCTATTTTTTCCATCAAAGCGTCCGATAATTGATTTTCAATTTTTTCCTCTAAAACACCAAATCTTTCCTCTAAATCTGATATTTTTTCAAGAAATGAATTAACTGAAAATTTAGCATTATTATATTTTGTTCCAAACCCAAAATATATTATTTGTTCATCAGTGACAATTTCTTGAGTTTGAAAATCATATTTAAAACCTTTTGCCTTTATATCTGTTATTAAGGTTAAAGTATAAGCAGATAATTCGACTTCATTAGGTGCTTTATTGTTAGTTAAAATATATGATTGCTCTAAATTAATTTTTTCTTGTAAATCTTCACTTGTAATGTAAAAAGGAAAATCATTATAATTCATCGTGAATGTTAATGACGATGAATATGTCTTTCCATTAATTGTGTACTTACCATTATCACCAAAAGTTGCGTTATTTGATAATTTATTATTATAAAATTTAACTATACTATCAGTCAATTCAACTATAGCATCTTTTTTGGCTTGTAAATTTAAATCTTTTTTAAATGTATAATATATCTCACCTGTAGTGTTATCTACCAACACATTTTTACCGTCCATATATTTTTGATACCATGATTGAGTATTTTGACTATATACTCTATCTCGATAATCATTGATTACTTTTCTATACTCATCAATATCGTTTAAAACACTTACATCTTCTTTAGCAAAACTATTTGTAATATACTCTTCTAATTTGTCTAACTTCATCTTCATTTGAGCAATTGTCAGACGAGGGAAGTTTGGACCTATTAATCCTTTAGATTCGTAGTAATTATAAACTTCTCGTATCTTTTTCATTCCACGAGTTGTTATAATTTGAGACATAGGTTGGGTTTGATTTACACCAGTATTTGCCAACGCTATCAATTCAAATGGGTCTGTAAGATTATTTGCAGAATCTATTAATAATTGTTCTTGGTCTCCGTTTGCTAACCCATCTGTAGAATTTGGTATACTTAACGTTGAGTTGTACATGTGCGGTAACGCATAAAGTGAACCTAATGGCAAATCCGATAGAATAGCAGCAGTTCTTCCTATCATTTCTAAAGTAATTTTATAATTACCATCACCCGGGTCAAATCTGGCGTTAAATGATTTCAACATTAATTCATATCTAATTGCTTTACCGTAATACCCTTTAACTGTTAGATAAAATATTGGGTATGGTAATTGCATAAATGCAGAGTATGGTGATTTTTCACCAAGTTCAAATAATGTTCTACCTTGAACGTCGACCATATCGACAGTTACCACAGGGATAAATGAGGCGTTGTTTGTAATTTTTATATTTGTAATACCTAAAAGTTGAGTGTCTTCGATATTACCAACACTTCTAGAGTTATTTTGACTAACTTGTGTTTGATTTATACCTTGACCCTCAAGAGCACCTCTACCTGTTATTTGGTCAGACCAACTAGTGTCTAAATATTTTTTTCCTTGTGGTGATAAGAAATTTATTTTACCTAATGGTGAACCACCAAAATTTGCAATCGGACTAAGTAAGTTTGAATTTTCATCAAAATTTTCACCTAAAGCTAGTTTGGTTCTTGGAATAATTCTCGCTTCCAAATTAGCGTACATGACAAGATTTTCATGGTCAACAAGCCTTTCTTGCATCCTACCATCTTTGTCAAAGATTTTGTTTGGGTCTACTAATACTACGTTGTTATAGTCAGCATCCCAAGCAACATTACCATCTGTATATTTTTTTACATTATCTGCCATAATAATAGAAATGGTTGTCTATCGCCGTTTTATAATCTTGTAGTGATGCAATTAAAGGAAATGGAACGATTAATACTGAACCATCAGGAATATCGGTTTCCATTCCACCAAATTGTGGGTTTGCCATTTGAATTAACCATCCAAAATATGGCGTGTTGTAAAATTCATAGGAAACTTTATCTAATCTACTTCTTCCTTGGCGATAGATATATTTTCTATCAGTTGTCTTTGAAGGCAAAGTAACATACGGAACAACGGTCTGTTGACCGTTTAAAAGAAAATTCTGATATCTATTGTAGTATTGCATTAGTCTAACTTAACTTTATTGTTCCAAGAATTTTTATTTCCACCATTTACACCACTGTATAACAAATTAAAATTATCCAAGTCGGCAGAATTTGGCGTTTTTATGTCGGAGAAAGTGAAATCTCTCTGCTTTCCTTTAACATAAGGCTTATATTCGTTAAATACAGACTTGAAGTATTCATCCCTGAATTTATTAAACTGTTTTAAAGATTCATCATACTCTTTTGTATATTCTTTAACTAATAGGTCTTGTGATGCATACACAGTGTTTGCCCACACCGGTATTTTAACTAATTCTTTTAAAACCTCCTCACTAATATCTGCACTATTATCAAGCGTTTCTCTACCAAAAATAATCGCCCATCTCTTTTCCGCAGCCGATGATATAGCCAAGTTATAAAATACAATATCATTGTTATTACTTGACCAACCATCAGTCATTAACTTATATGTTTCTAATTTAGAATATAAAGTATTAAGATTATCCGCAACAACTTTGTAGTCATTTACCAATTCTACCTGTGTATCGGCAGCACCACCAGAAGTATCAGATACTTCGGTTGTTGCCGTTAATGAATAAAGAATTGGTTGACCTGAAGGTTTCTTAAATCCATCAATACCACTTTGAACTAAATTGATTTTATCTACAACTCTAATGAAATTTTGTTCAACTCCAACCAAATCATTTAAGTTTGATAACATAGATGATGAGAAGTTAACTTTTCTACGATTAATTAAATCTTTAACTTGTTTTTTAAATGTTCTTAAATCAGCATTTTTAACATCGTTCTTTTTGTCTCCTGTTACAAAAGGAGCAACTAAAGGAGAATTACCATTATCAACATCCGATAACGCGTCATTAAATACTTGGTCTATTTTTGATTGCAATGATTCTGTTTTACCAAAAATACTTGTTTCAACATTATCAGAACTCGATGTTGCGTATTGTCCAAACTCACCCGTAATATACTTTCTATCTTTAGTAAACATTCTTAAACCACCTGTTAAGTACGCTTGGTTAACACTATCCAACGATGATACGGTAGCATCGGCATATGCCTTAGATACACCAATTAAGTCATCCATAATCTGCATAAATGATGTTGTACCAGTTACAGTTGTACCATTATCAGATAACACTTTATTTTGAATGGTTCCAATAGTATTACCCGCCTCGTTTTGAATATCCATTCCTAATTCTTGATTAGTTAATGGAACCTCAGCAATTAAATCTTCAATTACAAATCTATCAATCTGAGATGTATCTTCAGTTGCCGTAGCTCTTTCATCATACATTTCAGTATTAGCATAATAGTTGAACGATAATGCGTTTTGTAATTGAGCCACAGGTTCTTTTAATCCATGACCACCAATAAAGTAGAATGATAAACTAACATCAGCTAACATCGGTTGAACACCAATACCTTCAGGGTTTAAATCCAATTGTAATGGTTCATATCTAATTGACATTTGGTTAATGGCAATTTTTGTATGCCAGAAATCTCCCACCCTTAACACACAAATCGGAGGAGCTCCAAATGATGTGTTTAACGCATCATTCTGTAGAGGTTTACCATCAGGACCAATAACAGGTATAGTATTACCTGGTCTTAAACATTGTTGTAAGAAAGTTAATCTTGAGTTTAACCCTTCAGGTGTAATTGAGTGGAAAGCCGGATTAAAGAATTGAATTTTTTCTTTCATACTCTCATAAAGGAATGGAGTATCTTCTTTAATCATTTCAAAATAATCACATTCACTTAATAACTTTCTTAACATTCTTTTAGCTAATCCCTGCTTTAAACTAATTTCTTGATTTGAAATTGTTTTTTGTGGTGTAGGACTCGCGTCGGCACTACCTGTTGTTGGTTGTGGTATAACTTCATCGGCAATTTTTGTGTCAGCTTCAATCTTAGGTCCAACACTAACATTTAAAATCTGTGCTCTACGACAACCCATAGCAGCTACCGAATAAATTTTGTCTTGCCCCGTCAATTCCTGAGTACAATCAATAGGAGTTCCAGATGAATTAGTTGCATCACTCTGTCCCCCTTCACCAACACCATCTGTAGTAACATTTACCAAACCTTTTTCTAATAAAGGTTCCATACCATTCCAATCTTGTATTGTCTGTAAAACTGAATCAACTCGTCTCCATGATAAGTCAACGTTATATGTTGGTGAATTAGGAGATGATGCTGAACCAACAATATTAAAACTAACGGTATATCCTTGACCCGCAATTTCAACAATCTTATTTAAAAAATCCTCAAACTTATTGTAATTTGGTGTAATTACATCCTCAAAGAATGTTTGAGTTGGTTGTTTTTGATTGGCGTTAGCTTGGTCTTGATAAAAAGATTTTTCACCAATATATGCCATATATGTTGAAGTGTAGTCAATAGACGATGTTTTTCCATAACTTTTAGGGTCAGGAGTGTCATTATCAAAATAAAGATTTAACCCATTAAATTCCGTCAAACTTGGGATTAATTCACCTTCAGATGAATTTTGTGGTTGTTCTTTTGGAATTTCTTCCATTCCCCTCTTAAATTGGTCAACGTTAGTTGTCTGTTCAACAACACTGAAGATTTCATTAAATGAAAGGGTACCATATTTTTTGGCTAATTCATATATATCGTATGTTTTACATCCCGCAAAGAAACTATCAACAATCTTAGTAATTTCAGATTCAGGACTAACATTGGCTAATTCTTTATCTATGATTGTATTAAGAATAGAGGGGTGGTCCACTATAATCTTAAATGATAAACTACCCTGTCTTTGGGTATTATTGTATGTGTAAATCGGCTCAGGTCTTCCTAAGAAATCGTTTTGATTCCATCTAACAGAAACACTCTCATCTACTCTTAAGTCATACGGGGGGAACCACATTATTCTACCACCTAAAGGTCCTTTTTCACATGCAGGTAAATCCTGTTGCATGTCAGTTGTTCTCCACGCTAAATTCTCTAAAGACAACATATATTTCTTAACTTGTCCGTCAATAACGTTTGTAGATTCATTACCCGTCATTGGGGCAATGTTTAAGTTGAATGTATTATCTAAAACAGAATATGTGGACTTTCTAATGTTACCTTCCGTTTTTTGTAAATCAGAATAAGTAAAGAAAGGGGTATCTTTGGTGAATACTCTACAATATTCCATTCCGACCTCACCACCATTTTGATTTACATAACGTTTAACTCTTGAACCTTTTGTAATTTCTCTTGTTCCATCAAAGAATACTTTTGATGTTTGGTTGATTGCATTACCAACGTGTTGTAGCCTCGCATTACCATTTAATCCATCTGCGGCTTCAACTAACTTTTGTGTGTCATATAAAATAGAACCAGGTGTTAAACCATAATTTGTTGATTCAGTTTTATTAAATTGAGATGATATCTGCGGCCAGTTCGAATCTGTTTCATATAACTCTCCACCTTTTCCGGCCTTTTTACCCGCAGCACTTCTCGACTTTGGTGATATCCATGTAAATCCACCTTGAAGTCCTCCGTCATCACTAGGTTCCGCAGTGTTTAAACCAAAGTTAAATTTTTGATTTCCTTCATATAATGTTGCTAGTTCACCATAACCTCTGACTGCGGTTTGTACTCTTTGTCCTTTAGCATTTGTTGGTAACTCATTATTTGGGAAAATAATATCATTCGGGTCTTGAGTTCGTTTACCAACATAATACTGACCATTTGGTGCACCTAAATTTAAATCACCTATAAAATTAGCTTTGTAATCAGGTCTATAATCATTGTACTCTAATGATGAGAATAGGGCTGAAACTTGTCCTTGTCCTGAGTTTGCTAAGAAAATATCAGAACCATTTTTTCTTTCAGGTAATAAATCAGGTTTACCAAACAATGCTCCAATAACATTTATTGTTTGGTTAATAAAACTTCTCTTACCTACAGGGTCAAAATAATCACCAGGTATCCAAGAATAAGGAAAATAAACACCTGTTAATCTTCCCGCCATATCCAACCCTTTGGCTGGTAAACTACCGGGTACTGAAATATGCCAATCGGCAGTTATTAAAGGTTTTTTACCCGCTAAGATGGCAGCAGCTTCAAAAGGGTCATTTAATGCTCCAACAAGATTTACTCTACCTAATGTCTGTTGATAGGTTTCTTGTGCAATTCTGTATTGTAATTCCGCTCTTAATGATGTAGCGGCAATTTTTATCATGTCAGAATCTTGTGAAAGATTTCCGTTTGAGCCCTGTGGATTGTCTTGTAATAAAATACTTGCAACCGGATATGTTGAACCAATAAATTTAAAATAGGTATCTCTATTTTGAATTATCTTTTGTACTTCATCTACATTATAAACAATATCATATCCACCTTGTGGACCATATAGATTATTTATAAATGCTCTTTTTTGTGATGGTTCACTTCTTAATTCTAACCCTGTTTCTATACCAGTATATGGTCCCTCATTAGAATTTGTTTGAAATGTTGTAACATCAATTGGGTCTCCGAAACCATTTTGACCATCAGCAGGTCCGTACTTATTTTTAGTATATAATATTTTTTCTTGTTGGTCACCAACTTGAACAACATCAGGACTATCTAAAACCGAAAAATCTTTTAAGTTAAACTCATCGGTTCCTGGTGCAGTAACAGAATTAAAACCATTAGATTTATATGGTTCTAAATTCTTTACTAATAACTTTTTTCTAAAGTTTTCTGTTGAATCAAATGATAGTGGACTCGGCATCTATTTTTTATTTATCTATAAATAGATGATTGGATATTTTTTTATTAGTTACCTAACAAGTCAGGCTCTAAAATCTGTTTAATTCTCTCACTTAATATTCGAATATCATCATTTGACATTCTACTAACATCTAACACTTGAGTTAATCCATCCAATCTAATAGTTCCTGTGTGTACAACATTTAAATTACTTAAATTTATTGTCTGTGTTGTATTAGTAGGTTGTTGTGGTGTAACTGTAGTTGAATTGTTATTACCTCCACCACTAGTGTTTGGTAACACTCTTCTTGCGTTTTGTACTGTCGTAGTGACTGTTGTTGTAAAATCAGTACCAAAGAAATCTAATAGTTCCCTAAATCCTTGACTTACTTGTGTTTTTACTGAATTTAAAAATGGTGTTAATCCTTGGTCCCAAGTTATGTTATCTGTTACTGATTGTATTCCCGTTACAATTTTATCTCTAACTAAATTATAATTTTCTTCAGTTAATAACTTACTTAGATTTGCTGAAACATTGTTTGCAACTGTTTTTGCCTGTGCGGATATATCACTATAAGTTTCACCGCCAGCAACCCCTGCAGCCAATTTAGCCGCGGGTGTTCTAAGTGTTTTTAAGATATCCTCCAAAGTTGAAAGTTGGTCCACGGCAATTTCTTGAGAACTTTTTCCTTGTTTTTCTTGTTCCTTAATTAACTCAGAATACGCACTTTCAACTTGTTCTGTTGTTAATTTAGACAATTCAATGGCTTTGTCTTGACCTGGTAATTTAATTTCTAAATTACCTTGTTTATTTAATGTAGAAAGATTTGCAACTAATTGTTTCTGTTCATCAGTCATATTAGTAAATCTTAATTCATCCATTGCCTTTTGTTCCTGAGCCGCCTTTACCGCAGTATTAGCCAAATCTTCGTAACTCATACCAAGAGCATCTGCTGAAGCTCTTAATCGTCTCATTTCAGTTGCCGATATTTGAAACTTACCAGTTTCTTTGTTAAACATTACCGATGACTTAGCAGCATCTATAATAGTATTTTGTAGACCCTCCATATCATTTTGGGCCATATTCATTAATTGGAACGGGTCTCCTAAAGCTCCAATAGCACCACCTAAATTTTGAAACTCAGCCGCCAATTCAATCGCCTTTTCAGGGTTTAATAAATCCGCAGCCAATTTATTAACCGAAGTCATATCAATACGTAACGCCTGAGCTCTAGCAACCATACGAGTGAATCCTTCAACTCCATCCTTGAAGTTATAAGCGTTGACTAACTTTAAGTTTTTACCAACTGTTTGTAGGAACGTACCAACATTTAATCCAAGACCTCTTGCTTTACTTGACATCTGTTCAATACCTTCAATAGTACCATCAATACCAATTCCTATAGTATCAAAAGATTCCGCAAGTGTTCCCATTTCCTCCGCAGTTATACCTGCAGATTTTTGTATAGCTACAAAACTAGTTAACTGTTCATCAGTTAACATTGTATTTGATTGTAAACTTTTGTTAATTGATGAAAACACATTCGCTATGTCATCTAATGTACCTCCAAATTCTATAGATTTTGCAGCGGCTTGAGCGAACTCAACCCTCATGTCTTTAGCATAAACTGCACCCTGTCCTAATACACTTCTATTAATTCGAGCAACTTGGTCTTCAAAATCAAATATACTGTCTTGTAATTTAGCAAACGAATCTTTTAACGCTCCCGTTAAATCACTTAAACTTGGACCACCACCGCTGTTATCTTGTAAAAACATAAAGTTATTTTACAATAAATACCTTATCTTTTATTTCTTGCTTGTTCAGCCATTTCATTTTGTTTTTGAAACTCTTCAGATAACTTATTAATGAAGAACTTTCTTTCAAAGGTTGGCATCCTTAAAAGGTCTGAATATGAAAAATGTAAATGTTTTGCTAAGTAGTATATCTCATCATATACTACCTTTCTATAATCAGAAGAAAGGACGAAAAAACTCTGCCCCGAAAGTGATGCGAGCGCTCACTTTTTCTCCTGACGGGGCTGTAAAGACTCGTTCCAAGTCTAGTCGTGGTTCACAATCTCTTAATGTATTTCTAATATACTTTGAGTCGGCAATAGGTAATTGTTGTATCCATTGAGCAATTTGTCCCTTATCTTCATTACCGTCAACTGAAATTAAATGCATCTCCAATCTTTTAGTGATTACAGGTGCTGTCATACCTTTTGGGTATGCATTTTCAAACTCTCTTAACATTTTTTGGTCACCAACATTCAACAATTTACATTTAACTACAGAACCCGATGTAGGTAATGTAAATTCAAAATATCCCTCAGAATTTGGTTCCATTTTGGGTTCCTTAATGTTTAATTCATCTAATGTCGTAGTTACCGTAAACTCCTTTAAAGTTTTTGGGTCAGATAAAATTAAATTATATTCACTACCGAACGATGTGTTTCTTAAGAAAATTAATATTGCTTCAACATCACAATCCAATAATTGGTCGACGTGAAAGTCAGGCTCATAAATTTTAGTTCTTAAAAGTGTTTGGATGATATCATTGTTTTGATTTTGACTCAAAAGGATATTTTCATCCGCAGCGGTTAGATACCCCACTTTTAATGAAGATTTTTTATTTTTATAAAATTTACCTCTAGAAGGTAGTGTTACCACATCGTGTGGTAAGTTAAAGTCCATTTGACCGTATTGTGATATATTATCCATAACTCAAAAAAAAAAACCATAGGGTGGTCCCTATGGTTAAATATAACAAAACTAAAAATATCGTAAAGATTATTTTAGTAAACCAAAATACATCTGTCAGGACGTAATGTAGCTGTGATTGTAGCCACACCGTCGTCCGAGTATCCTAACGAGTCAAAGTTCACGTCAGTTAAGAATGTACCCTGAAGAATCCATTTTTCAACCGCAACACCTGTTGGGTCTAACATCTCCAAGTTAATATTCTTTTTGTAACCTGCTGCGTATCCCATACGACCAGTTACCGATTCAGCATGTAAACGAACCCACTCCATAAGAGCTTGAGCCGCTGAAGGACCAATTGGGTCACGGAAAGTTACGTTAATAGTATTCCAAGTAAAACGACCTGCAACATAAGTGGAGGTGTTTAAGAATGGAATTTCTGTTGGGTTAATAGAGATTTGTGGACGAGAAGTTGATTCTACGTACCAAGAGTTGATTCCCAAAGATGAGTCAAACGTTAAGATAAATCTATTCTTACGTTTTGGTTCATAAGGAATCGGCATTTTCATTAATAAATCAGCCATTGTATTTTAGTTTTTTAGTTTCGTTTATTTTTTATATAAATAGTGTCCTTGTCGAAAATTTTTCTATTTACTTATTTTTTTAAAATCTGATTATACATCCAGAACTAGAACTTAAATATAACTTAATTATATCTCTAGTTTTTCTCCTCCTTTAGTTAAATAAGTTCTTACTGGTTTATCTGGATATTCCTGGTCTAGGAAACTTTTAATTTTCTCGATGTTTCTTGGGTCGTCGTCAGAAAATCCAATTTGTGGGACAAAATTATTTTTGACATCATTCTTGAAGAACGCTGTCTTTCCCAATCTCTGACTCATTTCCTTAACATAAGAAATAAATTCCCTTAACGCCTTTATCTTTCCTACCTCAGGGTTGGCAGCACTACCCTCACCATAAGTTACAGGGTAAAACTTACACATATCTAAATATTCCATAATCATATCCTGAGGTTCAACACCCCCATCTTCAGACATATTTCTAAAACGAATAAGATTATCGATACACTCTTTTTGTGAGATACCATTGTGGTTGGTGACAATATAATTGTAACACGCTTCTTTTAACGTGTCAGGATGGTGTCCTCTTGCTGTAATGATAGAGAAGATAGAACCTCCGTTGATACACTCTACAAAATCATTCCACGATGGACCTGTCTTTGCAATCATTGAGTCAACGATGAACTGAGCGTCACCCTTTGTACCAAAATTTCTATATGGTTCAGGTGCGTATCCAATAACCGTCTTTCCTTTGTACTCGAATGGTTTAACACCGATTTCACCTCTATATTCGGCAAAATCTTCAGTAGACATACCAATCTCTTCGTCTTTATCTGTTAGTAGTATAATTTGTGTTGGCATAATACAAATGTTATCATCCCAATCAAAAGCATAGTATTTTAAATCAGGATTTCCTTCTTCATCAAATCCTTCACGAAGCATTTTTTCTTCGTAAAACTCTTTAATAATTCTTTTAATCATTATTTTTTCTTTGAGACGTTTTTAATTAATCTCTCTAATTGAGCTTCAGTTAAAATCACATTCTGTGGTTTTTTAGAAAATGTTTTAACATTATTGTTCTCTACTTCTAATGATTCTCTGAGTGTCGATTTTTTGAATTCCATTTGTTTTTGTTTTTAAAGGGCTAAAAGGGGGGAATTAACCCCCCTTAATATTAAATATCAGTTAATTAGATATCTTCAAACGATGCTCCTGTTGGTGTAATCAAGAACTCGATGTCGATATATTCTAACGCTCTTGTTGGTTTCAAGTAAATTTTACCAACTAATTGGTTAGCGTCCATATCTTCAGGTGAAGAACTTACTGTTACACGGAAGTCAATCAAACCTCTATCTCTTCTGATAGAATCTAAGATTGGGTTAACCGAGTCTAAGAAATCTTGTCTTACCTGTTCGTCGTTTTGTTCGAACAACAATCTGATAGCCACAGCTGAAATCAACTTACGAGCTTGTAATAACAATCTTCTTACGTTAATTCTGTCAAGAGCTGACTGTCTAATTTGAAGAGTTTTGTTACCCCAAATTACTGTACCAACATCAGAGAATGTTGCGATTGGGTTCAATCTTCCTTCATATAGAGTATCTCTATCTTCTTGTGTTAACTTCTTACGAGCTTTAACTGCATTTACGATACCTCTTGTGTAACCCGCAGTTGCGAACCATGGGAATGCGATGTTATCTGTCAATGCGATGTTTCTTACAACTTCAGATGTTGGTGGAATGTAGATTTGTGTGTTGTTAACACTATCTCTTACCAAAATCCATGGGTAATAAGTAGCTGTATAGTTTGAATCGATACCTGTTTCTTCTAAGTTGTCAACTGCCTCTTGTGGGTAGATAAAATCACCTTGGAAGTTAGCGGTATTTGCTACATACATGTTGTAGTCAGGTGTTGTACAGAAGTAGATTGAATCTGCTCTTTCTGTTTCAATCATATTGATTGCTGACTCAACTAAGTTAGAGTTGTTTACATAGTCAATACCAGGTGTTACAAATACGTTGATGTTAACAGCTTCAGGGTTAGAATATGTATCTTGACCTAACAAGTATGCGTAGTAGTCAGAGTTTGCCCAGTTTACTGAGTCATCACCGACTGTGATTTGTTTGAACTGACCCCATCCTGTTGCAGTTGGGTAAGAAATTGAAGGAGCTGCTCCTTTCAAATATCCTGAACCACCTAATCTGAATGTGTCTTGGTTACTTCTCCACTCTCTGTAGATATCCCAACCGTCAAAACCACCAGAAGCTAAGATAGTGAACTTTCTTGCGTATGTTCTGTAGTATGGGTTAGACTGGTCTGTTGGGTCTGTTTGGAATGAAGCGTCACCACAATCAAATGCCTGTGTTCCGTCTGTAATGTAACCACCTGTAATTAATACAACTGTTGCTCCTGAGTCCATGTGGAAACCTTTAGAAAGGTAAGCCCAAGGTTCAGACGTTGTTGCAGTTGCTAAATTAGTTGGGTTTTGTTTTCCTTTATATGCAAAGTAATCAAAATCGATACCAACTGTATTAGAGAAACCTAAGTAAGTTCTTCTTACTTGGTCACCAGCTGCTAAAGAAGCGTTTGGTCCACCCGCCGCGTTACCGAATGGTGGGTTGTAAATTACTTGACCAGGAATGTAGTATTCTGTTTTGTAGATTGGGAAAGGTGATTTAGCACCTGAGTATTCTCTGTAAACGTAACCTTCAAATCCACAAGGTAATGCATCTACAGGAGCTTGTTCTTCCATCTCCACCATAATGAATCTTGAATTCAATGCAAATTCACCATTTGCTGTACCCACTTTCTTAGCAACATATCCATTTTCAGTTGGGTCCATAGTACAGTTAGTGAATTTTTCAAGAACTACTGGGTTAGAGTCAGTATCGTAGAAATCTCTCACAATAATATCAAAGGTATTATTACCAAATGACATATTAGCCAACGAAATCTTAACCAATTGGTTAGCTGCGTTACCATCAGATATTAAGATAAACTTAAATAATCTATATACGGTATTACCACGTAATTCAGAAACTACATATGGTGTTGATGGTGTTTGATATTGTTCTAAGTACCAACCAATAGATGTGTTAGTACCAGCATCATTTCTAGCTGAAGGTAAAGAAATTAAATCACAATTTAAACCTCTAATATAACCTTTTCTATATGCCCAAGTTAATAATGAATATAAACCTTCTTCTAAGAAAATAGGTACATCAGTTCTTGGTTTACTAAAGTTAGATACTCCAAATACTTTAGGTAAGAAATTAGTATCACTTACTGTGAATGAAGTTTGGAATGAGAATGTAGCACCCGCAGATGTTACACCTGAAATTGCAAATGGTGCAAATGGGTTTTTCTGTACATTTGCATAAGTACCTGAACAATCCATAATTACATCAGTTAATCCCGTAACTGAATAAACTGGACCTCCATCTGTATTTGAATTGAGACCACGAGAACGGAAAGTCGCTACGACAACATCATTATATTCCGTATAAGCGGTACCAACCCAGTTTAATACTGTACCTGAAATTGTTCCTGTAAATTCACCTGGTGTTCCCTCGATAAAGTCACTACCCATAACAGCGTTGAATGAAATACCTTGGTAGTTATCTCCCGCAGTAGGTTCAAACGCACCGTAGTACCAAACATCCATTGTGTCTGCAGTGTAGTTAGCTGTTGATTCAGTTAACCCACTAACTTGTAAATTATTAGTTACATCCGTAAAACCAGCACCTATGTAAGCGTTATATGTAGCATCTTCCAACACACCCCAAATACCCTGTGTTGTTGCAGACAATGTATTGGTTTGGATAATTGAATAAATCATCTCCTCAATTTGGTCCTGCATTGTTGTTGTACTACCATTATATAATGTAATAGTATCGTTAATGTAGGTAGTTAACGGTGATGGGAATGCACTTGTAAATACAATCGATGATGAATTACCTGCAGTACCTGTAAAGGTTACAGACCAAGTTGCGTCGGTTGTTGGTGCTAATGTTGATGGATTAAGGTTAGCTTGTGTTGTAATAGACCAAGATGGTCCCGCATCGTAACCTGACAATCCTAATACTCTTGTAACAAACAATTGGTTAGATTGTTGTAAATAAGATTTTGCGATGTAAGCCGCTTCGTATTTTGGGATTTGTGTGTTTACGAATTTTTGCGGACTTGTACCCCCAAAGTATGAAACAAACTCATCATAATTACTGATGAAGATAGGTTCAAATGCAGGTCCTGTGAAAGTTTCACCTACAATACCTAATGTTGTTACACCGACACTTTGAGCTACAAAACTTAAATCTCTTTCTGAGGTGTAGACACCTGGAGAAACGAAAACTTTGTTTGATGTTGCCATTTTTTTATTTGTTAGTAAATTTATTTTTATAGATAAATATTCATAAAAATTACAAAATACCTATACTCCAGATATATATTTGTTAATGAGTATGTATTTTTTCTGCCTTTTTTCTACCTACCTATGAAAGAAATTAAAAACTTAAAAATATCAGTTGAAACACATAGTATCCTTAAATCATACTGTGATAGACGAGGATTGAAGATGTATAAGTTTCTTGAGAAATTAATTGAAGATACTTGTACCGAAAAAAAAGATATATACGGGGAATAATTAGATTAGGGTTGCCGTTGTAAAAATTGTAGCATCCTTTAAATTGTCAATCTTTACCACATCTATTTTTAGAATATCATTTGTCGATATTTGTATTAGTCCGACATCATCCCCAATATAATTGTCATTTATATATACAGAATAACTGTCAACGTTTTCACTATCACCAACATTAATATCTGCGGTGTAATTAAATAATTCACTAATTGTTGTTACCGAATTTAAAAATTGTATATTCAATTCAAATTGATTACTCGGTGGCCACATTTCAGCTTTTCTAGCCTTTGTTTTAGTATCAACCTCAAACATTGTAAGTGTTCTTGAAATTGCAGGTGTTACTTCAAATTCTTCTTCATCAATCAAAAATCCCATCATTAAGAATTCATAGTTTTGAATGTAGTATTTTCTTTTATCAACATCTAAAACCGATTCATCAGATATATTATTTAATATAATTGGAACATAGTGTCCTTTAACAAAAGTATATGCCTGTCGAGATGTGAATTTTTGTAAAACAATTTTGTTAAACTGATTTAACTCTCTCATTCTATTACAAACAATCTTTACGTTATATGTGATATCAACAGGAACTGGTTGTGGAATTTTATAAATGTCCATTCCTTTTCTTTGTCCATCCCATGTTGGAACTTTGGCATAATAAAATTGCTTTCTATTTGGTATGGTATATTGTAATGATGGTGTTGTACCATATTTAACTTCAGGTTGTCTAACCGTAGTGATAAACGGAGGAACTGGATTACCGTTTAAATCTTCAAACTTCCAAGTTTGTGTAAATTGAGCCCAGTTCTGTGTGGTAATAATTAAATCAATTGGTGGTACGGTTTTACCGTCAACAATTAATGTGATATCATCTTTAACAAAGTCCAACATACCTCTATCCAAATCTGCATGTAAAACAGATTTAGGAAGATAAGTTCCGTCTTCATTGATGTACTCAAGAAGCTGTTCTCTCCTCTCCCACCCAGTTTTAGGTGGAACCAATTGTAATGTCTTTTTAACTTTTTTAGGAAATGCCATTATAATCCTCTGAATTCATCTGTTGTTACAGGAGTTGCGGTATATGAATAATAGAAACTCTTATAACCACCATAAGTGTGTTTATTGTCATAGTCAGGTGTTGCAGCATCTATAACAGAATAGTAACGTATTTCATCCTCGGTAATTTGGTAACCGATGTAGTCACCCAGTTTAATTTCAATTTTTAATTCTTCTAATTCTTTGTGGTAAACCGCAAATTCTATATTACCTGGTTCGTTTTGTAGAATACGAGAATTACCAATTGATTGTCTTGTTGGTTCTAAAATTCTAACAAAAGCATTAAACTCAACGGGAGCTTTAAATTGAACCCCGTCAGAGGTAACTTCACCATAGACATCATCTTTGATTGTTCTTTGTTGGTCAACAGAATATAATACCATAGTAAAGTTCATGTCTCCATTGAGCCATTCTCTTCCCATCTCAATATCGAGATTATAATCCTCCTCGGCGAAGAACTTATTTAAACGTGTAATTGGTACTCTACGTGTCATCCTTGATAAATATTACAAAAATGATTATCTTTTACTATATTTTATTGGATGGAACAAAATAATCTTGTAAATAATATCCCTGAGATTCGTGCTCAACGTATATTGGATGTATACGATGGGTACAATAACTATATTCTGTCCATTAAGAAAAAGTCCGAAACACAAAAACATTTTAAGATGACTCGGGCTCAAGCCGACTACATTTTAGATTTTCATAAGGATGTTCCAAAGATTGCAAGAAAGTGGGTTCCATTAGATGGATACTTCTCAAAAAGAATGATGGAAGACAAATTATTAACCAAACAACCCGAACAAATTTATGTTGAGAAGATTTTGGTTGAAAAAGATAAGTCGTACCACATTTATGGGAAATTGTTTGAAAATGAACAACTACACGACTTTTGGTTACCAAAAGCAGCCATCGTCCCAAATAGAACAAGAAAGGTTGAAATTGATTATGAAAAGTATTCTCATAGACCTCCGTTATCACACCAAAAAGAAGCAATTGAAAAATTAGTGGGAAGTGATAAGTTTATCCTTGCCGATGATATGGGTCTTGGAAAGACAACATCAACCGTAATTGCGGCATTAGAAGCCGGTGCTAAAAAAGTTTTAATCGTATGTCCAGCATCATTAAAGTTAAACTGGCAAAGAGAAATACAAAACTATACAGACCGACCAACATTTGTTGTGGAAGGTAAGAAATGGGAACCCGCAGATTTCACAATCATCAACTACGACATCCTTAAGAATTTCCATGAACCAAAAGAGCCAAAGACATCTGATGTTTTAAATGCAGGATTTGATTTAGTGGTGGTGGATGAAGCTCACTACATTCAAAACAAACAAGCTCAAAGAACAAAGATTGTTAATGACATTTGCAAAAAGATTGGAAAGGTTTGGTTATTAACAGGAACCCCAATGACATCACGTCCGATGAACTACTTTAATCTATTGGATTTGGTGGACTCACCAGTCGCATACAATTGGATGGCATATGTAATGAGATATTGTGAAGGATATCAATTCAGAGTAGGAAATAGAAAAGTGTGGAATGTGACTGGAGCATCCAACTTAGAAGAATTAAGGGACAGAACAAAACCTCAAGTATTAAGAAGATTAAAAGAAGAGATTTTAGATTTACCTGAAAAAATTATTACACCTGTTTACCTTCACCTTAAATCAAAAGATTATGAAGGTTTAATGGGTGAATATTATAATTGGTATGACAATTCAACCGAGTCGTCATCACTAACCGTTCAATTCTCAAAACTGATGAAAGTTAGAATGGTAATGGCTCAAGAGAAGGTTAAACACACAATTGAACTTGCAGAAAACATTGTAGAACAAGGAAAGAAAGTTATCATTTTCACCAACTTTACCGACACTCTAAACCAAATCAAAGACCATTTTGGAAAGTCGGCAGTGGCTTTAGATGGTAGTATGAGCAAAGTAGCAAGACAAAATTCCGTGGACCAATTCCAAGAAAATGACAATATTAAAGTTTTTGTGGGAAACCTTAAAGCCGCAGGTGTTGGTATCACCTTAACCGCAGCCGAAGCCGCCATAATGAACGACCTGTCTTTCGTTCCATCAGACCACGCACAAGCAGAAGACAGAGCATATAGATACGGACAAAAATCAAACGTATCTATTTTTTACCCCCTATTCGATAACACAATCGAGGGGATTATCTATGATATATTGACTAAAAAGAAACATATTTTCGAAACCGTTATGGGTGACAACGAAGATAAAGGAACCGTGATGGAAGAAATTTTAAACTCAATATCTCGCTTAAGGTAATGACATTTGTCATAACCTGATTATTTATTATAAAAACATACGATGAAATTCAACAAGCATAAAAAGCGAATAGAAGAATTGGAATTACAATTAAGTGGACAAACAAAAACAGATAAATTACCACTACCAATTCAAGAACAAAAAACCGAAACTATGAAGAAAGTAAAAATCGAAAGATTACCTTACTCTTACTCCGCCTTGTCAAGATTTATTGACCCCGAAACAATGAACGTACACTACAACAAACATTACAAAGGGTATGTAGAAAAGTTAAACAGGGAGTTAGAAAAATTAAAAGAACAGGATTTAGAATTAGAACAAATCATAAAAGGTATCTCAAGATACAACACAACCGTTAAGAATAATGCGGGGGGAGCTTACAACCACCAATTATTTTGGAAGATGTTGTCACCAAAACAACAAAGACCATCAGGACCCGTTTACGATAAGATTGTAAAAAAATATGGGGACTATGAAAAGTTCAAACAAGAATTTTCAAGAAAGGCAAAAAACAAATTTGGAGCAGGATGGGTATGGTTGGTTCTTACAAAAAATAATGACTTAAAAATTATTACCACCGACAATCAGGATAACCCGTTAATGAATACCATTAATTTTGGGGGATATCCTTTGTTAGGATTGGACCTTTGGGAACACGCTTACTACCTCAAATATAAAAACAGAAGAGACGATTATATCAAAAACTTCTTTAGTGTTATCAACTGGAGTTACGTGAACTACCTATTTGATAACAAAACCAAAAAGAAAATTAACGAATCTCGTGATGTGAAAAGTATCATTGAGGAGGGAGCATCGAGAGGTTGTAGTCCCGCTCAGGTAAACACTTATAGAGAAATCTTTAACAAAAATTCTGAAATCAAAAAAATCTTCATGTTTGCAATTATGGATATTTTAAAAGAAGTTTTCGCTGATTTTTGGTATGATAAAGGAAAATATGCTGAAGGTGAGATGTCAGGTGTTTATGACTATGAAAAGAAAGGTCGTTCTGTGATTAACAAATTAAACACAAACTACACGGCATTTTGTACTTTGGTTAATGATATAAACGAGGTATTAAAGAAAATGGGTGTTGACCCAATTAATATGATTAACCAATCTCCTGAACAACAAGTTAGAGAAGTAAGAAGGTTAGTCAGATATATGACGGAATTCCGTTATAGAATTTTCAATCCAGAATCGGCAACATTTAAAAAGATTATGTCAGGATTGGATACTTCAAATCGTTTTGGTGATGAAAGAGAAATCAAAGCGGTTGTAAATATGAAAAACATATTTGGAACAAAAGAAGTATTCAAAGTGGGTGACCTTGGGAATGTTGAGGATATGTTAGGTGGGGTTGATGCTACCATTACTAAAGATGGTGAAACCAAAACAGCACAAATCAAACCGTTTTCAACATATGAAGAAGGTGAAGATGGTAAAATTACCGTCTTTAACACAGGAAACGTAAAACCATATAAAACTGATTATTTGGTGTTCCACAACGACAGAAAAGGTACTATTGTGTTTAAAAACGATAATACTGAAATTGTTGGTGGTAATTATGTTTTCCCAAAAGAAGATATGTTGTAATAACAAACCGGGGTTGAATAATATTTATTAGTAAAAGACCCTTATGGCTATTATCATTGGAACCGAAAGAGAAAAACTTTATACGAGAATTCGTCACCTTTTAGGAGCACCTCTTCGTGGTGTTGAGATTGAAGACGAAATGATGGATTCACTATTAGAATTGTCTGTTGAAGATTATTCTCAATATGTTGATGACTGGTTGATTGAATCTCAATGGACATCTTTATATGGTATGGACATTGATACCCAATCTTTAACCAGAGCATTCACTACTCGTTCATTAGATTGGGAAACCCAATACACTTATGCATATTCTAAGATTGTAGGTTTACAAGCCGGTGGTCCTTGGGTTCTTAAAAAAGATTATTTTGATTTGGTTCCTAACCAACAGATATATGAAATTCCTGCTTGTCGTGAGATTAATGAACTTTTATGGTTCACCAGAGCTGAGTTAGATGCTGCGTTCTTTGACCCATTTATGGGTGGTTTTGGAGGATTCGGTGGTGTAGGTTTAGGTGGTGGTGCCGGTTTCTCACAAATGGGAACAACTGGTAGTTACTTCATTACACCAGCATTTGATATCCTTTTAAGAATGCAAGACATCAATATCAAAAGAAGAATTATCGCTGGTGAACTAACATACCGTATTACAGCATTACCTGAGGGTAAAAAGGCGGTACATCTTTATAACGTACCTGGAGGTAAATTTGATTTTGGTAATATCGAAAACAATAGTTATCGTGTTTGGTATTGGTATTATGATACCTGTGATAGAGATGATTGTTTACAAGCCAATCCTGATGTGGTTAGATTACCATCTGATGTACCAATTTCAGGTTTAAGATGGGATGAGTTAAACTCACCCGCAAAAACTTGGGTTCGTCGTTGGTTTACCGCATATGTTAAAGAAACTTTAGGTAGAGTTAGAGGAAAATATCAAGGAAACTTGAAAACTCCCGATAGTGAACTACAATTAGAATATGATTCCTTGTTAACGGAAGCTAAAGATGAAAAATCTAAATTACTTGAAGAATTGATGGCGAGGTTAGAAAGGCTTCGTCCTGATAAGATGATGGAAAGAGAGGCTAACGTTGCGGAACAATTAAACAAGTCATTGCAATATAGAGCAATGCCTCGTCAAATTTATGTAATTTAACATGCCAGTATTCAAGTCACAACCTGTAGACAAATATATTAACGGAACTTCAAGATTAGTTTCAGAATTTTGCGTTGTTACTGACCCTCACTACACAACCGATGGTGAAATTGCAATCGTAGTTAAAGATGTAGAAGAGTGTATTTTAACATTAAATCATGAAACAACAAAACACATTACCATTAAATCTTTAACAAATACTTTAGTTATTTCATCTGACAATATAGATAGTGAATACACTGAAATATATTTAGGAAAAGGTGCTTGTGTCGAATTACGTTATATCATCGGTGGATGGTATATTATGTCATCAGACGGATTAAAAACTTCTTAATCCTCATCATCTTCTTCAAACACAAACACATCTTTTACTGATTGGGCTAAACCACTCATAATCATTTGGTTTTTTTCCACATATTCACGGTCAACTAATTCAATTGTACCGTCTAAATACATATAGAATGGGTCAATACCAACACTTGACCAGAATTCAACTTCACCTTCAGAAAGAGTTAAAACTTCATCTAACGTATCTTGGTCACCTATTCTACGAGGGAATCCACGTACTAATTGACATTGTGTTTTAGTAAAGAACGGTCTATCCTTTGGGTCCTCAATTAAAATTTCATCACGGATTTCAGGTGAAAATACAACCAACAAAGGTTCAATTCTTTTATTAAATGCAGCCATATATCGAGGAACATTGTATTCACCCAACAAATCAGGGTTATTTTCAATATCCTTTTCATTAACCATATAACAGTTAATGATTACTTCAGTACCTTTTTTCTGTACGTCACCGTGTGATTTACGAGTACCGTTATTCACATAATAAACTGTATCGCCTAAACCTGCGGGAATGTTATTTTGAAGAAGAAGTTCCATATGTGCTTGACGAGACATTAAAGAACCCGACTTTGTCTTTTTGGTGATATGTTGTTTGTAGTCCGAAATACTCTGTTTAACTCGAGCTTTGTTTGCAACCTTAGCAATTGGTATCTTTTGATTAAACACCTTATCAACATATTCATAATAGTATTCCAAGAACTCGTGACCCTTACCATCTAACAACATACGGAGACCTGAGTCCAAGAACTCGGCAACATAAGTTTGTAACTTTTTAGATTTAATACTGTTACCTGTTAGTTTTACTTTACCCTTATCGGTTAACAAAGCGTAATTCTTACGAGCTACGTTAATGGTAGCCGGCCATTGTCCGTCAGTATCCAATCCCATCTCATTTCTCATAAACAGGTCGTTATACTCGGCAACATCCGCTTCAGTACCCTCGTACTCCTTACCCTCAATAACCAATCCGTTAAGACCCTTACCGACATACTTGTAAGAATATCTACTTTCAGGTACCGCAAAGTTCACACCGTCCGTATCCATTACCAATGGTTGATATCCACGTTTCATAAACCACATAATCATCTGACGAAGATATTGTCGACCCGTACAGGTAATCTGTTCACCCATATCCATATCCCCCCACGGAAATACCTGTGGTGCGGATAACGAACCGAAGAATGCGTTAATGAAGATTTTGATAGGTAATTGCTTACGAGCGTATTGTGATGACAACTTAGGGTCGGTTTTATAGTGTTTTTCCGCCAATTTCTTATAGTTAATACGAGTATCACGGAAATACTTCAGCATACTCTTCATCGCACCCGTTACGTCACATTTAGGGAATACGTCGTGTACCAACTGAATAGATGGGTATAGTGACGAGTAGTCAAGTTTCAATACGTTTGTAGAGTAACCTACCGCCAACAAACGGGAAAGACCACCAGTAAAGTTTCGTTTTGGACCTTTCTGTGGAATAGCAAGGTTGTTCTTATAAGACCAAGAGCTCATAATCATTTTCCACAATGTTGCAGTTCCCATTGTAGAAAGACGCTCGTATGTCGTAGGTACTAACTTCGCAAGAAGGAAGTTTGCTTGGTTGTATTCTTCATCAACAACCATAGTTTCGTAAATATCGTCATAAAGGTATCGTTCAATCAAATATGAACCGTTAACAATCTCATAGTGACCAGGAAATCTTTCCATTAGGTTTTCAGTACCTGGCGCACCAACCTCTTTGTATCCACCTGTCTTTGGGTTGAAGTAATAATCCTTATTATCAAAATAGATGGTACCAATCTTACCACCGTCAACATAAACTCGGTTTTCTTTTTCTGCACCAATAAACTTGGTAATATATTTAAGTCCCCAACTCTTAATGTCAGAGTTAATTGCTTGAGCTCTACGAACTGCGTGTGCAATATCCAATACGTTATAACCCCACATCAGAATCTGAGTGTATGGTTCCATTTCGTTTGCAAGTTTCAACATACCCTCTTTTTGACGAATGGGTTGTAGGGGGTTTAAGGTTTTTGCAACTTTTCTAATATCTAACCCTAATATCTTTGCTCGTTCAATAATAAACGGAAAGTCGAAGAACGCTGAGTTATAACCACCAATAAGTGTTGGTTTTAATCTATTAATGGTATCGAAGAAGTCGACAATCATTTGTTTCTCTTCTTCACCATTAGCGGCAGACAACACCTGTTCAAACCCTTTATTGTCTTTCATTCCGATAAGGAAGATGGAATCCGTTTTTGGGTTAAGTCCTGTGGTCTCGATGTCATATACAAATCGGTGGACCTCATCGTATTCTTCAAATCCCTTAAATAGTCGTTTTCCTCTCTGTACGAGGTATTGCTCGACAGGGGGGAGTACCATGATGTCATCGGTATTATCTCTTGACCAGGGGTCTAATCCACCGTTTCTGAAAAAGTTAATAAGGTTTTGATATGTCTTGGTTGTTTTAACCAAAAACTTTAAACCATTTTCCAATCTCTCATCACCCATTGTCTCAAGACGCTCGATGATGATACCATTTTCTGACATGGCAATCTTTTGGGCGTGTTTGTCGCCCTTATAAAAATTCTTTCCGTGAAGGTCTCCGACCCACGCGAAAGGAACAAAACTGTCAGTTTTAATTTGTTTACCCTGAATTGGGTCTTGAATAATTTTGTAGATTTTTGAGCTGAGGTAGTCGTATTCTAACGCTACAATGTATTTCTCGGGGTCTGTCCCGAGCAAAAACTCTTCGATTTCTTGTTGTGATACCATAATACTTTTTTTTGAGACATTATTCTCTCACCAATGGTGAGATTACTCTTGTACTATGATAAGTATAATAAACTATTTGTTATTCGTCAAATGATATTGATGTATAGTGTTTCCCTGATTGGGGCAATTAGTTCACCCATTGAATTGATAACCGAAAACTCTCCGATATATCTACCTTTTTTCTTTGTATCTCTACCCGTCCACTTATAATATATGTAATATTCAACGGGAGAATCAATGTTTGTGTCTGTTTTTGACACAATATATGCATTATTCATAAGAATTTTTGGAATACCAGTCGCTTCGTCTTTCATGGAAAAACGAATGGTAGCATTGTCTAAGTCCTCATCAAATAACCTCCATGCATTGGTTCTACCATCACGGACCACTTGCATTTTAAGGATTGGAAGCTCACTATTTTGTTTAATAAAGAATTCCATAAATTCTGTTTCCTAATAAATAGTTTCTTAATCTAATTTATTAAGAACAGTTAGAGTAGAACGTAATATTGTTAGGTGAACAACTTGTCAAAGTATATTGACTATAGTTAGTTGCTGGAGGGTCTCCAGGGTTAGATGGTGATTGTGCATAAATGTAGTTACCTTGGACATCTGCTGCGATTTCACTATAGAAAATCGTTAATGAACACGGTGCAGGTGGGTCAACCGCACCGATTTCAACACGAACCACATCACCAACACATGCGGATATTGTAGTTGTAGTATTCGAACCACAAGGAACACCAGTTCCAAACGAATAAACCTGAACTCCATTAACTTTAATAACTCCAAGAGTTTTAATACAACAAGTAGAACCAACAATACAGCCTTGTTTAATATGTTGAACATTTATTGTACAACATTGAGTTGTTTGAGTTGGTGTAACAGTTCTGGTTGGTGTTGGAGTCCTTGTTGGAGTTCTCGTAACTGTTTGAGTTGCAGTTTTAGTTGGCGTAGGAGTTGCAGTTCTCGTAGGTGTTGCAGTTCTCGTAGGTGTTGGAGTCGGTGTTGGTGTTGTAATAACACTCGTACATGGGTAAGATTCGGTACATGTAGCACAATCATCATAAGTAATACCACCAAATCCACCTGTAAATACAGACCAAGTTATTGGTACATCAAGTATTTTATTTAATGTGTAACAATTATTTGAAATTCCTCCTTGTTCTGAAACATACACAATTAGACCATTATTATTACTCACATACTCACAAATACTAGTATCTTGACTACCAAAGTAATATATTTCAAATTCACCTTCGGAACAACAATTGTCCGATAAACTAAAGTAACAATACTCAGGACTTGTTGGAGTCGGAGTTAATGTTGGTGTTTGAGTTGGTGTAGGTGTTGGTGTCGGACACGGAGCTACATCATTACAAGCTGAACAATCGACATATAATGTAGTCACTTTATACTCTGCGGGTTCTGGCGTTCCCACTAAGTCATAAATTGTGTAACAAATTCCGTCAATTATAACAACATACCCTTGTAATTCACTTCCATATGCCGTTGGAACATCAACAAATTTCACAATTTCAGTTCTTCCATCACAACATTCAATCATTGTTAATTCCCATGTAGTGTATGCAACCGTTTCGGTTGGGGTATTAGTAGGTGTATTTGTTGCGGTTAATGTAGGTGTAGCTGTTGCGGTCAACGTAGGTGTTGATGTCAACGTAGGTGTGTTTGTCGATGTTAATGTTGGAGTTGAAGTCCTTGTTGGTGTATTTGTAGCTGTTAATGTTGGAGTATTTGTCGCGGTCAACGTAGGTGTTGCCGTTGCGGTTAGTGTTGGAGTCGAAGTCCTTGTTGGAGTATTTGTGGCAGTTAACGTAGGAGTTGAAGTCCTTGTTGGTGTATTTGTTGCAGTCAACGTAGGAGTTGAAGTCCTTGTTGGGGTATTTGTTGCGGTTAATGTTGGAGTATTTGTCGCGGTTAAAGTTGGAGTATTTGTTGCGGTTAAAGTAGGAGTTGAAGTTCTTGTCGGAGTATTTGTTGCGGTTAAAGTAGGTGTTGAAGTTCTTGTCGGAGTATTTGTCGCGGTTAAAGTAGGTGTTGATGTTAATGTTGGAGTATTTGTTGCAGTCAACGTAGGTGTTGATGTTAATGTTTGGGTTGGTGTAGGAGTAACTGTTCTTGTTGCCGTTAACGTAGGAGTGTTTGTCGCTGTTAGTGTAGGTGTTGATGTTAATGTTTGAGTCGGTGTAGGAGTAACTGTTCTCGTTGCAGTTAATGTAGGTGTACTGGTTGATGTAAGTGTTTGTGTTGATGTAACTGTTTGAGTTTGTGTTGGAGTAACCGTTCTCGTTGCGGTTAATGTTGGAGTACTAGTTGAAGTCAACGTAGGTGTTGAAGTCAATGTAGGTGTGCTGGTAGATGTTTGTGTTGGAGTACTTGTTAAAGTCGGTGTGTTAGTTGCAGTTAATGTTGGAGTAGATGTTAGTGTCTGAGTATTAGTAGGTGTAACCGTTCTGGTTGATGTTAATGTCGGTGTGTTAGTTGGTGTTTGAGTTGGCTGTGCAGTCAATGTAGGTGTCGCAGTTGAAGTCAATGTAGGTGTTGAAGTCAACGTAGGTGTACTTGTTGAAGTTAAAGTTGGAGTATTAGTTGCGGTTAATGTGGGAGTATTTGTTGATGTTAAAGTAGGTGTAGATGTTAATGTTTGAGTTAAAGTTGGCGTTTGTGTTGGAGTAGATGTAACTGTTTGTGTCGGTGTCGGAGTTGGACATGTAAATGTAGTACCCGCAACTGCATCACCATCTACATCAGTTACAATATTGATTTGTGTTGGGTCACTTATTCTTTGAATATATAGGCTTGGACCTCCGTATAATGAAATTAATTCACTATAAATGTAAGGTGTTAGATTACCATCTGAATATAATGTTTCACCTTCAATTACAGGGTGGTCATTATCATAAATTACAATAGTTGATGGTGTACCATAACATAAATCATTTAAACTATTTGATATATAATAGTTTTCAGCATTTTGAATTTGAGTTGGTGTTGGTGTAGATGTTTGAGTGCTCGTAGGGGTTGGAGTATTTGTAGAACTCAATGTCGGAGTAGAAGTTAATGATTGAGTCGGTGTTGGTGTAACTGTTCTTGTTGAGGTTAATGTAGGAGTATTAGTTGCGGTTAAAGTAGGTGTACTAGTTAAAGTAGGTGTTGAGGTCGAAGTTAAAGTAGGTGTGTTAGTTGATGTTAATGTTGGCGTATTAGTTGAAGTTAATGTTGGCGTTTGACTCTGAGTTTGTGTATTAGTTGGAGTAACAGTTCTTGTTGATGTCAAAGTAGGTGTTGACGTACTTGTCAATGTTGGAGTACTGGTCGTTGTTGGCGTTGAAGTGCTCGTCTGAGTTGGAGTATTAGTAAGTGTTTGAGTTGGAGTTGCAGTTAATGTTTTAGTGGCTGTTACTGTTTGAGTATTTGTTGGTGTTAAAGTTAAAGTACTTGTTAAAGTAGGTGTTGAAGTACTTGTTAGTGTTGGCGTTTGAGTTAAAGTAGGAGTTGAAGTACTTGTTAATGTTGGAGTACTTGTTAATGTAGGTGTTGAAGTACTTGTTAGAGTTGGCGTTTGAGTTAAAGTAGGTGTTGACGTACTTGTCAATGTCGGAGTACTTGTTAGAGTTGGTGTTGACGTACTTGTCAATGTTGGAGTACTCGTTAAGGTTTGAGTATTCGTTGGGGTTAAAGTGGGTGTTTGAGTTAAAGTAGGTGTTGAAGTACTTGTTAAAGTAGGAGTTGAAGTTAATGTAGGTGTAGATGTACTAGTTAAAGTTGGTGTGCTTGTTAATGTCGGTGTTGAAGTGCTTGTTAATGTTGGTGTAGATGTACTTGTTTGAGTCGGAGTATTAGTCGGAGTATTAGTAGATGTTAATGTCGGTGTCGAAGTGCTTGTTAAAGTTGGTGTTGCGGTACTCGTTTGTGTTGGAGTGTTTGACAAAGTCGGAGTACTCGTCAATGTAGGAGTTGACGTACTAGTTTGAGTAGGAGTATTTGTGAGTGTTTGAGTTAATGTTGGGGTGCTAGTTAATGTTGCAGTTAAAGTTGGTGTTGGTGGAATAATATGAATATATGTTTTATCATAATAAGGAACATAAATTTCATAAGTACCTGTAAAATGAGGCGCAATATAATTAAAAGGCATTGTAAGCGTACCTAAATCAGATGGGTCACCACCTTCATCAGACAAATACGTAACCTGAACTGTAAAACCACTTAGGTTTTCACTTAAAAATCTAATACCTTCTCCCGCCATTTTTTATTTTATAATAAATATTACCTAATCTTATAATCCCATTTTATTTTTTAGTAATTTCTTTATATACAATAGAACCATTTATTATTTAAGTAGTTGTGTGTTACAGATAATTCTGAAGGTGTCAATACTCTATTCCACAATAATACCTCATATATAAATCCACCGTAGTAATATCTGAATGATGATGTCCCTGTTCTATCAACACCAATATATAGTGTATCTATGGATGCATTTGTTGATGTACCAACATTTGATAAGAATGTTAATGATTCCTGAACTCCGTCAATATAGAATTTAAGCTTGTCAGCATTTGTAGATTGTGTACCATCAAATACCATAGTCCACATATGTGGGTTTAAATCGGCGATTTGGGATGTCTGAGCTAAACCATTTGCAGCTCCTACAACAAATGTACCACCACTTAATCTTAAGTTAGAATTGTTAGTGGATACGTTACCGATACCAGATGTGATAAATTGTTGTGTGGTACCAGTATTTACCAATTTACCTAAAACAATTGCAGTAAACCCTGTGATAGCCGCAATAGATGTTAATGGGTTAACACTCAAGCCATCAGATGTCCCATCAAATTTAACAGCACTTAATCCACACTGTACATTGGTCCACCACGCAGGTCTGGTTGTGGCACCTCCGATTGGGTTGGCATTATGTGCACTTGCAGATGAGTCATACCATTGAGTAAAGGTATCACCACTCACAGGTGTTGGGTTAAAGTTAGTATCTAAACTTGCGTCATAATAAATTTGTAGAGTTGGGTCTGACGGTACAACCGCCTGTGTTGCGGTTAATGTTAAAGTTGGTGTTGGTGTAAGTGTTTGAGTAATAGTAACCGTTTGTGTTAAAGTAGGTGTTGGAGTTGGAGTTAATCCGCCAAGTGTTTGTGTTGGTGGCAATGGTGTAGAAGTTATATCATTAGTCGGAGCCGGCGTAAATGTTAATGTTTGAGTTGGTGTTAAAGTTGGAGTTGAAGTACTTGTTAATGTCGGAGAACTTGTTAAAGTTGGGGTTGAAGTACTTGTTAATGTCGGAGAACTTGTTAAAGTTGGGGTTGAAGTACTTGTTAATGTTGGTGTAGGTGTCGGTGTAGTCACAATAAATGGACTAAAATCTACAATAACCGGACACTCACATTCTGAGGTATCCACACTAATCACACCAAATGATTGAACACATTCACCAGGTTGTAATACACCACTTAAATTAAATGTATGTACGTGGTCATTAAATGACATAGTTTCTGAACCATAGAACACAGTTCCCATATCACCACGAGCAACACCTGAAATAACATAATCACATAGAGCATTGGCATTACTTGTAAATCCACTATCGTTATATAACTTTATTGAGAAGTTAGAACATCCTCCTAATTCAACCTGAAGATATTGTGTAGTTACCGGACAACTTGGAGTATTAGTTAACGTTGGTGTATTTGTTAAGGTTGGTGTACTGGTTGAAGTTAAAGTAGGTGTTGAAGTTAAAGTAGGTGTTGACGTACTAGTTAAAGTCGGAGTAGAAGTTAAAGTAGGTGTTGATGTGCTCGTTAGTGTTGGTGTCTGAGTTAAAGTAGGTGTTGAAGTACTTGTTAATGTAGGAGTGTTAGTTAATGTAGGTGTATTGGTTGATGTTAAAGTAGGTGTTGACGTACTAGTTAAAGTAGGTGTAGACGTACTTGTTAGTGTCGGCGTTTGAGTTAATGTCGGAGTATTTGTAGGTGTTGGTGTAGGAGTTGGACAAATTTGGTCCACACCACAAACCGATTCACCATCAACATTATTAACTATATTAATTGTTGAACCACCAACCTTCTTAATGTAGAACGGAGTTCCACCAGCAATACTCTCTAAATCAACATACGGATATGGTGTTAATAAACTATCTTGATATAATGTTTCACCCTCAATAACGGGATGGTCATTATCATAAATTAAAATAGTTGGATTTTCTCCATAACATAACGAATCTAAACTATCTGAAATATAATAGAAATCAGCATTTTGTACTTCAGTCGGTGTAGGTGTTGATGTTAATGTTGGCGTGTTCGTTGCAGTCAACGTCGGAGTTTGGGTCAACGTAGGAGTTGAAGTACTTGTTAAGGTTGGTGTACTTGTAAGTGTTGGAGTATTAGTTGACGTTAATGTCGGAGTTTGAGTCAACGTTGGTGTCGAAGTACTTGTTAATGTCGGAGTTTGAGTCAGAGTCGGAGTTGAAGTACTTGTTAAAGTTGGGGTACTTGTTAATGTCGGTGTATTAGTTGAAGTTAAAGTCGGAGTACTTGTCAACGTAGGAGTTGATGTACTTGTCAATGTTGGAGTTTGTGTTAAAGTAGGTGTAGAAGTACTTGTCAACGTAGGAGTACTTGTCAGTGTTGGTGTGTTAGTTGAAGTTAATGTAGGAGTACTGGTTAGGGTTGGGGTATTAGTTGCGGTTAAAGTAGGGCTACTTGTTAGGGTAGGCGTGGGTGTACTTGTTAAGGTAGGACTCGGTGTAGGTGTTTGAGTTGGTATATTAAAGATATACCTGAAAGTATAAACATAATTGTAAATTGTACTACCTGAATTAACGATACTAACATTACTAATACCACTGGTGTAATTCAATAAAGAATAATTTGTGGTTGCACTTAATTGAGTCCCACCTGATAATGAACCCGCACCGAGTTCGATTGTAGGTTCAAACACCAATGACGAACCATTTTGTAATCCAAGAGTATTGTTAAAATTAATAACAACTGTATTATCTACAGTTCCATCCATGGTTGCCGAATATGATGCAAATACAGAACCCGCGGTGTATGTTCCAACAATATCAATAGTTCTAGTATTGATTAATGTTGGAGTTGGTGTTGGCGTTCTTCTTGGAGTTTCTGTTGGTCTAACAAAAGGAGTTACACCTTTATTTGGTCTACAACACGTATCACTATCTGCGAACGATTCAATTATATTAACATATAATACATTCCTAACAGGAACAATATATTCACCTCTTTCATTAACAATTTTAAATTCACCAATGTATCTACCAACTTTAGATGATGTTTTTTTGTTGAATTGATAATAAACAGAATAACCTGAACCATCTTCATTGATAGTTACACCCGCAGGAACATTAGCTAATCTATAAATTCCTGTATCAACATCTTTAAGTGAGAATGTAACTGTAGACGCTGACAAATATTGGTCGAGCTGATGATACCCATTTCTCGATTCATTTATTACCTCAACCATCAATTTAGGTAATGTACTATTCTGTCTTATAAAAAACTCCATCTACTTACTATAATTATAAACAAGGGTTATCATTTATACAATCAGCACAATCTGTATATACTGGTGAATCAATATAAAGTACATTACTACCAGGTGATATAGGACCAATTGGTCCAAAAAGTACCGTTATATAATAACACTTACCTTCATATTGGATTATATCACCAACATTCAATATTGACGTACTATTAATTGAATCTAGTAATGAGTCACCATCATCACAACAACTTAATGCCGTCATATCTCCATACCCATAAACACATTCATTTTCCGATGTACATTCAACACACGTTTCATAAACGTTAATTACAGTTAAACCTAATGGAGGTCCAATTGCTGGTGTTGGAAGAGTAATAATCTCAAAACATTGGACAAACCCATCATGTTCTATAGTAACAATATCACCAAGATTTAAAGTTGTAAGGGAACTAATAATCTCAATAGGTTCTTCCCATCCATCTATACAACACGATTTTAATGTTCCAACCTCATAATTGTAATATACCGGTTGTGAAAGTGTTGGTGTAGGTACTGGTGGTGTATATGTTGGTGTTGGCACCGGAGGTGTCTGTGTCGGAACTAACGGTGTTGACGTAACATCATTTGTCGGTTGAGGTGTAAATGACAATGTAGGTGTCATCGTAGCCGTCAACGTAGGTGTCATTGTCAACGTCGGTGTTTGAGTTTGAGTTGGATATAAGATTACATTAACATCAACCTCACAATTTTCATCCGTTACATTAAAGTTGAAATCACAATTTGCATCAATAATATTAAATCCAAAATCACATTCGATATCATTAATTGCATAATCAAATCTACAAGTGACTGTATCAACATTGAAGTCGAAATAACATTGTGACAATATCTCCAAACAGTTTGGACACCAATAATCGAATAAATTAAATCGGTCCTTCAATACCCTGAAGTTGTGTTGGATTTGAGATGAATCCAATGGTTCAACATACATTCTGAATTGAGATATACCCCCCATAAAGGTTCCACCAAAATTTTGTTCCATCAAAATATCGGTTGTCAATCCAGATAATGAGGTACCTGACAAAGTATTGTTCGGCATCAATTCAGGGTCCTGAATATATGGACCATAACGGTCTTCACAATTTTGGAAGATTAAACTCTCACGAAGACCTTGAGTACCACCACCCCATGAAATGTTAAACGGAACTCCGATTTGTTTTTCACGTTGGGTGTTTAACTCACGAGGAATAATTTCTTCAAAATCTTCGATAACCATAAACAGGTAACCGTTAACATATAAACGAAGAACACCTCTTCTATCTTCAACTTGTCTTAACCATTTTCTGTTAAGTTCAATAACTTCTTCAGGTAATTCTTTTTTACCACCCTCGTGTGTTTGAGGGGGTTGAATAAGGTTTACCGTGGCACCATAGGTTTCAGAAGAATATACGTATTCGCGTATGTCTCCCAATCCCCCTTTATTTAATAGGTCACATCCGTCGTACCACCTATATCGGTCAAAGACAGCTGTTAACATTACCCATCTTTCTTTTGTTCTTTCGGCTTCAGAAACAGGATAACCACAAACATCATAGATACCACGAGATGAACATATCTCATTAATTGTATATCCCGAACAATATGTCAACCCAGTTGTTTCACATGTTCCCGTTGTGACGCAATCACCCGTTAACTTAATGTATTTAACACATAATCGTGGGTTTTTAGGGTCACCACTCAAACGAATAGACATTGCATTTGAGAATACATCCATCGCTGGGTCAACAGGTGGTTCAGGAACCTCTGTATTGTATGAACAAAACGGACCAATATTGTGTTGAACAGTTGTTGCGGTTTGAGGGTAAACCAACAAACAATGAGATAATGTATTTGCGGTGTCGGCACATCCGCATGTTTTAATACAATCAGTTAAACCTGATGTAACTCTTTGGTATTCCCATTGTGTTCCACCCGACGTATCAAAATCAAAATCACATTTGAAATTCTCAGGAGTTTGAGTTAAACCAGAGGCTGGATGATAAAATTTATTTTCAGCACGAGTACCAAAGAAAAAGAATGTTCCCGCATTTTCAGGGTAAACTGTGTTTAGATATGTCTGGTGTTGTTCACGGATATGGTATTCATCTACCTGACGTGGTTTGATAACCGTCTCCATTGTCCACCCCTTATTAACCCTTTCAGGGAAAACTTCATAATCGTAACCATGTAATTTGTAGAAACCCTGAAAAAATCCACCATATAATTCTTGGTAATAACCAACTTGGCTATCCTCCTTACTCATTATATTATAAATGGTTTCTTTTGGGTTACCTGAAAATCTAACATTTGGGGGGTTGGTGTAATCATACACCTGTCTCATCTTAAATCTTCGGTCGTAATAATGGGGGTTATAAGTCATAAACTCATCAATACCCATCGTATAATATAGTGTTTGACCTGTCATGTATTGATACATTCCTGTATCAATCATTGTGAGACCCGCATCACATAATCCAGTATATCCTTTATAACAATTTAAATCTTCATTGTTTGGATTATAATAGTTTTTAGATGTGGCAGTATTTCCTGAATTAAAATTACCCCAATAAAGATAATCTTTTGGGTTTGACGCAGCGGAATTTAAGTCAATATTGATTGGTAAAATGTTACCATTCGTTTCGGCAATTAGATAATTTGAAAATACTACTTCCTCGTCGTAATTTTTTTCATCCGACGCTAAAGTTAAGTCAAAGTATTCACTATTATCTAACTTTATATCAAATCTATTAAAGTTAAAATTGTTAATGTTTTGAGTTGCCATTCAGGTTTTTAACTATAAATACTTTCTTTGTTATATTTATATGAAAAAATGAGTATGGTAAAACATAACATATTTCGAAAACAATCTGCAGCTGAAAAGAAAGCGAAAGAATTAGGATGTAAGGGAACCCACAAGCATGACGGTGGTTTTATGCCTTGCTCATCACATAAAGAATGGGAAAAGGTTACATCAAAAGATAAAGTTGAAGGAGAAATTGAGGAACTTGTTGACTTTGATGGTACAATGTTAAGTTCAAAAATTCCTATTTTAGACCCTAAGGTAACTAATAAAGGTACCGACACAACTGATAAGACAGTTGCAACGTCTCGTATTACTCAAGACCCATTACATAGAGGTTATAGATTATACTATGGTGAGTCAGTAGTAAAAGAAGTGAATATGGAAGATGCTTTTGGTTATGAGGAAACCAAAGATATGGATGCCGAAGAAACAATTAAATTTTTAGAAAAAGAATTTGGTTTTGATGAAGATAAGGCTGAAGAAAGAGCTGAAGAAATGGGTAAAACACTAGAGCTTGATGATAAAAAATCTGACGGTGCATTTACAAGACAAAGATTACAAGAAAAAGAAAAAGTTTTTACAAAAGAAGAAATATTAAAAATGAAAGAAGATATTTTGGTAGACAAATCTGAAGATTCAGGTATTAAACCAGTATCAAAAGACATATCAAAAATTTTAATTAGAAACGTAAAAGCTTTAAAAACTTTAGCTAAAAAAGAAGGTGTATCAATTCAACAATTATTGAAGTACTTAAAAGATGAACAGTAAACTATACGATAGAAAAGCAAAGTTACCTGAATCTTTAATCGGGCATTTAGAAAATGCATTTAATTCTATTGAAGCCGATGCAAATACTGAAGGTTTTAATAGAAACCAAGAAATTAGAAAAAATGGTATGATTAATTACCAACAATTAAAAAGAATTAAAAATTGGTTTGATTCATATCAAGGAAATAAAGAAGACGCACCTTTTATATTAAATGGTGGTGACAGAATGAATACTTGGTGTAATCATGTTTTGGACCATTGGAGAAACACTTTGGAAGGTGGTAATCAAGTTAAATCGGACACCGGAATGCAAAACCAATTTATCGATTCACATGAAAAAGACGGAACTTCAGTCAATCCTCATGATAGACATGAAAAAGGTATAAACAAATTCGACACTGCAATCAGTGAAGATATAAAAAGAATGAAAAAAATAATAACCCATGGCAACACAAAATGACAAATTAGATTTTACCCAGCCAGCAAACAAGTTATCTGAGATTGCTGAACAAGAAAGAGGTAAATTATTCCCACGTAATGATTATTCTCCTGAATCACAACAGTATTCTGCAGGACACCCTGACGCATTGGCCGACGGTGATACTGAAGGTAGAGGTACTGGTAAATTTTTAGATATACATAACCAAAGTGCGGGAACTAGTGTTGATGTAAGCGAAAGAAAAGAAGACATCAAAATTAACAGATATAACCAAGACAAACCTTATTACGTACCAGCATAATGAAACTTCTCAATAGTTTTAAATCCCTAATCACAGAAATTGCGTCCTTGAATGATATTCAAAATTCAATCAAGAACAAAACCGTCATGACCATATTTTACGATGGTGACGAACCAGGTGGTAGAGGATTAAGAACTATTGAACCTGTTTGTATTGGGTATAGTAAAGCAGGAAACTTAGTTTTAAGAGCTTGGGATTTGACGGGAGCATCTCACACAGCATATCTCGGCTCTCAGCCATTACCATCGTGGAGATTATTTAGGGTAGATAAAATCTTTACTTATAAACCAACTGGTGATAAGTTTTATTCACCAAGACCGGGGTATAACCCAAATGGAGATAAAAGTATGTCAAGAGTAATACTTAACGCAAATTTTAATACAGAAAATGAGTGATTTAATGCAAAAACTAGCATTATCTAAAAAGATAATGGAAGCACAAGATAGAATTCCAAGAGGTCAGTCCGCAGGATTACCTATGAATGAAAATAATGCCAATTATAATATTCCATCAGAATATATGGAATCTCAAACAACTACACCTGTTCAACAGAATGTACAACCAATTACCGAAGATAAAATTAATAACTCTAAATTACCTGACCACATTAAAAAATTAATGTTAGAAAATCCTATTCAACAACCAAACGTTATGGGATTTGGTGGAGGTTCGGTTCTTTCAGATGATATCATTGAAGGTGCCTCAAGATTGATGAATACAGAAAAAAAATCTTCTCCTCAAAGACAACCTCAATCACAATCTGTAGTTGAGAATTCTGAATTAAAGCAAATGATTAGAGATGTTGTCCGTGATACTGTTAGAGATGTAGTTAAAGAAGAGTTACAAAAGGCTGGAATGATATCTGAAGGTGAAAAATCAGACGAATTATTACAGCTAAAAGTTGGTAGTCACATTTTTGAAGGTAGAATTACCAAAATCAAAAAACTAAAGTAAAACCCTTTTTTTATTAGTTTTTTTTGGTTATACTTAAGTTAAAACTTATAGTATGTCCAAAATAAAAGTATTAGTATTACCATCCGATAAAACAGGAGTTGGTAAATTTCGTTCACTCGACCCACACATTTTTTTACAAACAAAATATCCTGAAGATTTTCACGTTGATATCGATTATGAACCTCGGGTTAATGATATCAATTATTGGAAACAATATCATATTGTACATTTTCACAGAACCATCTTTCCTGATTACGATGCCAGTGCTAAAATAATTAGAAACCTTAATCAAATGGGTATCGTCACTATTATGGATATTGACGACTATTGGATGCCAACAAAGGAGCATCCTGTTTATCATTTAGTAAACGAATCTAAATTGAATTTAAAGATTGTTGAGAATATAAAGGCAGCTCAATACGTTACAACTACTACTGAAATTTTTGCTCAAGAAATTAAAAAACATAATAAAAATGTTTTCGTATTACCAAACGCAATAAATCCTGACGAACCTCAGTTTAAAGAACCAACACAACCTTCAGATAAAGTACGTTTTGGTTGGTTAGGTGGTTCATCTCACTTACATGACTTAATGTTAATGAATGGTTCATTTAACAGATTAGAACCCCTTAAAGATAAATTTGAAGTTTATTTATGTGGTTTTGATATTAGAGGCACTGTTACGGAAATTAATCAACAAACAGGTGAAAAAAGACAAAGACCAATTCAACCAAACGAAACCGTATGGCATCAATATGAACAGATATTCACAGCAAATGGTTTGTTAATAACACCTGAACACCAAGAATTTTTATCTAAATTTAAAGATGAAGAGTGGAATGGTGAATCTGTATATCATAGAGTTTGGACAAAACCTGTAACCTCTTACGCTAAAAACTATTCAAAATTTGATGTATCATTAGCACCAATTAAAGACCATATTTTTAATAGAGCTAAATCACAACTTAAAGTTATTGAGGCTGGGTTTTATAAGAAAGCAATAATAGCATCTAATATTGGTCCTTACACAATTGACTTGAAACATTCATTAGAAAATGGTAACTTTGTTGATGGAAACGCATTGTTAGTTGATGAACGTAGAAATCATAGTGATTGGTCTAAGTTTATGAAAAAATTAATCGACAACCCATCTTGGGTTGAAGATTTAGGAAATAGATTATACGAAACAGTAAAACCAAAGTATGATTTAAATGTAGTCACAGAAACAAGAGCTCAACTTTACAAACACTTAGCAAAATGATTAATATACCTATTACAAAAATTTTATTTATTGACATCGAAACTGTAGGTGCCGCACCTGATTTTGATGGGTTGGAAAAAGTTTATCCCGAATTGTCTTATCAGTTTAAAAATTATCTCGATTGGTTTGAAAAGAGATTTCCTGAACATGCAGGAAAGGGTCCTAATGAGATGTTTTACAACAAAGCAGCATTAGTATCTGAATTCTTAAAAATTGTATGTGTCAGTGTTGGTTTCGTAGACCCAACAGGAGAAATAAAGATGCAAAGTTTTTATGGTGATGACGAAAAACAAATTTTAAAAGAAACTCAAAATTTATTAAAAAGAATTGGTAAACTCGGATTTCACCTTTGTGGTCACAACGTTAAAGGATTTGATATTCCCGTATTGGCAAAACGAATGGTTATCAACGGAATCAAACCACCTGAAATTCTTCCAAATCACGATACTAAACCATGGGAAATTAAAGCTCTCGATACCAAAGAACTTTGGCAGTTTGGAAGCTTCTCAACTATCGGTTCGTTAGAATTGATGTGTATTTGTATGGGTGTTGAATCATCAAAAAATATGGAAGTGGTTGGTAACAAAGTTCACGAAGCATATTGGATTGATGGTAAATTGGAACAAATTAAAGATTATTGTGAAAAGGATGTTGAAGTCCTTATAAATGTTGTACGTAAATTTTATGAATTGTCATGATTAACAAAATAAAAGGAATTAAAGATAGTATTAAAATGTTGACGGAATTACAAGAAAATTCCGCAAACATGGATTTAAATAAAATGATGTCAAATATGGGTATCGATATGGAAACCCTTAATAAAGAATTTGAAAAATCTTTTGAGTTTGATAAAACAATAGATTTAGAATATACATTCAAATCGGTAAACCCTGAACCATCATACGCATATCCAACAGATTCTGGTTTTGATTTAAGAGCCAATGAGAATGTAAAATTTTCGGGTTTTGAAAGAAAATTAGTATCAACGGGTTTGTTTGTTAATATCCCAGAAGGGTATGAAATTCAAGTAAGACCAAAAAGTGGTTTAGCACTAAATAAAGGTTTGTCAGTTTTAAATACCCCAGGTACGGTAGACCAAGGTTATACTGGCGAAATTAAAGTAATTGTAATCAATATGTCTAATCTACCACAGGAGATTAAGATTGGAGATAAAATTGGTCAAGCAGTTTTATGTCCTGTAGTTGCGGGTAAATTCGTTAATCTAAAACGAGTTTTAAATGTAGAGGAAAAAGACAGAGGAGATAATGGATTCGGCTCAACTGGAAATTAATATGGAAAATATTAGCCCTGTACTACCTGAAGGTATTAAAAATTACCTTATTGATATTGACGGAACAATTACCGATGATATCCCAAATGAAGAACCATGGAGAATGCTCGACTCATTACCATATGAAGGGTGTGTTGACATTATTAATCAATGGTACCAAGAAGGACACATAATTACATTTTTTACATCAAGAACTGAAGAACATAGAGCGGTTACTGATACGTGGTTACAAAAAAATGGATTTCAGTTCCATCATCTTTTAATGAATAAACCTCGTGGCGGTAACTATCATTGGATTGATAACCATATTGTGAGAGCAACTCGATATAATGGCAAATGGACACCAATGACTACCGTAACCACGGACATACAAGTTTTTGGAGAATGATTACAATTGGGTATAGTACAAAAAAAATTGACCCGTCGTTTAAGGAATATATTACAAAATCAGTTGGGTTACCAAATGTGGAAGTTATTCCATTTGAAAATCCGGGAACACACTCATTAACTGAAGCTTATAATATTATTTTAGAACAATCATCAAATGATATCGTGGTATTGTGTCACGATGACATTTATTTTGAGAATAACAACTGGGGTAATAAAGTATTAAAACACTTTAAACGCAATCCTGAATATGGAATTATCGGTGTTGCCGGTTCTAAATATATGCCTCCATCAGGTAGATGGTGGGAAGTACAAACAGAAATGTTTGGTATTGTAAATCACGAACACGAAGGTAGAAAATGGACATCAAAATATAGTGAAACTAAAAATAGTAAATTAGATGACACTATCATTGTTGATGGACTTTTTATGGTCTTAAACAAAAAGAACATTAAAACAAAATTTAATGAAGAGGTAAAAGGATTTCATTTTTATGAAATAGATTTTTGTTATAGAAACTTTTTAAATGGTGTTAAAATTGGTGTTTTTTATGATGTTAGAATTACTCATAAATCAATTGGTATGACCAATGAACAATGGGAAAATAATAGACAACAATTCACCGAAACATTTAAAAATGATTTACCTAAAATCATTCCAACAGAATTTGATAAAAAACAAATTAAAAAGAATGAACCACTGGTTACTATTGCAATGCCAATTTATAACTACGCAAAAAGATTGAACCATACGTTATTATCTATTTTTAATCAGGATTACACCAACTTTGAAATTATCATAGTCAACGACGGGTCAACCGATGAGTATTGTTTAATGAAATTAAAAACATTAGAAGGTCAAGAAGGTATTAAGATAATTCATAAAGATAATGGTGGAGTATCATCAACAAGAAACCGTGCCGTTAGAGAAGGTAATGGTGAATATGTACTACCATTAGATGCTGATGATATGATATTACCAGGATACATAAAAACGGGTGTTGCGATACTAAAAAATAATCCTAAAATAAGTCCCGTTTATTGTGATACCATCCATGTTGGTGAGATGCAAGGTTTAGAAAAAAGACCTGAATGGAGCAATGAACGACTTTTACAAGGACCATTTATCGTAAATAGCTCTTTATACACAAGAGATGCTTACAACGAGGTTGGGGGTTATGATGAAGAATTACAGGGTTGGGAAGATTATCACTTTTGGTTGAAAATGATGAAAAAAGGATATGTCGGAAAACGTATCCCTAAAGGTTTATTTATTTATTTTCATCACGAAAAAGATGGTTCAGTTTCTACGGAAGCGAATACTAATCAACAAATGTTGTATAATAAAATAATGGATAAATTATCAACATATGAATAATATGCAAAATTATAAAATACTTGGAGTAGGACACCCTAGAACAGGAACGGGTTATACATCAAAATTATTATCTAGTTTTGGATTCTCTGTTGGTCATGAAACATTGCAAAATGATGGGATTGTGGCATGGCAAGTTATGTTATCATCTAAAGATTTTAAAAATGGAATACCGTGGGTATATCCAAAAATTGATTACGACAAAATTAATTTTGAAACTATAATATATAACACTCGAAATCCACTAAACAGTATACCATCTATTGTTTATACTGAAAATCCATCTTTGAGTGATAGAAAAACCATTGTGGATTTTTCAGAGGCATCAAACCCAGTCGAGATGGCAATAATTTCAATTTGTACTTTTGATACTTTAATCAAAAATAAGTATAAAAACCTTATTCAATATCGTGTTGAAGACGAACAAGAAAAATTGTTCAATTTACTGTCAAAAAAATATGAAATAAATCCCAATTATAATCTACCACCATCGAGTTATAATTCAAGAAAAAATAGAATAGGAAAAATCGATTATTCGGTAGTTAGACCAAAATTTCAAGAAATGATTAATAATTATTGTTTGGAATATGGATACCCAAAAATCTTTTAATTATGTTAGTTTCACACAGATATAAATTTATTTATTTAAAACCAAGAAAAGTTGCTGGGACATCTGTAGAATCATTTTTGGAAAGGTATTGTGTTAGCCCAGAATTAGAATCAACATATAAAATTAATGAAGATACCAATTTTAAATCAGACGAGTACGGTATTATTGGTGGAAGAATGAAAGGTAAAGTTAGCGCAAAATGGTTAAACCATAAAAGTGTTCCTGAAATGAAAAGAGATTTGCCAAGTAATATATGGAATGAATATACAAAAATTTGTAATATTCGTAATCCATATGATATGACAGTTTCTTGGTTTCATTATAACCGACCTGGAAATGCGGTGAATAAAGAAATCTTTAAAAATTTTATTTTAAAAACAAATAATTTAACCACTCTCAGGTTTAATAAAAATATATGGTCAGATGGTGGCAAATTTAATTTTGAATATATTAAATTTGAAAATCTTGAGGAGGATTTAGATAATATAATGACTAAACTAAATTTACCAAAATACAACTTTGACCTACCCAAATATAAGATTAGTCGTAGAGGTGAATGGCCACAATACTACGATACCCGTTCAAAAGACATCGTAACATCAATGTTTGAGGATGAAATTAACTTCTTTAATTACAAATTTTAAGAAGTTAAAACATATACATTAAATCTTTAATATTCTTAAGGTTTAAACTATTATTACTATGATAATTTAAGCTTTATGAAAAAACTAGGTGTAATCGGTATCGGCAAATTAGGTTTATCTTTTGCATTGTTAGCCGAAAATAAAGGATATATAGTATGGGGTTCTGATGTCGATAAAGAATATATAAATTCTTTAAAAAATAAGACATTTAAAACTAATGAACCACATATTACCGAGTATTTAAAAAACTCAAAAAATTTTAATCCCACAATAGAGAATATAGATGTAATTGGTAATTGTGATTTAATCTTCACATTTGTACCAACTAATTCATTACCTAACGGTGAATATGACCACAAATACATTGAAGAGGTTGTGGATGCCTTCGAGGCAATGCATTACACGGGTTGTGACATATTAGGTAAAACTTTAGTAATCGGATGTACAACCAGTCCTGGTTATGTTGATACAATTCAAGAAAGATTAGAAGAATATGGAGTAAATGTTTGTTATAACCCTGAATTCATCGCTCAAGGAGATATAATAAATGGATTAGTCAATTCTGATTTTGTCTTAATCGGAACAAACACCCCCAACGAAATTAAGGATTTAACCGAGGTTTATTACACAATAATGAACGATGAACCCGTCTTTAAGATAATGTCAAATACCGCAGCGGAGATTACAAAAATTGCAGTTAATTGTTATCTAACAACAAAAATATCTTTTGCCAACATGATTGGTGAAATTTGTCACAATACAGGTATCGGTGATGAGGTTGATACAGTTTTATCCGCCATCGGTACTGATAAGAGAATCGGCAATAGATACCTCAAATATGGGTTTGGATTTGGTGGTCCGTGTTTACCTCGTGATAATAGAGCCCTCGGAGCTCACGCGGAAAAAGTTGGACTTGAAGTCAATCTACCGTTATCTGTAGATAAGTTTAACTTCGAACATCACAAGTATTTGGTAAATAAATTTGTTACCGAATATCCCGACAGAAACACAACATTTGTTTTTGACTCTATTAGTTATAAAAAAGGAGTCGATATATTAGAAGATTCACAACAACTAACACTTCTATTAACACTCCTATCTGAAGGGTATAATTGTGTGGTCTTAGAAATGGATAGTATCATAGAAAAGATTGAGACACCTCTTAAAAATGTGTGGGGAGATAGAATCACTATGTTACCATTAAACTCTGAAGTTGAAGGTGTTAAAATAAATTTATGAAAAAAGTCATAGTACTTGGTGGGGGTGGATTCATTGGTGGTCACCTAGCGAAAAGATTAAAAGATGAAGGACATGAAGTCACAATCTGTGATATCAAACCTCATGACTATTGGAATCACGAAGACATCTGTGATGAATTTATTTTTGGGGATTTAAGACACCCCGGAGTTGTTGCGGATGTTATTGATGAAAACATAGATGAGGTATATCAATTAGCCGCGGATATGGGTGGTGCTGCGTACATCTTTACTGGTGAAAATGATGCTGATGTAATGCATAATTCAGCAATGATAAACCTAAATGTTGCTAAAGAATGTGTTAAGAAAAAAGTTAAAAAAGTATTTTATTCTTCTTCGGCCTGTATGTATCCTGAATACAATCAGATGGACCCTGATAATCCAAATTGTGAAGAATCGTCAGCTTATCCTGCAAACCCCGATTCAGAATACGGATGGGAAAAATTATTCTCAGAGAGAATGTTTTTATCCTTCTACCGTAATTACGGTTTGGATGTAAGAATTGCACGATTTCATAACATCTTCGGTCCTATGGGTACTTGGAAGGGTGGAAAGGAAAAAGCACCTGCAGCTATGTGTAGAAAAGTCGCCGAATCTGAATCTGAAATTGAGGTGTGGGGTGATGGTCAACAAACCAGGTCATTCCTTTATATTGACGAATGTGTGGATGCCGTTCTAAAATTTATGGATTCAGATTTTACAGGTCCTGTTAATATTGGTTCCGAAGAAATGGTAACAATAAATCAGTTAGCTCAGATGTGTATTGATATTTCAAAAAAAGACATTAAAATTAATAATATAAATGGACAAGAATTTATTGAAAAATATGGATTTAAATGTCCGATTGGAGTCAGGGGTAGAAACTCTGACAATAAACTTTACAAAGATAAAATAGGTTGGGTAGTATCTCAGCCGCTAATTGTTGGTATGGAAAAAACATATGAATGGATAGAAAATCAAGTAAACGAAGAAAAGAAAACCTACATTTATGAAAGTCCTGATGGAGGTAAGACAGTTTACAGAAGAGAGTTTGGACAACCTCACGAAACTAGAGAATTGATTTAAAATAAACAATAACAAAATATACATGGCAAATACAAGAAGAAAACCTGAGTCAACATCAACACCACTACCGAAAATGACTCGGAAAGACCTAATTCAAAGTGTTATCGGTAAAACACCAAGAAAGAAATTCTTATCTGAAGGACAAAGACACTACTTTGAATTATTAGAAAATAAAGAAATAACAATTTGTACAGGACCTGCAGGGGTTGGTAAATCATACATCGCAATGAATGCGGCGGTACAATTATTATTAGACCCAAATAACTCATATGAAAAAATTATAATTGTTAGACCTGCGGTTGAAGCTGAAGAAAAACTCGGAGCATTACCAGGAAACGTTGAAGAGAAATTGGACCCTTATATTTTCCCATCATATTATCTTTTAAATAAAATAATAGGTAAAGATGCTAGAGAAAAATTAAAAGAATATGATATTATTGAAGTTTTCGCATTGGCATACATGAGAGGTATGAATATCGATAATTCAATTCTAATTTTTGAAGAAGCACAAAACTGTACACCTAAACAAATGAAACTTTTATTAACTCGAATTGGTTTTAATAGTAAGTTTTTTATCTCAGGAGACCTTGAGCAAACTGACCGTTACAAAGATAAAACACATTCAGGTTTATGGGATGCGATTGAACGATTAAAAGATTTAGATAATATCGGTATTTACCAATTTGATAATAAAGATATTATTAGAAATCCAATCATAACTAAAATCTTAGATAGATACGAAGAATGAAAATAGCATTTGATGTAAATGGAGTATTAAGAGACACTTTTGGTAAGGCCGAACAGGTTTACCAAAAGTTTTATATTGATGACTACATAAAAGAAGAAGGTGAAGATGATTTTGAATTTAAATTAAATTTACCAATGACTTCTTATACCCTTTCGGACCATTTTATTTTCCCAAAGGAAGAAGATTTATATGATTTTCTATATGTAGAATACCCAATGCAGATTTTTGGTCATGCTCCATCACCAAGTGGTAATACATTTAACGTACTAAACGAAATATATGAAGAATTAAGAGATGACCACGAGATAATTGTTGTGTCTGATGAAATACAAAAATCAAAACCGGCAACATTATTTTTCTTATCAAAGTATGGATGTTTAATTGAGAAGATACTTTTTTATTCTAAAATAACTGAAAATAATATGTGGTCAGAATGTGACATTTTAATAACCGCTAATCCAAATTTATTAATGGAATATCCGGTGGATAAAATTTTAGTGAAGTTTGAAACCGAATATAATCAAGGTATTGATTGTGATTATACCATCAAAAATCTCGAAGAGTTTAAATCTCTTTATGAACAACTTAAATTAAAAGAAAATGATTAATATTTTTGGAAAAAATTACTTTATTGATATGAATGCTCTTGAAGAGTTTATTCAAATAAATAAAGTAACAACTACGGGTGATACTGAAAGTTTTTCGGTTATCAAGTTTGAAATGGCTAAAACCTTTATTGAGGTAATATTAACAGAAAGGGAAGAAATTGATGAAAATTTAGGCACATATAGTGTTAAAAATTTAAGTATTCCCTTTAAAATCGCATTTAATACTTTATTAGTATATAATATTTTAAAAGAAATTTAAAAATGGACCAAGAAACAATTAAAAAAATAGAGAAATCTATTGAAAATTTAGCTGAGAAAAAATCGAGAATCTTATTCTTAACTCAAGACACTAAAGGTAATGCCAAAGCTTCTATTAGACACATTTATGAAATGGCATTAACTTTAAAAAACAATGGGTTTAATCCAATTATCCTTCACGAATCAAATGACTACAAAGGTGTTGCCGGATGGTTAGGCGAAGAATATATGGAAATTCCACATCAATCAATCGAATCACAAAATTTACAAATTTCACCAGAAGATTTTATTGTAGTTCCTGAATTATACGGTCACGTATTAGAACAATTATCAAATATTACTACAGGTAAAATTATTCTTTGTCAAGCATATGACCATATGTTAGAGACATTACAGCCAGGTGCAACTTGGAGTCAATATGGTTTTGTTAAATGTATTACAACAACTGAATTACAAAAAGAGTATGTTTCAGAAATTATGAAATCGGTTTCTTTTGATGTTATTAAACCAACAATTGCAGATGTTTTTACTAAAAAAGAAAAACCGGCAAAACCATTTATCGCGGTACACACAAGAGACCAAAGAGATACAATGAAATTGATTAAAACTTTTTATCTAAAATTCCCACAATTTAGATGGGTTACATTTAGAGATATGAGAGGATTAAATCAAAACGAATTCGCAGAAGCATTAAAAGAAAGTTTCGTTTCAATATGGGTAGACGATACTTCAGGTTTTGGTACATATCCATTAGAGAGTATGGCATGTGGTACACCAGTAATCGGTAAAGTACCAAACATGAAACCAGAATGGATGAATGAGAAAAACGGTATTTGGACGTATGATTTAAATGCGTTAGTAAATATTGTAGCAGAATTTACACAAAATTGGTTAGAAGATAACATCGCAGACCAATTGTATGAATCAGGATATGAAACTGCAAAAACATATCAGAATATGGAATCATTTGAAAAAGACGTTGTCTTAAAATTCACAGAATATTTGGGAATTAGACATGATAATTTCAAAGCACAATTAGATAAACTTAAATTAGAAGAGGTAAATTAAAATGGAAAAGTTAGACGTATCAGTAATTTTACCAGTAGAATCATCAAAACATAAAGATTTTACTGAATACTTAACAAAGGCAATAATGTCTATAAACAATCAATCAGTTCCTGTAAACGAATTAGTATTGGTTCACTCAGGTGAAGAATCTTTACAGACCATTGTTGATGGTTTTGATTACAGTGGATTAACTATTAATATCGTAAAAAATGATGGGAAAACTGATTTTCCATCTCAAATTAATTTAGGAGTTAAAAACGCAAAATCAAAATGGATTTCTATTTTGGAATTTGATGATGAATACGCTTCTATTTGGTTTAAGAACGTTAAAGAATATATGGAATCTTATCCTGATTTTGATGGGTTCTTACCATTAGTTGTTGATGTAGACAGTACAGGTATGTTTGTTGGTTTTACAAACGAAGCAACATTCGCAGCAAGTATGAATATGGAAATTGGTATTCTTACTAATGAACTATTATTAAACTACCAAAACTTCCAAACCAGTGGATTGGTTGTTAAAAAATCAATTTTTGAAGATTTTGGAGGATTTAAATCATCATTTAAGTTAACTTTTGTTTATGAATTCTTATTGAGAATGACGTACAACGCGGCTAAATTAATGACAATACCAAAGATTGGTTATAAACATATAAACCTAAGGGAGGGTTCAATTTTTTGGAACTATAAAAACGGCTCAAACCGAATTTCTGAAGATGAAGTAAGTTTTTGGATTGAATCTGCAAAGAAAGAACATTTCTTTGCCGATGATAGGGGCATAAAATATGAACCAACAAATGTTTAATGTTTTTATCTGAATTATCGGGTACATCTGCAGAATCAATACTAAAGAAAAGAGGTAGAAAACCCAAAAACACTAACTATTTCGATGTAAGAGAAGAGACGGCAGTCAGGATGTTCTTGACTGCCACTACTTACAACGAGCGTAACCAGATATACAATGATTATCTGAGAGCGCCAGTAGATAAGATGATTGAATCAATCATACGACGTTATAAACTATACCGTAAAGATATGGATTTTATTGAAATCCATAATGATACTCATTCATTTTTGGTTACAAAAATAGAAAAGTTTAAACCAGATAAAAATAAAAAAGCATATTCTTATTTTGGTACAATTTGTAAAAACTATTTGATGGGTCAAATCATCAAAGACCAAAAAGACCAAAATAGAAAAATATCATACGAAGACATTTCAGCATCGTTAGAAAATAGACCTGATTTAATTTATCACTTAGAACATGATGTTATCGAACCTTCACAGGTTATTGAAGAGTTTTTAAAGAAGTTAAAAGAATATGTTTTAGATGAGAGTATGAGTCAAAACGAAGTTAAACTTGGTTATGCTCTTATCGAATTATTTGAAAATTATGATAATATTTTTATTGGAAATGATAACAATAAATTTAATAAAAATATTATTTTACTTTCATTACGAGAAATGACAAACCTATCAACTAAAGAAATTAGAACATCTATGAAAAAATATCGTAAGTTCTATTATGAGTTGATGAAAACATTAAATGAACTTTAAAAATATTACAGCTAACTATTTATAGTATTATGTCTAGACCAAAAAAGAAAGATATTGTCCTAACCAAAGACTCGGTACTTAGTCTGATGCAGGAAATCTACAATGAACTTGTAGAACAAAGAACTACTGCAATAAGAATACAAAATAAAATGTTAGCCATGTTGAAAGACCCCGAAGACATGACTGTAATCGGACCTGTAATTAAAGAACAACAGAAAATCATAAACGACACCATCGAAAAAAAATTGAGCCTCTCAAAACTACAATCAGGCATTTGGGAAAAATCTCAAAATAACAATGATGAGTCATTTAACTTATCTGAGATGGATGATGATGTTCTTAAAGCTTTAATCAACAAAGATTTAGATAACGAAGAAAAAGGGGGGTATAACTTAGGTAAATAACCCTCAAGATGGCAGACATTAAAAATCAATACAAAGAATTTACTAACAAAACAGAATCTCTTTATACTGTTAATAAAGCTAAGACAGATAAAAAGAGAATCGAAAAAGAAAAATCTCAAAATAATTTTGAGGAGGTTAAAAAAGATGCATTTAGTAATCTAAATGAGTGGGGTAATACTGCAAATGGAATCGATAATGATTTCAAAAAACAAATGCAGGCATTTAAAGAAAATCAATTAGATTCTTTAACAAAATTATTCTTAATTACAGATTCAAAGGCAATTAACCAAGATAGTAAAACAAACTCTACTGCCAACAAAAAACCACAATACGGTAAAAAAACAAAAGACACTCTAATCAGTTGTTATAATGACGCAATTTTAGCTACAAAATCTAGAATACCTGAAATCTTTATACAAGAAGTCATTTCAACTTTAGGTTGTTCTGAAGAACAAACATATGAATTAGCACCAGTATATGTTAGAGTCGAATCTATAGATTTATTTAAGACACTTAAAGAAGACCCATCATCTACACCGGGTAATCTTTATTATGAAGCAAATACAACACCAAACGGTACTGTTCCATATAGTATGGACCTCGAATTATATAATCGTCTAAATAAATTTGGACAATCATTTAGTACCGAATATGGTTCAGATTATATTGGAGCGTCATCAAATCAATTGATGAATTTTGAATATGTCGACCAAGATGGTAATGGTAACTTTGGTAACTTTTATAAAGTAACATTAAATTCAAGACCTGATAATGTTAATAAGGTTACGGATTTTTTAATGGATTATTATTCATCTATTGAAATTTTAAATTTAGACCAATTTGCAACAAATGTGTTAAATCTTTTAATGGGGGCTTTTTCATTTAAAATGAATGTATCTGTAGACCAATTAAGAGACCAGACAAAATTTGAAAAGATATTACAAAGAGTTTTAGGTTTATGTTTTGACGCGGCTGAAGAAATTGATGTTAGCGGTAATGCTAAGTTATCTGTGTTAGATTTAGTTGATGAAAGTTTTTTTGAACTTAATTCAACAGAGTTAAAAGAAATTGATGAAAGAATCAATGATATCAAAAGAGGTGTTGTTGAATTTACTGATTGTAACAATGTTAAAGTTCCTTTTGATTATGACGCAATTAATGGTTATGCACAAGATGTTATGTCTAAAACTAACGATACGGATAAACTAAACGCATTGGGAGATGCAATAGACACTATGTCACAAAATGAAAATTGGAAATTGTTATTACCTAATGTAGATATTGAGGCATCCGTAAAATTTGATTTTTTAAGACAAATACCAAAAGCATTAATGATGACAGTTTTATCTCCAAAAGTATTATTTGGGTTATTAATTTTAGTTAAAGCGTTAAAAAATACTATTGCCGACTTAGTTGAGGATTTGAATTCATTTCTTCAAGCATTTAAAGATTTAATTATTGAAGTTATGTCTAAAATAGGTGCTATTTTTGTTGAGGAGTTAGTGAAACAAATTAAAAAGAATATAAAAAGATTAGTACAAAACATCGCATTAGATATTATCAAAGAATCTAAAGATGCGAGAATTAAAATTATCACATCACTAATAGCATCGGCACTTACTGTTGCACAATTAGTGAGAGATTATCGTAGATGTAAATCAGTGATTGATGAATTAATATATCTACTACGAATAGTCGCGGCCAATTTCGGTCAGAATAAATTACCTTCATTCGCAGTTGCCCTTTCGGCGACTCGTTCAGGGATGTCACAAACAAGAGCGTTGTCAAACATTATTGATGAAATGCAAAAAATAGGATTACCTACTGGAGATTTACCGGATGGTTCACCTAATATGATGATACAATCAAAACTAGCGGACCTTAATGGATTCTTTACTGAAATGCAACAAAATGGTAAAGTCCAAGGATTTTCACCACCGGTACCTGTTGGAGGTATTGGAGCTGGTGTAACCGCACCAATTAACATAGATGGATTATTTTTTTAAATATGGAAAACGTAGAAAAGTTAAAATCGGTCTTAACAGAATATAAAAGCAAATCGAATAATGATTTAAGATTTGCCATGGATGAGATATCTAAAGATTTTGAAGATACAAAAGAATTAGTTATTAAATTAACTCATCATTTAGATGCCTTGGAGCACAATTACAATAGATTATTAGAAGAGTATAAATCTAGAAATATTAAAGAATAATGAATGATGTAGTTTCAAAAAGGTTAAGACAGATAATTTTTCCAGGTAAATGTGTGGACAATGATGACCCGCAAATGCTTGGGAGAATTCGTGTTTACCCTGAACAAGAAAATGTTATAGATAGAAAAGCATCTGTTTATGAATTTAATGAAGAAAGAGATAAGTGGACTGAAAAAGACCCATTTATATTTTTACCATTATTACCTTATTTTTTATACCAAGTACCAAAAGTTGATGAATATGTTCAGATTCTTTATGCAAATCCCGGTGATACCTCGGCAAATAATAAATTTTACGTACAAGGTCCATTTTCATCACCTACCACAACGCCAGCTGAAAACTTCAACTCAGCCAAAACATATTTAAATGCGGGTTCAAGAAATAAAAGATACAAATCATTAAAGAACAACAAGGGTGAGTATTTGAATTTAAATACTACTGGTATATATCCCGAACCTGGTGACAATGCTTTGTTGGGTCGAGGTTCTGCGGACATAATCATCAAAGAAGATGAGGTATTAATAAGAGCGGGAAAATATAAACCATATAAAAATGGTCAAATACCAAACAAAAATGAAGAAAGAGCATTTATTGATTTGGTAAAATATACAACGACGGAACAATACGCACCGACAAAAAAAGAAATTAGATTTATATCTCAAGATAAAGATATTACAAAACTTATTGAGTATACTATTTTTAATCCTGAAAACACTATGAGTGCATTTACGGGTCAAGTTATTTTATATAACATAACTCCCGATACATCTAATAGTGGTAATACGAAATCAAATAACATATCACCAAATTCAGATTTAAACAATTATAAATCGGTCCAATATATTTCACAATTTAGTTCATTAAATTTATTACAAGTTGCCAATTTTATTAACAACTTTATTTTAAGTGTGATGAAAGGAGTTTTTGAAGATGGAAGACCGGTATTAAATCAATACCCATTATATTACCGTCCTGCAGAAAATCTTTACAATATTGTTAATTCAAACCCTGATACTGTTGATGAAAATGCTTGGTTCAATGTATTAGCATTATTACCACTAATTAAACCAACAAAATTTAGTCCATCATTTGGTGGTAATGGTTTGGTATATGATAAAACAGGAACCCCATACGCACCAAAGATACCTCAGATTGAAAAGTTCCAACCTAAACGAGTTATCCAACAAGAAAATACGGTAGCATATATCGGAGCGAAACAGGTATATCTATTATCACAAGAATCCACACACCCAATCAAGGGTAAAATAGATTTTACAGATACTTTGTATGGAATTAGTCAGACAAAATTATTGGATGAGATTCAACCGAAAACCTCATCACTTGTTAGAGGTGAAGAATTATTAGAACTATTAAATCTAATGGTTAGATATATAACAACTCACGTTCACCCCTATCCTGGATTACCACCAGTAGGTGTTACAACAGATGGAACAAACGTACAAGATTTGTTAAAAGAACTTTTAGATGCCAACGAAAAAATATTAAACAAAAATATTCGACTTAACTAAGTATTTATAGTAAAAATAGATAATGTCAGCGTTAAAGTCATATTTCAAAAAAAACGATACGATAATTTATAATTCCTACACAAATACAGGTAGAAATCCTGTTGTAGAATTATTTTTTGGTAGAGTAGACAATGTTATTGGACCAATCGGGTTTTCTCGATTTATTTTTGATTTGGATTTAACCCAACTACAACAAAATTTTAATGACGGTGTTATATCATTAGATTGTTCAGGTAGTACTATGACACATACTTTAAGAATGACAAACACATCGTCATTTGATGAGGAACTATTAAACACAACTTGGTCAAACGGAAGAAGAAGAGCGACATCATTTGATTTGATTCTTTTTAGAATACCAAAAGTATCGGGAACAACAGGAGACCCACAAACATGGGATGAAGGTGTTGGTTATGACTATTACTACTCATCAACCCCCCTTAATAGTTCAAGTAGCATGAGTATCTCCAATCAGATATTAACAGACAAAGCATTTTCAGACCGTCCTGTTAACTGGTTCCAAAGAGAGACAATATCTAATTGGTCTTATCCAGGTATCTACGACAATACAAATTCACAAACCGGTGGTATGGCAGGATTAAACTACAATGCATTGACCATTATCGATAGACAACATTTTGAGTTTGGAAATGAGGACATCGAATTTGATATGACAAATGAAATTAACGACATCTTAACGGGGGCAACAACAGGTTCCACAGGATGGGGGATTGCATTTGTACCACAGGTAGAGAACATTACAGGAATGACCGAGAGTTACGCAGTTGGTTTCTTCTCTCGTCACACACAGACATTTTATGAGCCATATCTTGAAACAAATTATGATGATTTGATTCAGGATGATAGAAATACATTCTACGAGGGGAAAGAAAACAACTTATATCTATATGCATATACGGCAGGTAACCCAATTAATTTTGACGTTAATCCTACTGTAGATATTTTAGATGAAAGTGATGGTTCAGTATTTGCCTCGTTACCCACTTGTTTGATAACAAAGGGGGTTTACAAAGTAGAGGTTCCACCAATTACAGCCGACACCGTTCCATGTATGTATTATGACGTATGGAAAGGATTATCAATTAATGGTAAATCATTATCTAATGTTGAAAACGATATCGTGTTAAAACCAAGTGATGAATATTATTCAATAGGAACAACAACCAAAGACCCTGAAATTTATGGGTTTGATTATTATGGTATTAAACAGAACGAAAAGATATTAAGTTCTGATGTCAGAAAAGTTAGTGTTATCATCAAAAAGGCATATACGACAAATGTTGTATTAAATCAAGTTGATGTTTCATATAGAGTTTACGTTAGAGAGGGAACAACTGAAGTTATGGTTCAGGATTGGACCCAAGTTAACAGAACACCTGACGGGTACTATTTTGTATTCGATACGAGAGATAAAATACCTAATGAATATTTTATAGATATCCAAGTTAATACAGACCAAAATGTTGATACTTATAAAAGACAGATTCAATTTCAAATAGTAAACAACAAATGAAAACGATAACCATAACTGAAGAAATGATTGAACAAATCATTCGTAGAGTAATCCACGAAAAGAAAAAGAGTAAGAAGAAGAAAGACACTACTCTTTGTGCTAGAGGTAAGTCGGCGGCTAAAGCTAAATTTGATGTATATCCATCAGCATATGCTAATGGTTATGCTGTTCAGGTTTGTAAAGGTTCAATGCCGGGTTTGGATGGGAAGAAAAGATGTTCAGGAAAATATTGTTCAGGTAAATAATTTTTACTATCTTTGCCATCTAATACCAAAAATAAAATGAGTCACAAAACATACATCCTTAAAAAGAACGATACGTTAGTTATGGAAACCCAAGCGGTAACTGTTGACCGAGCTCTTGATTATTTTATTGAATCTGACCCTGATATTTACAACAACTTTTCTCAGTATTCTATTGGTATTAAACCAACACCAGCACCTAATTACGAACTTTTGGTTAAAGGGTTAGAGTAATCTTCTACACTCTTTAACTACCCACTTATAACCTATTTCACCACCCCTTAATAATGACATTACATAGTCATTGTCTTCGTGTGGTCTACCCTTAAACCCTTCTTTTAAAAGAGGGGTATTTTTTTGTGAATCAAAATACTTTTTGATTGTTTGTATATCTTCTACTGTGATATTCTTGCCTTCTAATAGTTTTTCCGCAAACATATCTTTTTTACCTTGTTTTCTTAAGTAAAAAATACCTCTTTTTACGTTTTCTTTTACAACCTTAGGTACACGTACAGTTCTAGTATCTTCTTTTACCTCAATTATAAGGTCACCAGTACCTTTAATTACTCTATGGTAGGTCTCCTTAGGTATAAAGTATTTTTGTCCTTCTAATAAAGGTTTTGGTAGTTCATTTTCAATCTGTAACATCCATCCATTAGACGATTCAATAAAAACCTCTCGGTCTCGTCTATCACGATGCCAAACCAACTCTTCAGAATCTACATTTTCTGAAAATGTTCTTCTGAATTTTCCCGTACTAATATCTTCTTGTTTGTATACCATTACCAATATCTTCCTGGAACGTTATTACCAAAATCTTTGTGTGCTCTACAAGCCCAATATCCTGCTTTGGTTCTATCTTTTTTCTTTTCACACTGATGTCTTGCCGCAAACGATGCTCTAGCCCCTGAGTCATTCCATTTAGCTGTCATAACAGGTGAACCGTAAGAAACTTTAACAATCTTTCCTGTTTTAGGATTTCTAACATATACATACCATTTTTTAGAACCACCCTTTTTAGGTTTTCCTAATTCTACATTCTTACCTTTATACTCCGCCTCCGATAAACCAAATATTTTTTTAGCCATAGGATTTAAGTCTGATGGTTTAATAAGTTTAGCAGGTATGGTTTTTGATTTAGACCTTAATGCTTTTTGAGCTCTGTGGTTACCATCAAGTATCCATTGTATTTTATTTTGCTCATCCACCATTACTAAAATGGGGTATTGAGTTGAAATTTCTACTTGAGATATTCGTTCAATTTCTTCAGGATTATCATCCCAATTTAAAACTATTGGAGCTAATTTTTCTGTAGGTAAGTTTACAATTTTAATATTTTTAGTTAATTCTAAAATATCTTGTAATGTAATAGTTTCATTATCAGCACCTGTCCAAGATGTATCTTCCCCTTGCTCATTAACCATTGGGAAATCTAATGGTAACCTTTCACCCTCATAGATAAAGAATTTACCTAAATCTGTATTTAATAAATCTTCATCCTCTTCATTAATATAAAAACCTTTTTGTTTTAACTCTCGAGCTTCATTAATAATCTCAAAATATTTATCACTACCATGTCTGAATACATTTTCTGAAACGGGTATTTTATTATCAATATGATATTGTAACTCTTCAGAAATTTGAGGTTTTGTTTTTATTTTATTTAATTCATTTTGAATCGATTCTTTAATTCCGAATCCTTTTCCTTTGTGTTGAGATGGATTATCCATATATTCGTAATAGTTGTTAAAAATTTTCATTATTTTATGGTAATCACTATCTATTCTAAATTTTTCAAATTCGTTAGATAACCATTGTTCACCATTAAGGTGTTCGTTATTTAATTCATCGTAAACCAATAATCTACCAGGACCTTCACCCCACCCACGGTATAATCCGTATTTTGTATTATTTAGTTTATCGGCAATTTCTTTGTTTTTAATTATCAAATAAATTAATGTACCTCCGATAATATGTTCATCAAACATCTCATCATTATCCTTGTTAGTTGTACACCACTTTGTATTTGCACCATATTTACAAGAAGCATTATGTGTTAACGGTACTACCAATAGATAATCTTCGGTGTCGTATAATTTTTCATATTCTTTAGGTTCTACCTTAAATTTTTCCGTAACTAAAGTATCCGATTCTTCACCATCAATTTGTGGTTCAATATCTTTTGGTTGTAATGGTGGATTTAATAAGAATCTTTGGTTGACCCAATTTCTTAATTCATTTTCTACAAAATATTCTGGTACCACTTCATCATCTGGTTTTGATGATGCAACTTCAGATATATAATAAGCAAACTTTAATTTAGCTTCTTCATTCATTAAATTCATCAAACCATCACTAACAAAGAAGATTTTACTAAATGGGTCCGTTGGATTTATATCACCTTCGGCAACGGTAAACAATCTAAGTATTGTTTTAGCCCACCAAGACTTATAAGATTTTGTTTCTTTCAATGTTGGAGATAATATCTTATTGGCGGCTCTCATTGCTGAACCAATAAACCCAGCAACTGCAACTTGAGGTAAGAACCACGGTAATAAACGAATAATTGCCTTTACACCTCCCTCACCAACGTGTAAGGCTAAACGTTTACTCATTGCAGCATCTACAATGCTCTTTAATTGACCAAATGTGATTGGTCCTTGAGATGAGCAAAACTTTTGTGAATCACAAATACTTTTAACAACTTGTTTAGATGGATTTACAGTTTGAATTTCTTCTTCCTGTTCATTTAAATTTTCACTCTTAAGTGCTGTTGAAGTTTCAATACCAACAATTCCATCAATCATATTAAGTTTTCTATCTTTTTGGAATTTTTTAATTTGAGATGCGGTATTAAAATCGTACACACCATTAATATCATCAGCACTTAAGTTATCAAAGTAATTCAAATCTTTTAATATTTTTTGAATCATTTCAACACCCTTACCTTCAGACCCAATAGATAATAGTTCAGAATTGTCCCCATTTTCTATAATATCATCTATGGTTAAATCATTTTTAACAATTTCACCATCAATTTTATCAACAACATCACTAGGTTCAATAATAGTCATTTCACCATTTAAACTATCTTTTAAATTATCCCACGGATTTATATTACCATTTGTATAACCTTTATCCGCATAATACATAGAAAAATGCAAGTGAGGGTGTGTATTAGAGGCATTTCCTGTATTACCAACGGTACCTATAAAATCTCCTTTATAAATTTTATCACCTTTTTTTAATTGGTCTGAAATCTGATTTAAGTGGGCGTAATAATAAACTATACCGTCTTTTAAAATACTAACGGTATTACCACCTATTCCTAAATTTCTACCAATTTTATATATAGTACCATCAACACACGCAACTAGTGGTGTTCCTTTTGGTGCAAAAATATCGATACCGCTATGACCTCCGTGAGCTTGGTGTCGAGCATCACCACCACCATAATCACTATTATGTACTGCCCTATCTTTATCTAATATTTTTTTAGATGAACCTAATCCTTCAGTATCATAACCAATATTAAATTGATTGTTACCTATCGGAAATAGAAATGAAGAACTCTCCTTAATTAATAAAGATGATTCATTATTTTCTTGTTCCGATAATCTTTTTATTACCAAGTTGGTTAATCTTTCCAAAGATTCGTTTTTCTTATCTTTTGGTTTATATGAAGTCATAATTGGCGTTTGTCCTTTTCCTGTTTGTGTATCCTTTTTTTCCGCAGAACGTTTTTGTCTGCAAGCCGCCTTTTTTTCCGCATCCGTCATTTTACCCGCAACACCAGCTGCTCTACATTTTGGGTACGCACCCTTATCTGCAGTTTTTCTACCACAGGGAGGGTGTTTTCCATCCTTATCTTTACTACATATGTTAACCCACGGCCCTTTAGGTTGCTTACTACCCTTTGGTTTTTTCTTCTTACCAAACCAAACAGCTAAATCTTCACTTAAAATATATTCAGACATACTTGAATTTTTTATATCTTTTCTTATATATATTATAAATATCAAATAAATGAGTAATACAAAGCCATTCGGAACCTTATTTGACCAAATTAATTACAACAGTAGTGAAGATTTGGACCGATTCCTCGAAAAGATGACCCCCGACCAAGCACTTTATTGTATCCTACAAGCTGTTCGTTCAGCTCATTACAGAAATGCTTTTAGTATGGAAGAATCTGAAGTGGTGTCAAAATCAGTTAGGTTAATAACAAAAGATAATCCGACAGCCAATGGGAGTCCCAATCCCGAGGTCTATAAATCAGAGTAATTTTATTAAAGAGGACTATTAGTCCTCTTTTTTTTGCCCTATAAAAACTAAATAAACCAAATAAAAACAAAAAACAAACAAAATGAAAAACACAAAAACCTACAATGAATTAGTTCAAAAAATGAGACACTTCTTTTTAAATAAAGGATTTAAAGAAGTACCTACACAAAGTCGATTATCAATCTTAGCTGCATGTGAAAACCCACATTCAATTACAACATTTACCTATAACGGTGAAATTTGGCCTCTACCACAAACAGGTCAAATGTGGTTGGAATATGAATTACTTAAAAACCCTGAGTGGGAAGGAGTATTCTGTATCTCCACATCGTACCGTCAAGAAAAAAGTCCAATTCCAGGTAGACACGAACTTATCTTCCCTATGTTCGAATTTGAATCAAAAGGTGAAATGAAAGATATGTTAAAACTAGAATCTGAATTATTAGAATGGTTAGGTTTTGATTCTCCAGTAGAAGTTAATTACAACGATGTATGTGAAGAATACGGCGGAGTTGAAATCTTAGAAGATGAACACGAAACAAGAATGTGGAAAGAAAAAGGTTCGGTAGTATCTCTTCAGAATTTTCCATTAAGGACTAACCCATTTTGGAACATGAGACATAAAGAGAATAATATCTTTAACAAAGTTGATGTTATCCTTTATGGTCAAGAAACAATCGGAAGTGCTGAAAGAAGTTGTAATGTTGAAGAAATGAAACATAATTTCTACACTATCGAAAATGGTGGTTATTCCGCCAAGTTGTTCGAATTGTTCGGTAAAGAACGTGTAGAAAAAGAATTAGAAGAATTTTTATCTTTTGATTTCTTCCCTCGATTTGGTGGAGGTATAGGTATGACTCGATTAGCTAGAGCATACGAACTAATGTTAGAAGAAGAATTAGCAGTAGTATAAAATAAAAAAAGGGGACCCATTGGGTCCCCTTCCTATTTAGTGTTTAAGATGATTATCTTAATTCTCTCAAGTCGAATGTTCTAACACCATCAACTGTGATTCTACCATAGAAACGGTTGTTAACCATTTTCTTAGCGTATCTTGTCATGATACCCTTGATAGGTGTGAAGTTGAATGGGTTGTACATAGTTGGAGTCAACTGAAGAGGTACATATGGTGCGTAAACGTAACCTGTGTCTAACAAAGATGAACCTTTGTGACCCAACAATACTTGGTTTGCTGGGAAGTAAGGGTCACGATATACTTGATATCTACCTGCTAATGTACCAACTCTCTCGATACCCATGTTGTACTGGTCCTGCTCAGGAGATGCATTTGAAACGTGGAAGTACTCCAAGTCATCAAAGATAGCAGAAACTTCTGAAGAAACAACAATCCAGTTAGCTCCACCTCTCAACGTAGATTTGTGAATCTGTGCTGATAATTGGTTGATAGCTGTGATTAATGTTTGGTTCCAGTCTTTCTGAGTGTATTGAGTTAATGGATTAGCTGCAGTTCCTCTCTTCCATCCGTTGTAGTCCCAACGTAAGTTCCAAGCCGCACCTTTTCTCAAGTCTCTTAAGATTTCACGGTCGATTTCAGCAGCCACTTGCTCAGACAATAAAGCTGTTAATTCAGCTTCAGCGTCGATGTTGTGGAATGCAGAAACGTCTTGTGCCAATTCAGGAGACCATTGTGCTCTTAATTTTCTTTCTGTTACAGAAACAGTAACTGACTCAAGGTCGAAAGAAACTTCACCGATTTCATCTTCGAATTCCAAGTTCTTGTAAACTCTATATGTTGCAGTGAATTGAGTGTTAGCAACAGTTGTACCGTCAACAGCTGTAGTTAAACCTGAGTATCCGTCGATAGAATTTGGACCGATAGTACATGGTACTTGTAAGTCAACTTCTAAGTAGATAACACCGTCAGCGTCACAAAGTTGTTGGAATGAACCACTGTTACCTCTATCAGCACCTGAGTAGAAATCAGTTTGTGTTTGGTTACCGTATTGTACAATACCCTTACCATACTTCTGTGTTACAACTCTAAATAACAAGTTACCTGAACCTGCTCCTGAGAATGCTCCTGAAGCGTTTGCGTTGATTGTCAAGTCAGACAAGAATGATTCGTTATCCATTTCGTTACCGTCAGGACCGATGATTTTACCAGCTCCTGCAGGTGCGAAACCTTCCATAGCAAGAATTACCTTTCTCCAAGGACCATCAGCCGCTAAGTAAGCAGTTGGTACTAATTCATTGTTTGAATTCCAGTTTACAGTAACTACCTGAGTAATTGGTGCAGTAACTGCTGACCACTGACCTTTAGAGTAGTCAAATAACCCTGGAGGGTCTAATGCTGCTTCGTTACCTTCGTAGAACAAGTCATACAAGTTCTTTTGGTATGCGTTAGCATTTGGTGGATAACCTGCTCCTTGTGCAGCTGGACCGTTTGGTGCTCCCAATGGTGCGTAGTGCGTGTTAGGATTTGGTGCAGTGTTATCGTAACCCTGAATTCTAGGTACGAAGTAGAATAATTTACCGATAGGTAAGTTCATAGCTTGTACAGACACGATGTCGTTAGCTAATAATTTAGAGAATACTCTTCTCACGATAGGGAAAACTACAGTTTCAAATGAACCTGAACTGTCTGAAGACGATGCTTCATTGATTAAGTGAGATGCTTGGTTTTCATATAACTGTGCAATGTTCTCTCTTAAGTGACCTTTCAAACCCTCTAAGAATCCTAATTTGTCCCATTTGTTGATTGTGTCTTCTTTGATAACTTTCAAGTGCTTCATGCCGATGTTACCAACTAGACCGCTTTCTAATAATGCTCCCATTTTAGTTTTTATTTAGTTTTTAGTTTATTTTAATTTATTCATCAAATCCTTCATTCTTAAGAATTGTGGATTCTCATAAGTTTTTGACTCGATAAGATTTGTAGAAGCTCCTCTCGATGGAGTTTTAGCAACTTTAGATTCAACACTTTCGTTGATTGAAGTTGACTCCTTAGATTCGAATTCTTCTTTCAAGTTCTTATACAAAGTCTTTGATTCCTTCAATGTTTCAACAGAATCGAAACGTCTTAGGATGTTTATTTTTTCTTGTTTAGTAGTAGTGTGCTCTGTAAACAAACGAGTTGCGTAAGCCAAGTTTGAATTAAATACAGCAACTTCATTTAACTTCTCTCTAAAGATGTTTAATGCTTTTCTGTACTCTTCATTTTTAGCTCTTAAAGATTCAACTTCAGATTTCAATTCACTTTCATTAGTTTTAACTTTCATTTTAGGTAATGACTTTTTCTTTGAGTCATTTCTTGAACCGTTTCCTAATGTGTGAGCCGCTTCTTCCATTTCACCTTCATTTTCATAATCCTTGTAATGTCCGTCTACATCACCAGTCTTATGACCTTTTTCACGCTTAAATTCGTGCTTTTTAGAACCCCACTCTTCTTCAACTTCTTCTTTCCACTCTTCGTCGATTTCCATTTCAGTTTCGTCTTCTACTTCTTCCATGTCGTCGTCCTCTTCTTCAGAGATTTCGATTTCGTAAACTACTTCATCCTCTTCAGCTTCGTCTTCGCTTTCAGTATGGATTTCGTATTCTACGCCAGCCTCATCATCCTTAAGTGAAATGCCATCTTCGTCTTTTGTTACGATGATACCATCTTCTTCACCCATAGCCTTGAATACTTTCAAGATTTCTTCGTCTGATGCACCTGTTAAATCAAGTGGTAATAGAACTTCTTCTTCGTCGTCAACTTCAAGTTCATCACCAGGTAAGTCCATCATTAACATTTCTTCACCTTCGTCTTCACTATCCATGTCCAACATTTCTTCATCATCTTCCGACTCTTCGTCTTCAGAATCTACATCAATGTCAAGTTCCATTTCTTCTTGTTCAGCCATTTCTGACTCTTTTTCCATTTCTGAACTTTCTTCCATTGACACCATTTCGTCTTCAACCTCATCTTCTTGTTCAGATAGAGATTCTTTTACCAATTCGCTGATTTCTTCCTTCATTGTAGAAGCAAGTATTCCTTTTGCGTTTTGAGTAACGGCTTCCTCCAAATTTTTCATTTGTAGTAACGCCTCTTCAACTAGAGATTTTTTTGTGTCTGCCATTTTTTTAATTGCAAGAGTTTATTGTTTCAACTTATAAATATCTCTATTTTTAAAAAAATTCATTTTGTACATAAAAGAGCAAAAAAAAATCAGGGTTTCCCCTGATTTAAAAAGTTTTTAATTTGTTATTTTTAGTTATTCGTAAACCTCATCAATCTTACTTTCAGCACATGCTGTAATTCTCCAATCGTGTGGGAACCCTGTAAATTTAGAAGTTACTTTAGCTTCAACGTCAGTAACGTTAAAACCTTTAACTAATTTTTCTTCTCTGATTTTTTTAATTTTACCTGAGTTCTCATCTGGCAAATCATACTGAATTTTTGCAACGAAATATTTTTCTTCCATGGTTATAATTTTTTTAATAACCTAAATAATCGGAAAGTCTTTTCATTAAGTCAAGTGATTTGTTGTTAGAACCTCCACTAATAGGGTTAGAAAGTTTCATATTTCTTTCTTCTTCTAAATTTTCGTCATACTGACTTCTATCATCTTTGTTTAAAAACAAGTACGCTCCTGGTGTTGATGGTGATGATACTAAGTCAAAACAAATCAATTCAAAATCATCTTGTACTTCATTTTGTTCACCCTTTTTAGCTAATGAACCAACACCACGAGAAGATACACCCATAGTAACACCTTGTCTCATTAAATTAGCTGCAATATCACCAGGTGAAGATACAATACCTCTTTCGTGGAATCCAGGTGTTGTTAATAGTTTAATCTTACCCATTAAAACATTACCTTCCCACCATACATCAGTAATTAAGTGCGATACTCTTTCTAAATCTATTAAAGAAGATTCAGGGTGATTTAATTCTGAAATTGATAAACCTTTTTCGATTGCCTTCTTATAATTTTCAGCTTCTCTTTTTAATATTCTTTCAGGGTATACTCTACCATTTCTATTTGGTACACCATATTTTTGTAAAACGGCATAAAATACAAATGGTTTAGAATGTTCTAATTGACCATATGATTCTCTTATTACTTGAGCGTTTCTTTCTTCAGTTGGTGATACGAAACCCGCATCCCACTCAACTAATATTCCTTTTCCTGTATCGCTAGGACCTAATACTTTCATGATATATTTTTACTATAAATATACCTGTTTATTCCTTTTTTGTTTTTGACTTACTTAAATCAAAATATTCGGACTTTAATAATTCTTCAGAATATACGGATTTAGCGATTTGTTTAACACGGTCCTTTAATGTTGTTGATTTAAAATCTATTGGATTTTTAATAAAAAAAGTAATCTCTAAATTCATAAAACTCTTTTTATTTAATTGAATTCCACTTGAACGTAAATCTAAATCCACAATAAAATTATTATCAAAAATAGTATTATCTACAACTTCTAATAATGTATGTTTAATTTGTCTGTTCAAATTCCCTGTAACTCTATCCCAATTTGTTACTTCTTTTTTGGGTTCTACCCACGATTGAATGTTTAAGTATAATGATTTAAAATTTATTGAATCTACCGTACCATATACACATTTAGCATTTTCAAAAATTGAAAGCTTAGATGTCTTCCCTTTTTTCATATAAAATATTTCATATTTTTTCTTCGTTTATTTTAATAAAATATAATAAAAATATTTGTATTAGTCAAAACTTGTCAAAAGAGTTTATATTTATTATCATTAAATCAACGTATGATAGTAATTCAATTAAAAAAAGGTGAGAGTATCGAAAAAGCTTTAAAACGATACAAGTATAAAGTTATTAAAACCCGTCAAATTGAAAAATTAAGGGAAAAACAAGAGTTTGTCAAAAAATCAGTTAAAAAACGAGAACAAAAGATGAAAGCCATATACAAACAATCATTATCCGATAATGATGAATAAAAAAAGGTCCAATTAATTGGACCTTTTTTATTTTTAAGTAATTTTAAAATTTATTATTGTTCATCAGTTTCCTGATTCATTTGTTTTTCTTTTTGTATTTGGTTTAACATATATCCACTAATAGCAAACTCAACACCAGCCCATAGTACAATATCTGAAGTACTCATAGTCGATAGATTTTGTAATAAGAAATATATCATACCCCATTGTCCAACTGCAAATGCAATTCCAGACTCAACTCGTTTTTTAGAAAAATAAGAATCTTTACTCGTATAAAGATTACCAATTTCTTTAATTAACCATTTAATGTTGTTCCAACCAAAAAATAAATTCTTCATTATTTCTTACTTAATACTGACCATACACCACCAACTAAGGTGATTAATGCACCGCTTAATTCTAAAAACTGCGTCTCATCAATTAAGCCTTTAGCCATTAAAATACCACCAATAAATGTAAGTGAGTGTCTTAATACACCTAATACTTGTTCTTTGTTCATAATCCTTGTTCTAATTGTTTTAGTTTATACAATGAAACCAAATCAGGTTTACTTTCATTGATTTTATTTATCGTCTGTGAAACTTTAGATGACAATTCATTATCATCAGATTCACTACGAGTCATTTCCAATTTCGAAACGACTGACTCCTTTAATTCAATAAATTGTTTTTCAATTTCCTTTTTGTTCAAAGAAAGTAGAGATTTTAACTCTGTTTTTTCTTCTTCTGAAATTGTAGAGAATTCATTATTAAACGTAGAAGTTGCAATTTTTAACATAGATGATAATGGAATATTAACACTCTCAGTTAAAGATTTTTCTTCTTTTGTTACAATTAAATTTTTAAGACGTGTTTTAGATTCTAAAACTTTTTCCAAGTTTGTAATTTTGTTTTCATAAACCACAAAATCAATATCTGAATATTGATTTCCATCAACATCTTTAATCAAAGTATCTACCCAATCACTTAATTCTTGGATTTTGCTTTTGTTTTTATCAATTAAGGAAACTAATTTTTCCAAAGATTCATTAACATATTCTGATGCGATATCTTTATTTATACCTTTTTTAGATGATAAATCATCATAGATATAATAAATTTCAGAGATGTTTTTATTAGATAAAACTCTTTTTTTAAATTCTTTAATATGATTCTTGAATGAATCTTTACCGTAAGAATTGGCTAGAAGATTTTCGATATTTGATTTTATTTGACCGAATTTTTTCATGATATTTTATTTTATAAATATCACTTGTTTAATAACTGGTCCAATTTACTTTCAATTTCACCTAATGATTTTCTACCTTTTGACAAATCTATGGTGTCAATTACATTACCCTTCAATAAATTACCTTCCTCAACTATAAGGTTCATATCCCTTTCTTTTACAGATTCAGGAGTAACTTCAGATTCAGGTGATGCCTCGGCTCCACCCACTTCAGGTGCTCCACCCACTTCAGGTGCTCCTCCAAAATCGGCACCTAAGTCACCAAAACCAGTATCTGCAGGTTCTGTTATTTCACTATCACCACCCGGCTCAGGGGATTCACTACCACCCTCTCCAGGTCTATTACCATATAACTTATCCAAGTTATCAAAAATACCTGTCTTAGTGATAACCTCAGGAGTTTTTTCCAATTCAGACGCAACAGCCTTTTCAATACGTTGTTGTTGGATATCCAATTTAATTTCTTCATCAGAGAAACCAAGGATGTGTTTCTTAGCCCAAGAAGAAGAAACGGGTTGAATACCATTACCTGGGTCAGCAACAGCATCTTTGTACAATTGTATTTTTTGTTGCCAGTTCTCAACCTTTAATAAATCAGCTTGAGTAGATGGGTTAGTTAAACCTAATGTGAAGTTATTTAATTCATCTTCAAATCCTAAAACGTAAAGGTGAATGATTGCAATTTTGTTTAACTCCTGAATCATAGATTTTTGAATTCTATTGATTGTACGAGCGAAACGAATATCCTGTAACGCCAAATTCTTACCATCACCAACAACTTCTTCAAAACCTAAGAACGCTTTAGGAACACGAAGTGCCGTTAACAATTTCTTTTGGATATACTCAATATCAGCAATCTCAGATAAGTTCTGAGCTCCTGGTAATGTATCAATTGGGTTTGGTGCGTTAGGGTCACGAACAGGAATAAAATAATCCTGGTCAACCGCCATCTGATTGTATCTTAAATCTACGTTACCTGTAGCTGAATCCACAACTTGGTCACGCTTGAATTTGTTGGCAACTCTTTGTACATAAGGCTCAACGTCCTTATCATCCATATTACCCACGAATACCTTAAACACCCTTCTTTCAGGTGCTCTTGATGTTCTATAGATTAACATAGCATCTTCAGACAAAATAAGTTGTTTCCAAATCCTTCTGGCTTTTTCCAACATAGAAGTACCGTATGGTAATTTTCTATCATCACCCAATAATCTAAAGTGAGCAATTTCCCATGTGTTGAATTCCAAGTCCTTTTCTTTCCACGTAAACTTCAACATATCGTTTTCAGTTTCGGTTTGATATCTACCGGGACTTGATTTCATCCCCCTTTCTAAACGTTCGATTTGAATGTTTGGAAGCTGTTGAGCTCCCATAATACCTTTTTCGGAGTCAAGTTTTAAAAAGACAAAATTGTCCCCATACTTACAAGTATTTCTTGTCCACATAGGTAGATTAGTATTAATATCAAGTCGATTGTTGAATAAGTCAGCAAGTACTGATTTAATACGTTTACTTTCGGAATAAATTTGTAGAATGTATCCATCTTCATTTGTTGTTGTTGATTCTTCTGAATAAATATCCAACGCGGCGGAGATTTCAGGAGTATATTCCATACTCTCATAATCATAAAAGGCTGCTAATCTTGTTGGAGTATAATAAACGGCTTGAGTATATAAGTTACTTTCAACCTTGGTCCATTGTTGACCCAAATACAAAGATTGTTGAGCTTCTAATTTCTCTCTTTCGTATTCGTTTTTATCGGTAGTTTTTAATAACTCCTTTTTGTCAAATTTATAAACCGGCGCTTGCTGGTCTAACGTAGAGTCAGGACCAAACACTTTGGTTAATCTCTGCCAAATTGTTAAGTTATTTAAATTGTTATCTGCCATTATATATTTTTACATAAATAGTAGGATTCTTTACAAGAAATTAAATATCAACTTTACTTTCGTTTAAATAATCCGTTTATTTTGACTTTCCGAATAACCATAAATAGTTTTGATAGTCATTTTTAGTTGCACCCCCTCCTCTACTTCCACCACCAATACCAAACGGGTCAGCACCCATAGGAGTAGATGGACTGAAGTCATCAATAGGGTTTCTAACAGCCGATTCCTGAACGGTCCAACTATCAACCATAGCCTTTGTCTGTTCCGTAACCTTCTCCAATAAGGTAAATGATGTTTCACCCACATAGATAGCCATGGCACAAGCCATAATCAAATCGTCGTGTTGACCTTTAATATGGTCAGGTCTTCCGTTAACATATACAAACGTATTCAACTCATTTAATAAACGTGATGAACGAATATCAAAACCATGTCTTAATGCCTCTTCAAATGCAGCAACAATCTGAACCCTTTTTGAGTTAAAGTTAATACCTGGTATCTTCTCATCTGCCTTGGGGTTATACTTCCACTTATCGGCTAAATTAATACCATCAATATATAGATTTTTATACCCCAATTCTTGCATTTTTCTTGAGGTAGAAACACCCATACCACCCGTTATATCAATCACCACAAAGGCTGAATACATCGTAGCCCATTTCAGTGCAATATCGGCAGCCACATCAGGTGGTATCTTACCCAAATATTCTACAACCTGTTCACGAGTGTCAAAATCAAGAATACAAAAAGTCGTGAAGTCCTCAGAATCACCACGAGAAACGTCAATACCCATAATGTATTTGTGACCCATCTGAGCTTCTTTCCATTGCCACAATGCTCCACCCATAAATTTATTAATCGGCTGACGAATAGAATTTTCTTTAATCTTTTCTATTGTTTCGGGGGGAATAACACTATCACCTGAACCTAAGAAATTACACTCCAATTCCTGTGCAATCTTTCTTCTGTCAAATTTAAGTTTTTTGGCCATCGCTTCAAACCAAGATGAATATGGTTTATATCCGTCTAATATTTTTTTCTTAATATCTTCGAAATCCCTATCTCTTGGGTCTACGGTACTGTAATCAATTACAACATCCTCATCTTTATAATCTTCACGATTTAACATATAGTGAATCACATCTTTAACCTTAAGAAGTTTTAAATCTCGGGTATATCGTGGGTCTCTATACCAATACATTTCCGTGATTTTAAAGTCATTCATACCACGGAGAGCTTGGTCGTATATTGAATAGTAGATTTGGTCAAAACCGTTTGGTGTTGAGATAACTATCACTTTACCACCTGTAGAAAGTGACGCCATACAAGCTGACCAGAAGTCGTCATCAGCTTCAATAAACGCAGCCTCGTCAAATATAAGAATAGTGGGGGTATAACCACGGAGTGCGTCTTTGGATGTTGCTACGGACTTTACTTCACACCCATTAGATAGTTTAAAGTGACGAGCTGCGTTTTTTTCGGTAGAGAATGTTACCCCCAACCAAGATGGCCATTGGTCGACAAACGACCTTACTTTGTTTGCAAATTCAACTGACGTATCAAGTTTGTTTGCAATAATAAGAATTTTTTCAGGTTTTGTTTTAGATGCAAAAACTAATCTTTTTGATACCCACGCCGAGGTAACTGTCGATACTCCAGCTTGACGATATTTTAACGCAATATTTTCCTCGTAGTTATCATAATCATTTACCAACTGTTCTTGGTCGGCAAATAAATCTAATGGTACATACTTGGATTGTGTGTTATCGTAGGTTTGTAAATATGTTTTAAGTGCGTAAGGTGTGTTTCTTACGCACTTAGCATATTCTAAGATTGCTTGTTCTTTGGATAAAGCCATTTTTCATATCTAACTTATGAAAGGTCTATACCGAGTCCACCCAAAAAGTTTCTGAAATCATCATCGTCGTCGTCTTCTTCATCATCTTCAGAACCTAACGCATCTTCTAAGTCATAACGCTTAAGTTCATCGATAATTTCATCAACCATTTTCTTAACGATTTTCTTTCCTGTGTCACTACCTGATAAAATTTCTCTTGCTACCTCAAAAAATTCTTCTGTTGATAGTGATGAAAAACGAGAGAATAAATAATTCTGAATCTCTCTCATATCATCTTCAAATAATTCATCAGGATATGATTGTAAAAACTTTTCCCAAATTACGGGACCCATACGTAAATCCCATATCTCATATGGCATTGTGTCTTGAGACTGCATCACCATTTCAGCAGCTCTTGGGTCATCAGGTAAACCTTGTGTACCCAAAACCTCATAAACACCTTTCAAAAGTTCATGAATAAGAATTGGGAAGAATAAACCTTTTGCCTTAATTGTTGGTGGGTCAGTAGTTTCATCTACTTCTTCAGTTCCCTCTACCCCTTGTCCTGATGCTGCCATCATTTGTGTGGCTTCATCTGGCATAATCCAATAAACCAAATCGTTGATTGACATAATCACACCATAAAGGTTCAACAATCTTGGATTAATACGATTTAACTCATCTTCAACTAAAGAGAACATATAATGTCCTTTTTTAGATGCTCCTTGGATTAATGAGTTAATAAATCTACGCTTAGCTTTTTCCATATCAAACTTTTCAAAAGCTTTCATAAAATCTTCTAAGTCATCTTCAGCTTCTTCAGATGATACACCAAATTGTTGTAACACCTCTTCTTCTTCAGGTTCTTGAGATTGCTTTTGTAGTTTGCTTCTATCAATTTGATTCATACCTGTGGTCAACTCAACGTCGAATTGAAATGCTTCATCTGGTAAAGACATTTCTTTCTTAACTAAATCTACGGCTAAGTTTTCAAGATATTCTTTGTTATCGTTTTCGATAGTTTTAACTTCTTGTACTGCCTGCATCAACATCATTTGAAGTTGCATAAACGCACTTTGTGTTGAAACTGTTTGTAGACCTGTATATCTTTTTACCTTATCTACTACGTCTTTAAATCTTTTAGACGCAACCAATTCTTCAAATGTTGAGATAACACCATCACCGTCAATGTCAATATCCAATGCAGGATTGTCAGACAAAGGAGTTTCTCTGTCCTCAATCTTCTTTTGAATATCCGGCGCCATTCTTTCAGGACGGTCACCATAGTCAATAGGTGCTTCCTTAATTGTTATCTTCTGCCTTTTCATCTCTAAATTGTATATTAAGGTTATTAAAATTTAAAAAACTTGGTAATTCTACCGAACTACGATTTTTTTCTTTTTCAGCCTTTGGGGCTGGCTTGTGTTTTGGTTTGTAAGGAGTTTTTCTGTCAGGTTTTGAAGGTGTCTTCACTGGAGTTTTTGTAGGAGCCTCCTTGGTTCCCTGTTCAACTAAACCAATTAAATCTTTCTTTGTCATAGTATTCGGAATGTGTTTACGAATCAAATTTACTAAAGATTCTTCAATTTGTCTAATTGTTTTTTCGTTTTCCTTAATTTGAGCATCACTCATCATAGGACGGTTGTTATCTGAATCATCATCCATTCCGTCAGGTGCCATATCATCAGCATCATGTGGAGTTTCCTGTCCTGTATTTGCCTGTAGTGCATCTGCACCTAATGCATTACTGTCATCAATATTCTCATTTTCAACATCATCTTGTTCAGATGCAATTTTTTTAGCAATACTGTCTACAGTTTTATTTAAACCAACCAATTCTTCTTTAGCTTTTTTAGTTGCATCGGATATACTGGTTCCCTGTTCTAAGATAACCTTACCATATAAGGTGTTAATTTGAGATTCGTTTAACATTTTTAATGTTTCAAATCTAAAACCTTCTTGTAACAATCTAACGACTTTATGATTTTTCATGATTCTATTAATGATTTTTCAAATGACAATACTATGTCTCTTTCATATAATTTATCAGATACTTGTTTTTCATTATCTCCGTAATGAAATACGAGTCTCTTATATCCTTTGTCTGTTATTTCTTCTGTGTCAGCGTCTTCCCAAGCCAATGCTATAACCCCTTCAACAGAATCATAAACTGAAAAAAAGTCCGAGTTTTGAATTAAATTAAGTTGTACACCCGAATTTTTCAAAACACCTACCTTCTTTATAAAATTAATTTGGGGTGGAGATGGTTTACCCGAAGCTGGCTCGGAATCCCATTCATCACCCCAAACATTATCTTCGTCTGAGAAGATAAACTCGTAAATGTTGTCGCCCTTATAGTTAGGTCCTAATTCATTTACATATACAAGGTTCATAACAATTCACCTTTAGGAGAAACTTTTATCTGTTGACCTTCGTTTTCAAAAACAAGATTTCCCTTATTAGTTTTTCCTAAAAATTTGATTGTTTCGTTTTCGCCTAACAAAAAGTCAGCTGTCATTTCTTGCTCGATTGTTTCAGAAAGAGTTTTGATTTGGTCTTTTACTAATACTCTGTTTTTAACTTCAGAAATATATCTTTTAACCTTTTTTTCTTTTAACTCAGTTTCTTCAGATTCAGTAATTACAAAATATTTTGATAATACTTTATCTATTTTAGATTCTGAAAAAATCTCATCCATTATTTTACTACCGAATTCTGATTCAGCAGCTTCACCAGCTGGTACTTCCATATCTAAACCTAAATCAAGTTCGTCACCTCCTAAGTCTAGTTCATCACCAGCATCAACATTCAAATCAGATTCATCATCAACACCGTAGTCAATACCCTCTTCATCCTCAAAATTAGAAAGGATATCATCATAATCTTCTTCACTAAGTTTTGTTAAATCCACGGCAGATAATATGGAATTAATAACATACTTAATGTTTTCAGATGTAAGACCTTGTGTTTCGTCTAATGTTCTTAATTTTTGACCTAATTTTCCTGTTAACTTTTGAACGTATTTAAATGTAGTTTCTTCGTCACCTTCAGCAGGTACTTCTGCATCTAAACCTAAATCTAATTCCTCTTCACCACCATCAGCAGGTACTTCAGCATCTAAACCTAAATCTAAGTTAAAATCTTCACCACCATCGGCAGCAGGTGCTTCAGTATCTAAACCTAAATCTAATTCAGCATCAACTTCAGGAGCCGGTGCCGCATCAACTTCAGGTGATGGTTCTGGTTTAGGTGTTTTTAAAACAAATTTCTTTTGTTCTCCAAATAATTCAACACCTTCTTCGTTTTCGAATAAACGGTTAATTTCTTTTGCCTTTAAATTCAAAGATTTTAAAGCTGCTGAATAAGATTTATAATATTTTCTATTTTGGATTGGCTCAATGTAGTCCAATTCCGATTCGTTTATTGAACTTTTGATGATATATCCATTTTTTTCATTAACGATAGAATAATCTTTACCATCAGCTAACGAAATCGAATACTCTACAGTTGATTCTGTGATTTCACTTTTCTCAACTTCACCATAACGAGCAATTTCCATGATACGGTTTATCTTATCCATACCTTGTAATTTCTCACTTCCTAGAGGTCTTAAATCTGCCATTTTATTTTTTTTATTTTAATTATTTAATCCATTAATACCGCCAAGAGCAACAGCATTTAACTGAACAACTGTATTACCTGATAAATCAGAATATTGAGGATAGGGTGGTATTGCAGTCTCTCCTTTGCCATTCCATGGTTCAAAGTATTGATAGTATGTGTTTGCACTATAGGTCGCCATAATAGTTTTTTACTTAATAAATATATTGATTATTGTGATTTTTCAAAATTTGACGGATAATTATGCAGTTATTCAGAAATTTCTTGTTCTAAAGACAATCTTTTATCCATAAGTTCGTTGGTGAAATCAAATAATTTTTGAATATATCCGTTTCTTCTTAAAAATTTAAACACTAAATTTTCATACGAATATTCACCTTCTTTTTCTAATCCAGCTGAACGGTATGTTTTTAACTTATCTTTTATTTTCTCAATCTCAACCAACGCATCATCTAACTCATCATCTTCAACATTATCTATTGTTGTATCAATAATGTCCATCCATTGGTCTACTTTCTGTTTGATTTTATTCTCATCAATAGTAACATCTTCAGGTGATGGTTCGGCAATCCACTTATCATATAGTACCGAATATACTCCAGTAGAAAAATGAGATTCTTCAGTATCTTGTACATATAATTCCACATCATATCCCTTAACCGTAATATCGTGTGTAGAATTAAATAAGGTTTTCTTTAATTTAAATAATTCTTGATATATCTCTTTAAACTCACCCGCCTCGTCAAAATTATACATAACATGTAAATCAACATCAGAAAATTCTGACCAGTTATAATTTGCCAATGAGCCGGTCATAGTTATATCTGAAATAAAAATTTCAATACCTAAAAAATCAATAAATTCATTGGCGATTCGTAATAGAGAGTTTCTAACCTCATCTTGCATTTTGGCTTTAGATGGATTGTCAGGATTTGTCCATATAGTTGGATTAAGTTCATCCTGAATATTAAAGCTTGATATAATTTTGTTAAAGTTTTCCATCTTAAATAAATATTACGTATTACAATACCAAACTTCAAGGTCATATGATTGTAGATATAAGTCAAAAAACTTATTATTCGCAGCTTCTTTTAATTGGTTGTCAGTCATTAAAAACGTTTAGTAATAAATATCACTCTTGCGATACTTTTGAAAAAACGTATTTTTTTGAGATTTCTTTGTTAAAGAATGACCCTTGGGATTCCGCCATTCTAAATTTTGTATATGCTTGGTGAGGAACACCTTCATATTCGTATTGTGTCCCATTTTTAAAAGTCACCAAAAGTTTTTTAGTTGCAGTATCGTAAATGGAATAAATAACATTTGACGATTCAACTTCATTGATGATTTTTGTACCTTCTATTTTTTCACTTTTAATTGACATAGTGTTAATCTTTTAATGGTGTTTCTAAATCTATTTTATATAATTCTTGCATTAAGTAATCAGTAAAATCTTTTTGATTTTCAATTAGACCATACTTTTTTAAATTTACATTAATATGATTTATATAATTTAAAAGTTTGTCCCTCATACGGTATCCTTCGGGGGATATATTCTCACCCTTTTCAAGGTCACTTTTTTTAACATTATTTTTTTGGAACAATATTCTCATTTCGTAATATGTTCTGAGTAGATTCTCAAAATCATCTTTCAAAACTGTGTCTAAGAATTTTTTCCAAGGTCTTTCCATAATAATAAATACAAGAAACCCCCACTTTTGGTGGGGGCTCTAATTAACCCTGATACTTTTTTAGTTGTTCTCTGATTTCGATTGCTAGTTCGAAATCTTGTTTTTCGATACAATCTTTGAGTTTAGCCTCAAGTTCCGCAATTAGGTCCTTATTATCTTCAAGGTCTTTAATCATATCACGAATCTTGATTGCCAGTAGAAAATCCTCGTTTTCGACTGCTCGGTCTAATTCTTTTTTTAGATTTTCAACATTTGCGGTTTCTTTCTTTTTAGTGTTAAATGGTTTCATACCTTCGGAACCGTAAGTTCTTACAATACTTGTAATTTGGTATGAACCATCTTTTGATGTGAAGGTTTCTTTTGTCCAATCACCATTTTCATCAGTTCCTTTTTCTGTTGATGATTTACCAACAATATAACCAC